>Ga0265338_10003583_pt1 | contig 21684 bp, 25 predicted proteins | sample 42126metaG_FD_193579 | JGI IMG/M metagenome (GOLD analysis project Ga0265338, IMG submission 193579) | Rhizosphere microbial communities from Carex aquatilis grown in University of Washington, Seatle, WA, United States - 4-21-26 metaG | ecosystem: Host-associated > Plants > Roots > Rhizosphere... | reverse complement strand
GCATATTCTGGCGTCCGCTTTATTGGTACGCCGAACGCAAATTCCGCCTGACGTGAGAACGATCATGGAAACCAACGCACTCCTCGAACTCAATGACGTTCGCCGCACCTTCAAGAAAGCCGGCGGCGGCGAATTGCTGGTACTCGACGGTATCGATCTCACTCTGAAACAAGGCGAGATCGTTGGCCTTCTGGGCCGTTCCGGCTCGGGCAAATCGACTCTGTTGCGGATCATCGCCGGGCTTTCGCCGCCATCGAGCGGATCGGCGATGTATCTGAACAAGCCCATCGATGGTCCGGCCAGCGGCATTGCGATGGTGTTCCAGAGTTTCGCTCTGTTTCCCTGGCTGACCGTTCTGGAAAATGTGCAGCTCGGCTTGGAAGCGCTCGATCTTACCGCCGCCGAGATCCGCAAGCGTTCGCTGGAAGCCATCGACCTCATCGGCCTGGATGGTTACGAGAGCGCCTATCCGCGCGAGCTTTCCGGCGGCATGCGCCAGCGCGTGGGTTTCGCGCGCGCGCTCGTCGTGCATCCCAATGTTCTTCTCATGGACGAGCCAATGTCGGCACTGGATGTGCTGACGGCGGAAAATCTGCGCACCGATTTGCTCGAGCTATGGGCGGAAGGCGATCTGCCGATCAAGGGCATGATTCTCGTCACGCACAACATCGAGGAGGCAGTTCTGATGTGCGATCGCGTCTGCCTGTTCTCGACGAATCCCGGCAAGATCGTCAGCGAGATTCCCATTTCACTGCGCCAGCCGCGCGACCGCAACGACCCGGCATTCAGCGCGCTGGTCGAAAAAATCTATGTTGAAATGACCTCGCGCCGCGCCGACCGCGCCGCGCAGAAAGGCGACCGCGCAACGCTCGGCACCTTCCTGCCGCGCGTTTCCGCCAGCACGATTTCGGGCCTTGCCGAGGCGCTGATCGCGCCGGGATATGACGGCAAAGCCGACTTGCCGGAGATCGCATCCGAACTTCAGCTGGAAATTGACGAACTGTTTCCTGTCGCCGAAGCGATGCAGTTGCTTCGCATGGCGGAAATCGGCGACGGCGACATCAAGCTCACCGAAACCGGAAAGCGTTTCGCCGAGGAAGAAATCGACGAGCGCAAGCGCATCTTCGCGCGGCTCCTGATCCGTTATGTTCCGTTGGCGGCGCATATCCGCCGCATTCTCGACGAACGGGCGAACCACATGGCGCCGTGGCACCGTTTCCTCGATGAACTGGAAGACCATATGACGGAAGAATCCGCCGACGAAACGCTGCGCACCGTGGTTGCCTGGGCGCGCTTCGCGGAACTGTTCTCCTACGACGACGACTCGCAGATGTTCAGCTTGGAGAACCCGACTTAGTCGGTTTCACCGCCGCTGCGGCTTTCTTCGCGCGCGCGCGTGCGTCATCAGTATTCGAGCCGCGCGCCACCGCAACGCCCATGCGGCGTTTCATATAGCTCTCCGGCTTTCCGAAGAGGCGGATATCAACCAGCGGATCGGAAAGCGCTTGATCCACGCCTTCGAACACGACGCCCTTCGCGTCCATGCCGCCATAGATCACCGCCGAGGCGCCGGGCGATTTCAATACAGTCGAGACCGGCAATCCCAGAATCGCGCGCGCATGCAGCGCGAACTCGCTTTGATATTGGCTCGCGAGCGTAACGAGCCCGGTGTCGTGTGGGCGCGGGCTGACCTCGGAGAACCACACGTCATCGCCCTTCACGAAAAGCTCGACGCCGAAAATGCCCCAGCCGCCGAGCTTGGTCGTTACCGCGTGGGCGATGTGGTGGGCTTTCTCCAGTGCAGCCTTGCTCATTTCCTGCGGTTGCCAGCTTTCGACGTAGTCGCCATCGATCTGCACATGGCCGATGGGATCGCAGAAATGCGTACCGGATGCCGCGCGCACTGTAAGCTGTGTGATTTCAAAATCGAATTTGATCTCGCCTTCGACGATGACGCGCGGTTGCTTCACACGGCCGCCGGCGAGTGCGTAATCCCATGCCTTCGCCACATCGCTGCCCGCCTTGAGCTTGCTCTGGCCCTTGCCCGATGATGACATCACCGGCTTCACGAAATTGGGATAGCCGATGCGGTCGGCCGCTTCCTGCAATTCTTCCAGCGACGACGCGAACGCATAAGGCGACGTCGGCAACTTCAATTCTTCCGCCGCCAGCACGCGGATGCGCTCCCGATTCATCGTGGTATGGGCCGCGAAGGCCGTTGGAATGACTTTCGCCAAGCCGTCTTTTTCAATCGCGACGAGCTCATCCGTCGCAATCGCCTCGATCTCCGGCACAATGAGATGCGGACGTTCTTTCTCCACCAGCGCGCGCAAGGCTTTTCCATCCGTCATGTCGATGACATGCGCGCGATGTGCGACTTGCTGCGCCGGCGCATCCGTATAGCGGTCCACGGCAATCGTCTCCACGCCGAGGCGCTGCAATTCGATGACGACTTCCTTGCCGAGTTCGCCCGCCCCCAGAAGCATCACGCGCGTGGCGGAAGGCGATAAAGGCGTGCCGATTCTCATGCGGATTTACTCAGGTTAATCGCGCCGCATTTCAATCACATTCTGCCCTCGTTTGGCCAACGAAAGTTCCGCCGGACGCCACACCCGGTGCGTTTTCACTATGTCGCTTGGGGCATCCATCAACACACAGGAGGACAAGGATGCCTGATTTCGAGATTCGTTATTTCAATGCCGACGGCACGCTCGCATTCGTCATCGTCACGTCACAGCCTAGCGAAGCCCATGCGGAGGAACACGCCGCCAGAAACAACGGCAATCACGCGCGATTCGAGATTCATTCCGTTGGCGCGGGCAGCGCTACGTAGTGATCAGTTCTTCGCCTGATCCACCAGCTTGTTCTTGGCGATCCACGGCATCATGGCGCGCAGCTTTGCGCCCACTTCCTCGATGGGGTGCGCCGCGTTCTTCGCGCGCGTGGCCTTGAAAGAGGCTTGCCCGGCCTTGTTCTCCAGCACCCAATCGCGTGCGAATTTGCCATTCTGGATATCGTCCAGCACGCGCTTCATCTCGGCTTTTGTTTCCGGCGTGATGAGGCGCGGGCCGGTGACGTATTCGCCATATTCGGCGGTGTTGGAGATCGAATAATTCATGTTCGCGATGCCGCCTTCATAGATCAGGTCCACGATCAGCTTCACTTCGTGCAAGCACTCGAAATACGCCATCTCCGGTGCGTAACCGGCTTCCACCAGGGTTTCGAACCCGGCGCGGATGAGTTCGACCAAGCCGCCGCACAACACCGACTGCTCGCCGAAGAGATCGGTTTCGCATTCCTCGCGGAACGTCGTCTCGATCACGCCCGCGCGGCCGCCGCCGATGGCGCTGGCGTATGCGAGGCCCAGATCGTGCGCGTTGCCGCTCGCATCCTGATGAACGGCGATCAGGCAAGGTACGCCGCCACCCTTCTGATATTCGCTGCGCACGGTGTGGCCGGGGCCTTTTGGCGCGACCATGAGGATATCGAGATCCTTGCGCGGCTCGATCAAGCGGAAATGGATATTGAAACCATGCGCGAAGAGTAGCGCCGCGCCCTGCTTCATGTTCTTGACGAGATCGTTCGCGTAGATGTCGGCCTGCAATTCATCGGGCGTGACCATCATCATCACATCGGCCCACTTGGCGGCGTCTGCCGTGGACATGACTTTGAAGCCGGCGATCTTTGCTTTCTCAGCCGAGGCGCCTTCGCGCGCAGCAATCGCAACATCCTTTACGCCGCTGTCGCGCATGTTCAGCGCATGGGCATGGCCTTGGCTTCCGAAACCGATGACCGCGACCTTGCGGCCCTTGATGAAATTCAGATCGGCATCCCGATCGTAATAAACGCGCATGAAGGTGCTCCTGAAAAAGCTGTGCGGGGTATAGAGAATTTACATCGCCTCCGGGCCACGGCTGATTGCCGCAACACCCGTGCGGGAGACGTCGATAAGGCCGAGCGGGCGCATCAAATCCACGAAATTGTCGATTTTGCTCGGTGCCCCGGTGATCTCGAACACGAAGCTGGAATGTGTCGTGTCCACGATATGCGCCCGAAAGATTTCGCCGATGCGCATCGCTTCCACGCGCTTGTCGCCCGTGCCGGCCACCTTCACCAGCGCCATCTCGCGCTCGATGCCCGGCGCCGATGTCGTCCAGTTCACGACGGAATGCACCGGCACCAAACGGCGCAGCTGCGCCTCGATCTGTTCGATCACTTCGGGCGTGCCACTGGTGACGACGGTGACGCGCGATGTATGCGCGGCATGATCGACTTCGGCGACGGTGAGGCTTTCGATGTTGTAGCCGCGGCCGGAAAACAGCCCGACCACGCGGCCAAGCACACCCGCCTCGTTATCGACGAGCACGGCGATGGTATGGCGTTCGATCGGCGCGCGCATCACCCCTCCTTCACCATGGCCGCATTCAATGCGGCCACCCAGCGGGCGCGCGTCCGCGCGCCAAAGACGTTGTTTGCGACGTTGACACGTCGCGGCTGGGTGACCGGGTCAAGCCCGGCCATGGTGATGTGTTTATAATTCATCACACCAGCATCTTTCCTTCGTCGGAGACCTCGGTGTTTTCTTCGGAGTCCGACAGGATCATTTCGTTGTGCGCCTTGCCCGACGGGATCATCGGATAGCAATTCTCCTTGGGATCGACGCGGCAATCGAACAGCACCGGCTTGGGGCTGTCGATCATCGCGATGATCTTCGCGTCCAGTTCGCCGGGCGTTTGGGCGCGCAAACCCACGCCGCCATAGGCTTCCGCGAGCTTCACGAAATCCGGCAACGCTTCCGAATAAGAATGCGAATACCGCCCGCCATGTAGAAGCTGCTGCCACTGGCGCACCATGCCCATGTACTCGTTGTTGAGAATAAAGATCTTGATCGGCAGGTCGTACTGCACCGCTGTGCTCATTTCCTGCATCGTCATCTGCACGGAGGCTTCGCCCGCGATGTCGATGACCAGCGCATCCGGGTGCGCCATCTGCACGCCGACCGCCGCCGGCAAGCCATATCCCATCGTGCCGAGGCCGCCGGACGTCATCCAGCGGTTCGGCTCCTCGAACTTGAATCGCTGCGCCGCCCACATCTGATGCTGGCCGACTTCGGTGGTGATGAAGACGTTGCGGCCCCGCGTCAGCGCATAGAGCCGGTCGATGGCGTATTGCGGCTTGATGAGCGTGTCGGAATTTTTGTAGTCGAGCGATTTCTTCGCGCGCCAACCATCGATTTGTTTCCACCACGCTTTCAGCGCAGCTTCGTCGGGCTTTTTCTTCTGCGTCTTCCAGAAATGCAGCATCTCTTTCAACGCCTTCGCCGCGTCCGCCACAATGGGCACCTCGACGCGCACATTCTTGTTGATCTGCGACGCGTCGATATCGAGGTGGATCTTCCTGGAGTCCGGCGAGAACAGATCGATCTTGCCCGTGACTCGATCGTCGAAGCGCGCACCCAGGCAGATCATCACATCGCAATCGTGCATCGCGTTGTTGGCTTCATAGGTGCCGTGCATACCGACGAGTCCCAGCCATTGCGGATCGGACGCGGGAAACGCGCCTAGGCCCATCAGCGTCGATGTGATCGGAAAGCCTGTCAGCGCCACAAGTTCGCGCAACAACTTGCTCGCGACCGGCCCCGAATTGACGATGCCGCCGCCGGTGTAGAACACAGGCTTCTTGGCATTCGCCATCAACTCGATCGCGCGCACGATGGCGCCCAGATCGGGATCGGTCTTCGGTTTATATGTGCGATGCTTCACCGCCTGCGGACCGGTGTATGGGCCTTTGCGGAACTGAACGTCCTTTGGAATATCGACAACGACCGGACCGGGGCGGCCCGTGGTCGCGATCTGAAACGCCTCATGCATCACGCGCGACAGATCGTTCACATCTTTCACCAGCCAGTTGTGCTTGGTGCAGGCGCGCGTGATGCCGACGGTGTCGGCTTCCTGAAACGCATCGGTACCAATGAGATGTGTCGCCACTTGTCCGGTGAGAACGATCAACGGGATGGAATCCATCAGCGCATCGGTGAGGCCGGTCACGGCGTTCGTCGCGCCGGGGCCGCTCGTCACCAGCACCACGCCGGGCTTGCCGGTCGAGCGCGCATAACCTTCCGCGGCATGCGTCGCACCCTGTTCGTGGCGGCAGAGAACGTGCGTGATGCCTTCCACCGCGAACAGCGCATCGTAAATCGGCAACACCGCGCCGCCGGGATAACCGAAAATGTGTTTGACGCCCTGATCCTTGAGCGCGCGTATCACCATTTCCGCGCCGCTCATTTCGAGTGCGCCAACAGGTGCCGCTTTCAGTTCCGTTCCGTCTCTATCCATCGCCGTCATTCCATCGCGCCAGAAATGCAAAAGGGGCGTTTCCGCCCCTTCAAACGCCGCCAGCCGGGAAAGCCGAGGTCACCCTCGCCCGATCAACGGCCCACCGATAAGTACGAGCGTGAGGTTCATGCCCCGGCCCTTTGTTGCAGTGCGAAAACTATGGAGGCGAGCCAGCCTCGTCAAGCATTTTCGTTCAACCGCGCCATCATTACCGGAAGAATATTGCTCAATTCTTGCGCTTCGATCCAATCCCAGCCTGCCATGCGCTGCCGAAACCAGGTGAGCTGGCGCTTGCCGTACTGTCGGCTGGCGGCTTTTGCGCGAGTTGAGGCCTCGTCCGGCGTGATTTCGCCGGCATCCGCCGATTGCAGCTCGCGCAGGCCGATGATCTTTGAGGCCGTCGGTGAAAGCGCGACACCTTCCAGCGCATGCGCTTCGGCTAGCGCGCCCGACGCCATCATCGCATCGAAGCGCGCGTCGATCCGCTCGCGCAAGACATCGCGCGGCGGCGACAGGACAAAGCGCGCGAGGGACATTCCGCCGAGCAGCGGCGCACCCATCTCGCTCTGCCATTGTGACAATGGACGGCCAGTGGCTTCGAAGACTTCGTACGCTCGTAAAGTGCGCTGCGTATCGCTGGCGCGCAGACGCGATGCCGCTGCAGGATCGCGCATCGCAAGTTCGGCATGAAATGCTTCGGCGCCGATCGCCTCGCGATGCTGACGCACTTGCTCGCGCACACCGGCGGGAACGGCCGGAATGTTCGCAATGCCTTCGGTCAATACCCCGAAATACATGCCGGTGCCGCCGCAGAAGATCGGCACGCGGCCGCTTTCGCGCGCGGTACGCAAAGCGTGCGCCGCCTCGGCCTGATATCGGCCCACGGAATAAGTCTCCGTCACGCTGACATGACCATAGAGCAGATGCGGTGCGGTCGCGGTGTCTGCGTCTGTCGGCCGCGCGGTCAGGATGCGCGTCTCGCGATAGACCTGCATCGAATCCGCGTTGATCACCGCGCCGCCAATCGCGTCCGCGAGCACCAGCGCCGCGCGCGACTTGCCGCTGGCGGTAGGCCCTGCAATAAGCACGGCATCGATGGTCACAGGCACAATCCTGATGGACGACGCCAAAGAGATGGCACGGCTGGAGGCGCGAGCGGAAGAGGCTTATGGCGCGATGTACCAGGCCTCCCCAACACAGGTGAAAGACCTTTACGACGATGCGCGGCAGCTTCTCAATCGCGCCCTGATCCTCGCGCAGCGGCTCGGACTGGATAAGGATGCCGTGCGGCTTGCCGCGCGGGGCGCGCATATCGATGACGTTTATAATCATCAATTCCGCCATATCGGGCGCTGAAATGGCGGACGAAGATCAGCATTTTGTTCTGAGCGTGATTGGGCCGAATGCGGCGGGCGCATTTCCGACGACATACCTGCCGAACATCGATCGCCCCGCATTGCTTTCGGGTCCTGACGCGTTCGAGATCGGCTTTCGCGGCGATCCGGGGCGAACGCTCGCCGCCGCGCGCGACTTCAATGAGAATCGCGGCTTCGACATCAACGTCATCCCGTTCGAGAACCGCCGCAAGAAGCTGCTCGTCGCCGACATGGATTCGACGATCATCGGTTGCGAATGCCTCGACGAACTGGCCGACATGGCGGGCCTTAAGCCGCAAATCGCCGCGATCACCGAACGGGCGATGCGCGGCGAGATCGAATTCGAAGTGGCATTACGAGAGCGCGTATCGATGTTGAAGGGGCTGCCGATCGAAGCGCTGGAGCGCACCTACAAAGAACGCGTGAAGCTAAATCCGGGCGCACGCGCGTTGGTAGCCACCATGAAAAAGCACGGCGCGCGGACATGCCTCGTCTCCGGCGGCTTCACGTATTTCACCGAGCGCGTCGCCAGAGAAGCAGGCTTCGACGATCATCAGGCCAATGTGCTGCTCGATGACGGCAAATGCCTGACAGGCGAAGTGAGAGAACCGATCCTGGGCCGCGCGGCGAAACTCTCCGCACTCAAAACGGAAATCGAAACGCACGGCATCGCACGCGAAGATACTTTGGCCGTCGGCGACGGCGCGAACGATCTGGCGATGATTCAATATGCCGGCCTCGGTGTCGCCTATCATGCCAAACCGATTGTCTCCGACGCCGCGGCGGTGGCGATCGCACACGGCGATTTGCGTGCGCTGCTTTATCTGCAGGGCTACCGCGACGAAGAAATCATCGAAAGCTAGCCACCAAGACGCACGGCAACGTAAGTGAGATCGCCGCCGCGGCTTACCAGCAACAGCGCCACCTTGCGGCCGGCTTTCGTGTCGCCATCGACGAGCCGCGTCACGTCGTCGGGTGTGTGAACCGGCTGGCTCTGCACTTCGACGATGATGTCGCCGGGACGGAAGTTTTTGTCGGCGGCCGGCCCATCGGGATCGATATCGGTCACGACGACACCTGCCGCGTCCTTCGGCAGCTTGTATTTGCCGCGCACCGCGTCGTCGAGAGGCGCCAGCTGCAGACCGAGCTTGGACATTTTCGCGTTGGGCTTCGGCGCCGGCGGCGGCGTGTCAGGCTTTTGATCGCCGTCGTCCTCATCCTGCAATTTGGCGACGATCACGCGGACCGTTTGCTTGTGGCCTCCGTGCAGCACATCGACATTCACAGTCTTGCCGACCGGTGTATCCGCGACTTCGCGCGGGAGCGCACGCGAATCCGGAACCGGCTTGCCATCGAACGACATGATGACGTCGCCATTCTCGATGCCCGCCTTGGCCGCGGGGCCGCTGGGCGAGACGTTCGCCACCAACGCGCCTTGCGAGCCGGGAATGCCCATGCCTTCGGCCAGATCGTCGGTGAGATTCTGAACCCGCACGCCGATCCATCCGCGCCGCGTCGCGCCGTAGCGTTCAAGTTGGCCAATGACTTCGTGAACCATGTTCGACGGTATGGCGAAGCCGATGCCGACCGAACCGCCGCTGGGCGAGAAGATCGCCGAGTTCACGCCGACGACATTGCCGTTCATATCGAACAGTGGGCCACCCGAGTTGCCGCGATTGATCGGCGCGTCTGTCTGGATGAAATCGTCGTAAGGGCCGGCAGCGATATCGCGATTGCGCGCCGAGACGATGCCTGCCGTCACCGTCGAGCCAAGACCGAACGGATTGCCGATCGCTACCACCCAATCGCCGACGCGCGCATGATCGGAATCGCCGAAATGGGTCGCCGGCAGCGGTTTTTTCGGCGAGACTTTCAGAAGTGCGAGATCGGTCTTCTCGTCGCGGCCGAGGAGTTTGGCGGGCAGCGCGGTGCCATCGTTCAATGTCACGGTGATCTGATCGGCATCTTCGATAACGTGATTGTTGGTGACGATGATGCCGGACGGATCGACGATGAACCCCGAACCCAGCGACGTGATGTGCCGCGGGACGTTCTTGTTCTGATTTAGATAATCCTTGAAAAGCTTCTGCAGCGGCGAATCCGGCGGCAGATCGGGCATCTGCGCGGTTTCCGCATTCGGCTTCAATGTTTGCGTTGTCGCGATATTCACCACGGTCGGCAGGAGTTTGTCGGCGAGATCCGCGAACGACTCCGGTGTACCGCGCGCAATGGCCGGCATCGGCGCGAGCATGAAGGATGCCGCGAGCGCAAACGCGGCGGTCGCGACCGCACGCAAATTCCGAACGAACGAAAGACGCATGATAAAATCCTATTGAGCCGCGCTAAAACGCGGCACGCCCCCAAGCAAATATACTATGAAACCGCAGCGGCAAGACCCAATCCGTGACGCAGGCGGTCACAATAACTTTGAATTGGTTTCCGCAGATGTAATGCCGTGCTGCTATCTCGGGTTTCCGGGCTATTTGTGCTTACCGGCCGCAGGCTCGTTGAAATAGCGGAAGAATTCGCTGCTGGGCGAAACGACCATCGTTGTCGAATTGCCGCCCAGCGCATCCTGGTAAGCCTGCATCGAACGGTAGAAGGCAAAGAAATCGGCATCCTGCCCATAAGCCTCACCGAGAATGCGGGTTTTTTCCGCGTCGCCCTGGCCGCGCGCGATATCGGACTCACGCGTCGCTTCGGCGGTCAGAACCGTCACCTCGCGGTCGGCGCGCGCTTTGATGCGCTGGGAGATTTCCGAACCGTCGGCACGGAACTCGTTGGCCTCGCGGGCGCGTTCCTGGATCATGCGGTCGTAGATTGCCTTGCTGTTCTGCGGCGGCAGATCGGCATGACGGATGCGCACATCCACGATCTCGATTCCGAAGCTCGCGGATTCATGGTTCATGTGATCGCGAATGTCGTGCATGAGTTGCGCGCGTTCGCCCGACAGAACCACTGCGAAATTCTGCGAACCCAAAACCTGCCGCACGTCTGATGACAAAATCGGGGCGAGCCTCGTTTCGGCGATATCGGTGTTGGTCAGCGTCTGGTAAAAGCGCAACGGATCGACGATGCGCCAGCGCGCGAAGGCATCGACCACCATGCGCTTCTTGTCCTGTGCGATAACTTCCTCAGGAGGAGCATCGAGATTGAGCAATCGCTTGTCGATATATTCGACCTGCTGAACCCACGGAATCTTCACATGCAGCCCCGGTTCGGTCACGATCTCGCGGGGCGCATCGAATTGCAGAAGCACCGCCTGTTCGTTCTGCCGGATCGAATAGAAACAGGACATGACGAACAGCAACAGCACCGCAACGCCAATTCCGGCACCCATCAACAGACGCCGGCTCATGGATTTCCTCCGCTGGCGGAAGAGGCAGCAGCGGGCGCGGCATTGCCGGGCGGCGGCGAAACAGTGACACTTTCCATTGGCCGCCCCAAGGTCTGCGGCGGCAGATAAGGAATGATGTTCTTGGCCGCGCCTTCATCGACAATGACCTTATTCACGCCGCTCAAGATTTGGCTCATCGTTTCGAGATACAGGCGCTTGCGCGTGATCTCGGGCGATTTCTTGTATTCGGCGTAGATAGCCGAGAACCTCTTGGCTTCGCCGCTCGCTTCGGCAATGGATTTCTGCCGGTAGGCTTCGGCCTGCTGGACGATCTGTGCCGCATGGCCGCGCGCTTCGGGGATGATCCTGTTGGCGTAGGCTTCCGCCGCATTTCGCAGCGTTTCTTCGTCGGCGCGCGCCGCCTGAACGTCACGATACGCCTGCTGCACCTCAACGGGCGTATCGACTTTCTGCATCTTTACGTCGGTGACGGTAACGCCGATGCGATAGGTCGCCAGAGTTTTTTGCATCAAGTCGCGAACCTGGTTTTCCACCGGCGCACGGTCCTCGGTCAGAATGGGACCGATCTGATTTTGGCCGACAACTTCGCGCATGGCGCTCTCCGCCACCGCCTTGATCGCGGCATCGGGGTTTTCGACGTTGAAGATGTAATCCGCCGCATTGTTGATGACCCAATAAACCGTAAAGTTCACATCGACGATGTTTTCGTCGCCGGTCAGCATCAGGCTTTCTTCTTGGACATCCTCGGTGTGCGCGTCGTCGCCCTCGCCCACCTGCTGATAGCCGATATCAATCTGATGGGTGGTGGTGACTTCCGGCAGCTCCACCGTCTCGATAGGCCACGGCAGATGATAGTTTGGGCCCGGCCCCGTCAGCGCGACGAATCTTCCAAAGCGCAGGACCACGCCCTGCTCATGCGTGCTGACGAAATAAAGACCTGTCAGAAGCCACAGGCCGACAGCAGCTGCGGCGATCAAAGCAACCGCGCCCATGGTGATTTCGCCGTTGGGCATAAACCTGCGGATACGATCCCCGAGCCCGCGCAGGAAATTCTCGAAATCGTTCGGCGGCGTGGGGCCTTTGCCAGAGGAACCGCGTCCCCACGGCCCGCCGCTATTGTTCCCGTCCGACTGATTGCTCCACGGCATATTTAATGTGCGCGCGATGCATCGCAGCTCGCGCTTCCTTGGTTTCCGAAGGCTGGGCGGTTATATGTGCATCTCTCCCCAGGTGCAACGAAGCCGCGAGGCGCAATCATGCGCCCGGGCAGTGAGGACGAACGAAATATGGCGGTGGCCACACGCGAAGATGTTCTGAATGCGCTGGGCGCCGTTCTCGATCCGGCGAGCGGAAAGAGCGTGACCGAGGCCGGACTCGTGCAAGGGCTCGTCTTGCGCGATGGCCATGTCGGATTTTCGATCGAGGTCGCGTCATCGCAAGGCCGCGCCGCCGAACCTTTGCGCAAGGCAGCGGAGGAAGCCGTCGCGGCATTGTCCGGCGTTCTATCCGTGACAGCCGTGCTGACCGCCCATAGCGAACCGGCGAACGCGAAAAGCCATGCGCCGCATCCGCGCGGCCCGCAAGCGAACCCGGCCGGCATCGAAGGCGTCGGGGCGGTTATCGCGGTCGCCAGCGGCAAGGGTGGCGTGGGAAAATCCACAGTCGCGGTCAATCTGGCACTGGCGCTCGCAAAACTCGGCCTCAAAACCGGCTTGCTGGACGCAGACATTTACGGCCCATCGGTCCCGCGCCTTCTTGGCATAACCGGCAAGCCGGAAAGCGACGGGCACAAACTTCAGCCCATCGAGAAATTCGGCATCAGGACGATGTCGATCGGTTTTCTCGTCGCCGAGGATTCGCCGATGATCTGGCGCGGCCCGATGGTACAATCGGCGCTCACGCAAATGATGAACGACGTCGCATGGGCGCCGCTCGACGTGCTCGTCGTGGATATGCCGCCGGGAACCGGCGATGCGCAACTCACCATCGCACAGCGCGTGCCGCTGAAGGGCGCGGTGATCGTTTCCACGCCGCAGGACATTGCACTGATCGACGCGCGCAAGGGCATTGCCATGTTCGAGAAGACGCATGTGCCTATTCTGGGACTTGTGGAAAATATGAGCACGTTCGTTTGCCCGAATTGTGGACATGAATCGCATATCTTCGGGCATGGCGGCGCGCGCGCGGAAGCCAAGAAGCTCAATGCGCCGTTCCTGGGCGAAATTCCGCTTGTGACGCTTATTCGCGAGACGTCGGATGGCGGCGCGCCTGTCGTAGCGTCGCACCCCGATGCGCCGGAGGCACAGGCTTTCCTTGCAATCGCGCGCGAGGTTGCCCAAAAGATCACCGCGCGATCACGGCCCGCGCCAAGAATTGTTATAGAATAGAAAAAGACTCGGGGACTCGATGGCAACGCCCAAGCCGCAAATCAAAGGCACGTTTGCGACACCTACCTGCATCCACTTTCTTCCCGTCGCCAACGACGTGAATGCGGCTTTGCGTCCGCTTATCCTGGAGAAGATGCAGAGCGCGCCGCCGAACGGTGCGGCCGGTCAAGGTTGGCATTCGTCCTATGATGTTGCCGATTGGGGTGGCAACGGCGCGGAGACACTCTTTCGGATGCTGCGCGAGTTGGCCGACAGCCTCACCGCCACGCGCGCGGGCGGGCGCATCAGCCTCGACTGGAAGATCGTCGCATGTGCAAACGTTCGCCAGAAAGGCGAGTTCAGCGCGATTGCCGCGCGCCCCGGTGCTTTCTGGTCTGGAATCTATGTTGTCGACGATGGCTACGCGAAATCGGATGACGAAACGCTCGGCGGCGAGATCGAACTCTGCGATCCGCGCGGCGCCTTGCCAGCGATGGTCGCGCCGCAACTGGCGTTCCGCATCCCCGGCGGTGTGAGCGCCGGGCAGATGGAAGTGACCCGCCCCTCGTCGGGCATGATCGTCCTCCATCCATCCTGGCAGCCGCGCGGCGAGCGCCGATATAACGGCGACGGCCAGCGCATCACGATCGAATTCGACCTGACGCCACCAGCCGCCTGAACGTTATTGCCGCCCGGCCGTGATCGACATTGCGATCGAGCCCTGATTGTTCGGCAGTTGCTCCGTCCAGCTATCGCCGACCTTGTGGCCGCCTTCGATGGCGTTGCACATCACCGCCTTGGTCGGATCCTGCGGCGCGGGATCGGTGACTGTGAAGCAGACATTGTGGTCGTCCTTCCACGCATAGGTGCCTTTGACGACTTTGTTGTCGCTATGCTGTTCCCATGTCTTATCGGCGTTCACATAAACGATGGTGGTCTTGCCGTTGTAGACCTGCGTGACGGTATTGCCGTAAGCGACCGCGAATAGGTCGTCTGCCTGAGCGGCAGCCGTGGACAAAAGCACGGCCGCGAGGCCGAGCGCGATGCGTTTCATGAAAATCTCCCCAAAGACACGAACGGGATGAACGCCCCGCCACTTCCATATTGGAACAGCGCCCGGCCGACGCAATACCGTGCCGGCTGGTTTATTCCGAAATTAGCCTGCTGGCCTGGATTTTGCGGTTTACTGCACGCCCTTCATCAATGTGATGGTGCGCGATTGACCATTGGCGGACATCGTCCATGTATCGCCGACATTGTGGGGCGTCCACGGCGTGCAGAACGGATTGGAGATGCCCGGCGGCGGAGAGTCATAGGTGCGGCAAAGGTTGCTGCCATCGAGCTTCCACGTGCCTTTGAACTCCATTCCGACCGCCGGCACCTTCGTCGTGAAGGTATGATCGGCATTGTAGTAACTGTGCGTGTCGGCCATCCCGCCGGTGGCGACGACCGTGTTGCCATAAAAATTCGCCATGACGTCTCCCGCACAAGCGGCAGATGCCGACGCCACGATGAACGCAGCCGCAAGAAAAACAGAACGCATAAAAACCTCCGCTGTTGTGAATACCAAAAGTCAATCCGCCGCCCGGATTACGATGCCAGATTACGCGTTGTAATTGAGGCGCAGCCCCGCCTGCGGCCATTCGGCGGCGAGCAGCCTGCCTGTTCCCGACGACGTTATAAACGCGGTCTTCAGATTCTTCCCGCCCCAGCAAATGTTGGTGACCAGCGGATCGGGGATCGGCGTGTAGCGAACCTTCTTGGTCCCTGGCCAGAATGTCGTGATGCCGCCATTGAGCAAAGTCGCCACGCAGACGCCGCCATCGGCCTGAACGCCGAGACTGTCAAAATAAGCGAGCCCCGGGAAAGCATTGACGAAAGACCCCGGCGTGAACCCGGCGACCTCTCCGCGCTTGCCCGGGCTTTTCAACGGAAGGCTGTAGAGCCGGCCGGTGAATGTTTCGGCGTAATAGACGGTCTTGCCATCCGGCGAGAGGCCGACGCCATTTGGCGAGATCAATTCGCGCAGAACGCGCGTGATCTTCGATCCATTGGCCTTCGCGTAGTACAAAGCGCCGTGCGTGCGGTGTTTTTCTGTCGATGTACCGTAATCGGTGAACCAGAAGCCGCCGGTTTCGTCGAATACAAGATCGTTCGGCGCAATCAGCTTCTCGCCGTCGCATTCGGTGTAAAGGCGTTCGGACTTTCCGGTCGCAATGTTCACACGCTCGATCCAGCCGCCGGCGTGATGCTTGGGCGCATGTCCCGGGATCATCAAACCCTGACGCTTCGTATAGGTGAAGTTCTCGCCATTGTTCGCGACATAAAGCGCGCCATCGGGACCGATCGCCAAACCGTTCGGGCCACCTTGAACTTTCGCCACGGTCTGCGTTTTTCCGTCCGGTTTTACGCGCGTGATTCTCTTGCCCTTGATCTCGGCCAGAATGACCGAGCCGTCCGCCATCGCCACCGGCCCTTCTGGAAACAGCAGGTCCGTCGCGATTTCACGAAATTGCATAGGGTGTCCTTCCTCTGAAATGGCTGTGCACAGCTTAACGGTCAAATAGGCTCAAACAGTCACCTGAAACTATCAGCAATTTGGTCCCCCGTTCCACGCACGAAATAGCCGATAGCAGTCTCGCAAACGTGAAATGGAATGTTGCGTTGAATTGTCCATCCTTTGGCGAAGGTCGCAAGCGGCGGCCACCACGAGGAAAACACAATGAAACATCTTCGCATCGGCGCTGCGGTCTTCTTTTCGGCGATATTTCCAACGATTGCGTTTGCCGATGTCCAAGCGATGAAAGCGCCGGCAGCTTGCAATGACGATTCGGCGCACCTCATCGATTTCACGGTCGGCACCTGGAAAGTAACGACAAAGGACGGGACGGTCGACGGTCACAACAAGATCGAGCGCGTGCTGGGCGGTTGCGCTGTCATCGAAAACTGGGAAGGCACGACCGCCGGCGATGTCGGCAAAAGCCTCTTCTGGTACGACGCGCGCAGCCATCGCTGGATGCAAACTTGGGTTCGCCCCGACACATCGGAAAAGGGTGAACTGGTTCACTACGATCTGGTGAAAGTCTATCCCGACAAATCGGTTCGCTTCGATGACACGCGTTTCAATCCGAAGGGCGTTGCGTTGCTGGAGCGCACGACACTCACGCCGATGAAGAACGGAAACTTCGGACAGTTTATCGAAGTCTCGCGCGATGGCGGCAACACCTGGGTTACGGCATATGACGCGGTTTATTCCCCTGAATCCGATGCGGATTACAAAATGAATCAGCCGGTGAAAGACGACCCGATGCCTTGCCGCAATCAGGATCGCGGCAAGCTTCTCGATTTCTGGGTCGGAAACTGGCGCGTGACCGACAGCAAAACCGGCAGCTTTCAAGGCACCGATCGCGTCGACAGCACTTTGGACGGATGCGCCGTGTTCGAGAATTGGAAGGGCGCGGACGCCGGTGACGAAGGCAAAAGCCTCTTTACGTATAACGCGCGCACGCACCAATGGGATCAGGTTTGGGTCACGTTGGATACTTCGCAACCTGGCGGACTCAAATACAAACGCATGGTCGGAAATTACCCCGACGGCAGCACACGGTTTCAGGGCGATCTCGATCTTCCCGACGGCCGCATTGTTCTCGACCGCACGACGCTGACGCCGATGAAAAACGGCACCGTGCATCAGGTGATCGCAATCTCTCGGGACGGCGGCGACAAATGGCTCGACGGCTTCGATGCAATTTACACGAGGGAGAAGTAACGCCTAGCGCCGTTCGAGCGTGACATAGGCGTAGTGCAAGCCCTGATCGGTTACATGCGGCTCGCGGCTTGTCTCACGCCAGATTGTCGGATCGAAGGGCGGCATCGAGATGTCGCCCTTCGCATTTGTCTGAACTTCGGTGAGATGAACCAGCGTCGCGCGCGGCAGCGCCGCTCGATATATTTCAGCGCCGCCGATGATTGCGATTTCCGCCGGATTCTCTTTCCGCGCAATGGCGAGCGCTTCCTCCAGTGTATGCGCGGCGAGCGCGCCTTCGGCTTTCCAATTCGCATCGCGCGTGATGACGATGTTGGTGCGCCCCGGCAGCGGCTTCTTCGGCAGACTGTCCCATGTCTTGCGGCCCATGATGACGGGCTTGCCCATCGTGATGGCCTTGAAGCGCTTCATGTCATCGGCGATGCGCCACGGGATCGCGCCGTTCGCGCCGATCACGCCATTCGATGCCATCGCCAGCACGAGCGAGATCGGCGCCGTCATCGCGCGAGATCCTTCAGTGCGTCATCGGAAAGTCTGTAGTTGAACCAGCCCTGCCCGCGCTTCGCGCCAAGGCTCTCGTAGAAATCGATGGACGGTTTGTTCCAGTCGAGCACTTCCCATTCGACATGACCGCCGCCGTCGCCGACCGCCGTCTTCGCAAGGTGAACAAGCAGCGCCTTCCCGTAGCCTTTACCGCGCGTCGCCGGGGGCACGAACAGATCCTCCAGATAAATCCCGCGCCGGGCGGCGAAGCTGGAATAGGTCCAGTACCAGGTCGCGATTCCAACCGGCGCATCGCCCTCGTAAGCGATATCGCACTGCAGCAATGGCGGGTTGCAAAAATAATCGCGCGTCACGACCGCTTCGGTGATCTTGAATTTGCCGAGCAGCTTTTCGTAGTCGGCCAATTCGTACAACAGCTTGACGACAAGCGCTTCGTCGCCTGCCTTCGCCCGCCAGATCGAAAAGCCGCTCATGCATCCTCACTTGGAAATTGTCGCGCTCTGTCGCGCGGCGGCTTTAGGGGCGCAATCCTGCCGCGTTTGACGTAAAACTAAGGGAACTCTTTAGGCATAAAGCCGTTTGTTCGTCACCAGAGGAGAGATTTTCCATGAACAGATTACTGCTTACCACTGCCGTTGCCGCACTGATTTTGGCAGCGCCCGCCGCTTTTGCCGCCGACGATCATCACGATCAGGGCAACAAGGGCGGACAACACGAATCGCATGACAGCGGCCCCAAAGGCGGCGGCAGCATGTCAGGCCCCTCAATGAGCGGTCCGAAGATGTCGGGCGGCGGCAATATGAGCGGCCCAAGCCATACCGATCATACGAGCCACACCGATCACGCGGTCAGTCGCGATGTCGGTAACAAGAACAACGATCATCGCACCCACAACGACAACATGATGGGCGGCAACGATCGCAGCGTCGTGAAGTCGAAAAGCAACATCACCAACAACCGGATGGACCGCAACAACGGTTCGCATGGCCACATCGACTTCAACCGTCACAACGTGACGGCAAGCCGCCATTTCCATTATCGCGGCGGCGCATGGCGTTGGCCGAGCGGCTATCACTACCAGCGCTGGAGCTTCGGCATGATGCTGCCGTCGATCTTCTGGGCGCAGGATTACTGGATCAACGACTATTACGACTACGGCCTGGCCTATCCGCCGGCGGGCGCCGTGTGGGTGCGTTACGGGGATGATGCGCTCCTCGTCGATCGCTACACCGGCGAAATTCTGGAAGTGGTGTACGGTCAGTTCGACTGATCGGTTCGCCGAAAAACAGAAGCCCCGGAAGGCAACTTCCGGGGTTTTCTTTTGTCTTGATTGGAAGGTTCAGACGGCCACTTCCGCCTTGATATGCGGATGGGCCTGATAGTTCTCCAGTTTGAAATCCTCGTACTGGAAACCGAAAATGTCTTTCACGTCGGGATTAATCCGCATCATCGGCAACGGATAGGGCTTGCGAGTTAGTTGCTCGCGTGCCTGATCCAGATGGTTCAGGTAAAGATGCGCGTCGCCGAACGAATGAATGAACTCGCCGGGCTTCAGCCCCGTCACCTGCGCCACCATCATCGTCAGCAATGCATAGGACGCGATGTTGAACGGCACGCCGAGGAAAATGTCGGCGGAGCGCTGGTAAAGCTGGCAGCTCAATTTCCCATTCGCCACATAGAACTGAAAAAGGCAGTGACATGGCGGCAGCGCCATCTTCGGCACATCCGCCGGATTCCATGCCGTCACGATCAGCCGGCGCGAGTCCGGGTTCTTCTTGATGTCGGCGATGAGGTTCGCGATCTGGTCGATGGCACCGTGTTCGCTCGGCCAGGAACGCCACTGATGGCCATAGACTGGCCCTAACTCGCCATTCGCATCCGCCCATTCGTCCCAGATACCGACGCCATGTTCTTTGAGATATTCGATGTTCGTTTCGCCACGCAGGAACCACAGCAATTCGTAGATGATCGCCTTGGTGAAAAGCTTCTTCGTCGTGAGCAGCGGAAAGCCTTCGCTGAGATCGAAGCGCATCTGATGGCCGAAGATGGAGATTGTGCCGGTGCCCGTGCGGTCGCGTTTCTCCACGCCCGTCTTGAGCACGGTTTCCATCAGGTCGTGATACTGGCGCATGGTTCTTTTCGAGCCCAGTTAAACGGAATATGGCTTAAACACGTCGTCGTCCACAGGCGATTGCTCGTATAAATTCGAAACAATCATGGGCAGTCGGTGGCGTCGACCAAAATTCATTACAATGGTAGGAGGCGCAGTTTTGTCTATCTGCTTAATGCCCTTACTATTGTATGGAGGGGAACAATAATAAATTAGAAGGCTTTCAGCGCGCGCGATCATGTCGCCCCACTCTTTGTGTCGCGATTCGTCAATAGGTTCGATTCCACCCAGCCGTCCCAGATAGATTCCGGTGATGAGATTCTCCCATTTTATCCATTCTTCGGCATGTTCGAGAAAGCGTTGACCAAACCTGCGCTTTTCGCCGCCATCTTTTGTTAGCCCGATGTACAAAAGACAATCGGACCCTAATACAGCATGGGTTCCATATACTTGATATAGACCATAATCTTCCGACGTGTCGGCTTTACATGCATCTTCGAGAGAATGTGGGCCTTGCCATAGGACATCTAGAACTGTTGCTCGCTCGATAGATCGCATTATCTTTCGCACAATGTAGTTTTCGAACTAGTTTAGCTCACCTTCACCTTCCGAAGAGCCTCATTGATCCGTCCCTGCCAACCGGAACCAGTGGCGCGGAAGCGCTCGATCACGTCGCGGTCTAGGCGCAGCGTAACCTGCTGCTTGGTCGGCATTTTCTGCGGGCCTCGTTCTCCTCTGCTGCGAACCAGCTCTGCCAATTCCGGAAAATGGCTCAATGGCTTCATGGCACGAATGTCTTCCGCGAGAAGTTCGCGCACATCCCCGTTTTTATCGGTTAGGGGTTTTCTCTTCTTCATATCTGCCGACCTCGCGTTCATTCGCTTTTCGAAAACTAATTACTCTTATCGCGCCGATCGCTGGCGTGAAGCAGACGAAGTGCAGCCTCTCGCGTATAAAGCCCAATGCGATCATTCGGATTTCCGTATAGGGAAACCGGACGTCTTCCGAAAAGATCGCTGTTTCCCATTCAAACTGTTCGACCAAATCGAATGGCAGTCCGCGTTCGCGGACATTCTTTTCACTTTTCGCCGGATCGAATTCAATCTTCATTTATTTGTAGCTACAAAATAATGTTTTGTCAAGGCTTCAAGTCTTAATAGATGAAGCCTATATAGAGGTTGTCCGGGCAACCGGACTACGGCGATAAACGGCTGCGTAATAAGCGAACTGGACCCGGGGGCGGTACCCGGCGCCTCCACCAAATGCCCTCTCACCCGAGAGGTCATCTGTGGGGGCGAAACAGGATCGACAGACGTGTAAAGGCAGATCCTTTCGCTCGGTATGGTTCCGCCGTTATCGGGCTACTCGTACAGGTGCCAACGATAATGAAATGGCCCTCGCTGCCTAATAGGTAAGCGCGGCTCGGAGGGGCGCCGGGCAACAGAAGCCCCTCCACTTCATCCGGCGCAGCGCCCCTCCTCCTTTTATTGGTTGCAACCGCGCTGCGCGCGCTTTGCATGAGTGCTGGGCAACAGAATCTACCCACTCGTTCACGCGTATCCGCTCTCCCCGTTATTCGACGCGAACGCGCTGCGCGCGCTTCGCGTGAGAGCTGGGCAACAGAATCTCTCCACTCTTTCACTATTCCGCGGCCAATCTCTCGGCGCGGATCGCATCGCGTTTTGTGAAGGCGGCGAAAGCCGCGGCGGCGACCACCACACTGCCGCCTATGGTGACAGCCGTGGCGACGCCAAGCCGTCCCGCAATCGAGCCGAGCAGCAGCGATCCCCACGGCATCATGCCGAGGAAGCTCTGCGTGTAGTGCGAGATCACGCGTCCGCGATAGTGCTCGCCGGCGGCGATCTGGAT
>Ga0265338_10003582_pt1 | contig 21685 bp, 9 predicted proteins | sample 42126metaG_FD_193579 | JGI IMG/M metagenome (GOLD analysis project Ga0265338, IMG submission 193579) | Rhizosphere microbial communities from Carex aquatilis grown in University of Washington, Seatle, WA, United States - 4-21-26 metaG | ecosystem: Host-associated > Plants > Roots > Rhizosphere >... | reverse complement strand
GTTTTGCTTTATATTATTTCGTATATTAGTATACTTCATAAACAACCCATCTCCTATGTTTCTTTTCATTGAGGGCTAACCTTTCGTAATTCATAATTATTAATTCGTAATTCAATCTTCTCCCCCCCAAAAAAGCGTTGCCCTACTAATTATGACAACAAATTGACAAAAAAACAACACATTCTCATGTGTCAGAAACAATCTATTCTTATCTTTTCGAAGTAATTTTGTATCCATTAATAAATCATAACATGATTAAAGTAATAACCTTCGTTTTTGTCGTACTGTGTATGCAATCGTTTTGTCAGGAAAAACAATGCGACAAATGCGATTTACGATATTTGACCTATGTCAATCAAAACTTCAAAAACCTTAATGAAGCTATTGTAGAGCGGTTTCTATGTTCACAAGATTACTCGTGCAACCTTAATCCGAAGTTTGTTCAAATGGCAAACAAAACCTTATACGAGATACTTCAAACCCGTCCTGAATTGGTGGTTGACTGTCTGGAACGATACAAGTATCTTAATAAAAAGTATATAATAGAGCAGATAAGAAATCCATATACAAAGCAAAACTTTGCCATTGTGTATAAAAAAGTCCGTGCTTTGACCGATAGCTCCCAAACAAAGGATCAAGTATCGAGCAGTGTTAAAATAGCTGCATTAAAGTTTAAAATCAAATTATAACATTCATGTCAAAACGAATCATTGCTTCATTACTCTTACTCGCTTTCAATCTTACCATTTTTGCCCAACAAATCAGACTAAATCAAATAGGATTTTATGCAAATGCCCAGAAGATTGCTATAGTTACCGAAAGCCCGAATAAAAGCTTTTCCATCATTAACACATTAAACGGCTCGGTAGAATATAGCGATTCGTTGACAACTCCTAAGAATTGGACAAGCTCTGGTGAAAATGTTTCGGTTGCCGATTTTAGTGCATTTAAAAAGACAGGCAGTTATTACATCAAAGTAGGAAATTCACAATCATACACTTTTCCCATTAATCAAAACGATTTGTATAGAAATATAACCGTTTGGTCCATAAAGGGGTTTTATCTTTGGCGGGCATCTACAAAAATTGATTCAACGTTTGCTCAATTCGAAAAGACTAACTTTGCCCGTAAAGCGGGTCATTTAGACAACAATGTTTTGATTCACGAATCGGCAGCTTCAAAGAATAGGCCTGCAGGTACTATTGTTTCAAACCCAAAGGGATGGTACGATGCCGGCGACTATAATCTCTATACGGTAAATGCAAGCCAAGCGGTGTTTTCGTTATTGCAATTGTACGAAAACTACAGCTCCATTTTCGATACCTTACCGTTACATATTCCCGAAAGCAACAACCATCTGCCCGATGTACTCGACGAAGTGAAATGGGAAACAGACTGGCTTTTAGGAATGTTAAATCCTGACGATAGCAGTGTTTATACAAAGCTAACCAGTTTACATTTTTGTGGAATGATAAGCCCCGACAACGATAAACTGCCAAGGTATATGATTTGTCATTCAACCCCAGCTACACTCGACTTTGTTGCAATGATGGCCAAAGCATCAAGAGTATTCCGCAAATTTGATGTTGTCTATGCCGATAGTATGTTGAAAATGGCAAAGCAGGCATATGCCTGGGCTCTAAGAAATCCCTGCATTTACTATAAAAATCCATCAGGAGTAACTACAGGTGGATATGGTGATAATGATGCTCGTGATGAATTTATGTGGGCTCGTACCGAATTATATATAACGACCGGCGACAGTTCTTATTTTAAAGCTGCCGACATTGAAAAACTAACCTACGAAATCCCCTTTTGGAGAACCGTTCAAACGTTAGGGTTACTTTCATTATATCAAAGTATCGATACATTACCACTGTCTGTAACGAACAAAAAATTTATCGAAACCACAGTCAACTCAATTGCAAACTCTTTAGTTACGAACACAAATTCATCGGCATACAGAACAGCTATCGATTTTTTTGCATGGGGTAGCAATGGATATACCGCTGCTCAAGGACAAATATTGCTTACGGCATATAAACATACCAAAGACAGTAACTATTTAAATGCCGGAATCTCAATTCTTGATTATCTTTTAGGAAGAAATGCAACGGGTTATTGTTTTATAACCGGATTTGGCTATAAGAGTCCGTTGAATTTACACGATCGAAGAAGTGAAGGCGATGGAATAAATGCTCCGCTCCCTGGATATCTTGTCGGTGGACCCAACACTAATGCCCAACGCGATTGCGGACCATTAAATTATCCTTCTAAATTCCCTGCTAAATCGTATCTCGATTTAAATTGCAGCTTCTCGACAAATGAAATTGCAATTAATTGGCAAGGTCCGTTTGCCTTTCTTGCAGGTGCTATTTATGCAGAACTGAATACTGCTTCGACGAAAAAGTGAAGCACTTATTTGTAATGATGAATTATGAATGGTGAATTATGAATTGAACAGCCATTCTCCATTCATCATTCATCATTCACCATTCATCATTCTCCATTCTCCATTCTCCATTATTTTACGTTTTCGCCAACAACGCTCAAAGCATCTTGCTTGAGTCGGGCTTCGTTAATGTTGAAATATTGAAAGACAATTAAGAGTAAGGGAAAGATTTGCAAGAAAAACACCAGAAACTGTGTTGTTGTTGCAACTATCGAAAACTGTAATGGAAGCGAATCGACTGTCTTAGCCAGATTGGTTTTTAACAACATGGTATATATTATTTCAGGTATTTTAATAATGACACCAAAAACCAAGATTATTCCATTAACAAGCATAACTAATCCGAAGGTACTCCACCATTTCCCTCTTACAATCATCAAACAACGGAGAAAAGCTGTTTTATAATCAAGACCTTCGAAAAGCAAAACAGCCACAAAAAAGAGTAACGAAATCAACAGATAAATTCCCGGGATTATAAAAAAGAATAAGCCTAATACAACAAATAGTACCATAAACATCAACCCACCAAGAATCTTACTAATGTGATGCGACACAAATGTCCAGATATCTTCAATACTAAATGTTCCTTTACCTTGTTTGATATAGAAATAGATATAGCCGTAAACCACCCCATATAATAAAACATTTGCAGCTAATAAGCTTCCGATGTAAATTGCATTATTGAAAACCGGATTTCCATACTCCTGTTCGGTTATAGCCGACAATTGGATCTTTGAATAGAAAAATGCACTGATCAATGCAAATGGACTTGCTATTAATAATATCGGTTTATAGAGTCCTATAAAATTCTTTGAAACAAATGAGAACGAATCGTTTATCAATTCGCCGGTTGTTCTTTCTTTTTTAATTTCCATAACAGTCTTTAACAATGTGATTGTATTAATTGAATCATTAGATCGATGTTATCGGCATCTATCCAATGAGTATCAATATCTTTTTTAAACCAGGTGATCTGCTTTTTAGCATATCTTCGGGTATTTTGTTGAATTGCATTGATGGTTGCCGGCATATCGGCTTTACCATCAAAATAGTCGAAAAACTCTTTGTAACCTACCGTTTGAAGGGCATTTAGAGTTCGATGATCGTTCCACAATCGTGTTTCCGACTCCAAACCTTGCTTCATCATTGAGTGAACACGGGCATTTATTCGTTCATAAAGCACTTCCCGCTTTCGTTCCAATGCTATTTTTAGTATAGTATACTGACGTTCCTTTTTCGAATGAACCCGAAAGCTCGAATAGGGTTTGCCCGTTTGTTTAAAAACTTCAATAGCACGGATAAGCCGTGCCGGATTTTGTTTATCGACAGTAGAATAATATTCACGATCGATGCGTTTCAATTCTCTTTGTAAACTTTCTATTCCTTCGTTTTTAAACTTTTGAGAAACATCATTACGAATTTCGGTTGCAATATCGGGAATTAAATCTATTCCGTTGCAAACGGCATCTATATACATTCCCGAACCTCCTACCATAAAGCAAATATCAGCGTCTTTAAAATAACCGGTTAGGAATGTTTGCACATCTTGGTCGAAGAGGTAGGCATTATAATAATCGAATACCGAAAGTGTATTTACAAAATGATGTTTAACCGTTGCCAATTGCTCGTCCGACTGCTTAGCCGTTCCTATATTCAATTCCTTGTAAAACTGTCTGGAATCGGCTGAAATAATATCGGAATGAAAGTATGAAGCCAGCTCAATACCTATTTCGGTTTTACCAACTCCGGTTGGTCCTTCTATTACAATAAGTACCGGTTTATCTGACATTATAGCTATATAAAAAATAGTCCCTTGGTTTTTGCCAAGGGACTATTTTTAAATTCTGTCTGCGTAGTCATCAATATTATCGAACATCTCGTCGTCGAAAAAGTCTTCAGGTTCATCTTCGTCGAAATCGTTAAACAAACTCGACTCTGTTTTGAATTTTGTTTCAATTTCGCTTTCGTCGAAATTAAAATCGTCTTCATCAACTTCATCAATGGAATCGTCAACTAAGATTTCGTCATCATCATCGTCGTCGTCATCGTCGTCAATAGATCTGCTTTTAGGCGATTTCTTTATTGATTTCGATAATCCTTTGGCTGGAGTTTCATCCAATAAATCCAAATCATCATCATCAATATCGAAATCATCGTCGTCATCCAACAGTATCGACTTTTTGGTTTTTACAATAGTCTTTGAACTAATGATGTTTTTAGTCGATTTCTTGTCGTCAACTACTTTTGATTTGGAATCGGCCTTTCCAACAGGCTTTGCTTTTAACGAAGAAGGCTTATCCAAAACTTTAACCGGTTTAGCTTTTTTATCTTTAGTCATATCAACTTTTTTAGGATCTTTTATTCCTTTATCAAGAGGTTTACTAACAGGTACGGTAGAAGGTTTCTTTATATTAGTAATAACTTTACCTACTATAACGCTTTTCAAAATCCTTTTTTCCGATAATGTTTGCACCGGAGGTTCGCCTATTGTTTGCGAACAAATAGGATAGGTTAACGACATGTTTCTGTTTTTAATTTCCGAAAGGACAATATAAAAAACCCTGTCGGAAATAAAATCATAAACATACACCAGATTCTCGCCTTCTTCGGTTAGAAACTCACTGAGCAATGTTTGCTCCATTGAAAAGATATCCTCTGCTTCGCCGTTACGAACGTCCATCAACGTAATTTGAGTGAAACGTTCCCACAAATCGTTCGACAGATAAAAGGATGCCATTTCCTTTTTTGTGAAATTCACACTTTGTTGAATTGCGGTATGGAAATTTAAGAATGTATCGTTTTCGTCGATTTCAATACATCGTAAAAATTTCTCATTAATATCAGAAAAGACCCTGAACTTATAAATCATAACATCAGTTTAAAGTTTCTAAAAATGACATTGTATCTACATCATCGGCATAATCCCAAATGTTTGGCATTTGTGATTTTCCGAATTCTATTGTTTTAGTGTTTAACAAATTCGAACTTGTAACGATACATTGAATATTGTGCTTGTTACGTTCAAACCAGTCAACAAGGTTGCGAATTTCTCTATATTTTTCGAAATATACAACAGCAATTGGTGAAAATAAATTTTCTTCCTCTCTTAAGAGCAGATAACCGTTGTCATAATGGTGGTCTTGGTTGAGTAAATAGATCGATTTATTATACTCGTAATTGTTCAAATATTTATTATGATTCCGCAGTTCGACATACGAATCGAAATGCGATATAAACTTCACCATATCAAATTCTTCGGGCACAAAAAGCTTCGACACATTCCGGCATCCCAGACCGAAATAACTGAACATATCTTGAGCCAATCCATCGAGTTCAGAAGCACTTTCCTTGCCCGTTAACACTGCCACAGAAACCCTGTTTTTTCTTATTATTGTAGGATATTTTTTGAAATAATAATCGAAATATCGTGACGAATTGTTACTTCCGGTGGCAATAACGGCATCAAAATCCTTCATTATGTTTGGTTCGAAAGCTATAAAATCGTTAAAGTCTGGTTCTATAGAGCATAATTGATTCATTATCCAAGGCAATAACACATCATCTTTCGACGATAATTTCCCCAACAGTTTATTTCCAGAAAGAAGAACTGTCATCGTATCGTGAAAGCCAACCATGGGAATATTACCGGCCATTATAACTGCAATTCGTTTAGGTTTTCTTTCTTGTAATAAAAAAGGATAGGCTGCCAACCATTGTTCAATAGCAGCTTTTTGAAGCATTGCAACAATTCCCTTTAAAGCGGTAAAAACACTTGCTTTGGTAAACCACGGATTTTTAGCTTCAGCATGCATACGGATTTCTCCAAAAGCACTTGTATCGTTGCTTTCTTCCTGTAGTTGTCTTTCTAAGAAAACTCCTAGTTTAACGAAAGCTTCTATACGTTTTTCGAGATCGACCATGGTACGTTTCAGTTGTATGATACTTGTTTCTTTATAGGGTTAAGCCTTTTTTTTACCTTTAAACCACAAACCTTGCTTTGTGATCAATACGACGATTATCAACGTTAAAATAGTACTTATATCAATCTAAACAACCATCGAATCGTTCAGCAAATGTATAAAACTTTTAATGACTACAAAAAAAAGAGCAACCTAAATAGGCTGCTCTTTTTTTATCGTTGTGATTTATTATTTAATTAATGTAACATCACCATTGGTTTTTACAACTTGTCCATTTTCGCAGGTAGCCGTACTATGGTAAACATATACGTCTTGCTTACATACTTCACCTTTGAAGGTTCCATCCCATTTATCGGTACGGTTATTTGTTTCCCAAAGTAATTGACCCCAACGGTTAAAGATTTGTAAGTTGTAATCTTTATCAACCAAACCTTCGCTGTAGCCGTAAGTGAATTTATTATCTGATTTACCTTCAGGTGTAAATGCATTCGGAAATTTAATTGAACAATGCGGATTTACAACAACAACAACTTTCTCGGTATCAATATCCCTGCAACCCCATATCGGATCAACAGCTATTAACGAAGCCATATAGATTCCTTTTTCGTCGTAACTGTATTGTGGTTCGAATACATCTTGCACAAACACTCCGTCGCCTATAAAGTCCCAATAGTATTTAAGATTTTTATTATCTATTTCTTTCGGACTGTATAAGTACGAACGGTTATCGAAATCGACTTCTTTATTTGAATAGATGTCTTTTACCGTTGCACTATCAAGCGGACGTGCATAGAATTTAGCTGTTGGAATTTTATGAACGGTAACAGGATAGTCGAGAGAAGCGGTACAAGCACCATTCGTTGCATCGATAGTGATATCTTCTAAACCAGCTGTTGCCCACTGAACGGTAATATTATCGGCAGTTCTCGGTGTGATAATTTTTCGATTATCGGAAACAACCGACCAGGTAACAGAAGTTCCGGGGTCTGCTTGAATACTATAGTTCGACTTATCATATTCGCACACATCCTGAGGTCCTACAATTGAATTTACGTCAATTGGTTTTACAACCGTTACCGTTATTTGCTTCTCAATTTTAGGCGTTGAAAGCGGATCGACATTTTCAACGGTAATTGTATAGGTTCCCGGAGTGTTCCATATTATTATAACCGATTTCCCTCTCGTTACATTATTAAGGAAAGGTACACTAGGTTTAACAGTCCAATCATAAGTTCCATTGTCCGGATTCGTTACGGTGTACGATTGGGGGGTACCATTACCGCAAACAATATCAGGAATTGCAACATCGATAGTGTCTTGTTGTTTAATCGGAATTGATTTTGTATAGGTTCCCACACAACCGTTGAAATCGGTTACTTTATAGATAAAGCTGAATGTTCCTGGTGCAAATGTACTGAATACCGGATTAGGAATGTTTTTCGGTTTTATTCCGAACGAAGCCGTACCCGACCAATCGTATGTTGCATAACCATCGCTTCCGGTAAGGTATATAGGTTCACCGGTATATAAAAGACCTGAATAAGAAAAGTATGGCGATGGCAACGAATTAACAATTACTTTAAACTTAGAAGTAGCTATTGGATAAATTCCATTAGTAAGATCATTAACTTCCAAGGTATAAATGGTTGTTTCTGAAGGCTGCACCTTAATATTGGCAGCTGTTTCAAGAAAAGCAGGGTCATTATCCGAAGTCCATTTATAGCTATAGTTACCTGAACCGCCGATTCCGGTTACAAACGATAAGAGCGATACCGATTCGCCGGCACAAATATTATCGAAATTTTCTTTCAATTCATTTGGTGGATATGAGTTACTATCGACAGGGAACTTAGGATCAAACGGTTTATTGGTCGAATCTTCCTTGATTTTAATATCTAAGACGCCATCAACTACTATTGATATAGGAGTTCTACCTATACATCCGTTACTGTCGGTTACTTGTAAAACAAAATTTGTTTGACTTGAAGAAAACAACGCTTTTGTGTGAGCTGTAAATCCGGTTGAACTTAAAAGATTATCGGGTGGAAGCCACAAGCCAACATAGGGAGGTACTCCAAAGTTAGGATCGGCATAACCGCTTAATACTAGTTTTGAACGTGAAGGAATGCTAACCGGATATGGATTTACAATTGCATGAGGTAAATCGTTAACGGTTATCAATGCTGTATCGGTAGTTTTACAATATTGATTTGACGATACGGTAACGATAACATCATAAGTACCGGGTACTTGATTTGCGGTAAAATCGGCAAATTGCGGATTTGAACGTGGTACAACAAATCCCGACCAGGTGATGCTCTTATAACCTATCGGTTGAACAAATAATTGTAACGATTGTCCCATACATACTTGGGCATCGGCCAACGTAAAAATAGGAGCTGAATATTCATGAATGGTTATGGTGTCTTTTCGTACACAAGTATTACCCGGTTCCGAAACTTGATAGGTAATAATGTTTCCGGCAACATTTTCGACGTTTGAAGTAAATGTTGGAGCTATTATAACCGATTGATCCAAGTCTTTGGTATCGCCGCCCCAAATGATAGAGAGTTTATCGGCACCAGGTTTTTTATCGGGATTAAGATTTAAAACCAAGGGTTGACCGGTACATCCAATTGTATCTTTCGGTAAGGTAAATTGTGGCAGTTCGTTAATTTTAATGGTTTCGGTAGTATCGGCAATACAACCGTTAGCATCTTTAACTTCAACCTGCATAACCGTCACGCCAAAGGTGTTTTGGGTAAACAAATAGTTTGGCGAATCGGTTCCAACAATAGCTGTACCTTGTTTCCAAGTATAGTCGTATGAGCCGGCTGGCGATGGTATAGCCGTAAGCGTATTTGATGTTTGAGCACACCAAACCGGATTATTAGGAACGATCGAAACGGTTGGCGATTTATTAACCGTGATTGGTAATATGGTCGAATCTTTACAAGATTTATTATCGTTAATAATATTTAACTTAATCGATGTAGTTCCAACATTAGCCGAATTGAAGGTATAAGTCGGACCATTTACGGTAAGAGGCGATCCGTCGTCCCAAGTAAAGGTAACATCTGCCTGGGTACTGCTTGCCGTTAATGCTTTGGGCTGCCCGGTACAAGCTGATATTGGTAACGAAGGTGCTATTGAATACTGTAGTGCATTTGCATTGAAAGTTATCGTATCGTAAGTTATTACCGGACCGTAAGGATCATTTGTCATTTGTACCTTATAAACGGTTTGAGCCGAAGCGGTCACCGTTATTGAAGCAGTTGTGTCCACAGGAGTGGTAAGATCGTTTATATTATACCACACATATTTATACCCGTTTTTAATGTTTCCATTTCCTGCAATTGCAGTTATCGTGAGCGTTTTTTTCTTACAGATAGTATAATTAATAGGAGTTATGGTTGGTTGTGTATTTGTAATATTCACCGGCATAGTAGCTATACCTTTACAGCCGTTATTATCTGTAACGGTTAAGGTAAACGTTTGCATGGCAGTTATTGAAGCAGTTGTTGAAACGGAGGTTAACGAACCGGTAATATATGGTTTTGCCGCCCAAAGATATTGTAATGGAGCAGCACCGGTACTATTCGAACCGTTTAATGTAAATGCTATTGCACTTAAGGGGTTTAGTACCGAATCGATTACAGCTACCGGTGAAGCAAGAACATGAACGGTCATGCCATGACTTCCGGTACAACCGTTTTCGGTTACATCCAAATTAAGCTTATAATCTTTAACAGCCGAAGCATTAAACGTTGGAGTTAAACTGGTAGAACTCGATAATGTTAACGTATCGATAGTCCAGATTGTAGAATAGCTTCCTGAAGGAATAGGTAAAACAACCGGATTTAATTGGAAACTACTATGTAAACAAACGGTTGTATCTGTTAACATAACCGAAGGTTTCGGTTTTACGTTAACAGTTGTTGTAGTAGTTGATGCTGTGCAACCTGTTTTATTATCGGTAACATCCAACTCAATTGGATGTGCTGTAACTACGGTCGAATTAAATACCACACTCGATGCATTTGTAGGTGGTGTTAAATCGTTAGCCGATGCAATCCATTTGTAGGTAAAACCGGTTCCTGTTTCATAAGAATGTAAGATTAGATTGTCGCCTTGACAAACCGTTGCATTTCCTTCATTTATCATAGCTATTGGAGCCGGATTGACTAGTAATGTTGTTCCAACAGTACTTTTACATCCTATTGAATCTGTCACTACCAAGGTTAGATTGGCTGTTGTTGGTTTCGATATATCTATAATAGCATTCATATCAGAACTTGAATAAGCAGAACCACCAACGGTACCTGTCCATGAATATTTAAACGGCTGGATGCCTCCGCTTACAACCGATGATTTTAATAAATAACTAGACGTTGCATTTTGACAAACACTATCTAACAAACCGTTTGCAATAACTGCAACCGGAGGAGCATTTAACGAGAACTTTTTCATCGTTGCAGTAGCTTTACAACCCTTTGCATCGGTAACATGATAAGTGTAGCTATAAAAGCCATAAACTCCCGAAGTGAACGTAGGATCTTGAAGGGTCGGATCGTTTAATCCCGGATTGTTATTCAATTCAGTCCATAAACTTGTATAAGGAGTAGTTCCACCGCTAACATTAGCAGTAAATTGTGTAGCTATCAACGAACAAGCACCGGGAATATCGGTAACGGTAGCAGTTGGTGAATCGTTTATTGTAACAGTTATTGTTTTCTTAGCGTTACAACTTCCACTGGTAACGTTAAACGTAACAGGATAAGGATTTGCAGCCTGTGTTGCATCGATTACAACTGTTTTACCATTTCGAGGAGCCAGCACTATTGGCGAAGAATTCCATGAATAGCTTGCACCCGCATCACCCGTAATGGTTGGAGCAAGTGTTAAAGGCGTTCCTTTACAAATGGCAGTATCGTTCATATCAATGTGCGGTACTGCATTCACCATTACCGTTACCTGATCGGTAGCTGTTTGATCGGTTGCATCGGTTACCGTTACTGAATAGGTGATAGACCCTGTTGACGTAGGAGTATCGGTAGTATTTTGAGTTGCAGCAGTAAATCCTGAGGTTGAAGACCAAAGTATACTTTTATAATTGGTCACACCACCTTGAGGGGTTGATACAAGATTAACGGCATCGCCCAAACAGATTGAATTTGCAATTGCATCAATTTTGATGGCAAGCGGAGCTCCCTTTACATCAACCAAATTACAGGTATCGGCTTTACAACCGTTAAGATCGGTCACCGTAACACAATATGTCTGTGGTGTTTTAAGAACAATGGTCGATGGGCTTTGAATTGTTGCACTACCTGAAATACTAGCTACTGGAGACCATTGGTAAGTATAGCCGGGTGTACCTTTACCGGTTACTACTGCGGTTAATGTGGTTGACGAGTTATAGTTTATTGGCGAAACCGGATTCATCGTAATTGTAGCTGTTGGCACACCATATACAACAACAGGTTGGTGTTTAACAACCAAACAACCACTGACCATGATAGAATCGGTAACATCGTGATTACCCACTCCTTCTGTTTTCGGATCGAAGATGTAATTTGTTGAAATAACACCGTCAATTCTAAATACGCCACCAACCGGAACCGCAGTTAAGGTAATAGGATCGGCATTCAAACAAAGATTGTTTGCAGTGATTGTTACATTAGGAACCGGTATAATATTGAATTGTAACTGAGCCACAGCATAACAGGTAGGAGTGGTTCCATAGTATATCTTAGCATAAAAAATCTGTTGATCTTGAACGGTTTGTTTATTGGTTCCCAAGACCAGATTTTTTAAGGCTGCATCGGAATACCATTCAACAGTTGGACTGCCACCATAAGGAAGTACCGAACTGATATAATTGTCAAGCTGTATTCCGCTTGCCGAATTACCTGCCGAATTAGGATCGGCACAATGAGTAACCACAGAATCTTTTACCGTAGGAACTTCTGTAATATTAAATTGTAATGTTCCTATATGTTGACATGAATCGGCTATTCGAGCATAGAATTTCTTAATCGGTCCTTGAACATCAACACAGGTAGGATCGATAACTTTTTGTTGCAGATTAGTATCTAAGTACCATATTTTATTAGCAACCAAAGCACCTCCAACGGCATATTTATATTGAGTAAGGTCTACACATTTTAAGGTATTACCAGTTGTAGCACATTGGTTTGGTAATGTTTTATTAAGAGCTATTCTACCCGATGCATATACTCCAATTATTACTTTTGCAGTATCGCTAAAGAATGGGAATTGCGGATTTGATATAAATGCAAATAACGAATCGTTGTTATGAAGCGTATAATTTGTTGCATCTGCAACAGGCTCATAAATATATTTTGTTTTCCAAATTGAGGGATTAAATGTATACGATGACGATAATTTTATTTCATCAAATTGAAAAGTCATAGGAGCCCAACTAGAATTGTCGCCAAAATCCAGTTTTATTTTATTATATAATACCCCATTTGTATTAGCAGGGAATGTAAAAGTCATAAGTTGCCATAAATTACCTTGCCAGTTGACCGTAGAAAATGTTTGAGTTGCAGAAACGGTGTTTGTTCCATCTGTCAAATCCATGGTAATACTAAAAGGAGCTAATGTTGTTTCCCAACCTGAATTCCCAAAAATTGGACGGGCAAACATTGTAATCGTAGCTCCGGTACTAATATCGAATGAACTGGGAAGATTCATTATTGTTGAATAACTTGGTTGATCTCCATTGGTATGGTTCGTAATGGAATTTATACCCGTAGTTGCATTAACTCCTGAAGTTAATGTATTCGCAGTTTCTTCCGTTAATTGAGAATTTACCGTATTTGAATACGTTACAATTTTGTTTGTTTCAGCATCATCTAAAATAATGATACTTTTTTTAAGTCTCCAACTACTTACATAATATCCCATTGATTTTGCATTTGTTCCAACAATGGTATCGTTCAAATTATTTAAGTTATAGCCTTTACCTATTCCTGAACCTGGAATATCTTCACAAATAGAATCGGTAACACTATTAAACTTCACCGGAGGTATAACTTCAATATAAACCGTATCGATATATTCATTTTCGCAAGCAGGAATAATATCTGCTTTATAAAGATATTTGCCAATTGGGGCAGTACCATTAAAAACAGGATTATAACCTGATATTTTGTCTAAATAATAGGTCGGTGACGTTGTAATTGAATCCCATGTCGTACCATTTGAATTTTGTTTATATCCAACCCAAGAATATTGAAAACCTCCTTGGGCAACCAATTGTACTGGCATACCTAATGGAACTTGAATAATTTTTCCATTGTTATTGCTAATAATAGCTCTTGGTTTATTTTTATTAAAATTAGAGAAATAGCCATAACTTGCTCCTTGAAGTTCTGGTTTTGTTGTTGCAACATTATCATCCCATAAATTATATGCTATCCATTTAAAGGCTGTTGAATATATTAACCCAAGATGAAAGAATGTTTTTGAATTTTGTAATTCATGTGGTCCTATGGGTAATTGTGAATTAGTAAAAGAAATTTGAGCAACCGACCACGATGAATTTGGAAGTGGAGTAAATGTTGTACTATTAATAATAGTTGCTATAGGATCGCCGGTAAAAGATGTTTCACCACCTTGACGAACTAAAACATTTAAAATAAATTTCTCTTGATCGAATAATTTTCCATCGGGGTTATATTTATTTCTAACAAATCCAACTTCATTCGAACCGGTACAATTATTAATCGGAGGAAGAACAGCACTTGCAAATTCACAATTATAACCTGAAATATGAAAAGCATATAAACTATCGGAAGCTACTATATGCATCCAATCTATATCGACAGGCAAATCCAACGTTTTCGATTTATTAACGGTATAATTACTTGTTGATCCATCTGATTTTGTTACCGTTACTTTCGTTCCATCTTTAACCCCTACTAAAAACACCCAATCTGTTAATGAACCTAAAGCTGTGGTTTTAGCCAATGCACCTTTCATAACAACATATTCTTTCCCAATTATATTTACAGGAATAATTTGATCACCGATGTAATCTTCACAGTCTCCCGATTCAGTTATATCACTTGGAAATATTGAGTCATCTTTTACAGAAATAGCTATAGGCTTAGTCGATTTAACGTGCGAACCCGATAAATTATTAACCATTCTATTGGTTGTAACATTCTTATATACCCATATTTTGTTTATATTTTGATAAAAACCTGTTGTATCTGTAATAGCTTGATCTCTTTGACGAACCGAATATGTTTGCCCTTTCTGTAATACTATAGTGAATGTTTCTCCGGCATTATGACCTACAACATTAGCTGTAGGTGTAATAGTAACTACAGTATTGTCTTCACTTGCAACAATATCAAATGCCGAAAATGCTGAATCAGGTATTGATCTATATAAAAAATTCCAATTACTTCCATTCTTAGACACCGTTGAATATAAATCTTGACGCCAATAATCATGTAAGGGATCGTTAGGCCAATGCGTTTGAAAAGGGGTATAAAATTCGGTTCCAAGTGCATTTACTCCTTTTAAGGTAAATATTTCCGGATTAGGTATGGTCGCATCTTCATAATATGCTGTTATAAAATCTGATGAAGAAATATGTATCCCTTTATTTTCAGCTCCATTCAATATTGTTGAATAGGTTTGACTTACTTCTAAGGCGGCTAAATGATTTGTTAAAACAACTGTTGATGTTTGATTTGCAGGAATAGTAATAACGGTATCAAATCCTCCAGGATTAGCCGGTGTAGAAATTGTAACAACAGCAGGATTTCCTAATGTTGATAGTCTTAAATAGACAGGTTTACCTCCCGATACTTCAAATGATGCATCTTCTTGAATACTAACTCCATGATTTTTATTAACATATGGAAGCGAAAACCAGAATTCTTTATCAACTTGGGAGAAACCGAGGGAGGAAATAAGCGACAATACAAGAACAAAAAGAACTTTAATTTTACCTGAAAATGCTTTCATAACCAACTTTTATATAATCAAACAACAAATAATTTCTAATTTAAGAGAACAACTAAAACGGGATTAACCCGATAAAGGTTGCAAAATACCTTGAATCTTTATTTTTCTAAAAACCGCAATCGAACAAAGACTTTGAATGTACACAAACAATAACCTCTACATAAACTGTTCTGCTTCAAGTTTCAACAAATCGATAGCAGTTTGAACAGGCGATTTCTCGGTCACAATTATTGCGTCCAAAATTCGCTTACTCAATTCAAATCCGGGAGCTTTCGAGTCGAGTGTCGATGCAACAGTATTTATAAGTCGTATAACATTTTCTTTTGAGCTTTTAATAGTGTTCCAGGTCTTTGACGACACATAGAGTTGTTGCGATAAGTTATGTTCAAACTCAGCCCTTACGGTCAACAACAGTGCCGATTGCAGATGTTCAACCGTCATGCTCGGTTCCATTACCCTTACCAATAACGAATCAAGGCTAATACGTTCTAAAAACATTATCAACCGTTCGTATGCTTGCAGTTTTATGGGAGTGATTAAGGTATGGTTGCCCGATTTATATTCAGCCTGACGCTTCTTTTCTTCTGATTCGAAATATGCTTTTATCATAAAATATGACGTAGCAAACACTATTAAACCGGGAATGGTAAACTTCAGAAATTCAATAATTGCATCCATAATGTATATTATTCAGCAAATGTAAAAAAATTCCTATTTCACAACTATGTTTTTAGCAATTAGTTTATGATTTATTTGAAGGAATTGCTTAACATTTTTTACTTTAATACTATACAATTGGTAGCATACTGAACGTTTAGGAATTAATCAGTATTGATTTACAAAATCACCGATAATACTATTCGAGCAGAAAATCTTTGTAACAATAAACCCTATTAAGAAATATTTCAATTACCCCGACATTCATGTCGGGGTTTAAATCAATGTGATAGTTGTGGCGAAGTAGATCAATTAATTACTGAACAACCTATCATCGCCACGAAAGAAAACATTGCAGGTCGTCTTTCGTGGCGATGATATGATGAATTAAGAAAGGAAAGGACTGCTTCGCCACATAAATGACGTCAAAGTCTACCCCGACATAAATGTCGGGGTAATTGAAAAACAATCGATTATAAAAAAGGTATTCATAATTATATAAAATGAATATCCTTTATTTTACCTAAATGAATAAATGGATAGTAAAAAGACAATATCTCACAATAGAAAATTTAATTCTATTGCAATATCAAATCATTGAAGGTGGTTTTTCAGTTACCACGGCTTGAAAGCCGTGGTAACTGAAAAATGGCTGACTGTGGCGAAGTACTATACTCAATTATTAGATACCATCAATTTCGCCACGCAAGAAAGCTGTTATTGTTGTCTATCGTGGCGATGATAAGCAGAATGTAAAATAAATAGTATACTTCGCCACAGGTTACCGTTCATATTATACCCCGACGTAAAACATCGGGGTAATTGAAAAACAAACACTAAGAAAAGGTGTTTACTATACTATTGAATGAATACTGTTTTAAAATAAATTTAGGTGTAATTAAGGACATTCATTTTATATAATGTTAATGCATTAAACCATACTGCATAAAAGTTTTTTAAATAATAGTGGCGTTTTTTACATTATTTTCAACAAAAGTGCATTATATCGGCAACAAAAACACCCCCCTGTTCGACTTTTGAAAAGTTTGAATTATTTTTGTGTATGTCGTAAGCAAATAGCTAACATGCGACATAAGACATTCAATAGAACCGTTTCGAACATGAAAAAAAACAATTGCTCCATCATATTGCAAAAGCAGGTAAAGCGATCTTTTTATTACCTGCCACAGATATAATACAACAGCAAACAAATTTCCTGTTTTAATCAACCTATAGAATGAAACATTAGGGCAATCTCACCATCCATTTAACCAATAGATAGTGAAACAGAGCTAATCTCGCATTCCTTTTATTCTACAGAAGACAAGGTTGAGACAGTCTTCTCTTCCATTGACCCCGCGGAAGACAAGGCGGAGGCAATCTCGTCTTCCATTAACCCGATGGAAGATAAGACGGAGACAGTCTCGTCTTCCGTTGACCCTATGGAAGACAAGACGGAGGCAGTCTCGCCTTCCATTAACCCTACGGAAGACAAGGCGGAGGCAGTCTCGTCTTCCATTGACCCTACGGAAGACAAGGTTGAGGCAGTCTTCTCTTCCGTTGACCCAACGGAAGACAAGGCGGAGGCAGTCTTCTCTTCCATTGACCATATGAGAGATAAAAAAGGGGCAATTGCATATTCCAAAGTGCTAAAGGAGTTCGGATTTGCATTAATTGCAAAGTCAGTCGACCGAATTGACCGATGTATCAATTCAATGCCACCCTCCAATAAAGCTTTACAAAAAGTATCAAGAATACTACAATACTATAATAAAATAGATACGCGAAATAAGAAAACGATATTAAACAATCTCTTCCCTTCAAATTCAGGGAGGATCTAAAAATTCAATTATCAAGGCTTGCCGTTTTTGGAAAACCGCAGTTTACTCTAGTAAATGAGTATTTTACAAAAACGGTGTAACGCAGAGAATTGGATTTTGAGAACTCCCGTTCAGACTTTAACCTCCATCTAATCAAAACATCTAAATCCCTTATCACAGTTATTCCGAAAGCCATATCTCGCGAATGCCAAATCCCGAGGGTTTTGAAAACCCTCGGGATTTTTACGATACTCTTTGCAACCTTAAAGATCATTGATGTATGATATCTGAAAACAAAAAAATAGAACCGCTATAAATAAAAAATGAATAGAATTTAAGGAAATTGAATGTATTTATTCAAAACTATTATTAGCTTTGTTCCCGAATGGAAAAATAGATTGTCTTTCTGAGATGATTTATTTGTGGAGAAGATTTTTCAAAATAGTTTTTTAGGTTCTGCTTTCTGATTTTCGGCTTGATTGTTATGTATTTATTCAATCAGTGTTACTGAATTTACCGAAGCAAACGCTATAGTTTTAATATATATAATCGGTTATATCGTTTTCATTTGAAAATAATATATCGATTAACTTGTTGTGTAATTCGAGAGAATAAAATATTTAAAAGCGGATGCCGAAAAGCTTAAAGAGTAGGCACACTATAATTAAACATATATGAAAACAATTTTAAAAATCGGTATTTTATTACTAATGATGTTACCTTTTAGGATTTTTTCTCAAACCCAGAATCCTTATAGTAAGCCTATAAAACAACCCGGTGCAAAAGTTATTGCAGTCGATCAGTATGGCAATGAATATACAAGTACTGATCTGGCAACTAACAAAAAAAGAGCAACAATCATTGTAACTGCAGGTCTGTTTAGATTGTATTTTGATGATACTTACTACGATATAAATCGACGAAATTGTATTATTCAAGTTTGCTCCGATTTGAGTGTACTTTTAGGAAATACTATTAGGACAAATCCGACATTTCAACCATCAACAACAAAATATATTGAAATAGCAGTTAATGGATATAATGACGGTGGTTCAATAAGTTTAGCATCGTCAAAATTTTTATATAGTACAAAGAATACTGCAATTAGCCCAACTGCTGCACAAGAATATTTAATGACGGGGATTGATCCGTTTTATAATGGAAGTAGCATTTATCATGGTATTTTGAATTTCAATTTTGCCTATAATTTTAGTACCGACTTACAAAATAAACCTTCAACCGGATATACTGATCTGTATACGGTGGCTTTACACGAATTAACACATGTAATAGGTTTTACTTCAAATTTATCAACGTATAATCCAAAGCTTTTTACAATTTGGGATACTTTTCTTGAAGATGAATTACACAATAAAATAGTAACCACGTCAAATGATAATTATTCAGCTCAAATTAATCCCGCTGTTAATATTAATGACTATTTTATTACTAATTCAACAAAAGCACTAAATTTTAAAATGCCAATTACATCTACTTTAATCCCTATTTATATTTATACACCAAAAATAAATACTCCTCCTGCTTTTGAAGCAGGCTCGTCTTTTAGTCATTTTGGAATAGCTGCAGCAAACAGTTATGTAATGTCAACAGGTACTGGACCAGTTGAAACAAAACGATACTTAAGACCGGATGAAATAAATGCATTAAAAGTAATAGGGTTACAATTAACAAATACCTACGGAAATGGAAATGCTATTTTAAATTTCACTGGAGATTCTCGGTTTGCTACTGCTACTCCGAATCAACCGAATACAATAATAACTTATTCTACTACAGGTGAAAATACGGTAACCTATCCTTATGCTATAGATGATTATAAAACGTATGCATTTGGCAACAATACAATGTATACGGTAAATGCCGGAAGTTCAATTACCATAAGCGATTTTACGACAAACAGTTTAAATTGTACGTCCATTGATGATGTTTTTGAAATTGATAATACTTTGATATCACAAAATTTATGTGGTGGAAATATTAACTTTAATTTAGAAACATTTTTACCTGGATCATATTTAAGTTTAAGTAATGATAAGAAACAAATAACATATAGCCCGGATGCATTAGAAAGTAACCATATTCGAACATTTATATATAATTGTGTCGATGCTTCGGGCAAGAAATCAATGCATAAAGCATTTATTAATATTCAAGTTATTGGTCAAACCGTCCCAAATAATGGCACAAGTAATCTTATTGTAAATGGTGATTTATCAAAATCAAACTATCCTAGAATCGATGGAAGAGATTATCTACATAGATCGATGAGTTCAGATATTATTGGATGGAAAGAATTTTATGGGGGACAAACTACTTTTTCAATTAACGATGGTATTCATAGTAATTCATATTCACCGTTTGTACCAAATATTGCACTTCAGTCATGTTCTATTTTTGCTGATAGAGTTTACAATCAATTGAACAATGGAATTGTTGCTCTTAATGATTTATATGTATTTAGAACAAACGTTGCAAAAGATCAAACTGGAGCTGCTACTTTTAATACATATCTAAACACTACACAACCAACCAAAAATACGACATCGTTCGATTTACAAATTGCTCAAAGAACATATCCCTATCAATATTCGATTGGGTCGTATGCAACAGATAATGATTTCTATAGAAGTTATTTTGTAATGAATTCGGCAAATTATAAATATATAATATTGGAAACAACTGCAGGTTCATCTGCAGTAATATTCCAAAATCTAAACATTGAACTTACCGATAATTTTACGGTATCAACAACACAAGACAAGCAAATAGTAAAACCCAATAGCACCGTAAACTCAAACTTGACTATAACATTTGACTCTCGATGTTTAGCTCAAAAATATCCATTTACTATTTCACTTACTTTACCAACTGGAGTTACATTAGCAGCAAACAATTACTTCAATGCCAATGGAAGTTCTAAAAAGACCTATCCTGCCGGAACATTTAGCCCAACAAGCCCCAATAATGTGCTGAACATTCCATTGGTTTTTAATACCGATGCTACAACAGGTGATAAAAATATTACTATTAATTATAGTTTTCAATCAAGCAGTAATACGGTTACTCAATCGACTAATATCGAATTTAATGTACAATCAACAACTGCTTGTTTAACTTCCGGAACAAATCATGTTTATAATTCATCTACTGGAACCGGGTATCCTACTATTCAATCGGCTATTACTGCTGCAAATCCGGGAAATACCTTACTAGTTTGTTCAGGAACCTATACTGAAAATCTAACAATTGGTATACCACTTACTATTTCATCATATTATGATGGTACAAATCCTACAATTAATGCTAGTACTATACTAAGTCCGGCTTCTGCAACCATTCCGGCAATTTCAATTACCTCGCCCAATGTTCATTTAATCGGATTTACAATTCAAGGAACAGGAAATCAATTAGGTCTTACAGAATTAAATTCTATTTATGAACCGGAAAATAATTTAACACTTTCAAATATGGTTTTAAATAATTTGAATACTCCACTTCAAATTAGGGGATCAAACATAAATATATCTAACACTCTTATTACCAACTGTAATACAAATTTTGAAATTGTCAATTCGGCAGTTGTTATTGATAATTTAAATTACTATAAAAATAGTACGATGCCTTTATTTGTTTTAAATGGAAATTCAAGTATATCAAATTCATCGTTCAATAATAATATAAATTCAACAACAAGTTTACAATATGAAATTGGTATTCATAATGGCAACAATATTTTAATCAATCTTTCAAAATGTAGATTTAAAAATAATTCTGCAGTAAGAATTATTAATTACTCAAATGGTTCA
>Ga0265338_10003580_pt1 | contig 21688 bp, 23 predicted proteins | sample 42126metaG_FD_193579 | JGI IMG/M metagenome (GOLD analysis project Ga0265338, IMG submission 193579) | Rhizosphere microbial communities from Carex aquatilis grown in University of Washington, Seatle, WA, United States - 4-21-26 metaG | ecosystem: Host-associated > Plants > Roots > Rhizosphere... | reverse complement strand
GCGGAGCCGGCCGCCGGCCAGCCGGGTGAGCCGGCCGCGCCGACCCGGCCGACGATCAGGTACGCGGGCAGCGGCGCGCTGGCCCGGCCGGGAAAGCCGGTGACGGCCGAGCCCGAGCCGGCCGGCGGCGCCGTTCCTGACCGCGGTTCCGCTGCTGACAGCGGCGGCGGTGCCAGCGACTACTGGGACGCGGACGACGGCGTGCAGTACGCGGGCCTGGTGTACGCGGCGCGCGAGGAGCAGGCGGGCAGCGGCGCGGTCGGCGCCGACGAGACGCCCGGCGCGACGGAGCGGCGCCGGGCACCGGAGCCCGACGACGACGCCCCGCCGTTCGCGACGGCGCCGTTCGCGCCGGTCCCGCGGCTGAACCGGGTCCGCTCGATGCCCGAGCCGCCCGCGGAGGACGAGGACGAGTAACAGCGGCTCAGCGCTGAACGACGAGGGCGGTGGCCATCGCCGCGATGCCCTCGCCGCGCCCGGTCAGGCCGAGGCCGTCGGTGGTGGTGGCCGACAGGGATACCGGCGCACCGGACAGTGCCCCGCTCATGACCGCGACCGCCTCGGCCCGGCGCGGCCCGATCTTGGGCCGGTTGCCGATCACGCACACCGCGACGTTCCCGATGGCGTAGCCGGCCGCGCTGACTAGCCGCGCGGTCTCCCGCAGCAGCGCCACCCCCGGTGCCCCGGCCCATTCCGGGCGTGACGTGCCGAAGTGCGCGCCGAGGTCACCCAGCCCGGCCGCCGACAGCAGCGCGTCGCAGGCGGCGTGCGACGCCGCGTCCCCGTCGGAGTGCCCGGCCAGCCCGGTCTCGCCGGGCCACTCGAGGCCGGCCAGGAACAGCGTCCGCCCGGCGGCGAAGGGATGCACGTCCACGCCAAGGCCGGTTCTCGGCAACGACTCCACGTCGAGCAGGTTACTGGTTCCGGCCGAGACGACAAGGAGCCGGGGTTACCCCCGGCTCCTTGTACCGCTAGTACCGCGTGCGCCTAGCCTCCGAGCGTCCTCAGCTGGTAAGCACCTCGTCGAGCAGGGCCTCGGCCTTGTCCTCGTTAGTCTTCTCCGCGAGCGCGAGCTCGCTGACGAGGATCTGCCTGGCCTTGGCCAGCATTCGCTTCTCCCCGGCGGACAGCCCGCGTTCCTTGTCCCGCCGCCACAGGTCCCTGACCACCTCGGCGACCTTGTTCACGTCACCCGAGGCGAGCTTCTCCAGGTTGGCCTTGTACCGGCGCGACCAGTTGGTGGGCTCCTCGGTGTGCGGTGCGCGCAGCACCTCAAACACTCGTTCAAGCCCTTCAGCGCCCACCACGTCCCGGACACCCACGAGCTCCGCGTTGTCCGCCGGCACTCGCACGGTCAGGTCGCCCTTATCGACCTTCAGGACCAGATAGGACCTTTCCTCGCCCTTGATCGTGCGGGTCTCAACGGCTTCGATGCGAGCAGCCCCATGGTGGGGGTAAACGACGGTATCGCCGACCACAAAAGACATTTGGCAAGTACCCCTTCCGCTGAAGGCTATCTTACCACGGCCTAGACCACCGATAAAATGCCCTTGTCGGCAAATATGCAGGTCACTACGCTAATTTCGAGCACACGACAGTATGCTCACCAGGCTGCTACGGCGGCTGGGACGCGGTCCGGCTGCGCTCCGCCAACGTGAACTGCCCGGTCACTGTGAACTGCCCGACGCCGCCGCGCGGGCGTTACCTAGGCCACGGTCTGGTACGTCGCCAATGACGATAGATACCTAGTCTACCTGAGGGATCTACCCGGCCTCCGTAAATCACCCGCGCGAGCCGGCCTGCACGGCTCCGGCTGGCTCATACTTGAGGTAAAGGGGTCGGCGCCGGGCCCCACCCGCCGAGGGCCCGGGCACACCCGGAAGAGGTGCCAGTGAGCTTCGCCAGCGAGCCGGGACGGGACGACAGCAACCTGCCCCCGGTCAACATCGTGGTCCCTGACGACGCCAGGGAGCTCGATCGCGACGTGCTCGCCTACCGCCGCGAGCGGCGCGCGCAGCGGAGGCGGCAGCGGCTCACCCGGTTCTTGCGGCCGCTGCGCACACCCGAATTCGGCGGGAACGCGGCGGTCATCCCGCTGATCGCCATCTGCCTCGCCATCTCGCTGGTCGGCGGCGCCCTGCTGTCGGTCCTGACCATGAGCCCGGGCTCGGTGCCCACGCTGAGCGGTGCGCAGCCGTCGGCCACGTCCGGGGCACCGGCCAGCAAGCGGGCCCCGCTGCCCGCGGGCAGCGTCGAGCTCGGCGGCGCCACCGTCCAGGTGCGGTCGCTGGTGGTCTCGGCCATCGCGCTGGTCCCGGCTGGCTGCAACTGCGGCATCGAGCTGCAGCGGCTGGCGGGCCAGGCGGTCGCAGCGGACGTCAAGATCTACTTCGCGGCCGCCGGCCCGGAGATCGCCCAGCTCGGCTCGCTCACCAACCGCTACGGCGGCGGCGCGGCGCTGGCGGCGGCGGACACCGGCAGCGTGCTCACCACCGCCTACCACCCCGACGGGCTGACCGTGCTGCTCGTGTTCAAGGACGCCACCGCCGCGGTGGAGCGCAACCTGCCGGCGGACTTCCAGCTCACGCCGGCCTTGCGGGGGCTCGGCGAGCCAGGCCGGGCGGGTCCGGGCGGCCAGTCGGCCACGGCTCAGCCGGCCGCCACCTGACCTCCCGGCGAAATCCCCTCCCCGCCGTACCAGGCCTCCCGGGGCCCGATACCATTTCTACGCACCGTAGTGGACCGCCTGTCCGCCCGGCCGCACCGGGAGCGGATTCCACCTCCCGCACACCCGTAACAAGGAGGGCAATCCGCCGTGATCCGCGCAAGCTTCGGGAAGACCGCCGCTGTCCGCCTGCTGCTCGGCGCCGGCGCGCTGGCCCTGCTGATCCCGGCCGTAGCCGGGTGCGAAGCCGGGAACAGCGCGCCGACGCTGGAGTTCCACCCCGCTTCGTTCGGCGCGCAGACCGTCTTCAACGGGATCAGCATCACCAACGCCTTCGTGCTCGGCGCACCGGCCGGCTCGACGGTTCCCAGCGGATCGTCGGCCGGCCTGTTCGTGTCGCTCTACAACGGCGGCAGCACGGGCGACACGCTGCTGAGCGTCAAGGCAGGCGGAGCGGCCAGCGTCGCGCTGTCCGGCGGGACGGTGGCGCTGCCCGCCAACGCCGCCCCGGTGAACCTGACTGGACCGAAGCCGGAGGTGGTGCTGCAGAACCTTTCCTCAGCGCTGCGCGGCGGCAGTTCTATTCCGGTGATCTTCGACTTCGAGCACGCAGGCTCGGTGCAGCTCCAGGTGCCGGTAGAGGCGCAGTCCTTCCAGTGGGCGACGTTCTCCCCGCCGTCGGCCGCTCCCTCTGCCTCGGCGTCCGCCAGCGCCAGCGCCACCCCGTCCGGGTCCGGGTCCGGGACGGCGAGCGCCACCGCGACCACGAGCGCCATCGCGACCACGAGCCCCACCGCGAGCGCGAGCGCGACCGCCACCCCGTGACCCGGCGGGCCGCGTCGGCGATACTTCGGCGATAGCGGTGACCCGCCGGTAGCTTCGCCGGCGGGAGGGGTGAAGGGGGCGGCAGCCCGTGATCCGGGTGTTCCTGATCCGTCATGGTGAGAGCGAATCCAACGCGGGACTTGCCTCGGCCGGCCCCGGCTCGGCCCCGCTGACCGCGGCCGGGCACCAGCAGGCCGAGCAGGTCGCGCGGGTAATCCCCGACGTTCCGGCCCTGATCGTGACATCGCCGTACCTGCGGGCACGCCAGACCGCCGAGCCGACGATGAGCCGGTTCCCTGCCACCGGGTGCCAGCAGTGGCCCGTCCACGAGTTCACCTATATCGGCGACCTGCGCGGGCGCGCCACCACTGCCCGCGAGCGCGAGCCCTACGCACGGGCGTACTGGGACCGGGCCGATCCCCGCGCCGCCAGCCCCGGGGCCGAGTCCTTCACCGGCTTGCTCGGCCGGACCACAGACTTCCTGAGCCGGCTCAGCACGCAGGAATCAGGGCCGGTCGTGGTGTTTACCCACGGGCTGTTCATGCGCGCCGTCGCGTGGTCCCTGCTGACCGGCATCACGACACCGGATGAAGGACAGATGCGCAGCTTCCGCGGCTTCGCCAACCGCTACCTGATCCCCAACGCCGGCGTCGTCGAACTCCGTCACGCCGGCGACGGCGCTCCTGCCGTCCTGGGCGGCTCCACGCTTCACCTGCCCGCCGCCCTGGCGCCGCGGCCGCGATGAGTACGCAAGCTCAGTCGATCGGCGAGACGCGAATGAGGTTCCCGTCGGGGTCAGTGACCACGAAGGTGCGGCCGAAGACCTCGTCGTGGGGTTCTTCGACCACCGTCACGCCTTTGTCCACCCAGCTTGCGTAGATCTCTTCGACGGCGGCGGTGGACCGCGGGACCATCAGCCCGACTTCGGAGCAGCGCGGGACCTGCGGCGCGACCTGGGCGCTGCGGCCGCTCCAGAGCGCGAACAGCACGCCCGGCGCCACCTCGAACGGGACATAGCGCGGTGTCGTCATGAGCGGCTCGATCTCGAACAGGTCGCGGTAGAAGTCCGTCGCTCGCCGCACATCGGTGACATAGACCAGGAACAGGTTGGGTGCTGGCATCTTGCTCTCCTTCCAAAGGAACGGCCGGGACCGTTGATGGCACCACGATGGCATGCGAACATGACAAGACCTGTCATGTTCAGGGTGAGGACGATGACATGAGTCGACCGCAACGGCTGATCGAGCTCCTGGCGACGCTGCAGTCTCGTCGCCACACGACGGCCGAAGACCTCGCGCAGGAGCTCGGCGTCTCGGCCAGGACCATCTTGCGTGACGTCCAGGCGCTGGTCGGCGCGGGCATTCCGGTGTTCACCGGGCGCGGCAAGTACGGCGGGATCAGCCTGCTCCCCGGCGACCAGGTCGATCTGGGCAAGCTCACCACCTCCGAGGCCGACGTGCTGCGCACCGTGGGGCTGGACGTTGACCGGGCCCGTCAACTCGGCGCGGAGGCGGCCGCGCGCTCCGCCCTGGGCAAGCTCGTCCCGCGCCGGCCGCCTCCCGCGGCGGACGCAAGCCTCCCGCTGTCCTTGTCCGATGTCGTTACGATCGACAACCGCGCCTGGTTCCCGGCTCCCGATGACCCGGCCAGCCAGGCCAGGCTGGTCGAGGACCTGCGCCGCGGCCGCCGCCTCCGCATCCGCTACCGGCGCAGCGGGAAAGCCGCGGCCCGGTGGAGAAGCGTGGATCCGTATGGTCTGCTGCTACGCGCGGATCGCTGGTACCTGATAGCCGATGCCGACGCTCGCCCCCGTATGTTCGCGCTCTCGCGCCTGGAATGCTGGGAGGTACTGGACGAGCCACGGCGCCTCCGGAGCGGGGCGGCCCTTCCCGAGGTGGCCGGGAAACTGAGCCGGGCACTGGAATCACGTCATCGGGTGACCGTCACCGCGCTGCTCGACGCCGACCGCGTCGATCTCGCTCGCCGGATCCTCGGTTCACGGCTCCTGGCGGTCAGCCAGGTCGATCGGGACGCCCGCGCGACGATCACCGTGGGCTACGACGAACTTGACGCGGTCCGGCAACTGCTCCAGTTCAGCGACCACATCGAGATCCTTCGCCCCCAAGCGGCTCGCCGGATCATTCACGACCTTGCCGGTCAGATCGCCCGTACGCACCGCTGACCCCCACCCGGGTGAGAGCAGTGCCCTCCTGCTGACGCGGGGCTGCGGGGCACCGGGGTGATTCCACTTTTGCGTCGTGGTTTGGATCACGTAGACCGTCGACGCGGTCCGCGGCGCCTGGCGGAGCGGATTATCAGGTCTGCGATGGCGTCGCCGAGCTCAGGCGGAGGCGTCCCGTCCTCGCCGCAGCATGGCGGCTTGGCTCGTCCGGCTCCGTCCGGCGGGAGGGCATCTAGCAGTGCATAGAGCTCGCCGTAGACATCCCGACTCGGATCTGCGGCATGTGGTCCCACGAGGAGAACGCAGGCTCGACGCGGCGACTCGAACGCGACGACGACTCTGAGCACTCCCCGCAGGTGCTTGACGCACAGGTGGCTCAGCGGAGCCGGGCCGCTTAGCCGCTACCCGAGTGCGGCGCATCCGTTGCGCGCCAAGTCATCAATGAAACTGCTAAAGGCCCGCGAGTGCGTCCGGTCAAGCGCCGCCGCCTTTGCTGCGCGCGAAATGTCGAGATTACCTCAATGGACACATGTGATACATTACCTGCTACTTTTCGCCTTAGTCATCCGCCGGGGGCAGGACGATGACCTCGCCGCGCCGCATCTGCGCGATGCTCTCCTGGAGATCATCGCGGTTGAGCAGAGCCTGATCTTCGAGGCGGTGCCACACGTGCTCGAGTAGGTCCCTGTCCAGACCTTCGGCGCGTACCGCGCGGAGGATATGGCTGACCTCGTGCACGCTTGGCACGTCAAGAAGCAGCCGGGGCGACCGCTGCCGAGTCGACAGCAGACCCGCTGCAGCCCACGCGCGGACCGTCTTTTCGCTCAGCCCGAGCACCTTCGCGGCAATGACGGGACGCACGCTGCCCTCCTCCGCGAGGGCATCCCGGGAGACAGCCAGCAGCCTCGCTCGACGGTCATCGTCTTCAGGCAGCGTCACCGCTACCTCTTCGATGGCCTCAACTCGCTCGAACAGGCTGCGTATACGCTGTTCCTCAGCCGCTACGGACACGGGCACCCCCTTCCTCCACCTTGTGCTTCTGATTATGGGGCACTTTCTCGGAATCCGCTACCCGGCAGGCGTGTGGCGGCGACGGGGAGGCAGCATCTCTCCGTGAGATGCAGCCACCACGTCGGCGCCGACATCTATGCCGCAGACTCGGGGCTGCAGGGTGCAGGCCTGCTGGAGTGCGCCGTGGAAGCGGAACCGGCTGCCAGCAATCCAGGGACTACGCTCAGTCAGGCTGGCGGGGCCAGGGCGGCCGTTACCCGGCCGACTCGAACTTGTAGCCGAGCCCGCGCACGGTGACGATGTGCCGCGGCCGGGCCGGGTCGGTCTCGATCTTGGCGCGCAGCCGCTTGATGTGCACGTCGAGGGTCTTGGTGTCGCCCACGTAGTCGGCGCCCCAGACCCGGTCGATGAGCTGCATCCGGGTCAGTACCCGGTCGGCGTTGCGCAGCAGCACCTGCAGCAGCTCGAACTCCTTCAGCGGGAGCTGCACCTGGTCGCCGCGGACGCTGACCACGTGCCGCTCGACGTCCATCCGCACCGGCCCCGCCTCGAGCGTCGCGTCGGACGTTTCCTCGACGTCGCCGCGCCTGCGCAGTACCGCCCGCATCCGCGCGACAAGTTCCCGCGAAGAGAACGGCTTGGTCACGTAATCGTCCGCGCCGAGCTCGAGCCCGACCACCTTGTCGATCTCGCTGTCCTTGGCGGTCAGCATGATGACGGGCACGCTGGACCGCTCGCGGAGCGAGCGGCAGACCTCGCTGCCGGGCAGGCCGGGCAGCATCAGGTCGAGCAGCACCAGGTCGGCGCCGGTCCGGTCAAAGGTGTCGAGCGCGTCCGGGCCCGTCGCGCACACCGCCACCTCGAAGCCCTCCTTGCGAAGCATGTAGGAGATCGCGTCGCTTAACGACTCCTCGTCCTCGACCACGAGCACGCGTGTCACTGAAGTTCCCCTCCTGATGGGGTCGAACGGGCGGTACTCGGCGCGCGCCCGGCCGGCTGGCGGCCGTCGTTGTCGCTCCGCAGTGGCAGCCACAGGGTGAAGGTTGACCCGGCGCCCTCCACGCTCCGCACGGTCACCCGGCCGCCGTGCGCGGCCGTCACGTGCTTCACGATGGCGAGCCCGAGCCCGGTGCCGCCGGTGGCCCGCGAGCGGGCCGGGTCGACGCGGTAGAAGCGCTCGAAGATCCGCTCCAGGTCACGTTCTGGTATGCCGATGCCCTGATCGGTGACGCTGATCTCGGCGCCGCCGTCACCCGGCTTCTTTACGCACACCACCACCCGGGTGCGCTCCGGGCTGTACACGACGGCGTTCTCGAGCAGGTTCCTGACCGCGGTCACCAGCAGGTCCTCCTCGCCGAGGACGCTGAGCCCGCGGACGCCGATCGACGCCAGGGTGATGCCGCGGGCGTTGGCCTTCATCCGGCAGCGGTCGAGCGCCTCGGCCACCACCGCGTCGATCGCCACCGGCACCGGGTCGGAGACCGGCTCGGCTCCCTGGATCCTGGACAGCGTGATCAGGTCCTGGACCAGGAAGGTGAGCCGGGCTGCCTCCTGCCGCATCCGGCCGGCGAACCGGCGGACCGCCTCGGCGTCGTCGGCCGCGTCCTCGATCGTCTCCGCCAGCAGCGCGAGCGCGCCCACCGGGGTCTTGAGCTCGTGGCTGACGTTGGCCACGAAGTCCCGGCGGACCTCCTCCACCCGGTGCCGGTCGGTCTGGTCCTCGGCCAGCACCAGCACCAGGCCGCCGCCGCCGACCGTGCCGGACAGCGGGGCCACCCGCACCGCAAAGGTGGTAGTCCGGCCGCCGAAGCGCGGTACCGGCACCTCGAACTCGGCCTCGCGGATCTCACCGTCCCGGCGCACCTGTCGGGCGAGGGCGGCCAGGTCGCTTACCACCAGCCGGTCGCCCTTGACGATCCCGAAGGCGCGGGCGGCGGCGCTGGCCCGCAGTACGCGGTCCTCGCTGTCCACCACGACGGCCGAAGACGAAAGGACTGACAGGACCGAAGCGATGCCCGGCGGCAGCTTCGCGGGCTGCTGCGCGGCCCGGGCCCGCTGGTTTCGCGGCCCGCCCCCGGTGCGGGTCCTTACTGCCATGACGCGGCCAGGACCGCGGGATCTGCCCGAAGGGCAGGATCTGTCCGGACCCCGCGATGTGACTGCCAGTGCAGCCGCGCACACGGGCGTGACCAGTCCGTTCTCACATACCTGATGGTATGCGGACCCCACCGGCCGACCACAATCGCGGCGTTGCCGGAAATTTCACTCTTTTCCCGATGTTCACCTCTTCGACAATCCCCGGACGCCTGCTCAGCGTGAGTCATTCACGAACCGCTTTGCCTAGCGTCCCTGGTTCTTAACCGCCTCGGCGGCCGCCTTGGCCGCCTCCGGGTCCAGGTACCGCCCGCCCGCCACGGTCGGACGGTAGCTGTCATCGAGGTCGTAGCGCAGCGGGATGCCGGTCGGGATGTTGAGCTCGGCGATCGCCGCGTCGCTGATCTCGTCCAGGTGCTTGACCAACGCGCGGAGCGAGTTGCCGTGCGCCACCACCAGCACCGTCCGTCCGGACGCGAGGTCGGGCACGATCGCGTCGTACCAGTAGGGCAGCATCCGGGCGACGACGTCGCGCAGGCACTCGGTGCGCGGCAGCAGCTCGGGCGGCAGGTTCGCGTACCGCGGGTCACCCGCCTGGGAGAGCGGGTCGTCGTCGGCGATCGGCGGCGGCGGCACGTCGTAGGAGCGGCGCCAGGTCATGAACTGCTCGTCGCCGAACTCCGCGCGGGTCTGGGCCTTGTCCTTGCCCTGCAGCGCGCCGTAGTGGCGTTCGTTCAGCCGCCAGGAACGGCTCACCGGGAGCCAGCCGAGGCCGGCCGCCTCAAGCGCGCCGTTGGCGGTCGAGATGGCCCGGGTAAGCACCGACGTGTGCACCACGTCGGGCCGCAATCCGGAGTCGACCAGCATCCGGCCGGCCGCGGCCGCCTCCTGGCGGCCCTTCTCGGCCAGGCCGACGTCCACCCAGCCGGTGAACAGGCCCTTGGAGTTCCATTCGCTTTCGCCGTGGCGCAGCAGTACGAGGGTTCCCATGCGGGTCAGCCTAGCTGTCAGCCACATCGGGAGCCCATAGTGACGTCGTTCGCGGAAGATTTCGGCGGTCAACGCGGTTGGTTACAGCTGTGTCCAGACTGCCCAACGGCCTTCCGCGGAGGATCGCCACGCTCAGCGTGCACACTTCCCCGCTCGACCAGCCGGGTACCGGCGACGCCGGCGGCCTGAACGTTTACGTTGTCCAGGTGGCCAAGCGGCTCGCCGCCCTCGGCACCGAGGTGGAGATCTTCACCCGGGCGGTCTGCCGTGACACCCCGCCGCTGGCCGAGCTGGCGCCCGGCGTGCTGGTCCGCAGCGTCGCCGCGGGCCCGTTCGAGGAACTCGACAAGCACGACCTGCCCGCCCAGGTCTGCCAGTTCACGCTGGAGGTGCTGCGGGCCGAGGCGGCGGCCGAGCCCGGCCGGTACGACCTGGTGCACGCGCACTACTGGCTGTCGGGCAAGGTTGGCGCGGCCGCCAAGGAGCGCTGGGGCGTCCCGCTGGTGCAGTCGATGCACACCCTCGGCAAGGTGAAGAACGCCGCCCTCGCGGCGGGTGACACCCCCGAGCCGGAGATGAGGATCCGGGGCGAGCTTGAGGTGGTGGCGGCGGCGGACCGCCTGGTGGCCAACACGGCCGCCGAGGCGCGCCAGCTGACCGGTCTCTACGGGGCCGACCCGGCCCGGGTCGAGGTGGTCAACCCGGGCGCGGACCTGAGCGTCTTCCGACCGGGCGGCCCGCAGGGGGCCGCGGCGGCCCGCCACGCTCTCGGGATCGCGCCGGATGCGGTGGTGCTGCTGTTCGTGGGCCGGGTGCAGCCCCTCAAGGGACCAGACGTGCTGCTCAGGGCGGCCGCCCGGCTGGTGGAGACGGACCCAGGGCTGCGCCAGCTGCTGCAGGTCGTTATCGTCGGCGGGCCCAGTGGCCGTCAGCAACGGGCCGACCCCGACCAGATGCGCGAGCTGGCGGCGCAACTCGGGATCGGCGACCTGGTCCGGTTCGAGCCGCCGTGCCCGCAGGATGAGCTGGCCCGCTGGTACCGGGCGGCGACGGTGATGCTGGCGCCGTCCCATTCCGAGTCGTTTGGCCTGGTCGCCCTGGAGGCGCAGGCATGCGGCACACCGGTGGTGGCGGCCAGCGTGGGCGGGCTGCGCACGGTGGTGCGGGACGGCGAGTCGGGGGTGCTGGTGGACGGGCACGACCCCGGCGACTGGGCCGCGGTGATCAGGCGGCTGGTGCGCGCGCCGGCCCGGCTGCAGGCGCTGTCGGCCGGCGCCCGCCGACACGCGTCCGCTTTCGGCTGGTCCGCGACGGTCGACCGGCTTGCCAAGGTGTATACCGGTGTCATGGACGAGGCACCAGCGCGGGTCGGGGCCTAACGCCGATGACGGCCGACCACGCTACCCCAGCCGAAGCTATCCAGGCTGCCCTGGACGGCCTCGGCCTGAGCTACGAGCGGCCGGAGCCGTCCGCCTTCCTGGTCCGCCTTGACGGCGAGCACAAGCTGGCCACGATGACCTGGCTGATCGCCGGGGAGCACAGCCTCCAGGTGGAGGCGTTCTTCTGCCGTCAGCCGGACGAGAACCACGCCGCGTTCTACCGGTTCCTGCTTGAGCGCAGCGCCCGGATGTACGGCGTGCACTTCGCCCTCGACCGGACCGGGGATGTCTACCTGACCGGACGCCTGCCACTTTCCGCCGTTTCCGAGCAGGAACTGGACACGCTGCTCGGCTGCGTGCTGAGCTATTCGGACGAGACGTTCAACGAGGCGATCAAGATCGGCTTCGCCTCCGCCATCATGCGGGAATGGGCGTGGCGGGAGAAACGGGGGGAAAGCCTGGTTAACCTGCACCCGTTCGCAGATTTCGTCTCCAGCCAGCAACAGCAGAAGAAGAACCGGGCGTGACCACCCTGGACGAGGCCGGCATTCACGTGCACCTGCACAGCATCGGCGTGCACACCATGTTGTGCGTGCTCTTCGCGCTGCTCACCGCGGGCAGCAACGCCTGCGCCGCGGTGCTGCAGCGCAAGGCGGCTGCCCAGGTACCGCCCGAGCACTCGCTGCACGTCTCGCTGATCGCTGACTTGATGCGGCGCAAGGTGTGGCTGGCCGGCATCGGCATGGTCATCGTGGCCGCGGTGGCCCAGGCAGCCGCGCTCGCTACCGGCCCGATCGCGCTGGTGCAGCCGATCTTCATCATCGAGCTGCCGGTGACGCTGGTGCTGGCCGCCCTCGCCAACCACAACCGGGCGGCGCTCGGGCGGCTCCCGTGGAATGCCATCATCTTGACCACGGCCGCCCTCGGCGTCGGGCTCGCGCTGGCACAGCCCAGCGGCGCGGTCGCGGCCGCGCGGGATGGCAGCTGGATCATCGCGCTGCTAGCCACCGCCGCCTTCCTGACGGTGCTGGTCATCACCGCGTCGAGCACCCGCGGCGAGCCGCGGGCGGCCCTGCTCGGGCTCGCCGCCGCCTGCGGCTACGCGCTGACCGCGGCGCTGATGAAGAACTCAATGGCCGACCTGGACCAGGGCGCCGTGCAGTTCTTCACCAACTGGCACATCTACGCGACCGCTGCCGCGGGCGTGGGTTCGCTCTTCCTGCTGCAGAACGCGCTGCAGGCGGGCAGCCTGGTGGCGTCGCAGCCGATGCTCACCGTCGGCGACGCGCTGATCAGCATCGCCTACGGCGTCACGCTCTTCAGCGAGGGCCTGCGGGTCGGCTGGTGGCTGGTACCAGAGATCCTCGCGCTGGCCGCGATCGTGCTCGGCTGCGTGCAGATCGCCAAGTCCCCGCTGGCAGCGGAGAGCTCCGGGCTGGTTAAAGAATCCGCCTCGACGGTACTCTTATCTCTGTGAACAGGCTTGGCGAGCTCGAACGTGCCATTATGGAAGTCCTCTGGCAGACCGATTCGGCGCTAACCGTAAGAGAGGTAAGCAACGGACTACCGCAAAGCCTGGCGCACACCACAGTGATGACGGTGCTCGACCGGCTGGCGAAGAAGGGCTTCGCGCGCAGGGAACGGGACGGCCGCGCCTGGCGGTACCGCCCGGCCGCGACCCGCGAGTCCTACGTGGCCGAGCTGATGCTGACCGCGCTGGCCCAGACCGGCGACCGGGACGCGGCGCTCGCGCGGTTCGCGCAGAGCGTTTCTGGCGAAGAGGCGGGGGTGCTCCGCGAGGCGCTATCCGGCCTCGACGAGCGGGAGCAGCTGGAGAGCGACAACGAAGGAGACAACGGGGTCAGATTATGGGGGCACTGGCCGACGCGGTACTTCTCGCCGCGGTCGCCACGGGAAGCGTGCAGTGCGCACGCGCGATGATGCGCGCGTCATGGCCGCGTCGCTCCCCGGCGGCCGCGATTTTGCTGTGGCAGGCACTCGGCCTGGCCGGCGGCCTGGCGGCGGTCGGGTCGCTCGTCGCCGTGGGCGTCAGCGGCCAGCAGCCGCAGGCGGGAGTGCTCGGCGGGATGGCCTCGCTCACCAGCCGGCTGGCCTACGGCGAGCTGGTGGCACCGCACCAGCCGGTCCTGCTCACCGGCATCCGGCTGGCCGCCCTGGTGGCAGGGTTCGCCCTGTTCACGGCGCTGTGCGGGGTGCTGGTGATGGCTTTCGCGGACGCGGTCACGGCGCGGCACCGCCACCGTGAGCTGCTCGCGCTGCTCGCGCACGGCGACCCCAAGGTCCCCGGTGCGCTGGTGCTCGACCACCCGGCCGCGGCGGCCTACTGCCTGCCGGGCATCCGGTCGCAGATCGTGGTCAGCGTCGGCACGCTCGACCTGCTCGCCCCGGCTGAGCTCACCGCCGTCATCGCGCACGAGCGCGCCCACCTGCGTGCCCGGCACGACCTGGTGCTGATCCCGTTCACCTCCCTGCGCCGGGCGCTGCCCAGGTCCCGCGGCCTTACCCAGGCCTGCCGCACGGTCGCGCTGCTGGTCGAGATGATGGCCGACGACCACGCGCTGCGCGTCCGCGGCCTGCTGGCACGGGAACTGGCCACCGCGCTGGTCCGGTTCGGCACCGCGGGAGGCGACGGCGCGCCCGCCGGGGCGCTGGCGGTCGGCGAGGGCGAGCTGACCGCCCGGGTCACCCGGCTGCTGACCCCGCAGCCGCCGCTGCCAAGGGCCGCGCAGGCCGCCGTGGTGCTGGCGTCCGCGCTGATCGTCGCGATCCCGCTGGTCCTGCTGGTAGCGCCCTGAGCCTCCGGGCTTACCAGGGTCCGTAGGGCCCGGAGGAGCGGCCCTTGCGGAAATCCTTGACCTTGGGCCGGACCGCCGTCAGGTAGGTCGCGGCGGCGACGAACGCCAGGACTGACAGCAGCCCGGTGACGCCGCCGTAGGCGGCCGAGTACAGGCCGAGCACGAAGGCGATGCCCAGGATGATCAGCCAGACCGGCTTGGTCAGCCGCCCGAGGAAGGTCTCCATCGTGCTCCCGGCCGCGATGAACGCAGGGGCGGGCCTGATGATGGCGTCGATGAACGCCCACGCCTCGACGATGAACGCCGCGACGGCCAGCGCCACGAAGAAGTAATTGAGCGGCGTGTACACGTTATTGCCTAGGACGGAGACCACAGTTCTAACCTACCTCCCCGCGCCGCTAAGCGGGCCCGGTGCCCGGGTCAGGCGTGGTGGCCTCGTGCGGCGCGGTGGCCTCGTCAGGCGCCGTAGCCTCATCGGGCACGGTGGCCTCGTCAGGCGCGGTGGCCTCGTCAGGCGCCGTAGCCTCATCAGGCACGGTGGCCTCGTCAGGCACAGTGGCCTCATCAGGCATTGTGTACTCGGCGGGCGCGGGCCGGTCGCGGATGACGGCGACCACCTCGGCGGTCGGCGACTGCGTGCTCTCCTTGCGGAAGGACTCGTAGATCTCGATCAGCACCTGCTTCTGCCGCTCGGTCAGGTGCGGGTCGGTGAGCAGGGCCGAGCGGACGCCGGAGTCGCCGGGCCGGTCCTCGAGGATTCCGGCCTGCACGTACAGGGCTTCGGCGGAGATGCGCAGCCCCTTGGCGATCTGCTGCAGAATCTCGGCGCTCGGCTTGCGCAGCCCGCGCTCGATCTGGCTCAGGTAGGGGTTCGACACACCCGCCTGGTCGGCCAGCTGCCGGAGCGAGATCTTGGCCTGCTCGCGCTGCTGCCTGATGTAGTCCCCGATGCTGTTCATGTTCGCCATACCGGCCATGCTAGCTCGCGTGCTTGCAATTGCAAACTGCCAGCAAGCGGCACCCAGGCGGCCGGGCCGGTCAGGTGACCGGGACCGGGGACAGGTGGGTCCGGGCGAACGCCAGCGTCTCGGCCAGGTCGGCCAGCCGGTCGTCCCTGGTCACCGCGCGCCGGGTGTTCACCTCGGCCACCACCATGCCGCGGTAGCCGGTGGCGGCCACCCCCCTGAGCAGTTCGGCGCACGGCTGCCGGCCTCGCCCGGGCACCAGGTGCTCATCCGGCACCGGCCCGTTGGACACCCCCGTCCCGTCCGCCAGGTGGATGTGCGCCAGCCTGGCCCCCAGGTCGTTGGCCATCGCGACCGCGTCGGAGGCGGATGCCGCGGTGTGCGACAGGTCCAGGGTCACGTTCGGCACGTCGAGCCTGGTCGGGTCCCAGTGCGGGGTGTAGCCGGATACCTCGCTGGCACCGGCCCGGATCGGGAACATGTTCTCCACCGCGAAGATCACGTCGGTCTCCTCGGACATCCGGGTGATGCCCTGCTCGAAGCCCCGGGTGTAATCGCGCTGCCAGCGGAACGGCGGGTGCACCACCACGGTCTTCGCGCCGAGCCGCTCGGCCAGTTCCTTGGCGCGCACCAGCTTCGCCCAGGGCTCGCGGCCCCAGACCAGCTGAGTGAGCAGCAGGCCGGGCGCGTGCACCGCCAGCACCGGCACCTGGTGGTAGTCGACCAGCCTGGCCAGCGCGTCGGCCGACTGGCTGACCGGGTCGGTGTAAACCATCACTTCGAGCCCGTCGTAGCCGAGGCGGGCGGCGGTCTCGAAGGCGTCGGGGGTCCGCTCCGGGTAGACGGACGACGTCGATAGCACGACGGGAACCGCGGGCAGCCCGGGCAACGCCTCCTCCTCCCGCCGCGTGACAGTCACGTGTCCAGCTTATGCGGTGCCTGCCGCCTCCAGGCGAATGTCAGTAGCCGCCGGTAGGGTGCGGCCATGGCGAAGTCGACGGCGGCGTTCCGCTGCACCGAGTGCGGCTGGCAGGCAACGAAATGGGTCGGCCGGTGCGGCGAGTGCCAGGCCTGGGGCACGGTGCAAGAGGCGGCCGTCCCCCGGCTGGTCCGGGCCGGCATCAGGGCGGCTGGCTACGGCCCGCGGGCCGGCGCGGGCGGCGGGCGGCTCGGCGGAGGCCCCGTCTCGACCGCGGCGATGCCCATCGGCCAGGTCGACGCGGCGCAGGCCTCGGCCCGCCCGACCGGCCTCGACGAGCTCGACCGGGTGCTCGGCGGCGGCCTGGTGCCCGGCGCGGTGCTGCTGCTGGCGGGCGAGCCCGGCGTGGGCAAGTCCACCCTGCTGCTTGAGGCGGGCGCGCTGGCGGCGGGGGCCGGGCCGGTGCTCTACGTGACCGGCGAGGAGTCGGCGGCTCAGGTGCGGCTGCGCGCGGACCGGATCGGCGCGGTGCACGAGAACCTGTACCTGGCGGCCGAGACCGACCTGGACGCGGTCGTCACCCACATCGCCGCGGTGGAGCCGCGGCTGCTGATCATCGACTCGGTGCAGACGATCGCGGCCGGCGACGTGGACGGCGTGCCGGGCGGTGTCACCCAGGTGCGCGAGGTGGCGGCGGCGCTGACGGCGGTGGCCAAGGAGCGGGCCATGTCGACCATCCTGGTGGGGCACGTCACCAAGGACGGCTCGGTGGCCGGCCCGCGCACCCTCGAGCACCTGGTCGACGTGGTGCTGCACTTCGAGGGCGACCGGCACTCCCGGCTGCGCATGGTGCGGGCGGTCAAGAACCGCTACGGGCCGACCGATGAGGTCGGTTGCTTCGACCTGGGCGAGTACGGTCTTATCGGGCTGGCCGACCCAAGCGGCCTGTTCCTGTCCCGGCACCGCGAGCCAGTCCCGGGCACCTGCGTCACCGTCACCCTGGAGGGGCGGCGACCGCTGCTGGCCGAGGTGCAGGCACTGGTCGGGCACTCGGTGCTTGAAGTGCCGCGCCGGGTCACCTCGGGCCTTGACGCGTCCCGGATCGGCATGGTGCTCGCGGTGCTGCAGCGGCGGGCAGATGTCAAGGTCGGCAAGTCAGACGTCTACGTGGCCACCGTCGGCGGCGTCCGGCTGACCGAGCCGTCGGTGGACCTCGCGGTGGCGCTGGCGGTCGCCAGCTCAGTGGCCAACCTGTCGCTCCCCCAGGGCGTCATCGTGGTCGGCGAGGTCGGGCTGGCCGGTGAGGTGCGCAACGTGGCGGGCGTGCCGCGCCGGGTGGCCGAGGCCGAGCGGATGGGCTTCCGCCAGGCGATCGTCCCCGCGGGCTCGGGCAGCGGGTCGGCCACCTCGGCCACGGCGATGGAGGTCACCGAGGTGGAGGACGTTCGCGAGGCGCTGAAGGCCGTTTTCCGCGGCTAGGACAGGCACCGGAAAGCCAGGCACCCGGCCGGGCCGGCCACCCGGTTACTTGGCGAGCTTGAAGGTGGTGACCGGGCTCGACTGGCCGGACGGGCCGCCCCGCATCGCCACCGCGTCGAAGGTGCCGGATGCGCCCGCGGCCAGCGAGCCGCCGCAGCCCGCCGGGCGCCGCGCCTCGCGGTTCCAGCTCACCGTCAGCACCCGCGGCACGCCCAGGGTGAACCGCACCGGCTGCGCGGGCGCGGGCTTGCACGCGGCCGAGTCCCACACCACCTGGCCGTGCCGCGTCACCACCACCTGGACCGATCCGGGGCCGTAGGGCAGCGTGCAGGGGCGCCCGGCGGTGGAGACGGCGTAGACGCTGAACGTCGGCTGCTCGCCGTTGCCGTAGCTCGGCTGGCTGGTGAACAGGCTGAGCACGATGTCACCGGGCGCGCAGGCAGGTGCGGCCGCCGCGCCCGGGCGGGGCCGGTAGACCAGGCTGACCTTCTGCTTCGCCTTCGCCGCGTTGGCGGTCGGGGCGAGCTTGGCCGAGGCGGTCGCAGCCGGGGTCGGCGTGCCGCTCGGGCGCGGCGGCTGCCACGCGCTGCCGGTAGCCGCGGGCGGCAGGGACTGCTGGCGGGCGAGCGCGGCCATGGACGCGCTCGCGGCCACGGACGGCCGGGACGCCTGATGGGCGCCGGGGAGCAGCCAGGCGCAAATCCCGAGCGCCGCCACCCCGCCGCAGAGGATCAGGAAACGGCGCCGCCAGTAGGCACCGGAGTCACCCGGATCCCAGGTGTCCTCGTCCGGCTTGTCGTGGTATTCGTCGCCGTACCCCGTTTCACCACGGCCCGCATGCCTGAACATACGGAAAGTATGCAACTTGTTGTGCTCAGTGCCTGGTAGCCGCGCCGGGGAGGGAGAAGCGCCCGTCCGGCAGCGGGTCGACCAGACCGTCGGCCACCAGGCCGTCGAGCGCCCTGGCCCGCTGCACCGGTTCGGGCCAGACGGCGTCCAGCCGCGCCTGGGAGACCGGTTCGGATGAGTCGCGCAGCACCGCCAGCAGGCGGCCGCGGCACTGCCGGTCGGTGCCCTCGTAGGCCTGCCCGGCCGGGCGGACCGCGGCCGCCGGCCGCCCCGCCGCCAGCCACGCGCAGTGCTGCGACAGCGGGCAGGTGTCGCACCGGGGCGCGGCCGCCGTGCAGGTAAGCGCGCCGAGCTCCATGACCGCGACCGACCAGCGGGCCGCGACCGCGTCGTCGGCGGGCAGCAGCGACTCGGCCAGCCGGTACTCGGCTACCGAGGGCTGCGGGCCAGGGAACTCCTGTCCCGTTTCGGCCCGGGCGAGCACCCGGCGCACGTTGGTGTCGAGGACCGCGTGCCTGCGGCCGAAGGCGAAGACGGCCACCGCGGCGGCGGTGTAGGCGCCGATGCCGGGCAGTGCGAGCAGCTCGTCCCTGGCCGACGGAAGCTGGCCGTCGTACCGGGCGGCCACGATGGCGGCGGTCTCGTGCAGCCGCAGCGCGCGCCGCGGGTAGCCGAGCCGCCCCCACTGGCGCACCGCCTCCCCCGCCGGGTCCGCCGCCAGCGCCGCCGGGGTCGGCCAGCGGGTGAGCCAGGCCGCGTAGGCGGGCAGTACCCGGCTGACCGGCGTCTGCTGCAGCATGATCTCGCTCACCAGGACCGCCCAGGGCGGTACGCCCGGCGCCCGCCAGGGCAGATCGCGGGCGTTTTCCGCGTACCAGCCGAGCACCCGGTCAGCGTAGGGCGAGGACATGAGGAGCATTATGCGCCATCCGGGCCGGAAACGCGGAAACGCGCAGCGGGCCGGGAACTCACGTTCCCGGCCCGCTGCGCGTGGCCGACGGCGCCGTATAACCAAGCGCCGTTAATCCAGTGCCGTTACCCCAGCGCCTGGGCGGTGCCCGGCCCGTCGCCTGACGGCGCGACGCTCGGGTTGGTGGCGCTCACCGGCTCGCTGGCGGTGGCGGCGACGAAATCCGCCGCATCCGGCACCGAGTCCGGCTTGGACCGGCTGCCGAAGGTGAACTTCGCCTCCTCGCCGGTGCCTTCGGTGTCGACGATGACGATCGTCCCCGGCCGGAGCTCACCGAACAGGATCTTCTCGGACAGCATGTCCTCGATCTCCCGCTGGATCGTCCGGCGCAGTGGCCGCGCGCCAAGCACCGGGTCGTAACCGCGCTCGGACAGCAGCTGCTTGGCCGCGGGCCTGAGCTCGATGGCCATGTCACGGTCCCTGAGCCGCTCGTCCAGCTTGGCGATCATCAGGTCCACGATCTGGAAGATCTCGCTCTGCTCCAGCTGGTGGAACACGATGATGTCGTCCACGCGGTTCAGGAACTCGGGCCGGAAGTGCTGCTTGAGCTCCTCGCCGACCTTCGCCTTCATCCGGTCGTAAGACCCGCGGGTCTCGCCCTGCCGGGCGAAGCCGACCGACACGCCCTTGGAGATGTCACGCGTCCCCAGGTTCGTGGTCATGATGATCACGGTGTTCTTGAAGTCGACCGTGCGGCCCTGCGCGTCGGTGAGGCGGCCATCCTCGAGGATTTGCAGCAGCGAGTTGAAGATGTCCGGGTGGGCCTTCTCGATCTCGTCGAACAGCACCACCGAGAACGGCTTGCGGCGGACCTTCTCGGTCAGCTGGCCGCCCTCCTCGTACCCGACGTAGCCGGGCGGTGAGCCGAACAGCCGGGAGACCGTGTGCTTCTCCATGTACTCGGACATGTCGAGCATGATCAGCGAGTCCTCGTCGCCGAACAGGAACTCCGCCAGCGTCTTGGACAGCTCGGTCTTACCGACACCGGACGGGCCGGCGAAGATGAACGAGCCACCGGGGCGCTTGGGGTCCTTCAGCCCGGCGCGGGTGCGCCTGATCGCCTGGGACAGCGCCTTGATCGCGTCGTTCTGGCCGATGACCCGCCGGTGCAGCTCGTCTTCCATGCGGAGCAGCCGCTGCGACTCCTCCTCGGTGAGCTTGAAGACGGGGATGCCGGTCGCGGTGGCGAGGACCTCGGCGATGAGCTCCTCGTTGACCTCGGCGACCTCGTCCATGTCGCCGGCCTTCCACTCTTTCTCCCTGATGGCCTTCTTCGCCAGCAGCTGCTTCTCGTTGTCGCGGAGCGCGGCTGCCTTCTCGAAGTCCTGGGAGTCGATGGCCGACTCCTTCTCCTTGCGCACCTGGGCGATCTTCTCGTCGAACTCGCGCAGGTCCGGCGGCGCCGTCATACGACGGATGCGCATCCGCGACCCGGCCTCGTCGATCAGGTCGATGGCCTTGTCCGGCAGGAACCGGTCGCTGATGTAGCGGTCGGCCAGCTGGGCCGAGGCGACCAGGGCGCCGTCGGTGATGGACACCCGGTGGTGCGCCTCGTAGCGGTCGCGCAGCCCCTTCAGGATCTCGATGGTGTGCGCGATCGTCGGCTCGGCCACCTGGATGGGCTGGAAGCGCCGCTCCAGCGCGGCGTCCTTCTCCAGGTACTTGCGGTACTCGTCGAGGGTGGTGGCACCGATCGTCTGCAGCTCGCCCCGGGCCAGCATCGGCTTCAGTATCGAGGCAGCGTCGATCGCGCCCTCGGCCGCGCCCGCACCGACGAGGGTGTGGATCTCGTCGATGAACAGGATGATGTCGCCGCGGGTGCGGATCTCCTTGAGTACCTTCTTCAGCCGCTCCTCGAAGTCGCCGCGGTACCGGGAGCCGGCCACCAGCGCGCCGAGGTCGAGCGTGTAGAGCTGCTTGTCCTTGATCGTCTCCGGCACCTCGCCCTTGACGATCTTCTGCGCGAGCCCCTCGACCACCGCGGTCTTGCCGACGCCAGGCGCGCCGACCAGGACCGGGTTGTTCTTGGTGCGCCGCGACAGCACCTGCATGACTCGCTCGATTTCCTTCTCACGGCCGATCACCGGGTCGAGCTTGCCCTCGCGGGCGCCCTGGGTGAGGTTACGGCCGAACTGGTCGAGCACCAGCGACGTCGACGGGGCGGACTCGGTCGAGCCGGCCGCGGCCGAGGTCGGCTCCTTGCCCTGGTAGCCGTGCAGCAGCTGGATGACCTGCTGACGGACCCGGTTCAGGTCCGCGCCCAACTTGACCAGGACCTGGGCGGCTACGCCGTCGCCCTCACGGATCAAGCCAAGCAGGATGTGCTCGGTTCCGATGTAGTTGTGACCGAGCTGCAGCGCCTCGCGTAGCGAGAGCTCAAGCACCTTCTTCGCACGGGGGGTGAACGGGATGTGCCCGGACGGCGCCTGCTGACCCTGGCCGATGATCTCCTCGACCTGCTGCCGCACCGCTTCCAGGCTGATCCCGAGCGACTCAAGCGCCTTGGCCGCAACACCCTCGCCCTCGTGAATGAGGCCGAGCAGG
>Ga0265338_10003579_pt1 | contig 21699 bp, 20 predicted proteins | sample 42126metaG_FD_193579 | JGI IMG/M metagenome (GOLD analysis project Ga0265338, IMG submission 193579) | Rhizosphere microbial communities from Carex aquatilis grown in University of Washington, Seatle, WA, United States - 4-21-26 metaG | ecosystem: Host-associated > Plants > Roots > Rhizosphere... | reverse complement strand
GGCCAATTCCACCGTGCAAGTGAATTCCCGGGTTCAAGGCCAGATGTTGCAGGCCTTCTTCAAGGAAGGCCAAATGGTGAAGGCTGGCGACGTTCTGTTCCAGATCGATCCGCGCCCCTACAAAGCAATTCATGACAATGCCTTGGCGTCCATGGCGACGACGCGGGCCAAGGCAGACCGCTATGCGCACCTGAAAGAACAGAACGCCGTCGCGCCTCAGGACTATGAGGACGCGGAGGCTGCCTATCTGCAGGCCAAGGCCAATGTGGAGGCCGCGCGTCTCAATCTGGAATACACGACGATCACGGCGCCCATCAGCGGCAAGACCGGACCCATCCTGATCCAGCCCGGCAACATGATCGCGGCTGCCACTGCCAGCACCACGGCGAGCTCGCTGGTCACCATCAACGAAATCCAGCCGGTGAAGATTTCTCTGTCGCTGCCCCAATCCGACCTGCCGCGCATCCAGGCGATGCAGGCCAAGGGTGGCCTCAACATCCTGATCGGCATGCACGAGGCCGGCGGCAAGGATATCCGGGTGCCGGTGAACTTCATCGGCAATGCCGTCGCCAGCATGACCGGCACCATCGAGTTGCGCGCCAGCTATCCCAATCCCGACATGGCGCTGGTGCCAGGCCAGCTGGTGGACGTGACCGTGGCGTTGGCGGAAATTCCGGGCGCCATCCAGGTACCGCGCGAGGCGGTCAATACCGGCCCGGACGGCCAGTTCGTCTACCGAGTCAAGGACGGCAGGGCCGAACAGGTACCGGTGAAGGTGCAGTTCGACGATGGCGTGGATGACGCTGTTTCCGGCGGCCTGCAGAAGGGCGATGCTGTGATCACCGACGGCCAGCTTCGCGTGCTTCCAGGCGCCAAGGTGAACGTGACCGGCCAGAAGAAACGCGCCGGCAAGGGTGGCCCGCTGACCAGCGGCCGCCGCCGCGTGTCGCACGCCCAGGACCATGAAGGCTGATTTTAGACACTAGCCTGACGAAGGCGCTCCGGACATGAATCTCTCTCGTCCCTTCATCGAACGTCCCGTGATGACCACGCTGCTGATGGCAGCGCTGGTGATCTTCGGCGCCTATGGCTATTCCAGCCTGCCGGTCTCCGACCTGCCCAATATCGACTTTCCCACCATCTCGGTGTTCGTGAATCTGCCGGGCGCCGATCCCGACACCATGGCGTCCTCGGTCGCCTCGCCGCTGGAGAACCAGTTCTCCACCATCGCCGGCATCGACCAGATGACGTCCAACAGCACGCAGGGCCAGACCCAGATCCAGCTGCAGTTCAGCCTGGACCGCAGCGTGGATGCCGCCGCCCAGGACGTGCAATCGGCCATTTCGGCCGCCACCCGCAACCTGCCCAAGTCCCTGCCGCAGCCGCCCACCTTCCGCAAGCAGAACCCCGCCGACATCCCGATCATGTTCCTGGCGATGAGCTCCGACACCATGAAGCCGTCGGAAGTGGACGAGTATGCCGAGACCCTGCTGGGGCGGCAGCTTTCCACCATCGAAGGCGTGGCCCAGGTGGGTGTGTTCGGCTCCGCCAAATATGCCGTGCGCATCCAGGCCGATCCCGCCGCCCTGGCCACCCGCCAGATCGGCATCGACAAGCTGGTCAACGCCGTCGCCGCCGCCAATGTCAATCTCGCCACCGGCGCCCTGAACGGCCCCACCCGCTCGACCGTGATCCATACCGGCGGCCAGCTCAACAACGCCGCGGAATTCGATAACCAGATCGTCACCTATCAGAATGGCAGCCCGGTGCGGCTGAAGGATGTGGCCCGCACGCTCGACGGACTGGAAAATCCCTATGCCAAGAGCTGGTTCAAGGACCGCGAAGCCATCGTGCTGGCGATCTTCCGTCAGCCCGGCTCCAACGTGGTGCAGGTGACCGACACGATCAAGAAGGTGCTGCCCCAGTTCATGGCCAGCCTGCCGCCCTCGGTCAAACTGGACATCGTGTTCGACAGAAGCCAGATGATCCGCTCCTCGATCGCCGATGTGCAGACCACGCTCTTGATCGCCGGCGCGCTGGTGGTGGGGGTGATCTTCATCTTCCTGCGCCGGGTGACGGCCACCATCATTCCCTCGCTGGCCCTGCCCATCGCCACCATCGGCACGTTCGCCGGCATGGCGGCCTTCGGCTACAATCTGGACAATCTCTCGCTCATGGCGCTCACCCTGTCGGTGGGCTTTGTAGTGGATGACGCCATCGTGATGCTGGAGAACATCGTCCGGCATATCGAATTGGGCGAGAAGCCCTACGAGGCGGCCATCAAGGGGTCGTCGGAGATCGGTTTCACCATCCTGTCCATGACCCTGAGCCTGGCGGCGGTGTTCATCCCCATCGTTTTCATGGGCGGCATTGTGGGACGGCTGCTGCACGAATTCGCCGTCACCATCATCGTCGCGATCCTGTTCTCGGGCGTGATCTCCATCACGCTGACCCCCATGCTCTGCGCCCGCATCCTGAAGGACGAGCATGGTGCGCAGCACAACTGGTTCTACCGGCTTAGCGAGGACACCTTCAACAAGGTGCAGGCGTTTTACGACCGCACCTTGCGCTGGAGCATCGGCCACGGCCGTTTCATCCTGGGCGTCTTCGCCGCAAGCCTGCTGTTGTCGGTGATGCTGCTGTCGATGATGCAGCAGGACTTCCTGCCCAGCGACGATACCGGGCGCCTGCAGGGCGCCATCCAGGCCGCCAATGGCACCAGTTATACCCAAATGGCGACCTATACCCAGCAGGTCGCCAAGATCGTAGGCCAGGATCCGGACATCGAAGGCGTGCTCGCCCAGATGGACGGCGCCAATGGCAGCGCCGGCACCAACCAGGCGCGGATGATGATGATCACCTTGAAGCCGCTCTCCCAGCGCAAATCCAGCCCGGAAGAGATCATTCGCCGCCTGCGTCCCAAAGTATCGCGCATTCCCGGCGTCAATGTGTTCCTCACCAACCCGCCCTCCATCCGGCTGGGCGCGCGCATGGCCCGCTCCACCTATCAATACACATTGCAGGGCCTGGACCTTGCCCAGTTGCAGGACTATTCCAGCCGGCTGATGGATGAGATGCGCCGGGCGACCGGCTTTGTCGACATCACCTCCGACAATGACGCGGCCATGCCATCGGTGCAGGTGAAGATCGACCGCGACAAGGCGGCGGCCTTCGGCGTGTCACCGGAGCAGATCGAGACCGCGCTGGGCTCGGCCTTTGGCGGCCAGCAGATCTCCCAGATCAACACCTCATCCAACCAGTATGAAGTGATCGTGGAACTCTTGCCGCAATATCAGCGCGATGCCTCGGCGCTGGACCGGCTCTACATCACCGGTGGGAATGGCCAGCTGGTGCCCCTCACCGCGGTGACCAAGCTCACCCCCAGCACCGTGCCGCTCTCGGTCAATCATGCCGGGCAGATTCCGGCGGTGACCATTTCCTTCGACCTCGCCCCCGGCAAGGCCTTGTCGGACGCCGTCACCGGCATCCGCCAGGCCCAGGAGGCGATCGGGATGCCCGATTCCATCCAGGGAAATTTCCAGGGCACAGCGGCGGCCTTCGAGGAATCCACCAAGAACATGGGCATCCTCTTGGTCATCGCCATGGTGGTTGTCTACATCATCCTCGGCATTCTCTATGAAAGCTTCATCCATCCCCTGACCATCCTGTCGGGCCTGCCATCCGCCGCGGTAGGCGGGCTTGTCACCCTGTGGCTGGCTCATCTGCTGTTCCTGGCGGGTATCATCCGCGTCGACATGTCGCTGACGCTCTACGCCTTTGTCGGCATGATCATGCTGATCGGCATCGTGAAGAAGAACGCGATCATGATGATCGACTTCGCCCTCAACCGGCAGCGTTCGGACGCCAGCATTTCGCCCGAACAGGCGATCTACGAAGCCGCCGTGGTGCGCTTCCGCCCCATCATGATGACCACCATGGCGGCGCTGATGGGCACCCTGCCCATCGCCTTTGGCAGCGGCGCGGGCGCGGAATCGCGCCGGCCGCTGGGCCTGTGCGTGGCGGGCGGGCTGATGCTATCGCAGCTTCTGACGCTCTATATCACGCCAGTGATCTATTCCTATCTCGACCGGTTGAGCGGCAGGCTGCACCGCCGAAAGGCGCCGCGCCGCACCAGCGGTCCGCGCATCGCACCGGCCGAATAGCGCACTACCGGCAGGCGTCCAGGGCGGTGTCGCTGGTCCAGAGGCCCGCTTTGGCCTGAAGAAGCGGGGCGGAACAGAACTTTCCTTCTTCGCCAAAGCGCGGGTTCGCCGCGGTCAGGGTAAGCCCGTCCGGACCAAGCCTGCCGCCCTCGGCATAAAGCGTGGCCCAAAAACGGTTGGTCTCACAGACTTCCGGCCCCGGCAGGCGCGAGCCCGGCAGGAGTTGCGGGACGCGGCAGGTCACGGCATCCGGATCACCATTCCCGCGCGGGTCCAGCGCCCGCACCACCTCCTTGACCGGCGGGGGAGCCGTTTCCGCCGCGTCCCCCTGCGACGGCACAGGTTCCGGCTGACGCGCTGCAGTGGCTTGCGCGACAGCAAGCGGCGCCGGATCAGGGGCCGCGTCGGACGCGATGACTGGCGTGGTGACGGGAGCCGTGAGTGACATCGACGCTGGCGTCGGCGCTACGGGCTCCGCGACGTTGACCTTCGGCCTTGGCAGCTTGCGCACTTCCACCGGCGCACTTGGCGCCAAGCCGATCTGTTCGGCCACCGCCGTGACCGCTTCTTCCGCGCGCGCCTGCACGGCGACGACTTGATGCTGAACGACGACAGCCAGAGGCGTGGCGCTCAGCCCCGCGATCACCGGCAGACCCAGCGCCAGCATGGCGAAGCCGGTCAGCAGAGCGCGCCGGCCGCCGTCCAATGCGGCCGCCGGTTCCCCAGACATGATCTGGCGGACGCGCAACGAAAGATCGGCCCCCGACACACCGGCGGCGCAAGGGAGCGGCGAGCGGATGCAGAAGCGGCAGACCTTGAGAATGCCGCCCGCATAAATCTCCGGGTCATGGCCGGCCGCGATCACGCCTTCATCGCAGGCGCGTTCGCGCTCGGCGATCAGGCGCGCGCCGATCAGCCAGACCGGCGGCCAGAACCAGAACAGCGCCTCGACCGCCATGTGCAGCGTGGCGGTGAGATTGTCGCGATGACGCCAATGGACCAATTCATGGGCAAGAATGCCGTCGCGTTCGGCTAAGGTCAGGCCGGCGAGCAGGTTCCGCGGCAGCAACACCACCGGTTTGAAAATTCCCACCAGTCCGGGCTCCAGCAGCGAAGCCGTGGCCCTTATTTCCACCGGAGCCGAAAGCGGCAGGGCATGCGCCTGACGAACGAGGGTCCGCATCTTCAGCCAACGCGTCAGCGCCAGGCCCAGGATGACGCAAAAACCGGCCAGCCAGATCAGCATCAGTGGCAGAACAAAGTCCACGCCCTGGGCCGGGGCCAAGGTCTGCGCCGGCGTGGAGAATTTTTGCGCCACCGGCGCGAGCGCGCGCAGCGAGGGCGGCAGCGGCGCCGGCATCAACCGCGCCAAACCCATCCCCAGAAACACCAGGGTGGCGAACGGCACCAGGAACTTGAGCGAGGCGGCAAACCACAGCCAGAAACGGATGCGGGCGGCGTTACCGCGCAGCGCTAGGGTCAAAAGGCCTGCGGCCAGGGCAAACAGGCTGGACTGCCACAGATGGTCTGCGAGCGCCGTCATGCGTCCTTCTTCCGCTTGGCGGAAAGTTCCTTGAGCAGCCTTTCGGCGTCAGCGACGTCTTTTGCCGACAGATTGCCGGCCTCGATCAGTTGGGCCATCACCGGCTGCATGCGGCCGCCGAACAAAGAGAGGAATTCATCCACCAGCCGCGCCCGCGCGGCGTCGCGCGTGATCAGCGCCTCGAAGACATGGGCATTGCCCACCTTGCGGGTCCGCCGCAGCGCCTTCTTGGCTTCCAGCCGGTAGACCATGGTCTGCACGGTCGTATAGGCGGGCCGGTTCTTGAGGCCGAAGCTTTCCTGAATCTCGCGGATGGCCGTGGGGCCGTTGTTCCACAAGACCTCCATGATCTGGAGTTCCAGCTTGCTCAATTTGGGAAGGCGCATCGGCGCGTCTCTACTACAGGTGTCGGAAACCCTAGGCCGCCGGGTTCCGGCGCGCAAGCCTCAGCGGTCCAGAGGCATTCCCACCTTCCGCGGCCGCAAGGCATCGAAAGGGCCACAGAGCAGAAGGCCGGCCAGGAACCCGCCCAAGTGCACCTGCCAGGCGATCATGCCGCTTTCCCCGCCCACCCCCAGGCCCGTCACTCCCGCCACGATGTTGATGGCGGCCCACACCACCGTGAAGATCAGGATCTGGCGCGACAAAATCGGAGCCAGTGGGACAGAGGCGGCCTCGGCCCAGGGCGCCTGCCCCGGCAGCATCCGCAAAGCGGCGGCCATCAGGCCGGAAATGGCCCCGGAGGCGCCAATCACTGGAACCGGACTGCCCCAGTTGAAGGCGAGGTAGACCAGCGCTCCGGCCACCCCGCAGACCAAAAAGAAGAGAAGGAAGAGCACCGGCCCCAGCCGCCGCGCCACCACCGGCCCGAAGGCCAGAAGCCAGAGGGAGTTAATGACCAGATGGGTCCAGTCATTGTGCAGGCCCATATAAGAGACAAAGGGAATGGCCCGTTCCAGGACTGTCCCAGACCAGGACGCGATGAGACCCGTCTGGCTGGCGGCAAAAGCGTGGCTGTATCGCGCCGGGATCAGCGCATATTCGTAAATCATGTCCTGGCTGCGGGACGCGGGCAGCCAAGCACGCAGGGCATGAAGACCCGCCAGAGCCGCGATCAGCCACAACACCACGGCCGGGGCGCGGAAAATGGGCTGGCGCGGCGGGGCCGATTGCAGGAAAGCCATCACCCTATCTAGGGAGCTTTGGCCGCATTGGCCACTGTTCCGAAACGAAACAGATGCCGTGTCGCATCATCCGGCGGGACGCTCGGTCTTTTTGAAACAGTGCCCCGCGCGGCGGAAAGCTCCGCCCAGAACCCTTCCGGAATTTACCGCATAAAGCCAATCCCGCTGCCGCCCCGCGCGGCCGCCTTGTGCCGCGCCGGCACGGTGGATGCCTAACGCGAATTAAGAGCTGGCATGGCGGTTGCTCTGTTTGGGGCAGCAGAATTGGAAGAGCCCAATGTCCCATTTCAAGTCCCACTTCAAGTCCAAGACACGTTTGGCCGTCGCTCTGACCGCCTTCGCCTTGGCGGCCACCGCCGCCCAGGCCGGGGATTGGACGAGTTCGGCCATGTACAACGGCTACGGCGCCACCACCCAGAATGCGCCGTCCAACTATTCCATGCGCGACGCCAACGGCAACCTGACCATGGTGAACGGTCAGATTACCTCGTCCACCTATTCCTCCGCTTCCGGCGCCCAGTATGGCGGCGGTGGAGTTGGCACGCAGGGTGCACTGCAGACATACGGACAGGCCACGGCCATCGGTAACCAACTGAACGTGACTGTCGTCGGAAGCCACAACACCACGATTATCGACTCGTCCCAGATCAACAACGGCAATCAGACAGCCACCGCAAACCTCAACCGCCAGTAATCGAAAGCAAAAGGGAAGCCCCTCCCATGTCCAACAGAGCCCGCAAACACCTCCTCAAGCCCCTGGTCCTCATGGTGGCCGCTGTTGCGCTGGAAGGCTGCATCAGCCCGACCCCGGATTCCGTCGGCCGCTACACCGCGCCCATCGGCGGCGCCCCGGTGATCGCCAACGAAACCCCCTATTCCGCGGCCCTGCGCTGCATGGGCGGCTTTGTCGCCCAGCGCCCGGTGCGCATCGCGGTCGGCCAGATCGCCGACTATACCGGCAAGGCCGAGTCCGACGGTTCGGGCCGCAAGGTCACCGCCGGCGCCGCCCTGATGGCGATGAGCGCCCTCAACAAGGCCGGCGTGCATATGGTCGAGCGCTTCGACACCTCCGTCGCCGAGATGGAACTGAAATACGCCAACAACAAGCTGATCGGCGATGACCAGCATCCCAATCCCGCCCCAGGCGACTTCCGCAAGATCATGGCCGGCTCGATGCCCGGCTCCGACTATTACATCGTCGGCGGCATCACCGAGCTGAACTTCAACATCCGCAGCGAAAACGCCAACGGCAATGGCGGCGGCACCGCCACCAACGCCACCACCGGCACCGCTTCGGGCAGCATGTATGTGATGAATGTCGGCCTGGACATGCGTCTGGTGAACACCAACACGCTGGAAGTGGCCGATGTGATCTCCTATCAGAAGCAGATCATCGGCCGCCAGATTTCGGCCGGCGTGTTCGACTTCCTGGGCAAGAACTTCTTCGACGTCAGCGTCGGCGAAAGCGCCCTGGAGCCCATCCAGCTGGCCGTGCGTTCGGTGATCGAGCGCGCCACCCTGGAGATGATCACCCGCATCTATCGCGCCCCGGCCGGCGCCTGCACGATCCCGCTGGGCACGTCGGACGATCCGCTGCGTGAAGGCGGCGAGTCTTTCGGCCAGCCGACGGCCTATGCGCCTCAGCCCTGGGCGCCGGCACCCAACGCCCCCGCCCCGAGCTTCCAGGCCACTGCCGCCCTCAGCGACACCGGCCGCGCCCGTCCCTATGCCGGTTATGAAGGCGGCCAGCCCAGCCTGATCGGCCTGCGCGGCGGTCTTTAATCCTTCGAACCAGACGACTTCGGAAACAGGAGCCCCACCATGAAGTCCTTCAAGATCCTTCTCGCCGCCTCTGTCCTGGCGCTTTCCACCAGCGCCGCCTTCGCCCAGGGCGTCGGCAACTGGAGCGACCCCTCGCAGCAGCAGTCGAGCGGCGGCGGCAGCCAGATCCTCAACAACCAGATCAACCTGCAGACCAACTGGTCCAACCTGAGCGGCAGCGTCGACACGGTCGGTGGCGATGTGGTCGTCCAGGGCAATGCCGGCGGCAACATGGTGGACGTCACCACCATGAACGACACCCGCGTCAACAACAATCAGTATGTGGGCCCCAATGCCACCATCGGCTCGAACGTCTCGGTTGACGTCAACAATGTCGCCGGCAATGTCGGGATCACCAACCAGGCGATCTGTAACGGCGCCAGCGTCTCGACCGATCCGATCCTGACGGCCATCAAGTCGAACCAGGCCTGCCACGCCACCGATCCCTATTCAGAGATCAACACCAACATCTCCAACATCGGCGGCAATGCGGTGGTGCAGGGTTCGGCGCTGGGCAACAGCTTCCAGGCGGACTCCAATGCGCCGAACTTTCCGATCGTGAGCAAACAGCTGAACAATTCGGGCGTGGTCTCCAACGTCAACGCCAATGTCTTCAACGCCGCCGGCACCGTGGGCCTGTCCTCCAGCGCGATCGGCAATAATTCGCAGATCATCCATTATTCGACCAACTAGAGCGGACGGGATGCTCCGGAATTCTTAGGGGCAAAACAGGAATTCCGGAAAACGGGGCGGGGGCGTCTGGACAGCGCCTCCGCCCTTTCTTTTTTGATTCAACCCCCACCGGCCTCGACTATCACGAGAGCCGCTTTGCGGCTCTCGCCCGTCTCGGCCACCTCCCCCTTCTTGGCGCTTTCGCGCCGAAGGGGGAGGCGGGTCATGGCCCTAGCGGAGGGTCGCCGTGCGAAATGCACGGCTCGCGCTCGACCTTCGTTGCTTGATTCAGCGCAACTTTGCGTTTTGTCGCCCGGAATAGTATTTGGCTGCCATGACCGCCTTGCCCATCGACCTGGAGGCCTTTGCCGCCGCGCCCGTGGCGCGCGAGCCTTTCCCTTACGCCCTGGTGCCGCGGTTCATCCGGGCCGAGGCGATGGCGGACATCAATGCCGACTATCCGCTGGTGGATTTGCCGGGTTCCTTCCCTCTGCCGACTTTGAAATATGGCCCCGCCTTCGCGCGGTTGATGGAGGCGATTCAGGGTCCGGAATTTACCCGCGCGGCGGAAGAGAAACTGGGCATCGACCTTTCGGGGCGGCCCACCATGGTCACGGCGCGGGGCGTGTCGGCAGCGCGCGACGGCCAGATCCACACGGACTCGCGCACCAAGCTGGTGACCGTGCTGATCTACATGAACAACAGCTGGGAAGCGCCCACCGGCCGGCTGCGCCTGTTGCGCGGGCCCGGCAATCTGGAAGACATGATCGCCGAAGTGCCGCCCGATGAGGGCACGCTTCTGATCTTCAAGAACGAACCCAACGCCTGGCACGGCTTTCACGCCTTCGAGGGACCGCGCCGCGTGATCCAGCTCAACTGGGTGACGGACATGGGCGTGGTGCGGCGCGAGCAGACCCGCCACAAAGTCAGCGCTTTCTTCAAGCGGCTGCGCGGGAAGAACGCGCCCGCCGCTCAAGAGCGGATGTAGCCATATGACCGAGCGGCTCCTGATCGGATCAATCGACGAAATCAGCGAGCAAGCAGAACGGATAGTTACCTCAATCGCGCCCGATGCCTGGTGTCAGGCGCAGGAATGGGACAATCGGATTGATTGCGGCATAAAACTGCCCGATGGCAAAGTTGTCGCGGAAATGATCGGGCGGAAGGAAGCGACAGAAGCGAGATTCAAAGCTGCGGCGGAGCGGCTTTTAAAGCGGCAGCTGGGGATAGACGTGCCTCTTCAAAATGAGCGGCCGCCGTCGATCCTGATAACTCGCGAGAATGCGGCGGAAGCATTAAGTGAAGTGCTGGGTGCGGAAGCACTAAGTAAAATGCTAAAGCTCTATGGTGACGAAGAATAGTCGTGCCAGCATCCGCGCCCGTCACGGATACGCCAGCCTTGCGCGGTCTTTTCCACATTGCGCGATTCCAGTGGCACCTTGCCGTAGCCGCCCGGCAGATCGAGCATATAAGTGGGCATAGCCAGACCCGATAACCGCACGCGCAACTGCTCCACCAGCGCCAGACCTTCGTCGATCGACAGCCGGAAATGCGAGGTGCCGGGCGCAAGATCAGGATGATGCAGGTAGTAAGGCTTGATGCGGTTCTCGAGGAACGTCCGCATCAACGCGTCCAGCGTATCGACATTGTCGTTCACGCCTTTGAGCAGCACCGACTGGCTGACCAGCGGCACGCCGCCATCCACCAGCCGCGCAACGGCCAGCCGCGCCTCCGGCGCGAATTCGCGCGGATGATTGGCATGGACCGCCACGAAGGTCGTAGCGCCGGGCGCGTGCAACCCCGCCACCAGCGCATCGGTGATGCGATCCGGATCGGTCATGGGCACGCGGGTATGCCAGCGGATCAGCTTCACATGGGCAATCGCGGCCAGGCGCTGGGATATCTCCGCCACCCGCCGTGGCGAAAGAATGAAAGGATCGCCGCCCGTCAGGATCACTTCCCAGATTTGCGGATGGGCCGCGATATAGGCCAGCGCCGCTTCAAAATCATGAGGTGAGAGTGCATTGGCTTTAGCCGGGCCGATGCTTTCGCGGCGGAAACAGAAGCGGCAATAGACCGGACAGGCCGCCACCGCCTTGAATAGAACCCGGTCGGGATGGCGATGGACGATGCCGGCAACCGGGGAATGGGCGCTATCGCCGATGGGATCGGCAAGCTCTTGCGGCAGGGTATTCAATTCCTCCAGCGACGGCAGGAATTGGCGCGCGATGGGATCGTTGGGATTACGCGGGTCTACCAGCGAGAGCAGATGCGGTGATACCGCCACCGCATATTTGCGGCCGACCTGTTCCAGGTCGCGCGGAGGAAGTGTCATCGCTTCTGCGCCTTGAAATTGGGAAGAAAGCCGGCCAGCAATCCGATCGCCGGCAGGAAGGCGCAGACCTTGTAGACGAAGGTGATGGAGGTGGCGTCCGCCACCGCGCCTAGCACCGCGGCGCCGATGCCGCCAAGCCCGAAGGAAAGGCCGAAGAACAGGCCCGCGATCGTCCCCACCCGGCCGGGCAGCAACTCCTGGGCGTAGACCACGATGGCCGGAAAGGCGGATGCCAGGATCAGGCCGATGCAGACCGTCAGGATGCCCGTCCAGAACAGGTTGGCGTAAGGCAGCATCAGGGTGAAGGGCAGCGCGCCGAGAACAGAAAACCAGATCACATATTTGCGGCCGATTCTGTCGCCCAGCGGCCCACCGAGCAAGGTGCCGACGGCAACCGCGGCCAGGAAGTAGAACAGATGCACCTGGGCGCTCTGCACCGACAGGCCGAAATTGTGGATCAGGTAAAATGTGTAGTAGCTGCCGATGGACGACATATAGACGAACTTGGAGAAGATCAGAGCCAGCAGGACCGCCAGCGACTTGATCACCGTGCCGCGCGACAGCTCCGGATGTTTGATGTGATGATGGCTTTTGATGCGCGTGAGGCCGTGATGCTTATACCAGGTGCCGATCTGAAAAAGCACCAGGATGCCGAACAGCGCCAGGCCCGCATACCAGACGATCGAGCGCTGACCATAGGTCGCCACCAGCGCCGCGGCCGTGAGCGGGCTGATCGCCTGGCCCGTATTGCCGCCGACCTGAAACACCGATTGCGCCAAACCGTAGCGGCCGCCGGAAGCCATGCGCGCCACGCGGGACGCCTCGGGATGAAACACCGACGAACCCAGGCCCACCATCATGGCCGCCACCAGCAGCACCGGATAATTGGGCGCCACGGACAGAACCAGCAGACCGATCAGGGTCGCCACCATGCCGAGCGCCAGCGAATAGGGCATGGGCTTCAAGTCGGAAAAGTAACCCACCAGCGGCTGCAGCAGCGAGGCGGTGACCTGGAAGGCGAGCGTGACCAGCCCGATCTGCGCGAAGTTCAAGTGAAACTGCACCTTGAGAGTCGGATAGATGGCCGGCAGCAGCGCCTGCACCATGTCGTTAAGCGCGTGGCAAAGCCCGATGGCGAGCAGCACCGCGAAGCTGGTGTCATGGGCGGCCTTCTGCAACGCAGTGTCAGTCATGGCGCCGGAGCCTATTCATTATCCGCTTTTTCGCCAGTGCGTTTCGGTCATACCGGACTGTCAGGAAACGGTGTCCACAGCACGGAATCGATATTCGGCGCGCCGGTCACCAACATTACCAGCCGGTCAAAGCCCAGCGCTACGCCGCTGGCCGCAGGCATATGGCTGAGCGCCTGCAGCAAATCCTCATCCAGTGGATAGCGTTGACCATAGACCCGTTGCTTCTTGGCCATCTCGGCTTCGAAGCGGGCTCGCTGCTGGACCGGATCGGTCAGTTCACCGAAACCGTTGGCCAGCTCGACGCCGCAGGCATAGAGCTCGAAGCGTTCGGCCACACGCGCATCGCGCGGGCTGATGCGCGCGAGCGCCGCCTCGCAGACCGGATATTCATAAAGGATGCAGGGCCGCTCCAATCCCAATTGCGGCTCGATCCGCAAGGTGAGCACCTTGGCGAACATGTCAGACCAGTCGTCATCGTCCGCCACATCTATGCCGCCGCGCCGCGCCCGGGAGCGCAGGGCATCGGCGTCGCCCACGCCCGTCTCCGACAGCGTCACCATCAGATCGATGCCCGCCAGATGGGTGAAGGCCTGCGCCACGGTCAGCCGGTCGGCCGGTGCGCGCGGATCGCATGCTGCTTCGCGATATCGCAACATCTCCGCGCCGGCCACATCCGCGGCCAACCGCAGCAGAGCCAGGCAGTCTTCGATCACCGCCGCGTAGGGCTCGTGCGTCCGATACCATTCCAGCATGGTAAATTCCGGAGCGTGCAGGCGGCCGCGTTCCCGGTTGCGGAAAACACGGGCGAATTCGAAAATCTTGTGCTCGCCGGCGGCCAGCAGTTTCTTGGCCGCGAACTCCGGCGAGGTATGGAGATAAAGGGTCCGCTTCTTGAGGTCCGGCCCGATCGCCTGGGTATCGAAGGCATGCAGATGGGTTTCATTGCCGGGCGATAGGGCCAGCGCCCCGCACTCCACTTGGGTAAAGCCCTGACCCTCGAAATGACCCCGGAAAGCGCGCTTTATCGCGCCGCGCTGCATCAGCACCGGGCGGCGGTCGGCATGGGTCTGGGGGCTCCACCAGGGCATTTGCGGTCCTTTGACTGGGCTGCTATAGCCCCGGCCAAGCTCCCATCAATAGCGGTTTTTGAGAGGTTTTCCGTGGTTTCGGTTATCGCCAGCTCTGTGCGCAAAGGCAATGTCCTGGAGAAGGACGGCAAGCTCTATCTCGTGATCACGGCCGAGAATATCCATCCCGGCAAGGGCACGCCCGTCACCCATCTGGAAATGCGCCGCATCAGCGACGGGGTGAAGACCGTGGAGCGCCTGCGCACCACCGACAGTGTCGAGAAGGCCTTTGTCGAGCACCAGACCTTCAACTATCTGTATCAGGACGGTGAACAGTATGTGTTCATGCAGCCCCAGACCTTCGACCAACTGCATGTGTCAGGCGATGTGGTGGGAGACGCCGCGCCTTACCTGACCGAGAACATGGATGTGCAGTTACAGCTGTTCGAAGGCAACGCCATTTCGATCGAAATTCCCCAGCGCGCCACCTTTGAGATCGTCGAGACCGAGCCGGTGGTGAAGGGCCAGACTGCTTCGGGTTCGTTCAAGCCCGCGCTTTTGTCTAACGGCGTCAAGACCATGGTGCCTACGCACATCGTCACCGGCACCCGCGTTGTGGTGATGACGGAAGACGGCTCTTACGTTGAGCGCGCTAAAGACTGAGATCAGGGCTGATCTGACGAATAGGCTATAGCTCCAAGACAACGGCCCGCATTACGGTTGCGGGCCGTTTCTGTTTTGAGGGAAGCGCTCATGCCCAAACGTATTGATCCCAAAGAGCTGCCCGTGCGCGCCGGCACTTTTTATCCGCCACCCTATGACGAGCCCTGCCGGGCCCGCCAACGCCGCCGCTTGGGCGATGCCGCCGGCTTGACCCAGTTTGGCGTCAATTTGCTCAGGCTGCCGCCAGGCGCCTGGTCCAGCCAGCGCCACTGGCATTTCAAGCAGGACGAATTTGTCTATGTGTTGGAAGGTGAAGTGGTGCTGGTCACCAACGCCGGCGAGGAAATTATGAAGCCAGGCGATTGCGCCGGCTTCAAGGCCGGCGAGGAAGACGGCCATCATCTGCAGAACCGTTCCGGATCCGACGCGCTGCTGCTGGAAGTCGGCACCCGCGTCGCTGGCGATGGCGCGCATTACCCCGGTATCGACCTGGTACATCCTGCCGACGGGATTCCGGCCATGTACACCCACCTGGACGGCACGCCCTATACCGACATCAAGCTGCGTGGATAGGCTCAGTTGCGGAAATTGATCTCGACCAGCACGCCCTCGGGGTCGGGGACGAAAAGCTGCTTCAGCCGCCCGCCCGGCACGATGCGTTCCTTGAAGACCAGGCCGGCCTCTTTGACCTTGGCGCGCATGGCCTCGAAGTCGTCGCCATGGAAAGCCAGATGGTCGAAGGCTCCGGTACCGTCTTCGGCCACGGGCAGGGGCGCCTCCTCCCGGCCCCAGGCGCCGGCGGTGTCGCTGGCTTCCACCAGATGAACCACCGGAATCCCGCCCAGATAAAGCCAATAACCGCGGAAGGGGAATGCCGGCCGCTCGCCCTCGGTCAGGCCCATCAGCTCGACATAGAAATCGCGGGTGCGGCGAAGCTGGCCGCAGCGGATGGTGACATGCTCCAGAGCCCGAACGCCCATATTTTCCATTCCTTTACGCGGGGCCCGCGGCCCGGCAGGGGCGGCACCTTACCCTGCCACCGGCACCATGCTAGCGTCCCGCCGCCATTTTAAGGACGCCCCCGATGAAAAAGCAGCTTGCCATTGGCCTGATGGCCGCCGCCCTTTGCGCCACACCCGCTTTTGCCGCCCTCAAGACGGGCGACATGGCCCCGGATTTTTCCGCCTCCGGCAGCCTGGGCGGCAAGGACTTCTCCTTCAATCTGAAGTCCGCGCTGAAGAAGGGCCCGGTCGTGGTTTATTTCTATCCATCCGCCTATACCGGCGGCTGCGACCTGGAAGCCCACACCTTTGCCGAACAGTCCGACAAGTTCGCCAAGGCCGGTATCACCATCGTCGGTGTTTCGGCCGACGATCTGGGCCGGCTGAAACAGTTCTCGGCCGATCCGCAGTTCTGCGCCGGCAAGTTCCCCATCGTATCGGACGCGGACACCAAGATCGCCCAGTCCTATAACCTGAACGTCACCCCGCCCAGGGCCGGCGCCAAGGACGTGAACCAGGTCGAAATCAACCACGCCTTCATCGAGCGCGTGACCTATGTGGTGGGCAAGGATGGCAAGATCCTCGCCACTCTCTCTTCCAAGGACGACAAGCTTTCGCCGGACCAGCATGTCGACAAGTCGCTGTCGATCCTGACGGCGGCGAAATAGGCGCAAGCTCCAACTGCTGAAAAAAAGGGCTCGGCCGCCGGCCGGGCCCTTTTCTATTAAAAGGTTGAGCGCCCCGCACGCACCCTTTCCGCAGGCGCCTCAAACATCGCCCGCGCGGCTTGGCCGCTGCGGCTGACAATCACCACGCCATCACCGCTTTCCACCTTCAATGCCCGGTCTGGCGCGGTGATGGTGTCGCCTTCACGCCGGTTGAGCTGAACCACGAAAAAGCGGCCTTCCCCGCGCCGCTCGATCTGCTCGATGGAAAGACCGGTCAGGGCGCCTTTCTGGGGCGCCACCACCACCGCCATGTCGAGGCCCAGCGCCCTGAGGCTGCGTTCCAGCTCGGTGAACTGGCTGGAAGTGTGCAGCATCCGCGCGGTCTCGGGAAACAGTATCATTTCGGCGATGCGTTCGGCCCCGATATGGGTCGGCAGCACCACTTTGTCGGCTCCCGCTTGTTTCAGCTTGCTTTCGGTGGACGGCAGTTCGCCCCGGGCGATGATCTCGATCTTCGGATTGAGGGCGCGCGCCGACAAGGTGATGAAGACATTGGCAGCGTCATTGGGAAGGACGCTGGCCAGAGTGCGGGCGCGGGCGATCCCCGCTTCGATCAGGGCGCGTTCCGTGGTCGCGTCTCCCGCCATGCAGAGATAGCCCAGGGCGCCGACCTCGGCGGCACGCTTTTCGTCCTGTTCCAGCACCACAAAGGGCGCGCCGCCCGCCTTCAGCTCCTTGGCCAGCATCACCCCGATGCGGCCGAAGCCGATCACGATCACATGGTTCTCAAGCTTGTCGATCTCGGTCTTCATGCGCCGGCCCCCCAAAATCTGTTGCAGCTGGGTGATGGTAAGGAATTGAACCAGGATGCCACTCAGCAGGATCATGCCGGTGCAGCCCAGGATCATCAGCGCCATGGTGACGCTGTGCAGATAGGTCGTGGAGATGGGCCGGACTTCGCCATAGCCCACCGTGAAGATGGTGATCAGGACCATGTAGCTGGCGTCGGCAAAGCTCCAGCCGGCGGCCATATAGGCCGCGGTCGCCAGCACGATCACCGCCAGCATGAAGAGCAGGATGGACACCAGGGCGCGCCCCGGTGAGCCCAGCAATTCCATGAAAACCCCCATGGGATGCTGACATGGCGCGATGCTGCGGCGCAACGGTCAGGAATATATAATGAAAACAGACGCTTGTTCTGGCTCTAGGCTTCAACCCCTTCACCGCAAGGATCACCGAGGGGCGCTAAAATAGACACGACATCTGGTGCTGAAAAAAAGGGCGCGGCCGGGGCCAGACCCTTTGTCGTGTCACGGACCCTGTCACAGAACGAAACAGGTCCTGTGATGCCGCGATGCAGCGAAAACAAAATATTGAATTAAATCAATGACTTAATGTGGCACAAAAGCCACGTTAACGTGGCGGAGATACGTCTTTGTGACAATGCCGAGACTTGCTCTACTTGCGGCCGGTCCGATGCTGTCGGAGGGGCTATCCGCAAGCCAAGGGCCAAAAGCCGGAAAACCGGCGTAACGAATAAATGGGTTTGGGTTGCGGGTGTCGAAGGTTGTTCCTATCGCTGGCGTGTTTGCGGCTGCGCTTTTCGTGGCGGCACCGGCTTGTGCCTCCGTGGGAAGCCAGCTCAACGACCTGGGCAAGGGCGTGGTCGATATCAGCCATGACGTGGTGTCGTTTTTCGGCTTCGGGCCCGACCAGGTCAATAACCCTACCGATCCTCAGCCCGTGCAACCGGAACTGAAGGCCCGCGCCATCGAGCCGGCGCCGGTTGTGACGGAAGCCGCCATGCCGGCCATGCCGGAGGTGGCGCGCGAGAAACCGACCGTGGAGCGTCCGCTGCACCGGCTGTTCTGTGTCGAATATGCCCGCATGCGCACGGGGCTTGCCGTGTTCGGCGATGCCCGGCAATGGTGGGACCGCGCGAAGAATCTCTATGCCCGTGTGTCCAAGCCGGCCGAGGAGGCGGTAATGGTGTTTGCCGGCTCCCACCGGTTGCGCCGCGGCCATGTGGCGGTGGTGACCGAGATCGTCAGCCCGCGCGAGATCATCGTGGACCAGGCCAATTGGCAGAATCACGGCGAGATCGACCACGCCACCCCGGTGCTGGATGTCAGCAAGGGTAACGACTGGAGCCTGGTCCGGGTCTGGGACATCCCCTCCGGCACGTTTGGCGCCCGCACCTATCCCATCAGCGGCTTCATCGCCAAAGGCTTGACCCGTCAGGCGATGAACGACTAGCTGAAGGGATGGCGCCCGCCGTCTCCATCATCACGCCCACTTTCAACCGTCATGCGCTTCTGAAAGCGCAGCACGCCATCGTGATCGCGCAGACGACCACCGATTTCGAATGGCTGATCCTGGACGATGGGCCCGAACCCTGCCCCTGGTTCGCGACCCTGTCGGATCCGCGCATCCGCTACACCCATCTGAGCGGTGCGCCGATGCTGGTGTCGGCCAAGCGCAACTGGCTGTGCGAGCGGGCGGGGGCGGCGGTGATCGCCCAGTTCGATGACGACGACTATTACGCGCCGCATTATCTGGCCACCATGCTGGCGCGGCTTTCCGAAAGCCAAGCCGACATCACCAAGCTGTCGGCCTGGTTCGTCTATTCGGCGCAGCTGAAGCGGCTGGGCTGGTGGGATACGGCCAATACAATGGGTCTGCATTTCACCTTCGGGCCGGAGCCGATGCTGAACGCTTTCGTCAACCAGACCCCGCCGGACAATATGAAGAACAATTATGCCGGCTATGGCTTCAGCTATGTGTTCAAGAAGACCATGTGGGAGACAGCGCCCTTCCCGCATGTGAAGTACGCATCCGACTTCGGCTTTGTCTCGGCCGCCATGGCCAAAGGCTGCCGGCTGGACCATTTCGCCGACACGGAAGGCCTGTGCCTGCATGTGCTGCGCAAGGACAATATGTCCAAAAGCTTCCCGCAGTATCTGCTGCCGGATTTCATGCTGGAAAAGCTGTTTCCAGGAAACCTTTCGGCGCTTCTGGAAAATTGATGACCGAGGGTGTCCGGCACTGTCGGACTCGCGCCTCCTCGCCCGTCCTTTGGCCGCACGAACGCATGAAGGAGCTAAAAACCATGTCCGAGCGAGCCGATACCGACGAGGACCTGATCAAGAACCTTCTTGAGACCTGGGCGGATGCCGTCAGCAGGCACGATCTTCCCGCGATTCTCGCCCATCACGAGCCAGACATGGTGATGTTCGATGTCCCGCTGCCGCTGCAATGCAAAGGGATCGACGCCTACAAACAGACTTGGGACCTGTTCTTCCGCCATCACAAGCCGGGGGCGGGCTTTCCGATCGAAGAGCTCGCGGTAACCGCGGGTCAGGACGTCGCCTTCGCCGTTGCGATCATGCGCTGTCCTCCCGATTCGTCCTGCAACCCCGCGGACAGGGACGGGTTTTTGTTCCGGTTGACCGTGGGCTTGCGGAAGGTCGATGGCCAGTGGCGGATCGCGCACGAGCATCATTCTGTGCCCGCGACCGATTGAACGTCGCGCGCCAGTAAAAACAAAAACCCCGGCCACTTTCGTGACCGGGGTTTTCTGAATTGTTCGGGCGGGTTTCTAGTGTCTTTCAGTCCTTGGCAGACCTGGCAGCGTTCTACTCTCCCGCGGCTTGAGCCGCAGTACCATGGACGCAGAAGGCTTTGACGGCCGAGTTCGGAATGGGATCGGGTAGAATTCCTTCGCTATGACCACCAGGTCGGCAAAGGACTGAAAAACCACTCGCTATTTAGCGAGCTGCACTTTGTGAATACGACACACGGCGACCGAATTTTGATTTGTGGTGTTGTATGCCTGGTTTTGTTTCCAGACATGGAACGGTGCTGCTTGCGATCAAGCCAATCGAGCGATTAGTACCAGTAAGCTCAACGCATTGCTGCGCTTACACACCTGGCCTATCGACGGGGTAGTCTTCCCCGGCTCTCAAGCGAAACCTGGTTTTGAGGTGAGTTTCCCGCTTAGATGCTTTCAGCGGTTATCTCGTCCGTATTTAGCTACTCGGCTATGCGGCTGGCGCCACAACCGATCCACCAGAGATACGTTCTTTCCGGTCCTCTCGTACTAGGAAAAAGTCCTCTCAAGTTTCGAACACCCACGGCAGATAGGGACCGAACTGTCTCACGACGTTCTAAACCCAGCTCACGTACCACTTTAAATGGCGAACAGCCATACCCTTGGGACCGGCTACAGCCCCAGGATGTGATGAGCCGACATCGAGGTGCCAAACCGCACCGTCGCTATGGACGCTTGGGTGCGATCAGCCTGTTATCCCCGGCGTACCTTTTATCCGTTGAGCGATGACCCTTCCACACGGGATCACCGGATCACTATGACCGACTTTCGTCTCTGCTTGAGCCGTCGCTCTTGCAGTCAGGCAGGCTTTTGCCATTGCACTCAACAACCGATTTCCGACCGGTCTGAGCCTACCATCGCGCGCCTCCGTTACTCTTTGGGAGGCGACCGCCCCAGTCAAACTGCCCACCATACGCGGTCTCGGACCCCGTTTCGGGGTCGCGGTTAGACATCAGGATCACAAAGGGTGGTATTTCACATTTCGGCTCCACTCGGGCTGGCGCCCAAGCTTCAAAGCCTACCACCTATTCTACACATCGCAGTCCTAATGCCAGCGTAAAGTTGCAGTAAAGGTGCACGGGGTCTTTCCGTCTGACCGCGGGAACCCCGCATCTTCACGGGGAATTCAATTTCGCTGAGCCTGTGTTGGAGACAGTGGGGAAGTCGTTACGCCTTTCGTGCAGGTCGGAACTTACCCGACAAGGAATTTCGCTACCTTAGGACCGTTATAGTTACGGCCGCCGTTTACCGGGGCTTCGATTCAACGCTTTCACATCTCCTCTTAACCTTCCGGCACCGGGCAGGCGTCAGACGCTATACGTCATCTTTGGATTTCGCAGCGCCCTGTGTTTTTAGTAAACAGTCGCCACCCCCTGCTATGTGCCCCCTACCTCCACTTGCGTGGAAATAGGGCCCTCTTCTTCCGAAGTTACGAGGGCAATTTGCCTAGTTCCTTCAACACAGTTCTCTCAAGCGCCTTAGCATACTCTGCCAGTCCACCTGTGTCGGTTTGGGGTACGGACTGAACGTGGGAGCTATTTCCTGGGACCTCTTCGCGGCCCGCCCAATCCAGTAAGGGCGAACAACATACGAGATCCGTCACTTCCCACAGGCCCACGAATATTTACGTGGTTCCCATCGGCTACGCCTTTCGGCCTGGCCTTAGGGGCCGGCTAACCCTGCGCAGATTAACTTGACGCAGGAACCCTTGGACTTACGGCGAGAGGGTCTCTCACCCTCTTTATCGCTACTCATGTCAGCATTCTTACTTCCGATACC
>Ga0265338_10003578_pt1 | contig 21699 bp, 15 predicted proteins | sample 42126metaG_FD_193579 | JGI IMG/M metagenome (GOLD analysis project Ga0265338, IMG submission 193579) | Rhizosphere microbial communities from Carex aquatilis grown in University of Washington, Seatle, WA, United States - 4-21-26 metaG | ecosystem: Host-associated > Plants > Roots > Rhizosphere... | reverse complement strand
ACTTGAGATAGCCGGCCACGTCCACGTCGTTGACCGAAATCAAACCGCATTCGCTCACATGAAATTCGCGGCGGATGGCTTCGCCGATTTCACGCTTCAACAGTTCACGCACGCGTTGGAGTCTTAGGCTTGGCATTTTAATTCAGGGAGGCGCTCGAGCGTTAACGCGCTAATGTCCGATCATAATTTCGCCGCCACTTTTTCAATGGAATAGCTCTCAATCACATCGCCAATTTGAAAATCGCTGCAGCCCTCGATGCGGATGCCGCATTCCATGCCGGCGCGGACTTCGCCCACTTCGTCCTGAAAACGGCGGAGCGACTGGATGACCCCTTCGTAGATCACGTCCTTGCGCCGGCGCAGCCGGACTTTGCCTTTGACAATGCGGCCATTGGCGACCATGCAGCCGGCCACCGGCATGCCTTTGGACAGTTCAAAAATCTGCCGCACTTCCGCCGTGCCGACGATGCTTTCCTTGACGACGGGTTCAAGCAGTCCGGCCATGGCTTCTTTGACCTGATCAATCAACTCGTAAATAATCGCGTAAAGTTTGATCTGCACGCTTTCGTGCTTGGCTTTTTCGGAGGCGGTGCTGTCCAGACGCGTGTGAAATCCAAGAATCACGGCGTTCGACGCCGAGGCCAGGGCCACGTCGTTTTCGGTGATCGTGCCGACGTCGCTGTGAAGAATTTCGAGCAAAATCTTGTCCGATTCGATCTTCTTGAGCGCTTCGACGATGGCCTCCACCGAACCCTGCGTGTCGGCTTTGATGACGACCTTGAACGTCTTGCTCTGCGTGGCCGCGAGCGTTGCGAAAAGATTTTCCAGCGTGACTTTGCGGTCTTCCTGACCTTGCGCCCTGGCCTCAAAATTGCGCTGCTCCGCCAGGTCGCGGGCCGCCTTTTCGTCCTCCACGATGCTGAATTCCAATCCCGCGTCCGGCACGCCGTTCAAGCCAAGGACCCTCACCGCGACCGAAGGCCCGGCCTCCTTGAGACGGTCGCCCTCCTCGTTGATGAGCGCACGGACGCGACCGTAAAACTCGCCGCACAAAATAATGTCGCCGACATGCAGCGTGCCTTTGCGCACGAGCACCGTGGCGGTGGGGCCGCCGGGTTCGACGCCGGATTCAATGACGTTGCCCTTGGCGCGGCGGTTGGGATTTGCCTTAAGTTCGAGTAATTCGGCCTGAAGCAAAATCATTTCCAGCAGTTTGTCCACGCCCTGCCGGGTCAGCCCGGAAACATCCACAAAAATCGTGTCACCGCCCCAGTCATCGGGCACCAGCCCCTTGTCCTGCAATTGCTGGCGGACTTTCAGGGGATTTGCGTTGGGATGGTCAATCTTGTTGACCGCGACCAGAATGGGAACTTTGGCCGCTTTCGCATGATTGAGGGCTTCGAGCGTCTGCGGCATGACGCCGTCATTGGCGGCCACCACCAGCACCACGAGGTCCGTGACGTTGGCGCCGCGCGCACGCATGGAACTGAATGCCGCATGGCCGGGCGTATCGAGGAAGGTGATTTGCGCCAGCTCATTTTTGCGCTCCGGATGCGGCACGGAAATCGTGTAGGCACCGATATGCTGCGTGATGCCGCCGGCCTCGCCCGCCGCGACGTTGGCCTTGCGGATGATGTCGAGCAGCGTCGTCTTGCCGTGGTCAACATGCCCCATGATGGTCACGACCGGCGCGCGCGGTTTGAGTTCTTCCGGTTTGTCCTCGATGTCGAGTTCGACCTTTTTGACGGGCGCGTGCACCGCGCCGCCGCCGCGCTCGCGTTTTTCCACCTCGAACCGGAAATTGTATTTCGCGCAAAGCTGCTGTGCGATTTTTTCGTCAATCGCCTGATTGACGTTGGCGAAGACGCCCAGCTCCATCAAATCGGCGATGATCTTGAACGGCTTTTGCTTGAGCTGGACGGCCAGTTCGCGCACGACAATCGGCGGTTTGATGACAATAATTTCACCGGTCTCCGGCGCGACAAATTTGGGTGAGGGCGCGGCGGCGGGTTTTGCCGGCTCGCGGACCGGCGGTGCGGTCTGGCGGCCGCCGGACGAACGCTGAAACGGCTGTCTGAAATCGGATCTTGGCGACCCGCCTTGACGCGCCGGCGGAGGTTTGGCCGCTCCGGCCTTGTCGCCGGTCCGCGGCTGCGGACGTGTCGGCAGTTGAATGAACCCGACTTTTTCACCGAGTTTCGGTCCGGCCGGTTTGGGCGGCGGTGGTGGCGGCGTCTCAACCACCGGCGGCGGAGCCACGGCGGCTTTCACCGGTTCGACCACGACCTCCGCCTTTTTCTCCGGCGGCGGCGCGGTGATGATGATGATTTTTTCCTCGACCGGCGCGACCTTGGGTTTTTCGACGACGGGCGGCGGAGCAAATTTGGCGGCCAGTTCGGGATGTTCCTTGAACAGTTCCTCTTCGAGGAACTGGGCACTGATCTTGTCAAGCGAGCTGGAGGGGACTTTCGCGGCGGCAATACCCAGCGCCTTGGCCTTGGCGAGAATTGCCTTGTTCTCCAGGCCGAGCTTTTTCGAGATGTCGTAAATCCGAACGGGCATAGTTTATTACCATCGCCGACCGAAATGTGCGAATAGCCTTCATGGCTTAAAGCACGGAAACACTTGCTTCGGTCCGCGTCATAAATTTCAACTGTTCACTCCGACCTGCGGGTCGGGGTTCACCGGCGATTCGCCGATTTTCAAAGTGCGGCGTTCGGCTTCGGCGCGCGCGGCCTTCAAAATTTCCGCCGCGTGTTCGCCCACCTGCGGGACGCTGCTTAAATCGGCTTCATCCGCCTGCAACAAATCCTCAAGTCGCGTGAGGCCGGCATGGACGAGGGCATCGGCCTGTTCGCGTGAAATTCCCGTGATCGCCGCCAGCAATTGAACGGCTTCGGCGACCTTTTCCTCAAAACCCTTGGTGACAACGACTTCAGCGTCGATGTCCACTTCCCAGCCGGTGAGCTTGGCCGTCAGCCGCGCGTTCTGCCCGCGCTTGCCGATGGCCAGTGAAAGCTGGTCTTCGCTCACCAAAATATTCACGCGCTTGCCGGCTTCATCAATTTCAAAGCTCTTGAGTTTGGCGGGCGCCAGCGCGTTGGTGATGAACGTGCGCACGTCCGGCGACCAGGGAATGACGTCCACTTTCTCGTTGCTGAGTTCGCGGACGATGTTTTTCACACGCTGACCGCGCATGCCGACGCAGGCGCCGACGGGATCCACTTTGCTGTCGCGCGAGTAAACCGCCATCTTCGTGCGGAAACCCGGCTCGCGCGCAATGCCCTTGATCTCAATCGTACCGTCGTTGATTTCGGACACTTCGAGCTGGAACAACTTGATGACAAACCGCGGGTCGGCGCGGGACAGGATGATTTCCGGTCCGTGCGGTCCCTGCTCGACAGCCTTGACGTAGCAGCGGATGCGTTCACCGACCTGATATTCCTCGGTGGGCACGCGCTCGCGGTTGGGCAGCAATGCCTCGTATTTGCCGAGATCCAAAATCACGTCCGAACGCTCAAACCGCCGCACCGTGCCGCTGATGATGTCGCCGACGCGGTCCTTGAATTCGGTGAAAATCAGCGCCTTTTCGGCCTGGCGGATTTTCTGCATGAGCGCCTGTTTGGCGTATTGCGAGGCGATGCGGCCAAAACCGGTCGGCGTCACTTCCTTTTCGATTTCGTCACCGATTTGCGCGTCGGGCTTGATACGCCGGGCGTCGAACACGGAAATCTGGTCGTGCTGCGAAATGACGCGGTCGGAGACAATGAGTTTGGCAAAGGCCTTGATATCCCCGTTTTTCTGGTCAATTTCGACGCGCAATTCCCGCGCCGGTCCGACCGCCTTTTTGGCGGCTTGCAGCAAGGCATCCTGGACAGCGCCGACCAGGACATCACGGTTGATGCCCTTTTCGCGCTCCCAAAATTCCAAAACTGCCAGAAAATCAGCGTTCATACACTCGACACGGCATTCCCACACGGGGAACAAAAAAGTCGGTAGATATGTATCTTCCGACTTTCGCACGCTGGCTGAACCAGCAAACTTTACCGTTCTTGAACCAGAAGTTTAGTTTTTTACCCGGAAGCCGTCAAGCGCAAATGAACCGCGTAAAATCAAGGCGAAAATGAGGTTGCAAAAGAAAAATTGCGGCTGTGACCGCAACCGGCGGGTTAGACACAAGGTCGTTTAAATCAAGGCGCAGCCGAGCGCGGCGGGGTTTGAGAGCTCCTCCACATCCCCGGCGGCAGCAGTCCCAGCAGGATTAGACCCACCTGGCTCAGGACGAAGGCGAGCAGCCACCAGAACGCGGCGTCCATGAAACCGTAGCTGTGCAGGCCGATGCCCAGCATGTTCACGCCAAACCACGACCAGCTCGTCACGATGTTGCCGAAGATCACCATGTTCATCAGCCCGCGTTCGCGTATCAAACCGCCCCAGCGCGCGTGCAGAATGGCTGCGTTCCACAATACGATGAGCAGCGCGCCGTTTTCCTTCGGGTCCCAGCCCCAAAACCGGCCCCAGGACTGGTCGGCCCAGATGCCGCCAAGCACCGTGCCGGTGAAACTGAACAGCGCGGCAAAACAGACGATGCCGTAAGCCATTTTTGTCAGCACCTTGCCCAACTCCATGTCACCCGATTTGTATTTCAACAGCGGTGTGAACAGGCCGAGCAATACATACGTAACACCGAGCAGGCCCGCCATGAACGTCGAGGCGTAACCCAGCGTTACGACCACCACGTGCGTCGCCAGCCAGAAATTTGTGTCCAGCACGGCGCGCAGCATTTCCATCGTATCACCGTCCATCGAAAGGTTGTGGGCGATGATCAGCGTGACGAAACCGGCGAACGACGCCACCGCACTGCCCAGCCCGACGGCAAAAACGCGTTCCAGAATGATTCCCAACATGACGCAACCCCAGCCGATGAAAATGGCCGACGAATACAGGTTCGTCACCGGCGGCCGGCCTTCCAGCCACATGCGGAACACCAGGCCGAAGGTGTGGATGACGCCGCCGAGCACCACCAGCCAGAACGCCGAGCACCGTAACGTCTCGGACAATTTGGGTGCGAACGCGAACGTCAGGAGGGCAATGACCGCCAGCAAAAACGCCGTCACATAAATCACGATGGCCTGGTAAAACGGCTGGAATTCATTGAAGAAAAATTCCTGCACGCCCTGCCGGGTTTCCGGCACAAACCATTCGCCGAGCCACCGGCGGTAATCATCGAGCGCCTGATTGAAGGCGGCGGGCTGGTTTTGGTTATAGGCCGTGGCCATGGCGGCGTAGGCCTTCACCGCCGGCACAAACTCACCGCCGTGAACCACATTCATCAGGCTCTGGCCGATGTTCTGCCAGTCGGCGCGCGATTTGGCGTCCGGAGCGGGCGGCACGACGAGTGGATACGAGAATTTCGACAGGTCGTTGTAGCTGGAAAGAAAATCGATCAGCCGGTTGAACGCCGCCTGATCGTAGCTTTTGCCCGCTTCGCGCGCCTGGGCCGCGGCGACACCGGCAGGAATGGCCTGTTCATATGCCGCCAGCTGCCCGGCGAAATCCGTGGTGCCCGGCGGGCAAAGGCTCAGCTTCAGCCGCTGATAAACCTCCAGCGCGTTGGCGAGCTTGAGCAACTGACGTTCGAAGGCGGTGCGGCTGGTGTCTTCGACGTTGTTGATGCGTTGCGCCTGTTTGGAAATGTCGTCCAGATGCGGCTGGATTTGGCTGAAGGAATAATATTTTTGCCGTTCCGGCAACTGGAGCAGGTTGAGCAGTTCCAGATTATCAATGCGGAAGACGTCCCGCCTGTCCGCGCGGTCGGGGTCCATCATCGTCTCCATCAGCCAGGCGGTGGCGCTCATCTCGCCGACACTTTGCCGCTCACGGATTTGCAACAGCGTGTTGCGCGCCACGGAATCAAACGGCTGGACGCGTCCGCCCAGCAACACCGGCAGCCGGCCGAAATCACGCGCGTGAAAGCCGGTTTCCGGCGGGTGATGCAGCGTGGACAAGACCCATGCGGCGAATACCGCGACCAATATCCAGGGAACAAATTTTTTCACGATATCCTCCTTTTCCTCAGAAACGGAATCAGGTGCGACAGGAATTGCACCACCATGCCCGTCGCAATCAGCACGCAGGCCAGATAGGGCGTAAGCCAGCCGGGATTTTTCACGACCTGGAGAATGGTGCCTTGATTGTCCGGATCAAAGCTCGCCTGATAAAACGTCCGACCGTCGTAGCGCAGCGGATTGTTCATGTAAATCAGCACTTCGCGGTGCTCGCTGGTGTCCGGGCGGTTGAGCAGCAACCGGCTGGAAAAATTTTTCGGGATGTCCGTGCCTTCATAGACATCGTGCTGGAATCGCAGCAGGCGCAGGCTGAACGGCAGATAAAAGCGCTCCAGCCGCAGTTGCAGTGAATAGGCGCGACCGTTGGCGGTGAACGGCTGTGGCTGCTCCAGCCAGTCCGACACCAGCCAGGTGCCGAGTGAACCCTGCGGCGTCACGATTTCCACGAGCGCCGACGGCAGGTCGCGGCGGTCCATGGCCGTTTCGCGCGGAACCTGCTTCCACCACAAGTTGGCGCCGAAACCGCTTTCCGCGTTCACTTGGGTAAAACCGGGCGCGGCGTTGGTGGACAACAAGGAGTTGGCGTAAAACTCCTTGACGCTCACAACGAACGGCAATTGGACGTTGCGGAGGTCTCCTTTTCGGGCCAGCAACCGTTCAGGAATCGCCACGACCGTTTCCAGCTTTTTGTCCGTGATGTCGGTGACGGCCAGCTCATCCCTGCGGTCGGACTCGGAATAGTTCTTCATCTGGCTCTGGCGCAGATGCATCTGGCTTTCGACCGCAAACATGTCCGTGGCGAGCTGGCCAAGGATCAGCAAAATCAAGCCGGCATGAATGATCCAGAGGCCGATCTTGTCGCGGCTGAATTTGAACCGGCTGACATGCGCCGCAACGAGATTCAGCAGCAGCGCCATGCCGAGGAGATAACCGCCGGGGAAGACCGGGATTTTCCACGCCGCGTTTTCCGGATGCCAGTAGATGAAGAAGCTGCGGAAAAATTCAGTCTGCGCCTTGTACAATCCCAGATGCACTTCGGCGAGCGTGCCGGCAAAAACAAGCACCAAGGACAACACCAGGAGAACAACGGTCAGCCGCAGTGACGTGAAAAATTTGATGAGCCGCTCAAGGAGCATTGGAATACTTCGCCGTCTGGACAAACTTTGTAAAGGCATCCTTTTCGCGGGACACGACTTTTTCGTCGCCGATCAATTTGTAAAACCAGGTTTGATCGCCCAACGGCACGATGGCGGCGACGAGCCGCGTGGGCTGGCCGTTTGCATCGGTGCCGGTCAGGTCCACGAACGTCGCCCGGCCGCCGGTCACGTCCATGGACGTCGTCAGTTTGGCCAGGTCACCTTCGTCCACCGGGCCCAGGCCAATTTGCCCGCGCCAGCGATTCACATTGGGCAGCAATCCGCCGCCGTTGCCGCTCAACTCGGCCACGTTCACCTCCGCCTTCGCGCCGTTTGTGTCCGCGACGGCATACCCGGCCAGCAGAAATTGTGACGCCGGCACTTCCTGCCAGCCCGCCGGCACGGTCCAGGCCGGCTTGCCGACGCCCGCTGATTCCGCCGGCATCATCGGTGCATTCATGTCACCACCGCCAATGGCCGGGTGTCCGGGCGGCAATCCCGCCGGTGGCACCGCCGCCGTGAAGGTGAGCGATTTGAGAAAGGCCTCAAACGCCGGTTTCTGTTGCCCGACGAATCCGGCGTCACCGGTCATTTTAAAAAACCATGTCACGCCGTTGCGCTGTTGAATCACACCCAGAATTCGTCTGGCGCTGGCGCCGCCGGGACCTTGTCCCGCGATGTCATACAGCTTCGCCGGCTGGTCGCCGACCTGTACCGCTTCGGCCATTTTTTCCAATTCCTCCGGCGTTGCCTCCGGCAAACCCGCCTGCCCGCGCCAGCGGTTGACGTTGGCGCTGTCGCCACCAGCCATGCCGGGCAGCGGCACCACGCTCACGTCGGCCTCCGCGCCGTTCTGGCCCGGCACTTTGAACGAAGCGATACTCATCGCACCGGGCGTAGCCTCCGTCCAGCCCTCCGGCAGCGTCCATTGCAACGGCGGTTGCGCCGGGTTGCCTTCTTTTTGATCGGCGGCGGCGGGCGGATTCGGTGGCGGGGAAGCGGAGGAAGAATCATCGTTGGCGAGGCGGTAGACGTTGACATTATCGCGGCCGCAACCCGCGAGCACAACGGTCAGCAATATCAGCCACATCCAGTTCAGAAAAGCCGGACGCTTGGTCAGCAAAGGCACAGGACTCATCCTACAATTCTACTAATTGTGAGAATAAACGGCAAGGAGATGTTTGGCGCGCCGACAAAACCGCTTTCATTGCAAAGCGCTCCCGCCTCCCGTGTGGCACAGGGCGCAGGCGGGGTCCGTATAGACCGAGTCAATGTGGTAAAAGTCGTTGCCGGCCGCGTTGAGTTGTTGCAGTTGTTTGCCGCTGCCTTGGGCCAGAATGATGTGACACAAATTGCAGCTGGCGGAAATCACCTGCTTTCCGTCATCGGTCGTGTGATTGCCGTCGTGGCAACGGAAACAGCCGGCCGAGATTTTGTGGCCGATGTTGTCCGGGTGAACGCGCCAGTCGGTCTTCATTTCCGGGAAGAAGTTCTCCTCGTAAATCCGCCGGGCCCCGGCAATGACCTTGTCAACCCCGGCCAGCCTGGGATAGCTGGCCTGCAGGCTGGAGGCTATTCCCTTTGCGGCTTCATCCGTGTTTTTATAGGGGCGAATGAGCACGGCCACCACATTGGACTTCACCCAGGGAACGGAACCATCCAGCAAACCAGCGGTGATGGCCGTATCCACCGCTTCATCGGGGGAAAGAAAACGGTGTGAGGGACGGGTGTGACAGTCCAGACAATCCATGGTGCGAACCGGGTATTTGGCCGGATCACCGTGAAAACTTTTGTCCCGGAACACCATGGCGGTTCCATTGGCAACGTCGGTCACGCGCACCCACGGAATGGCCTGCCGTTGTTCGTCGGTGGCGATATATTCGACCTTGAAGTTCCGGCTGACGTGCCAGTGAATGCCGCTCATGGAACCGTCCGGTTTTCCACCGCCGACCTTGATCTCCAGGCGCACGGCGAACGGCGTGTTGGTTTCGTCCGACAGGTAGTGATAATCGGTCCGGTCGATGTCCCCGATAAATCTTTGGGGCCAGTGGCATTGTTCGCAAGTCTCCCGCTCCGGACGCAGGTTGCTCAGGGGCGTCTGGATGGGACGGGGAACCCGGTTTATTACCACGTCAAATAACTGGTGAACGCCGTTGAGTTTGCTTCTGACATACCAGCCGGCACCGGGACCGACGTGGCACTCGACGCAGGCGACGCGGGCGTGGGGCGACTGAAGATAGGTGGTGAATTCCGGCTTCATGGGCACGTGACAGGCCGTGCCGCAAAATTGGACCGAGTCGGTGTATTCGTACGTTTGGTAACTCCCGATGGCGGAGGCCAGCAGAAATACCAGCGCCCCGGCGATGAATACGCCCAGCAATTTCCGGTCGCGCGGACGGGCCAGATTGACCACCCAGGACAAGGTGCCTGGTTTCTGCCGGTGTTGCATCCACAAACCGGCGATCATCAGCCCGACACCGGAAAAGAAAAAGACGGGGGCCAGAATATAGACCAGAATCCCCATATAGGGATTGCTGCGGGGAAGAAACAATTCGGTGGCAAACAGGAACAGGCAGGAAAACACGCTGCCCACCGCAATCAGAACCCCCATCAGGCTGAGCCAGTTTTTAAACAGGCCCTTTTGCCGGGGGAACGTTGAATTTTCTTTTTCGGACATAATAAACGCGACAACACCTCAAGCCGGGACCGATGGACACCTGCTTCGCTTTGGCATCGGTCTGTTTTTACTTTTGGCTGCCGGCGGGATGGAACTAAAAAGGGCGTTTTAGGGCGCCGCTTTGAAAGTTCGGATGTGTGCCACCAAAGCCTTGACATCGTCATCGCTGAGTTTTTCGCCAAACGCCTTCATTTTCGTCTGGCCGCTTTCAGTGATGCCTTCCTTGATATCCTTGGTGGCTTGGGCATCCGTAAGGGCGGCTTGAACTTTGGCGTCGGTCAAATCCTTGATCTCAAGCTTGCGTCCCATCATCGTTTGGCCCTTGCCGTCCTTCCCGTGGCAGGCCGCGCAATTCATGTTCCAAATCCCGGTCACATCGCCGGCCGTGGCGGACCAACACACCGCACCCCCCAACAGGAAGGCCACGGCGGTTGTTTTTAAGAGAGGTCTTATTTTCATTTTCATAATGCCTTTACTAAAAGGTTTCATGGTGTTTTGTCAACCCAAGCATTGGCAATGGCTGCTCACAATCACTCGACCGGGTAACCCTTGATTTGCCGGCCGGTCGCCATTGCCCAATCCAATTTCATCACACCGACAAATCTAAAGAGGAACACCAAACGCGCCACCCCTCGATTGCTCTTTGCTACACGAAAATTGATTGAAGGAATACAATAAATGTTTATTCTGCAATATAAACAAATCACTGAAATTAATTGTAAATCGGGCAAGGTGGTTGCATCTGCCGACGCAAGTCCTTGCGCGGGTGCAAAAAAAAAGATTTCCTGCCGGATAAAATTGTTCATTCTGGTTGCGGGATTCGCGTGAAAGAGCATCATATCCAGTCTCGGATGACAAATCGCCTGTATGTGGCCGGAAGGATTTTGCTGGAAGCCGCGCTCGTGGCTGTCGTGGGCGCCGCTTTCGCGTTTGCCGCCAATCAGGTTTCGCCGCGGGGTTTGGCGCTCGCGAGAAATTATTTTCCAACCGGGACCAACGATGCGGTGCGAATGCCACCCATCGCCGTCGCGTCAGTTGGTGTCCCTGGCACAAATGTCGCGTCGGTCGGTGTCCCTGGTACAAATGTCGCGTCGGTCGGTATCCCTGGCACAAATGTCGCGCCGCCGGCGGCCGTGCAATTGCCGGCCTCGCCGATAAAGGCAAAGGAGGTGCCGTTGATTGATGGCCCTCGGGCGATTCAGCTTTTTCACGATTCACATTTGATACCGGGCGCGATCATATTCATTGATGCCCGCGACGAGGGACATTACCGGGAAGGCCACGTTCCCGGCGCTTATGAATTCGATCCCTATCATCCGGAAACATATTTCCCTGTTGTGATGCCGGCTTGCCGGGCGGCGGAACAAATCGTGATTTACTGCAACGGCGGCGATTGCGATGACAGCAAGACGGCGGCCCTTTTGTTGGAACAGGTGGGAATTCCGGATCAAAAGCTCTTCATCTACGGCGGCGGAATCACGGAATGGACCAGCACGCACCAGCCGGTTGAAACCGGCGCACAAAACAGTGGCAGCCTGAAAATCGCAATTCAATGACCAACGATCAACCCATTCGAAGCGCCGCCGTGGTGAACCTTTTCACCGTGCTGGCCAGATGGTTGCTGGGCGCAACCATTCTCTACCTGGGCCTGAACAAGGCATTGCACCCCGTCGAGTTTTTGAAACTGATGCGGCAGTACGACCTGACGCAGGATGCCCTGCTTTTAAACTCCATGGCCGCGGCGCTGCCCTGGTTTGAAATATTTTGCGGATTGCTACTACTGGCCGGCGTGGCCGTGCGCGGGACGGCTTTGACGCTGACGCTGATGCTGGCATCGTTCACCCTGCTGGTGCTCCATCGTGCCCTGCTCCTGGAAGCGGCGCAAAACATCCCTTTCTGCGCGGTAAAATTCGATTGCGGTTGTGGCGCCGGCGAAGAGTTCATTTGCCGCAAATTGCTGGAGAATCTCCTGTTGCTGGTACTGTCCGGCTGGCTGCTCGCGGGACGCGGCCGTCAGTTCAGCCTGCGCTTCAGTTTGATAAAACCGCCGGCACTCTAGCCCGGCTGTCAACTCACGGCCATGCCCAGGAGAAATTCGATGTTGCTCTTGGTTTTATTGAGCTTGCCCAAAAGCAATTCCATCGCCTCAACGGGCGGCACGCCGGTCAGGGCGCGGCGCAGCAGAACAATGCGATTGAGTTCGTCCGGGTGGTAAAGCAGTTCCTCCTTGCGCGTGCCGGAGCGCTCGACGGTGATGGAGGGGAAAATGCGGCGATCCACGAGGGCGCGGTCCAAATGCACCTCCATGTTGCCGGTGCCTTTGAACTCTTCAAAAATCACCTCATCCATGCGGCTGCCGGTGTCCACCAGCGCGGTGGCCATGATGGTGAGTGAACCGCCTTCCTCGATGTTGCGCGCCGCGCCGAAGAATCGCTTCGGTTTGTGCAGCGCATTGGCGTCCACGCCACCGGACAAAATCTTGCCGGAGTGCGGCTGAATGGTGTTGTAGGCGCGCGCGAGGCGCGTGATGGAGTCGAGCAGGATCACCACGTCGCGCTTGTGCTCAACCATGCGGCGCGCCTTTTCGATCACCATCTCGGCAACCTGCACGTGGCGTTCCGGCGGTTCATCGAACGTGGAGCTGATGACTTCCGCGCCTTTGCAGGTGCGCTCCATGTCGGTGACTTCCTCGGGCCGCTCGTCAATGAGCAGAATGAACAGATACGCCTCGGGGTTGTTTTTGAGAATCGCGTTGGCAATTTTCTGCATGAGCACCGTTTTGCCCGTGCGCGGCGGCGCGACAATCAACCCGCGCGTGCCTTTGCCAATCGGACAAACCAGATCCAGCACCCGCGTGTTCACCTCTTCCGGCGCGGTTTCGAGAATGAAACGTTTGTTGGGAAACAACGGCGTGAGATTGTCAAAATGCGTCTTTTCCTTCGCCTTGTCCGGGTCTTCACCGTCCACGGCCTCGACCTTGAGCAGCGCGAAAAATTTTTCCTTTTCCTTGGGCGGCCGGATCTGGCCGGCGACCAGGTTGCCGGTCTGCAAATCAAACCGGCGGATTTGCGAGGGGGAAACGTATATGTCCTCCGGGCACGGCAGGTAATTGAAACTCTGCGAGCGGAGAAAGCCGAAGCCCTCCGGCAGGATTTCCAGCACGCCCTCGGAAAACAGCACGCCCGCGCGCTCGGCGTTTTTCTGGAGGATGTGGAAAATGACCTCGTGCTTGCGCATCGTGCCGAAATTCTCGACCCCGAGTTCGCGCGCCATGTGGTTCAACTCGCTCATCTGCATCGCCTGCAATTTGGCGATGTTCAGCGAGGTGGCGATTTTGTCGCGCTGCGGCCCGCGGCGCTCGTCCACTTTCGTTTCCTCGGCGGTGGGCTCGATCGGGGTGGAGGGCGGCTGTAATTCGGGAGCAGGAGGCGGTTCAATGACAGCGGTTTCCGGGGCCGCGCCGCCGTTTAATTCCGGCGCTTCAACAGGGGAGGTTTCCTCCGTCTTCGCTTTGATCTTCTTGGTTGAGAGTCTTGGCATAAAACAAAATCAAAAAATGGTGAATTGACCAGGGTTTCGGTTGCCGATGGCGCCCGGCGCGCCGCAAAAGCAGTTACGCATTGGACGGCCTGCGACCGGAAAGGTTCAAAATGGATTTCTCAATCGGGCATTCAGCCTTTAATACGGCAAGGGAAATGATACAGTCAACTCACGGCCACAATGGCGCACTTTGGCCGCCGTGTCAAATCCGATTTTAGACCCGAATTACACGAATTATCACCAACCCGTTTTCGCGCCGCCGTGACCATGGAAATTAGCCGGCTACGAAGCGGCTGGATTTGTTACGGCAATATTCACGTCCCGAAAGGGCGCTGGAAACCGACGGTATTTTCCCCATCGTCCTTTCAGGACGGTTCCGCCTGGGATTGCAGACCCGGCACGCTGTACCGGGCCAATTTCCCCTGCCGCCTGGCGGCGTAGCGACAACTTGATTCAATAAGGCAGCGGATATTTCGCCGTCAATTCGCGCACGCGCCCGCGGACCTTGTGCGCGGCTTCCACATTTTTGATGTCCAGCAGCACCTCGGAAATCATGTCGGCAATCGCGGCCATCTCCGCTTCCTTCATGCCGCGCGTGGTGACCGCCGGCGTGCCGAGGCGGATGCCGCTGGCCTGGAACGGCGAACGGGTCTCAAACGGAATCGTGTTCTTGTTGACGGTGATGCCGGCTTCGTCGAGCGCAATCTGGCAGTCCTTGCCGGTCACATTCTTCGCGCCCACGTCCACCAGCATCAGATGATTGTCCGTGCCGCCGCTGACCAGCCGGTAGCCGTTGCGTTTCATGCCCTCGGCCAGCGCCGCGGCGTTCTTTACGATTTGTTGCTGGTAATATTTGAATGACGGCTGCAACGCTTCGTGAAAGCAGACGGCTTTGGCGGCAATGACGTGTTCGAGCGGGCCGCCTTGAATGCCCGGGAAAACCTGCGAATCAATTTCCTTCGCGTTTTTCTCGCGGCACAAAATCAATCCGCCCCGCGGCCCGCGCAACGTTTTGTGCGTCGTGGTGGTCACGAAATCCGCGTGCGGAACGGGGCTGGGATGCAGTCCGGTCGCGACCAGCCCGGCAATGTGCGCAATGTCCGCCAGCAGATACGCCCCGACTTCGCGGGCGATTTCGCCCATGCGTTTGAAATCAATGATGCGCGGGTACGCGCTGGCGCCCACGGTGATCATCCTCGGTTTATGCTCGCGCGCCATTTGGGCAAGCTGGTCGTAATCAATCCGTTCGTCGTCCCGGCGCACGCCGTAATGGACAATTTCGAAAAATTTGCCGGAGAAATTCGCCTTGTTGCCGTGCGTCAGATGTCCGCCGTGGCTCAGGTCCATCGTGAGCATCTTGTCGCCGGGTTTCAACATGGCAAAGTAAACCGCCATGTTGGCCTGGCTGCCGGAGTGCGGCTGGACATTGGCGTGCTCCGCGCCAAACAGTTTTTTCGAGCGGTCAATGGCCAGCTGCTCAACCGTGTCCATGTTTTCGCAGCCGCCGTACCAGCGCTTTTTGGGATAGCCCTCGGCGTATTTGTTCGTGAGCACGGAGCCCTGCGCTTCCAGCACCGCCGGGCTGACAAAATTTTCGCTGGCGATCAATTCGATGTTTTCCTGCTGCCGCAGGCGTTCGTGTTCGATGGCCTCGGCCACCATGGAATCCACGACGCGCAAACGCAGTTGCGGCGGGACCGGATTCGATTCGAGCTTGAGCACACGCCGCTCGTGCCGGCCGCCCTCAAATTTTGCATTGAGAAATGCGTCGAGGATTTTTCGGGCCGTTTCCGGCGCGGTGTTTTTGCCGCTGAGGCAAAGCACGTTCACATCGTTGTGCCGGCGCACCAGGGTGGCGGTCGGCTCGTCGGTCACCAGCGCGGCGCGGGCGCCCGGGACCTTGTTCGCCGCGATGGTCATGCCGACGCCGCTGGTGCACACGAGCAGGCCGAATTCCGCCTGGCCCGCCGCCACGGCTTCCGCGACCGGCCGGGCAAAATCGGGATAATCATCATCGGGATCCCTGGATTTTGCGCCAAAGTCCGCGGTGCTCAGGCCGCGGTGTTGCAAATGCCGCTTCAGCGCTTCCTTCAATTCATAACCGCCGTGATCCGCGCCCAGGGCGACGTTCGTGGCGGCGACGGGTTTGGTCCCGTGCGGGGCCGGTAAAATTTTGTTTTGTTCCATAAATTTCAGCAACGACGCGATACCTTGCTCAATTTGGTGGCGGCAACTTTCATAGACTTCGTAGGAACCGCCGATGGGATCGCTGATGTCTTTTTCAAATGCTTCAAGTGTTTCGTCAAATTCGCACAGCAGAAAGGTTTTATCCGCTGCCTGCGGATACAATAGCACAATCGTATCCACGTGACTGTGCGTCATGCCGAAAATGAAATCCGCCTGCCGCACCAGTTCCGTGGTCAACGCCCGGCTGCGCTGCGTGGTAATATCCATGCCCAGTTCGCGCAGGGCCTGGACCGAATGCGGGGTGGGCGGCTGGCCGTTCATCGCGCCCAGCCCCGCCGACAGCGCGCGAAACTCCCCGCGCCCGCGCGTGGCCCGGCGAAAAAGCGCTTCGGCCATCGGGCTGCGGCAGATGTTTCCAGTGCAGACAAAAAGGACGGTTTTCATTCAGCGCGGCGGCTCAAATTGAGTTGCGAACGGCGAATCGTCAACGCCGAAATCAAAGACGGGATTCGCGCACGATGGCAAGGCCCTTGAGCAAATCCAGCGCGCGGGCCAGCACCGGGTCCGCAATCACCGGCGTGGGCGGCCCTTTGCCGGCCGGCGCCGGCGCGATGACTCCGACGTTGTCACCGTCCTTCAATTTTTGACGCACCAGGTCCGCCTCGCTGGTATGATCCACAAAGGACAGAAGATTATTGGTGACGATGGCGGCAGGATTGTCGTTCTGCGCCCGCGTCGCGTAAGGATTTTTCAGATACGCGCGTTCGTCATCCGGGCTCACCGTCACCGCGATGTCGGGTGACACGCGTGAAATCGCCGCGCCGTTGCCGAGTTTCACCGGGTTCGTCGCGATGCGCAGGCGTTCACCATTTTTTAAAGGAAAATCCCGGGCGGTCATTGCCCAGCCCGCCGTCGGGCTGCCAATGATCAATCCCGCGTCCGCCTCGCGCAACGCCGCCGCCAGCGCCTCAGCCGCGCCGCTGGTCCCGCCATTGACGAGCACCACCAGCGGGCCGGAAATTGGTTCCGGGGCCGGCTGTGAGTTCTCCGTTCCCTTGCCCCACTCCAACAGCGGCATTTTTTTGGTCACGAACAAGTCCGCGGTTGCGACTGCCGCCGTGTAATCGTTGCCGTCGGCAAAACGCAAGTCGAGCGTCAGCCCGACGATTTTGTTCGTGGCCGTCATCGCGCGATACGCCGCGTTTACCTGACTCGCAAGACCGTCCCCGACCTGCCCCACGCGCAGATAAGCCAGATTGCTTTCGAGGATCGCCGATTTGATCAACCCCGTCCCGCCTTGCGAAAGGGTTGTCTCCGCAGAACCCCCGACGAGGGACGCCCGGCCGTGCAATTGGGCCAGCAACCCCTTCACGGCGGCCGAGTTCAACTCGGCATCCGTCATGCCCGTGAGATTGGTCCGCAGCAATTCATAAACCTGTTTGAAATCCGGGGCGGCGGCGGCCGTTTCCGCCTGCGCCAAGCCAGCTGTCGTCAGCAAACCCGCAAACGTCAGGGCAAAAAGCTTAAGAAAACGTCTTATCATGGCCGCCAAAAATGGTTCACAAATGACGGGAAGTAAAGTCGCAAGCGATTTTGGCGGTTGCTTGGGGTTGGGGCGGCACCCCTGAGTGCCGCATTCCTAATTTGTGAGACAATTGCGGCGGTCATAGTGACGATGAAGAGGATTGACGGCGAGTGGAAGATTTCAGGCGTGGAGGAACACCCCGACGGGCGTTAAGTCTGTGCCGCGTAGCCGTAATTGTGAAGCTGCGGCCAATCGGACCTGTTGCCCCAACCAGCCGATTCAGTGGATTGCCTTCGCCGCAATGTCGCGGCGGAAATGCGCACCGTTGAAATAAATTCCCCACTCCCGCCGATCAAACCTGGGCTGTCGGGCGGTTCCGCAACTCCACCCGCCGGGTTTTGCCGCTGATGGTTTGGGGCAGTTCCTTCACGAACTCGATTTCCCGCGGATATTTGTAGGGCGCGGCGACCTGCTTGCAGTGCTGCTGGAGCGCGCGCTTCAAGTCTTCTCCGGCAGCGGCTTCCGGGTGCGGAATGACGAACGCCTTCACAATCTGCCCGCGCACCTCATCCGGCTTGCCCACCACCGCCGCGTCCAGCACGGCCGGATGTTCGAGCAGCACGCTCTCCACCTCGAACGGCCCGATGCGATAACCTGAACTCTTGATGACGTCGTCCTTGCGCCCGACAAAATAAAAGTATCCGTCGGCATCCTGCACGGCGCGGTCGCCGGTGAGATACCAGTCGCCGCGGAGTTGCTTCGCCATCTCGCCCGGGTTCAGCCAGTATTCGCGGAACAATCCCACCGGCCGGCGGGGTTTCACCTGCACGGCAATTTCCCCTTCCTGCCCGGCAGGCACTTCTTTCAAATCATCGTCCAGCAGCGCCACGGTGAATCCGGGCATGGGTTTGCCCATCGAACCGGGGCGCACTTCGTGGTTGAGGCAACGGAAATTGCCGATCAACGCCACGGTTTCCGTCTGGCCGTAAGCCTCGTAAAGCGTCAAGCCGGTGGCGTCCTGCCAAAGTTTGAACACTTCGGGATTCAGGGGTTCACCGGCGGTGACGCAATGGCGCAGCCTGGAAAATTTCCAGCGCGCAAGGTCCTGCCGGACAATCAATCGCAATGCCGTCGGCGGCGCGCACCAGGTGGTGATGGGAAAATGTGCCAGGGTGTTCAATGTCTGGACGGGATCAAATTTGCCCCGGACGTCCAGTGCGAACACGCAGGCGCCCCTCTGCCACGGGCCGTAGAAGCTCGACCACGCGGCCTTGCCCCAGCCGAGGTCGGAAATGTTCCAGTGTACCTCGCCGGGTTTGCAGTCGAGCCACAACCCGCCCGTGAGCCGGTGGCCGAGGCCGTAACTGGCCTGCGTGTGCAACACCATTTTCGGCTCGCCGGCCGTGGCGCTGGTAAAATAAATGATGCCGGGATCATCACTGCGCGTTGGCTCCGCATGAAATATTGTGTCCGCCGCCTGCAGCCGGGCGTTGAAATCACCCCAGCCCGGCGGCGCTTCGCCCACGGCCAGACGCACGCCGTCAAAACCACCCAGCTTGGCAGCACCATCCGCATCGGTAATCACCGCAGTGATCTTCGCAGCCTGAATCCGGGCAGCCACGTCGCGCGGCGTAAGCAGCAAGGTGCCGGGCACCGGCACCGCGCCCAGCCGGATGAGGCCCAGCATGGCAATCCACCATTGCGGCACGCGCGGCAGCATGATGAACACACGGTCGGCGCGGCGCACTCCGGCCGCGCGAAAAACATTGGCCGCCTGGACACTCAACCGGGAAAGCTGCTGAAACGTGAACTTCTGTTCCGCGCCGGTGGCGGCGTTCACACACCACAATCCCGCAATGTCCGGCTGGGTTTTTGCCCAATGGTCAATGACATCGGCGGCAAAATTAAAGTATTCCGGGACTTTCAATTCCCAGAAAGGTTCCGGACGGGTTTGGACGCGTGCAGCCACGAGATTGGAGGCCAGGGTAAGGCTTTCGACACAATATTGCGACGAAAATGCGCCAGCGAGACGAATTTTCCCTTTCGCTGTCCGATTCGAGCGTTGGCGGTTACTATTCTGTGAGTGAACAGCCTGACCGACCAGCAGCTTTTGCGCGATTATGCCGCGTGCCGTTCAGAGCCGGCGTTTGCCGAACTCGTACGCCGGCACGTAAACTTCATCTATTCCGCCGCGTTGCGCATGGTCCACGATGCCCATCTCGCTGAAGACGTGACGCAGGGGGCGTTTGTAGCACTGGCGCAAAATGCCCGGCAACTCACGGACCGCGCCGTCTTGTCCGGCTGGCTGCATCGGACAACACAAAACCTCGCGGCCAACGCTGTCCGTTCCGATGTGCGCCGGCGCGCCCGCGAACAGGAGGCCGCCGTTATGAACGAATTGCCTGCCACCGAACCCGAAGCCGTCTGGGAACACATCGCCCCGCAGCTTGACGCCGCGCTGGGCGCGTTGAGCGAAGCAGACCGCGACGCGCTGTTGCTGCGCTACTTTGAACGCAAGTCCGCTCGCGAGATGGCGCAAACCCTCGGCACGAGCGAAGACGCCGCGCAAAAGCGCGTCAACCGCGCCGTGGAACGCCTGCGCGAATTTTTCTCGAAACGAAACGTGACGATTGGCGTGGGTGGACTGACCGTTTTGATTTCCGCCAACGCCGTCCAGGCTGCTCCCGTTGGACTGGCCGCAACCATTTCCGCCGCCGCCGTGCTCGCAGGAACCACCGTTTCAACTTCCACCCTAATTGCCGCAACCAAAACCATTGCCATGACCACGCTGCAGAAAGCCATCATTGGAGCGACGCTCGCCGCCGCCGTCGGAACCGGGATTTTTGAGGCGCATCAAAATTCTCAATTGCGCGAACAGGTTCAAACCTTCCAGCAACAGCAAGCGCCGCTGGCCGACCAGCTCCGGCAATTGCGACACGAGCGCGACGAGGTGACAAACCGGCTGGCTGAATTGTTCGCGGAAAACGCGCAATTAAAATCCCATTCAGATGAAAATGAACTTTTGAAATTGCGCGGCGAAGTCGGTGCTTTGCGTGCCCAGCTTGCGAGCGCAGCCAAAACGGATTTGACTGCGCTTTCTTCAAGCCAAGCAACCAATGACGCATCGAACCAAGCTATGCTCGATTATCTGGGGAATCCCGCTCTGCCACCGCCAAATTTAAACGCAGCCTATTCCAAGGCAGGTTTAATCAATGCGCTTCAAAACGCCGCCCAAGCTGCCAACATCGCGTTAAAGAGAATTGAAATTGATGACTCAGAATTTCCATTTCTGGTAGGTGTCGAGGTTCAAAACAGAAGTGACATGCAAAAATTGCAGGATCAAATTCGGTCAATGGGAGAATACAATTATACCGGAGGCGTCGGCGGGGACACGCGCTGGGTGGGGAATATTATACCGTATGATCAGTATCCCGCAGGGAAGAAGCACGATATTCTAAACAGATTAGGGCTCCGTGAAACGATGTTCTACGACAAGGTATCCGGTGTTCTGCCATAGGATATCCGCGGCAAACTGACCCGGCTTTCACAAAGCCTTCGCCGCGATGTCGCGGCGGAACTGCGCGCCCTCAAAATGGATTTTTTCCACGGCGGCGTAGGCGGCTACCTGCGCGGCTTTCAAATCTTTGCCCAGCGCCGTCACGCCGAGAACGCGTCCGCCGCTGGTCACAACTTGCCCGTCCTTCAACACCGTGCCGGCATGGAAAACTTTGACGTCCGGGGATTTTGCCGCTTCATCCAGTCCGTGAATCGGTTTGCCTTTTGCGTAACTGCCCGGATAACCGCCACTGGCCATCACCACGCATACGCTCGCCGCCGGTTTCCATTTCAATTCAATTTTGTCGAGCGTGCCATTCACGCTCGCGTCGAGCAGTTCGACCAGATCATTTTCCAGCCGCGTCAAATAAACCTGTGTCTCCGGATCGCCGAAGCGCGCGTTGAACTCCAGCACTTTTGGGCCGGTTTTTGTGAGCATGATGCCGGGATAAAGGATGCCGCGGAAATCAATCCCCTCCGCGGCGCAGCCGCGCAGGAACGGCTCAAGAATCTTGCGGCCGGTTTCCGCCAATGCCGTTTCGCTCAGAAACGGCGTTGGGCAGTAGGTTCCCATGCCGCCGGTGTTCAAGCCCGCATCGCCGTCCAGCGCGCGTTTGTGGTCCTGAGACGTGGGAAACAGCTTCGCCATTTTGCCGTCGCACAGTGCGTGCAACGAAATTTCCATGCCTTCCAGAAATTCCTGGATGACAATGTTGGCGCCCGCCGTGCCGAACGCTTTGCTGACCAGGATTTCATCTATCGCCTTGTTTGCCTCGGCGACATTGGCACAGATGAGAACGCCCTTGCCCAGCGCGAGGCCATCGGCCTTCACGGCGCATTTGCCGTCGATTGCCGCGGCAAATTTTTTCGCTTTAGCAGCAGCCGAAAACGCCCCGGCTTTTGCCGTCGGGATGCCATATTTCTCCATGAAGTTTTGTGAGAAGACCTTGGACGACTCGAATTGCGCCGCCTTCCGGTTCGGCCCCCAAATCCGCAAGCCGTTTTATGGAA
>Ga0265338_10003577_pt1 | contig 21702 bp, 16 predicted proteins | sample 42126metaG_FD_193579 | JGI IMG/M metagenome (GOLD analysis project Ga0265338, IMG submission 193579) | Rhizosphere microbial communities from Carex aquatilis grown in University of Washington, Seatle, WA, United States - 4-21-26 metaG | ecosystem: Host-associated > Plants > Roots > Rhizosphere... | reverse complement strand
AGGGCCCCGACGCCTTCGGAAACGCCCTGGCGGGCGCGCTGCAGGGCGACGTCCAGACGCCGGACGGCAAGAAGCCTTTCGCCGTGGCGGTCTACATCCCGAAGGATTTCGGCGCGCCCGGATCGGTCGTCCGCATCTGGACCAACGGCCGGCCCGACGGCGGTCTGATCGGCGCCATTCGCGCGGAGCTCACCTCCGCCCTGCGCCTGAGCGCGCTCCAGGCCAGCGGCCTTCCCGCCGCCACGGCGGCGGCGATCCAGTCGATGAATGCGCCGGTCCAGATCAGCGAGCCGCCTGCGGGCGGTGGCCGCGGCCGCGTGCTGACCCGTTCGCTGGTGCCTCTGGCGCTGGTCTATCTGCTGCTGATCTCCGCCCTGACCACCGGCTCGCTGATGCTCCAGGGCCTGATCGAGGAGCGCTCCAACAAGCTGATCGAGTCGGTGTTGGCCTGCATCCGCCCGGAAGAGCTGATGTACGGCAAACTGCTGGGTCTCGGCGGCGTGGGCCTCTGCATCGTGGCGGCCTGGGCCGGCTGCGCCATCGGCGCGGCCTTCGCCGCTCAGGGGTTCGTGTCGGACCTGCTGCGACCCTCCCTGACCGCCCTGGACAGCCCCTGGCTCGTGGGAGCCCTGATATTCTACTTCCTGAGCGGCTATCTGGTCGTGTCGATGCTGTTCCTGGCCATCGGCTCGCTCAGCGACTCCATGCAGGAAGCCCAGGCCTACCTGACGCCGGTGCTGATGCTGATCATGCTGCCGGTGGTCTTCACCATGCAGGCCACGGTGCGCAGCCCGGATTCGGTGCTCCCGCACGTGCTGTCCTGGATTCCGCTCTATACGCCCTTCGCCATGCTGGCCCGGCTGGGCGCCGGCGTTCCTCTGCCCGAGATGCTGGGCACCGGGGCCGTCCTGGTCGTCTTCATGGCCCTGGAGCTGCTGCTCCTGGGCCGCCTGTTCCGCGCCAGCCTGCTCAGCGCCGGCCAGCCGAGCCGGGCGGAGCTTTTCGCCAGGCTGATGTTCCGGTCGGCCGGCGGATGACCGGCCGGCGAGCTCTGTAAGGAAGTCCGCCGCAACTGGACTGACTGAAGACTGCAAGGGAGGGGAGAATGTTGAAGTTCACCGCTGCTGCTTTGCTGGCCCTCGCGCTGGCCGGGCCGAATCTCGCCGACGCCCAGGGCGCGCCGGCGCCGCTGACGCCTCGCACCTCCTTCTTCGGCAATCCGGTGAAGACCGCCGGCCGGCTCAGCCCGGACGGCCGCTGGCTGTCCTGGATGGCGCCCAAGGCAGGGGTGTTGAACGTCTGGGTCGCGCCGCTCGATGCGCCCGACAAGGCCCGCGTCCTGACCGACGAGGCCAAGCGCCCGGTGGCGGGATACTTCTGGTCCCAGGACAGCTCGATGATCCTCTACGCCACCGACAACGGCGGGGATGAGAACTTCCAGCTCTTCGGCGTCGACGTGGCGACTGGCGCGCGCCGGCCTCTGACGCACTTCGAAAAGACCCGGGTGGGCGTCCTCGGTGTCAGCCACGACGTGCCGGACCGGGTGCTGATCCAGGCCAACAACCGCGATCCGCGCCTGTTCGACGTCCTGAGCCTCGACCTGAACACCGGCGCGGTCACGCCGGTGTTCCAGAACGACGCCGGCTACGCGGGCTATCTGGCGGATAACGCGCTCAATGTGAGGATGGCGCTCCGCCAGCGGCCGGACGGCCAGCTCGAGATCTTCCGGGTCGTCGATGGCAAGGCCGAGGCCAAGCCCTTCGAGACCATCCCCTTCGAGGATTCCCAGACCACCAGTCCCGCGGGCTTCACCCGCGACGGCAAGACCCTCTACTGGATCGACTCGCGCGGCCGCGACACCGCCGCCCTCTACGCCCAGGACGTGGCCACCGGCGCAAAGACGCTGCTGGGCGAGGATCCGCGGGCCGACATCGGCGGCGCCCTCGGCGATCCGCAGTCCGGACGTGTCCAGGCCTATTCGGTCAACTATCTGAAGCCGGACTGGCGCGTGTTGGACCCGGCCATCAAGCCGGACCTCGACCTTCTGCGCGCCCGTTTCGGCGACGACTTCGGCGTCGGGTCGCGCACTTGGGCCGATGACAAGTGGGTCGTGGGCGTCGCCGGTCCGACCCATCCGGCCGAGGCCTGGCTCTACGATCGCAAGACCAAGGCCCTGACCCGGCTCTATGTCGGCCGTCCCGAACTCGAAGGCGTGGCCCTCGCGCCCATGATCCCGCTGGAGCTCAAGGCGCGCGACGGCCTGACCCTGGTGTCCTACCTGACCCTGCCGCCGGGCGCGGATCCGAAACGGACCGGCCGCCCGAGCCACCCCCTGCCCATGGTGCTGGTCGTGCACGGCGGGCCCTGGGCGCGCGACGGCTATGGCTACGACACCTTGCACCAGTGGCTGGCCAGCCGCGGCTATGCGGTGCTGTCGGTGAACTTCCGGGGCTCGACGGGCCTGGGCAAGCACTTCATCGCGGCCGCCGACCACGAGTGGGGCGCGAAGATGCAGGACGACCTGCTGGACGCGGAGGCCTGGGCTGTGAAGCAGGGGATCGCCCAGCCGGGCAAGGTCGCGATCCTCGGGGGCTCCTATGGCGGCTACGCCACCCTGGCGGCGCTGGCCTTCACGCCGGAGGCCTTCGCCTGCGGCGTCGACCTCGCCGGGCCTTCCAACCTGAACACCCTGCTGGCGACGGTCCCGCCTTACTGGCTGCCGCAGATCGCCCTGTTCCACAAGCGGATGGGGGATCCCTCGACTCCCGAGGGCGTGGCCCTGCTCAAGGCCCGCTCGCCGGTGTTCGCCGCATCGAACATCAAGCGGCCCCTGCTGATCGGCCAGGGGAACAACGACCCTCGCGTCAAGCAGGCCGAGGCCGACCAGATCGTCGCCGCCATGAAGGCCAACGGCATACCCGTGACCTATCTCCTGGCCGCGGACGAGGGCCACGGCTTCCAGCGTCCGGAGGACAACCTGGCCTTCTTCGGGGTGGCGGAGCAGTTCCTCGCCAAGTGCCTCGGCGGCCGCGCCGAGCCCCTGGGCGACGTCATGAAGCCTTCAGCCATCCATGTGGAGACAGGCGGCGAGCTTATCGCAGGCCTGGCGGCCGCCCACTAGCGTCGCGTCGCCCGAGAAGAAGCCTGCCGCCAGGCGTCAGGCGTCTTCCTTGATGCGCTTCTTGCGGAAGCTCGGGTTCAGCACGCGCTTGCGCAGGCGGATGGCCTTGGGCGTCACCTCGACCAGTTCGTCCTCTTCGACATAGGCGATGGCCTGTTCGAGCGTCGGCCGGCGCGGCGGGGTCAGGCGGATCGCCTCGTCCTTGCCGGCCGAGCGGATGTTGGTCAGCTGCTTGGCCTTCATCGGATTGACGTCGAGGTCGTCGGGGCGGGAGTTCTCGCCGATGATCATGCCCTGGTAGGTCTTCTCGGTGGCGCCGACGAACATCACGCCACGCTCTTCGAGGTTCCAGAGGGCGTAGGCCGAGGTCTCGCCGTCGGAATTGGAGACCAGCACGCCGTTGCGGCGGCCTTCGATGGCGCCGCGATAGGGCTCGTAGGCGTGGAACACGCGGTTCATGACGCCCGAGCCGCGGGTGTCGGTGAGGAATTCGCCGTGGTAGCCGATCAGCGAGCGCGAGGGCGAATGGAAGGTCAGGCGCGTCTTGCCCGCGCCGGCCGGGCGCATGTCCTTCATCTCGGCCTTGCGCGCCGAAAGCTTCTCGATGACCACGCCGGCGAATTCGTCGTCGAGGTCGATCACCACCTCCTCGATCGGCTCCAGGCGCTGGCCGGTGTCGGGATCGGTCCTGTAGACGACGCGAGGACGGGAGATCGACACCTCGAAGCCTTCACGGCGCATGGTCTCGATCAAGACGCCCAGCTGCAGCTCACCCCGGCCGGCCACCTCGAAGGCGTCCTTGTCGGTGGTCTCGGCGATCTTCACGGCCACATTGGTCTCGGCCTCGCGCAGCAGGCGCTCGCGGATCACCCGCGACTGCACCTTGTCCCCGTCGCGGCCGGCCAGGGGAGAATCGTTGACCGACACGGTGATGGCGATGGTCGGGGGATCGATCGGCTGCGCCGGCAGGGCTTCGGTGATCTCCGGCGCGCAGACCGTGTCGGCCACCGTCGCCTTGGAGAGGCCCGCGATGGCGATGAGGTCGCCGGCCTCGGCGACCTCGACCGGCACGCGCTTCAGGCCCCGGAACGCCAGCACCTTCGAAATGCGGCCGCGCTCGACTTCCTGGCCATCGGGGGACAGGGCGTGGACCGCCATGTTGGGAACGAAGCGGCCCGACTCCACGCGGCCGGTCAGCAGCCGGCCGAGATAGGGATCGGCTTCCATCAGCACGGCCAGCAGACGTGGCGGCTCGTTCTCGTGGTGCTCGGCCTTGGGCTCCGGCACGTGGGAGACGATGGTCTCGAACAGGGGCGCCAGGTTCTCCTGCGGGTCGTTCATGTCGGTGACCGCCCAGCCCTGCTTGGCCGAGGCATAGACATGCGGGAAGTCCAGCTGCTCGTCGGTGGCGCCGATGGCGGCGAACAGGTCGAAGGTCTCGTTGTGGACCTTGTCGGGATTGGCGTGGGGCCGGTCGACCTTGTTCAGCACCAGGATCGGCCTGAGGCCGAGCTTCAGCGCCTTGCCGAGCACGAACTTGGTCTGGGGCATGACGCCTTCCTCGGCGTCGACCAGCAACAGGCATCCGTCGACCATGCCCAGGATCCGCTCCACCTCGCCGCCGAAGTCGGCGTGGCCGGGGGTGTCGATGATGTTGATGCGGGTCTCGACGCCGTCCTTGCCGGTCCAGACCACCGAGGTGCACTTGGCCAGGATGGTGATGCCCCGCTCGCGCTCCTGGGGATTGGAGTCCATGGCCCGGTCGACCGTGGCTTCGTTGGCGCGGAAGGCGCCGGACTGGGCGAGCAGGCGGTCGACCATGGTGGTCTTGCCGTGGTCGACGTGGGCGATGATGGCGATGTTGCGCAGGGACATGGGAAGGTCGCGGTCCAGGGCTGGCGGCGAACGCGGAGAAGCGCGCCGCGCCGACGGCGGAAGATGGGAAAGCGCGCCTCATATAGTGCGCTGCACCATAAAGCCAGCGGAGCCCTTGCAGACGCCTTAATGCGACCGTCACAAAGCCGAGTCCGAACGCCGCTAGGCCTCGTCCAAACCGGGAGAAGCCGCGATGGAGGAAAACGGGGCGATCGAGGCGGCGCGGCCACGGCTGAGGCTGGCCTTCGTCTGCCATTGCCTGAGGCCCGAGGACGGCGGCGCGGGCCGCATCGGCGGGGCCGAACGGGCGGCGGCGGAGCTGCTGGCGGCGTTGCGTGCGCGCGGCGATGTCGAGGTGCGGCTGCTCGCGGCCTCGGCGGCCAGCGACCGGCTGCGGTTCCTCGGCTTCGCGGTCGGGACCGTCATGGAGCTGGAACGGCTGGCGCGGGCCGGCGAGATCGACGCGGTGCTGTTCACCGCCTTCCCCACCGCCTGGATGAGCCGGGTCCTGGCGCCCGTGATGCGCCGCCATGGCGTGGTCTCAGCGGCCATATGCCACGGACACGACATCACCTTCGCCCTGCCGCCCTACCAGTGGCTGCTGCCCGGGGTGTTCGCCTCCCTGGATGCGGTGCTGCCGGTCAGCCGGGCGACGGCGGCCGAGTGCCTGACGCGCGGCGTCGATCCGGCGCGGCTGCAGGTGGTGTTCAACGGCGCGGACCTGGAGCGCTTCGCCGCTCCGCCGCCGTTCGAGGCGCGGCGGGGCATACTGAAATGCGCCTTCCCGGCCGAGACCCAGGGGCTGGGCGACGACGACCTGGTGATCTGCACGGTCGGCCGGCAGGTGGCGCGCAAGGGCCACGCCTGGTTCGTGCGCGAGGTGATGCCGAAGCTCGCGGCCGGCGCGCGGCTCTGGCTCGCCGGCGACGGGCCCGAGGCGGCCGCCATCGCCGCCGCGGCGGCGCAGGCCGGCGTCCAGGATCGCGTGCTGCGCCTTGGCGCGATCTCCGAGCCCCAGCTCCACGCGCTCTACCGCGGCGCGGACCTGATGGTGATGCCGAACACGCCGGTGGCCGGCGATATCGAGGGCTTCGGGCTCGTCCTGCTGGAGGCCAATCTGAACGGCCTCCCGGTGGTGTGCTCGGACATCGAGGGCCCAGCCGAGGTGATCGACGAGGGGCTCAACGGCCGGCTCGTTCCGGCCCTGGACGGGGCCGCCTTCGCCCAGGCGATCGGGGAGCTGTGGGCCGACGCCGCGGAGCGCCGGCGCCTGGGGGCCTCCGGCGACAGCCATGCGCACAAGACGTTCGGCTGGGAGCCCGTGGCCGGCCGCCACGTGGAGGTGCTGGAGCGGGCGCGCGCCCGCCGAGCCCCGGTTCAGCGCTCGCGCCCGGCCTTCAGCGGCTGGACCGTGCCTTCCAGGAGCGGCGGCGGGGCGTAGGGCGGCCTGGGCAGGCTGATGTGGGCGGCGCGCAGGGCCTCCGACCAGCTGTGCGACAGCTCGCGGAAATAGGGCTCGTCCGGCTCGATCCGGTAGTTCAGCTCGGCGTGCATGGCGTCGCGGCGCAGCACCAGGAGGTCCACCGGCGGCCCTACCGCCAGGTTCGACTGGATGGTGGAGTCCAGCGAGATCAGTCCGATCTTCAGGGCGTCGTAGAGCTCGGTGCCGAACTGCACCGCCCTGACCAGGATCGGCCGTCCGTACTTGTGCTCGCCGATCTGCAGGAAGGGCGAGTCCTTGCCGCACTCGATGAAGTTGCCCGCGTCGTAGATCATGAACAGCCGCATGGGCCCGCCGCGGATCTGGCCGCCGAGGAGCAGGGTGACGCTGGCCTCCACCTGCTCGGCCTCGAGCCCGGCGGCGAGATCGTGCTTCACCTTGCGCACGGCCAAGCCGACCAGCTGGGCCGCCCGGAACATGCTGGGCGCGTGGGCCAGGGTTTCCAGCTCTTCGGTCTCGGGGTTGACCAGGCCCTCCTCGAGGATGCTCAGGGCCATCTGGGTGACCGACAGGTTGCCCGAAGTGGCCACCGCCAGCACCCGCTCGCCCGGCGTCTCGTAGATGTGCAGCTTGCGATAGGTCGAGACGTCGTCGAACCCCGCGTTGGTGCGGGTGTCGGCGAACATCACGAGCCCTTCCTGGACGAGGATTCCGGCGCAATAGGTCATGTCGGCGTCGCTCCGGGAACGGTTCGGCGGGCGATTGGGCAAGGCTTATGCCTGACTTTGCAGGGCCGCGTGAGAGACCCTGAGCGTCACGTCCATGATTTCCGCCCCGCCGCCGGAACGGCTGCCCCGCACGGGCGCGGCGCCCAGATAGTCGAGTCCGACGGCCACGCGGACGTACTCCGCGGTCGGCGACAGCCCGTTCGCGCAGTCGAAGCCCACCCAGCCGAGGTCGGCGACATAGGCTTCGGCCCAGGCGTGGCCGGCGTTCTGCTGGACCTGTTCGCCCTCGCGGCCGAGGTGGCCGGAGACATATCTCGCCGGGAATCCCAGATGCCGGGCCGCGGCGATGAAGATGTGGCTGAAGTCCTGGCAGACGCCGCGTTTCAGGACGAAGGCTTCGGCCGCGGTGGTGGCCGCATGGGTGGGCTCGGGGTCGAAGACGATCTCGGCGTTGATGGCCAGCATCAGGCGATGCAGCCGGGCGACGTCGTCCGATCCGGCGCCGGCCCCGTCGGCGAAGGCCTCGAGCTCGGGCGAAGGATCCGTCAGCGGGCTCCCGCGCAGGAAGGCCATCGGCGGAAACCGCTCCAGCGTGCCGCGCGCGACGCCTTGGGTGTCCCAGGTGTTCACCTCGCCCTCGACGCTCAGGGTCAGCTCCGAGACCGGTCCCTGCACGAAGGCGGTCTGGGTGATGTTGCCGAAGGCGTCCTCGCCGCGCCTGAGCTGCACCTCGCCGTCCGCCTCGGCGAAGACCCGCCAGCGCACGACGTTCTGGCCCTCGTGCGACCGCGGCGTCAGGCGCAGCACCTGCAGCACCGACTTGGCCGCCGGCTGGTAACGGTAGACCGTCCGGTGCTCGACGCGGATGCGCACGCCCCTTTGCCCCCTCTTCCCTAGACCAGGTACTGCTCGGCGATGGCCGCCGCGACGCCCGCGTTGTCGGTCAGGAACCCGGTGATGAACTCGTGCAGGCCCGACTGGAAGATGTCGTTGATCCGGGCCGAGGCGAGCTGGGCGCGGATCCGATGCGCCCGGCGCTGGCTCTGTCCCGTCGAACCATAGGCCTCCGCGAGCAGGTCGAGATAGTTCGTCGTGACCTCGTAGCAGCTCGCCAGGGAGCGCGGCATCTGGGGGTTCAGGATCAAGAGGTCCGCCACCAGCCAGGGCTTCACCCGGTCGCGATAGACCCAGTGGTAGGCGGTGAGCGCCGAGACCTCGCGCAGGATCGTGGTCCACTGGAAGTGGTCCAGACCCCCGCCCACCTGCTCCCGCTCGGGCAGCAGCAGGTGGTACTTCACGTCGAGGATCCGCGCGGTGTTGTCGGCCCGCTCGGACGCCCCGCCCAGCCTCAGGAACCAATAGGCGTCGTTGCGCAGCATGGTGCGCCGGGCCGAGCCGTCGAACACCAGCGTCACCTGCTCGACCCATTCCAGGAAGTGGGTGAAGGCGTCCCGGCCGGTGCGGCCGGCGTCGAGGTTCTGCAGCCCGTGCCAGGCGTCGTTCAGGCACTCCCACATCTCGTGCGTCAGGGCGGTGCGCACCGCCCGGCCGTTGGCGCGGGCCGTCGCCAGGCAGGAATAGATCGAGGAGGGGTTGTCCGGATCGAAGGCCAGGAAGTCCCGCACGGTGCGCTCGGTGGCGGTCTGGCGCTTCGCATAGAAGGCGTCGGCCACGCCGGCCGAGGCCAGGACGCTCTCCCAGGTATTGGGCCCCACCTTGGCCGCCGGCATGGACGACAGCCGCAATGCCGAATCCAGGATGCGCGCCAGGAAGTCCGCGCGCTCCAGATAGCGCGCCGTCCAGAACAGGCTGTCGGCCGTGCGGGAGAGCATTACTCGGCCAGCACCCAGGTGTCCTTGGTGCCCCCGCCCTGGCTGGAGTTGACCACCAGTGAGCCGGCCTTCAGGGCCACGCGGGTCAGACCGCCGGGCGTGATGCGGACCTCGTCCGCGCCGGTCAGCACAAAGGGCCGAAGGTCCACGTGCCGGGGCGCCAGCCCCGACTCCACGAAGGTGGGACAGGTGGAGAGCGCCAGGGTCGGCTGGGCGATGAAGCCTTCGGGGAAGCGCTTCAGCTTGCGCCGGAAGGTCTCGATCTCGGTCTTCGAGGCGGTGGGTCCCACCAGCATGCCGTATCCGCCCGAGCCGTTGACCTCCTTCACCACCAGCTCGGCCAGATGGTTCAGCACATAGTCCAGGGCCTCGGGCTCGCGGCAGCGCCACGTCGGCACGTTCTCGAGCAGGGGGTCCGAGCCGGTGAAGAACCGGACGATCTCGGGCATGTAGCTGTAGACCGCCTTGTCGTCGGCGACGCCGGTGCCCGGCGCATTGGCCAGGGCCACGTTGCCCGCCTCGAAGGCGCCGATCAGCCCGGGGACGCCCAGCGCCGAATCCGGCCGGAACACCAGGGGGTCGAGGAAGTCGTCGTCGATGCGGCGGTAGATGACGTCCACGCGCCGCGGACCGTCGGTGCAGCGCATGTAGACCACGTCGTCGCGCACGAAGAGGTCGGTGCCTTCGACCAGTTCCACGCCGAGCTTATCGGCTAGGAACGAGTGCTCGTAGAAGGCGGAGTTGTAAGGGCCAGGGGTGAGCAGGGCGATGTTGGGCTCGCCGCGCGTGCTCTCCGGGGCCACGGACCTCAGGGTCGCCAGGAGGGCGTCGGTATAGGTCTCCACCGGAGCTACGCGCTGCCGCTCCAGAAGCTCGGGGAACAGCCGCAGCATCGCCTCGCGGTTCTCCAGCATGTAGGAGACCCCCGACGGGGTGCGGACATTGTCCTCCAGCACGAGGAAGCTGTCCTCGCCGGTGCGCACCACGTCGATGCCGGCCACGTGCACATAGACCCCGTGCGGCGGGGGTCGCCGCACCGCCTCCAGCCGGAAGTGCGGATTCTGCCAGATCAGCTCCTCCGGCACGATCCCGGCGCGCAGGCACTCCTGGGGGCCGTAGAGGTCGGCCAGGAAGAGGTTCAGGGCCTGGACGCGCTGCTTCAGGCCCAACTCCAGCTTCGCCCACTCGGCCTGTGAGATCACCCTGGGCACGATGTCGAAGGGGATCAGACGTTCGGTCGCCTCGTCCGCGCCATAGACGGCGAAGGTGATGCCGATGCGCCGGAACAGGATCTCGGCCTGCCGTCGCCGGGCCTCCAGCAGCTCGGGCGGCGACTCCTCCAGCCAGCGCTGGATCGGCTCGTAGACGTCGCGGACGTCCGTCCTGCCGTTCCAGCCGTGCATTTCGTCATAGCAAGGCATGGGACTCACGAGACCACGGCGCGGGGGCGTGGGTGCGACCCGGGACCGGCCCGGCCCCACCCAAGCTGAGCCGACGCCTAAAGCAAAGGCAAAGCGCACCGGCCGCGCCCAGGTTCCAGGCGCCTGGACCGTGCGGACGGACGCCATCGGGCTTGAAACCCGCGCCGTCTCGGCCAAGGTTGCCCGCCATATTCATCAGGAGCCCGTATGGCCCGCCCTCTAGCCGATACCTACGACTATATCATCATCGGCGCCGGCTCGGCCGGCTGCGTGATGGCGGCGCGCCTCAGCGAGGATCCGGCTCTCAAGGTCCTGGTGATCGAGGCGGGCGGCAAGGACAGCCATCCCTACATCCACATGCCGCTGGGATTCCTGAAGGCGATGTTCGTTCCGGGGATGACGTGGGGCTACACCTCCGAGCCGATGCCGCAGCTGGACGGCCGCCGCCTGCCGCTGCCCCGGGGCAAGGTGCTGGGCGGCTCCTCGTCCATCAACGGCCTTTTCTACATGCGCGGCCATCCGCGCGACTACGACACCTGGCGGCAGATGGGCTGCGAGGGCTGGGGCTACGCCGACGTGTTGCCCTACTTCAAGCGGATGGAGACCAGCTGGCGGGGGCCGGGCAAGTACCACGGCGGCTCGGGGCCCCTGCACGTCCAGGCCATCGACACGCGGCTCCTGCTGCACGACCCCCTGATGGAGACGGCCAGGAACGCCGGCTATCCGGTCTCCGACGACCTCTCCGGCGAGCTTCCCGAGGGGTTCTCCAAGGGCGAGGTCACCATCGACAAGCGCGGCCGGCGGGCGAGCGCCTACCGCGCCTATGTGCACCCGGTGCTCAACCGGCCGAACCTGACGCTCGAGTCCGAGGCCCTGACCACCCGCGTCCTGATCGAGGCCGGCCGCGCGGTGGGGGTCGAGATCTCGCATGAGGGCCAGCTGCAGCAGGTCCGGTCCGAGCGCGAGGTGATCCTCTGCGGCGGAGCCTTCAACTCGCCCCAGCTGCTGATGCTGTCGGGGATCGGCCCCGCGGACCAGCTGATCCAGCACGGCATCCGGCCGATCGTCGATCTGCCCGGTGTGGGCAAGAACCTGTCCGAGCACCCCAACTGCATGATGCGGTTCCAGGCCAAGTCGCCGGTCACCTTCCTGAAGGAGCTGCGCTACGACAAGGCCGTGGTCTCGACGGCTCAATGGGCCCTGTTCGGCAACGGCCCCTTCGCCACCCAGATCAACAGCTGCAACGTGGTGATCCGCACCCAGCCTCAGCTGGAGCAGCCGGACATCCAGTTGATGTGCAACCCGGTGCGGATGGACGCCAAGCTGTGGTTCCCCGGCGTGACCAAGGCGCTGGAGCATGCGTTCCAGGTGGGGGTGGTGATCCTGCATCCGCACAGCCGCGGCGAGGTGACCCTGCGCTCGGCCAGCCCGCTGGATGCGCCCAAGGTGCAGCTGAACCTGATGTCCACGCCGGCCGAGTTCGAGATGATGCGACGGGGCATCCGCGAGGCCCGGCGGATCTACCGAACCCCGCCGCAGGGCGATCTCACCGGGGCCGAGGCCGCGCCCGGCGACGACGCCCAGAGCGACGACGAGCTCGACGCCTGGATCCGCAAGGCCTGCTCCAGCACCCAGCACCCGGTCGGCACCTGCAGCATGGGCCTGGGCGCCGAGGCGGTAGTCGATCCCCAGCTACGGGTGATGGGGGTGCAGGGCCTTCGGGTGGCCGACGCCTCGATCATGCCCACGGTGCCGGGGGCGAACACCAACGCCTCGGCCATCATGATTGGCGAGAAGGCCTCCGACCTCGTCCTCGGCAAGCGCCTGCCGGCGGAGGAGGGGGTCTAGGACCTATTCGGCGAAGGTCAGGCCTAGGTGGTTGTGCAGGCCGATCATGCGGCCGCGCAGGGCCTCCAGGTCGCGTGAGGACATGTCCTCGAACATCTCCGCCTCGACGCCCTGCATGGCGGATTCGCAGATATCCAGCGCGCGCCCGCCCGCGTCTGTCAGGCTGAGTTTCAGGGCGCGGCGGTTGGCGGGGTCCTGCACCCGCGCGATCAGGGCGCGGCGCTCCAGGTTGCCGATCATCTCGCCCATGGTCTGGGGCGTCACCCCGAACCGGCGCGACAGCTCCGCCGAGGACAGGCCGTCCCAGGACTTCAGGCTGTGCAGGATGGTGAACTGCATCGGTGTCAGGTTGTGGGGCCTGAGCGAGTCCTCCGACCTCTGGCGCATGACGTAGAAGATCCGCGCCAGCAGATAGATCATGCCCCACTTCTCGGGGGGGGCCGCGGGGGCCTTGCGCCCGGACGCGCTCGCCGCTTCGCGCTCCAGCACGTCCAGATCCGCGGCGGCCTGCTTCTTGGCTGACATGGGTTCGACTCTCCGCCCCTTCTGGTCTTATTTCGTAAGGCGTCCGCCTTGGCAATCTAACGACCGGGGCGACCAAACCCCTCAGAGGAGGACCCCCGATGCGGGCCTGGGCCGTCGTCGAAGCCGACAAGCCTCTGAAGGAGATCGAGAACCCCACCCCTGAGCCGCAGGGGACCCAGGTGCTCGTCCAGGTCACGCATTGCGGGGTGTGCCACTCCGACGTGCACTTCTGGGAAGGCCTGCTGGATCTGGGGGGGCCCGAGAAGACCCCGATCAGCGCTCTGGGCCTCAATCCGCCCCTGACGCTCGGCCACGAGATCTTCGGCGCCGTCGTCGCCCTCGGCCCGGACGCGTCCGGCAAGGGGGTCGAGATCGGCGACCGGCGGATCGTCTTCCCCTGGGTCGGCTGCGGCGAGTGCGAGCGGTGCCTGGCCGAAGAGGACAACCTCTGCGCCAAGGGCGCGGCCATCGGCGTGCGCCAGCCCGGCGGCTTCGGCAGCCATGTGCTCGTCCCCCACCCGCGCCATCTGGTGGACGCCGGCGAGGTCGATCCGGCGGTGGCGGCGACCTATGCCTGCTCGGGCCTGACGGTCTATGCGGCGATCCGGAAGCTCATGCCCATCGCGCCGGACAAGCCCATCGTGCTCATCGGCGCCGGGGGCCTCGGGCTCTCGGCCATCGAGATCCTGAAGGCGCTCGGGCACCGCAACATCGTCTCGGTCGACCTCTCGGAGACCAAGCGCCGCGCGGCGCTGAAGGCCGGCGCCACCCAGGCGGTGGACGGCTTCGGCGCCCCCGCCGAGGCGGCCGACCGGATCAAGGCGGCGGCCGGCGGACCGGTGCTGGGCGTGGTCGACCTGGTCAACAGCTCCGCCACCGTCCAGGTCGCCCTGGCCTGCCTGGCCCGGGGCGGCAAGACCGTGCAGGTCGGCATGTTCGGCGGCCGGCTCGACATGCCCCTGATGACCTTCCCCGGCCAGGGGATCACCATCTGCGGCAACTTCGTCGGCAACCCCAGGGAGCTGCGCGAGGTGGTGGCCCTGGCCCGCGAGGGCAAGCTGCAGCCGATCCCGGTGGAGACCCGCCCGAAGTCGGACGTCACCCGGACGCTTCAGGAGCTGCGCGACGGCAAGATCACCGGGCGGGTGGTGTTGGAGGACTAGATGTTTGCTGGCGAGAGGCCCGCGGGACGGGCCTCGCCGGACTCATGCCTCGCGGCCATGGGTGGAACCGAGCTTGACCTGGGCCGCTACCCAGCCGGACCAGGAGGCTGTCTTGCTGCTCGAAGCCGGAATGACCTGCTGGCGCTGCGAGACCGCCGACCGTGCGGCGCTCCTTATCGACACCCAGGCCTATTTCGACGCCGCCAAGCGCGCGATGCAGCGGGCGCGCCACACGGTGCATCTGTTGAACTGGGCGTTCGAGCCCCAGACCCTTTTCCACCCGGAGGACGGCTGCGGGGGGCCGGATTCCGATCGGATCGGCGAATTCCTCAAGCGGCTCGCCGACGAGAAACCCCATCTCGACGTGCGGATCCTCTGCTGGAAGTCGGCCCTGCCGGTGGCCGCGACCCAGGACTGGTTCACCATCAAGGACCGCAGGGCCTTCGCCGGCTCGCGGGTCAAGCTGGTGCTCGACGGCATGCTCCCCCTGGGGGCCAGCCATCACCAGAAGGCGATCGTCGTCGACGACGCCGTGGCTTTCTGCGGCGGCGCCGACATCGGGCCGGAGCGCTGGGACACGCCCGCACACCTGGATGACGATCCCCGCCGCGCGAAGACCTCCCACGCGCACGGCGCCAGCAAGGATGACTTCGACAGCCGCCACGAGGTGATGGGCGTGGTTTCGGGCGCCCCCGCCAGGTCGCTGGGCGAGCTCTTCCGCGAGCGATGGTTGCGCGCGACGGGCGAGCGATTGAGCCCCCCGCCGCCTACGGCGCCCAGATGGCCGGGCGGCCTCGAACCCCAGTTCAGCGACGTTCCGGCGGGCCTCTCCCGGACCAACGGCGCCTGGCGCGGGTTCCCCGAAATCCGCGAGGTGGAGCGACTGCACCTCGCCGCGATCGCGGAGGCCGGCCGCTGCATCTACATGGAGAACCAGTACTTCACCTCGCCTCTGATCGCGGCGGCGTTGGCGCGGCGCCTGTCCGAGCCGAAGGGCCCGGAGGTGGTGCTCATCGGCACCGAGCACTCGCCCAGCTACTTCGATCAGGCGACGATGGACCGGACGCGGGTGCGGTTCCTCGAAACCCTTCGGCGGGCAGACAGGCACGGTCGGCTGAAGACCTACAGCCCGGTGACGGCGCTCGGCCGGATCATCATCGTCCACGCCAAGCTGACCATCATCGACGACGATCTGCTCCGGATCGGTTCGGCCAACATCAACAACCGGTCCATGGGCTTCGATTCCGAGTGCGACCTGTCGATCGAGGCGGCCGGACCGGGGGCCGCGCGGACCCGCAGCCAGATCGTCGCCCTGCGCACCCGCCTAGCCGCCCACTGGCTCGGCTGCGACGACGCCGTCTTCGCCGCCGCGGCGCGCAAGGCCGGAGGGGTCGGGTCCGGCCTGGAGGTCCTGCGCAACGCCGGCTACGTCCGGCTGCGTCCCATGATGACCGAGCCCGTCACCGGCTTCGGGGCGGTCATCGCCGACTATCATGTCGGCGATCCCTTCACCCCGGCCGACTCCTGGCGCTGCTGGCGGCGGAAGCGGGAGGCGAGGAACGCAGCGCGTCGCGGCTCGGCGGCGGTCGGGGACGGGCCCCACGCCGGATAGGCTGGAACGCTGGGGGCGGGATCACCCGTCGATCGGCACGCCGATGATCGCCTTCAGGGTCCAGCCGTCGCGGGACGAGCCGTAGCCGTGGCCCAGCCCGAGGTTCAGGTCCCACTTGCCGAGACCGGCGTCGATCACGCCGTAGAGCGCCTGGTCCTCGCCGCCGAAGTGGCCGAAGCGGTGGAAGGTCCCGAGGCCGTTGTAGCTTTCGACCCCCACGGCGAATTCCTTGGTCAGGGCGTAGCTGACCTTGGTGTCGAAATCGAGCGAGGCGGGGGCCGGCGCGGGGCCGGAGATCTTGAAGTCCAGGTTCAGGTTCGACGCCACCGTCCAGCGCCCGAAGCGGCCGCCGACGATCCCTTTGAGCTCGCCGTTCCAGGGGTTCTGGTCCAGCACGTGGCCGACCCGCCCGATCTCGAGGTTGGCGCCCCAGAACCAGGTCCGGCCCTCGGCCTTGGGGGCTATGAACTTGATCCGGCCCTTGATCCCGTCGGCCGCGAAATGGCCATGGCTGTCCAGGGTGGTCAGGGGCAGATAGAGGCCGAGCTCGATGTTCGGGGTGAGGCCATAGGACCACTCCGGCGTCAGCCGATAGCGATGCGCCCCGGACTGTTCGCCAGGATAGGCCGGGCTGGCGTCGCCCGAGAAGACGTAGTTGTTGTGCAGGTCCAGCCCGAACTGACCGGGCCGGCTCATCTCGTCCATATAGACCTGGATCTCCTCGTCGGCGGCCAGGGCCGGACCCGCCAGAAGCAGGCCCGCCGCAACGGTGAGGAACGCGACGCGCCGTCCCAAATCCCTGACCCCTGAACCCCGACCGGTCTCAGATCGGATAGTGCGCCTGATCGGTCTCGATGGTGATCCACCTGAGGTCGGTGAACTCCGCGATGCCGGCCTTGCCGCCGAAACGGCCAATTCCGGACCCCTTCACGCCTCCGAAGGGCATCTGGGCCTCGTCCTGCACGGTCGAGGAGTTGATGTGGCAGATGCCCGACTGGATGCGCTTGGCCACCTTCAAGGCGCGGGCGATGTCCTTGGAGAACACCGCCGCCGACAGTCCGTATTCGGTGTCGTTGGCGATGCGGATCGCGTCCTCCTCGTCCTTGGCGCGGACGATGGTGGTCACCGGTCCGAACGACTCCTCGCCGTAGATCCGCATCCCGGGCTCGCACTTGTCGACGATGGTGGAGTCCATCAGGAGGCCCGCGCCCTTGCCTCCGGCGGGCACGCTGGCGCCCTTGGCCAGGGCGTCGTCGACCAGGTCCTGGATGTGCTTGGCGGCGTCGGCGTTGACGATGGCGCCCAGGGGCGTCGAGCCCTCGCGCGGGTCGCCGGCCTTCAGCGTCTTGGCCTTCTCGGCGAACTTGCGGACGAACTCATCGGCGATCTCGGGGACCACCACGATCCGCTCGGTCGACATGCAGATCTGGCCCTGGTTCATGAAGGCGCCGAAGCCGGCCGCGGCCACAGCGTCGTCGAGGTCGGCGTCCTTCAGCACCACCATCGGCGACTTGCCGCCGAGCTCCAGCAGGCAGGGCTTCAAGTGCTTGGCCGCGATGCCGGCGATGATGCGCCCGACCTTGGTGGAGCCGGTGAAATTGATCCGCCGCACGGCCGGATGCTCGATCAGGGCCTCGACTACGCCCGGGGCATCGGTGGGGGCGTTGGTCACCACATTGATCACGCCCGGCGGCAGGCCGGCCTCGCGCAGCACCGAGCCGATCAGATAGTGCACCCGCGGGCATTGCTCGGACGCCTTCAGCACCACGGTGTTGCCGCAGGCCAGGGGCACGGCCACCGCCCGGGTTCCCAGGATGATCGGGGCGTTCCAGGGGGCGATGCCCACCACCACGCCGGCCGGCTGGCGGATCGCCATGCAGAGGCGGCTGGGATGGTCCGACGGGATCACTTCGCCGGAGATCTGGGTGGTGATGGCCGCCGCCTCGCGGAGCATCGAGGAGGCCAGCATGATATTGAACATCGCCCAGCCCTTGGTGGCGCCGACCTCGCTCATCATGGCGTCGACGAACTCGGGCGCGCGGGCGACCATCACGTCGGCGGCCTTGTTGAGCAGGGCGCGGCGGGCGTTGGGGCCGGTCTCGGACCAGGCCGGGAAAGCCGCGGCCGCCGCATCGCAGGCGGCGCGGCAGTCGCCGGGCGCGGCGGCGGCGGCGCGGGTGGCGAGGTCGGAGGTGACCGGGTTCAGCCGATCGAAAGTGGCGCCGCCGGCCGCGGCCAGGCTGTCCTTCTCGCCGATCAGAAGGCCGATGTCGTACATGGCGATATCCTCCAAAGACGGTGGGCGCGGGCCGGCCCTCGATGGCCAGCCTTCCTGATGATCTTAGAGCGGGCTCAGGCCGTCGCGCCAGGGGCCTGGCGCAGGTCCAGCCGGCGCATGAGCACGAAGCCCGCCACTGTCGCCACCGCCAGGGGCAGGAGCGGCAGCAGGAAAAGGTCGCGCGCCGAGGTGACGCCCGAGGCCACCATGGCGCCGGCGACCAGTGGACCAACGACGGCGCCGATCCGCCCGACGCCCAGGGCCGCGCCGACCCCTCGGGCCCGCGCTGAGGTCGGATAGGCCATCCCGGCTGTGCCGTTCAGGCTGCACTGGATTCCCGTGATGCAGAAACCGCAGATGGCGATGACGAACGCCAGCGCGCCGTTCGACAGCGGGGCCCGGGCCGCGATGGCGATGCTGACCAAGGAGAGCACGAACATCGCCAACGGCAGGCGCGGCCCCAGTCGGCCTAGCAGCAGGAGCACGACCACGCCGCTCACCGCGCCGCCGATCTGGAAAAGGGAATTGGTCGCCGCCGCGTCCCGAGCGGTGAAGCCGGAGGCTTCGAGCAGGAGCGGCATCCAGCTGGTCAGCATGAACAGGCTGAGCAGGCTGGCGGCGAACATCACCCACAGCAATGGCGTGACCAGCTTGAGCCCGCCCGCGAACAGGGCGGAATAGCCGACCGGCTCGCCCGCCGGGCGTTGCGGCAGGACGAAGTCGTCTTCGGCGCTGGCGCCGAGCGACGGTTCGATCTGGTTGGCCAGGCTGGCGATGCGCGCCTTGGAGCCGCCGCGCTGGATCAGGAAGGCGATCGATTCCGGCAGGCCCAGGGCGATGACGACGGCCAGCACCAGCGGCGCGAGCCCGCCGATCAGGAACAGCTGCTCGAACACCGGTCCCGGCGGCAGCTGGGCGACCACCAGCCCTGGCGCGATCCCGCCTATGGTGATGCCGACGCCGATGAAGCCCGCCATGCCCGCGCGCATCCGCTTGGGCGCCAGCTCGGCGGCGACGGCGATGGCGTTCGGGATCACGCCGCCCATGCCGAGCCCGGCCAGGAATCTGAGGAGCACCAGGGTGTTCAGGTCGTGCGCCAGGAGCAGGCAGAGGCTCAGCAGGCCGTAGAGGACCGAGCTGATCAGGATGCAGGTCTTGCGGCCGATCCGGTCGCCAACCCAGCCGAGCAGGGGCGCGCCGAAGAGGATGCCGGCCAGGCTGGCGCTCAGCACCGGCGCAAAGGCCGCGCGCTTCAGATGCCAGGCCTTCAGCAGGCTGGGCGCGGCGAAGCTCATGATCTGGACGTCGTAGCCCTCGATGACCAGGGCCAGCAGCGCCAGCACCAGGACCCGGAGCGGAAAGGCGCCGAACTTCTGCCCGTCGATCAGCCCTTCGACGTCGATGCTGCGTCCCGCCATCTTTCCCCCCGAAACGGCACTGGCTGGCCGCTTTCGTCCGGCAGGCTATAGAAGGGCCCCGGATTTTCAAACGAGAGCGACATGTCCGACTATCCCGAACTTGCCATGCACATCGACGGCGAATGGGTCGGCGTCGGTAAGCGCCGCGTCCATCAGGTGCTCAATCCGGCGACGGGCGCGGTGCTGGGCGAGCTGCCGCTGGCGGACGCCGCCGATCTCGACCGGGCGCTGGAGGCCGCCGCCAAGGGCTTCAAGCTCTGGCGGGCGACGCCTGCCGACCAGCGGGCGCGGGTGCTGAAGAAGGCCGCGGATCTGATGCGCGAGCGGGTCGAGCACATCGCCCGCATCGCCACCATGGAAGAGGGCAAGACCCTCGGCGAGTCGCGGATCGAGACCAATGTCACAGCCAACTGGCTGGAGTTCGCCGGCGAAGAGGCCAAGCGGTCCTACGGGAGGGTGCTGGTCCGCCCCACCGGCCACCGCCACATGGTGCTGAGGGAGCCCGTGGGACCGGTCGCCGCCTTCGCCCCCTGGAACTTCCCGGTGGGCAATCCCGGCCGCAAGCTGGGCGCGCCCATCGCCGCCGGCTGCTCGGTGATCCTGAAACCGGCCGAGGAGTCTCCCAATTCCGCGCTGGAGGTTCTGCGGGCCCTGCTTGACGCCGGCCTGCCCCAGGGCGTGGCCCAGGTCGTGTTCGGCGTGCCCGACGAGGTGTCGCGGCATCTGCTGTCATCGCCGGTGATCAGGAAGCTGTCGTTCACGGGCTCGGTGCCGGTGGGCAAGCACCTGATGAAGCTGGCGGCGGACCGGATGCTGCGCACCACCATGGAGCTCGGCGGCCATGGGCCGGTGATCGTGTTCGACGACGCCGACGTCGACCAAGCGCTGAGCATCATCGCCCCTCACAAATACCGCAATGCCGGCCAGGTCTGCGTCTCGCCGACCCGCTTCTACGTCCAGGAGCCGGTCTACGAGCGCTTCGTGAAGGGCTTCACCGAGATCGCTGAGAGCCTGCCGGTGGGCGACGGCCTGGACCCCGCTTCCAAGATGGGCCCGATGGCCAATCCCCGGCGCCTCGACGCCATGGAGGCCTTCATAGGCGACGCGCGGGCGAACGGGGCCGAGGTGCTGACCGGCGGCGAGCGCATGGGCAACCAGGGGTTCTTCTGGAAGCCGACGGTGCTCCGCGACGTGCCCGACACCGCCCGGATCATGAACGAGGAGCCGTTCGGGCCTGTGGCCCTGCTGAACACCTTCAAGGACTTCGACGACGCGGTCGAGAAGGCCAACCGCCTGCCCTATGGCCTGGCGGCCTACGCCTTCACCCAGTCCTCCAAGCGGGGGATGCTGATCAGTGACGCACTGGAGGCGGGTATGGTGGCGGTCAACAACGTCATGATCGCCGGCGCCGACGCTCCCTTCGGCGGGGTCAAGGAAAGCGGCCACGGCTCGGAGGACGGCCCGGAGGGCGTCCAGGCCTGCCAGGTGATCAAGTCGGTGAGCATGGCCTGACGCCATGCCCGAGATGCGGCGCTACGAGGGGCGGGCGGTTCTGGTCACCGGCGGCGGGTCGGGGATCGGCGAGGCGTGCTGCATCCGGCTGGCGTCCGAGGGCGCCAAGGTTGCGGTGCTGGATGTCGACCGGGCGAGGGCCGAGGCGGTGGCTGCGGGGCTGGGCCGCGACGCCATCGCGATCCAGGTCGATGTATCGGATTCCGCGGCTGTCGAGGCCGCTATCGCCGAGGTCGTGCGGCGGCTCGGGCCCCTGAGGCTGGCGGTGAACAACGCCGGGATCGGCGGCGCGCGGCTGCCCCCTGAGCAGACCCCGAACGACCAGTGGGAGCGGACCATCGCGGTCAATCTGTCGGGCGCCTTCTACTGCATGCGGTCAGAGCACCCGCATCTCCTGGCCGCGGGCGGCGGGGCCATCGTCAACACCGCCTCGGTGCTGAGCGTCGTGGCCTCGCCCGCTAATCCCGCCTATGTCGCCGCAAAGCACGGCATCCTGGCCCTGACGCGCACCTGCGCCCTGGCCTGGGGCAAGGACCGGATCCGGGTGAATGCGGTGGGGCCCGGCTTCACGCCGACGCCGCTGACCGCCGCCGCCACCGACGAATACCGGGCCAACGCCCTGGCCCACATGGCGCTGAACGACTTCCCCCAGCCTGAGGACGTGGCCGCCACGGTCGCCTTCCTCGGATCGGACGAGGCCAAGGCCGTGACGGGGGCCCTCTACATGGTGGACGCCGGCTTCACCATTTCCTGACGGGTGGGGCCTAGACAGGCGGCGCGTTGCTGTCGGCAGATCCGTGAAGTACGGAAATGGGCATGAGTGACGCCTCCACGGATGCGGGCGCGGCCAAGCCGGCCCCGAGCGGGCGTCGCCTGCTGTGGCCGGGCGGCCTCTCGGCGCGGCTGCTGATACTGACCGTGCTGATCG
>Ga0265338_10003576_pt1 | contig 21705 bp, 16 predicted proteins | sample 42126metaG_FD_193579 | JGI IMG/M metagenome (GOLD analysis project Ga0265338, IMG submission 193579) | Rhizosphere microbial communities from Carex aquatilis grown in University of Washington, Seatle, WA, United States - 4-21-26 metaG | ecosystem: Host-associated > Plants > Roots > Rhizosphere... | reverse complement strand
TATCAGCATTCTGCCTCAACGGATCCACCGCTCTCTGGCTGGCCGATTCAACCTCCGGCACCGGACGGAAATAATCCCGGATTTTTTGGGCATGACGCTGCACCAGTTCCGGGGCGCACAAACGCCATCCGTGTACAAAAACAATCCTCGCATCGCGGATCTGATCCTGCACGACCGCTCCGTCCAGTTGGGTGATCCCCCCGCCGGGTGTTTCCAGCAACGTGACGGTGGATTTTCCAAAAAAAGGAAACCATTCCATCACAGCATTGGTCACCCGGATCATGTGGTAACAAATCCGGGTTTTGCGCAGGGCCGGGGCGACGCCGGGAACCAGGTCCAGCCAGCTCCGCCGGCGCGGCACCGGATACTGGCAGTAGATGTCGCGGCGCGCGGTTTCAAAAAGATGGGCGTAGGAATGAAACGTGAAGTTGATCACACAATGCCCCTGTTCCTCCGCCAGGGCGATGAAGTGCGAAAATAACGTCAGCCGGTTGGCCAGCCGGCCGCAGCGCATCGTGATGAACAACAATTTTCCGGTGCGGCAGTTTCCCATCGGATCAAAGGTGCCGGTCGAGGCCGTGTTCACAACGGATTTTCCGGCTGGCGATGGTTTCGGCGAGACGCGCGAGGCTGGCCTCATGATGTCCGCGCGGCGCGGGCGGATGATTCAAATGAAACGTGATCGCGCGGCCATAGACAAATTTACGCCGGCGGCCCAGGTGATAAATCCGCGTGCCGATGTCGGAATCCTCGCCCGTACCCCAGCCGGTGTAATCCTCGTCAAAACCGTTCACGGCCAGAACGTCTTCACGCCAGAATGCCAGATTGCAGCCGATGATGCCACGCTGTTTGGTATCTCGGCGGATAATGGCGAACGGCCAGCGCACGCCCTTGGCCGCGCCGGAAATTTTTCCGGTGAGCATCCAGCCCCAGGCCGGTAGTTGGTCCGCCCCAAATCCCGGAACAAACGGTTCGCGCACGAAACAGCGGCGGCCCTGCACCCAAAAACCTTGTTCCGCCAGCGCCGCATGGTCGGCGACGAATTTGGCGTGCGGCACGCAATCGCCATCGGTGAAAACCAGATAACTGCCGGTGGCCGCGGCGACGGCTTTGTTGAGGATGACGGTCTTCCGGAAACCGTCGTGCGAATGCCAGATGTGTCTGACCGGCACGGGCGAGGTCTGGGAAAAACTACGGACAAGTTCGCGTGTGGGCTCGTCGGAACCGTCGTCGGAAACCAGAATTTCCTCCGGCGGGCGGGTCTGCCGCCGCAGGCCGTCAAAGGCTTTGGCCAATGCCTGCGGCTGGTTGAAAGTGCTGATGACCAGCGACACTGAAACAGCCGGTTTCATTTCTTCCTCTGGTTCAGTTCCCAGAGCTTGGCATATTTCAAAAAGGTGTAGTAGGAATGCTGCATGGAAACCAGAAATCCATGTGTGCCATCTCGAAAACCCTGTTCCAGGATGAATTTTTTTAGAAAAGCAACGGGCGGATTGAAGACCATGTGCGCCAGCCCGGCGCGCCGGCCCTGCTCGAACCGGCGTCGGGCCACGAGCGTGGAATAACGGTCACCCTTGGCAAAAATGACCGCCAGCGTCGGCCAGGGATGTTGCCAGATGAAATTTTTGAAATAGCCCGTGCTGCCGGAACATTCAAAGCCTTCATGCACCGCGTCCTCGCGATACTTGAACTTCCGGCGGTCGAAAACCTGCGGCTGCCGGTAATCGGGATACATGCCGCTGAATCGCATTGGCCGGCCCAGGAACGTATTCCGGCGCGGAACAAAATAGGCGGCATGCTGCGGCGCGGCCAGGGTGCGGCGTACTTCCTCGGCAAATTCCGGTGTGCTGCGTTCGTCGGAATCGATGCTCACGACCCAGTCATGTTTCAACAGGGCCAGCGCCTCGTTGCGCAACCGGCCGAAGCCGTGGAAGGGCAGGTTGACGTGACGCACGCCAAACTGCGCACACACCTGCGCCGTGTCGTCGGTGCTGAAGGAATCCACGACCACCACTTCGTCCGCCCACAACACCGTCGGCAGCACCTCCCGCAGGTTGGCGGCCTCCTGATAGGCGATGATATAAAGGCTGACGGGTTCCGGCATGATGTTGAAATTCAGTGCGGTCCGGCGCGTCCGCGTGGCGCATGAACCGCCAGCAGTGTATCCCACTCTTCACGCCACCCGCAAAAGAATTGTGAAACGATCCCGCCGTCCCATGATTTTCACGGCTTCGAAATCGCAACGACCACAGGAACCAGCTCCGAAAAGTTCTCGCGCTGAGCGCGGCCAGAGACCACAATCCCGGTCTCAATGGTTGCTTTTTTGCGCAGTCTGTGGACGTTCATCCGGCCCTATCGCGGACGGTTTTTTCTCGGCCTGCTCTGCGGGATACTGTTTGCGCTGGTCAACGGCCTGTTGCTTGGCGCGGTCAAGGTGGTCGTCCAACTGGTTTTTGAAGGCGAAACGAACCTGCACCAGCAGCTCGAGAACGCTCCCCGCTGGATTCATCCGATCTCCCAGCCGCTGGCGGCGCTGGTGCCCGAATTTCATGCGCCCGCGCCGAACGACACCATCCGCTGGCTGCTGGTCATCGGCACCATCCCGGCCATCATGCTGCTGCGGAACACGCTGCAATACCTCAGCCTTTACCTGACCAACTGGTCGGCCATGCACGCCATCGCCGACATCCGTACGAAGCTGTTCAGCCATCTGCAGAACCTCTCGCTCGGTTTTTTCAACCGCGCCAGCACCGGCGACCTGATTGCGCGCATCACCAACGATACGCAGGTGCTTTACGGCATCATCGGCAATTCGTTCGCCTCCGCGGTCAAGGACCCCATCACGGTGGTCTGCCTGCTGGGCTATCAACTCGCGACCAACGCCACCTTGACCCTGATTTCCATGGTGGTGTTCCCGGTGTGCATCGTGCCGATTGTGATTTTTGGCCGCAAGGTCCGCAAATCCGCCCGCGCCGTCCAGCAGTACAACGCCGAGCTCACGAACCTGATGCACGAATCCTTCACCAGCAACCGCGTCATCAAGGCCTACAACCTCGAGGAAACCGTCAGCGCGGAGTTTCGCGCCACCACCAAAAAATATGTCAGCCAGCTGATGCGCGTCATCCGCGCCAACGAAATCCCCAGCCAGCTCATGGAGTTTTTCGGCGCCACCGGCATCGCGCTCGTGTTCTTCTACATCCAGCACAGCCTCCAGTTTTTGCCCCCCGGTCAGCAACCGAAGTCGTCCGATTTTCTCACCTTCGTTTTGACCATCGTGATGATTTATCCGCCCATCAAGTCGCTGACCCGGCTGCACAACCAGCTGCACCAGGCCCGCGCAGCCAGCGAACGCGTCTTTGAACTGCTCGCCATTAGAAATTCTGTGCCCGAACCCGCCCAGCCAAAGATGCTGCACGCCGCCAATGCCGACATCGAATTCCAGAACCTCGATTTCAACTACGGCGAAAAGCCGGTGCTGCACAACATCAACCTCAGCGTCAAGTCCGGCCGGCTGGTGGCGTTGGTCGGCGCCAGCGGCTCCGGCAAAACCACCCTCGTCAACCTGCTGCTGCGTTTTTACGATCCCACGCGCGGCGCCGTCAAGATTGGCGGCGTGGACCTGCGGGAGGTTTCCACGCGCGATTTGCGGAACCAGATTGCCGTCGTCGCGCAGGAAAACATCCTGTTCAACGACACCCTCCGCCGGAACATCGAGCTGGGCCGGCTCGGGGCGACCAACGATGAAATCATCGCCGCCGCCCGGCACGCCTACGCCTACGAGTTCATCCTGCAAAAGCCCGAGGGCTTTGACGCCGTGATCGGTGAAAAGGGCGTGGCGCTTTCCGGCGGCCAGCGCCAGCGGATTGCCATCGCCCGCGCGGTCCTGAAAAATGCCCCGATCCTCATCCTCGATGAGGCCTTGAGCGCGCTCGATTCCGAATCCGAACGCATTGTGCAAAACGCGCTCGACGAACTGATGAAAGGCCGCACGACCTTCTGCATCGCCCACCGGCTTTCCACCATCCTCCACGCCGACCTGATTGTCGTCCTGGACCAGGGCCGCATCGTCGAGACCGGCACGCACGACGAGCTGGTCAGGCGCGGCGGCGTCTATCAGAAACTGTACGAACTTCAGTTCCGCAGCTGAATTGCCGCTCCATCCCGGCATTGATCCGCCGCACGGTTTTTAATTGTTAAGCCCGGTGGACTGGCATAAATTCTCCCCGCAGGCAGCAAAACCAAACAGAACTCATGCCCGAAAAAATTCCTTATCTCGACCTGGCGGCACAATTGCGCCCATTGCGCAAGGAACTTGATGCCGTCATTGCACGCACCCTCGACAACTGCTCTTTTTGCCTCGGCCCCGACGTGGCCCAGTTTGAAAAGGACTTTGCCAAATTCATCGGCGCGGAACACTGCTCCGGCTTCAACAGCGGCACCTCGGCCTTGCATGTGGCCATGCTGCTGCTCGGGGTCGGCCCCGGCGACGAGGTCGTCACCACGCCGTTCACGTTTGTCGCCACGAGCTGGGCGATTTCCTATGTCGGCGCCAGGCCGGTCTTCGTGGACGTGGACGACGCCACCTTCAATCTCGATCCGAAGCTGCTCGAACGCGCCATCACGCCGCGCACCAAGGCGGTCATGCCGGTGCATCTTTACGGCCATCCCTTTGACCTCGATCCTGTCCTGGCAATCTGCAAGAAACATAAATTGCCGCTCGTCGAGGATACCGCCCAGGCACACGGCGCAAAATACAAGGGCAAAACGGTCGGCACATTCGGTGAGATTTCCTGCTTCAGTTTTTATCCCGGCAAGAACCTCGGCGCCTGCGGCGAAGGTGGCGCGCTCGCAACCAACAACGCCGCCTTCGACAAGCGCGCCCGTTCCCTGCGCGAACACGGTTCCACCGTGCGGTATTATCACGACGAGGTCGGGTACAATTACCGCATGGAAGGCATCCAAGGCGCGGTGCTCGGCGTGAAGCTGAAACATCTGGCGAACTGGACCACGGAACGCCGCCGGGTGGCGCATCGCTATCACGAACTGCTGGCCGACACGCCGTTGCAACTGCCGCGCGAGGCCGCCTGGGGTGAAAGTGCGTATCATCTCTACGTGGTACGTCATCCACGACGCGACGATTTGAAGAAACATCTCGAGGCCAACGGCGTTGGGTGCGCGTTGCATTACCCGATGGCATTGCACCTGCAAAAGTGCTACGCGAGCCTCGGCCACAAGGCGGGTGATTTTCCTTTGGCCGAAAAGGCCGCGCGGGAATGTATCAGCCTGCCCATTTTCCCGGAATTGACCGATGCGCAAATCCAGCGGGTCGTGGCGGTCATCAAGGATTTCTTCAAGAAATAGAAAATCCCGGCCCGTCGCGTTGCGTCAGATGTCCGGGTATTCGCCCCTGAGGATCTGGGGCCGGTGCTGTTGATACAGGGCCAGCGCCGAACGGATGGCGCGATAGGCGTCAATGCGTCCCTGGAACTCCTCCACCTCGGGCAGTTCGGCCTTTTCCAGTTCCTTGTAAATCTCGAAGAAATGGCGGATCTCCAGCAGCACATGCGGTGGCAGTTGGGAAATGTCGTTGTAGTTTGAAAACATCGGGTCGTCGGCGTGCGCAGCGATGATTTTGATGTCCTCCAGGTGCTGGTCAATCATGCGCAACATGCCGATGGGACGCGCCTTCATCACGCACCCGGGAATCACCGGCTCCTGGGACAGGACCAGGATGTCGAGCGGATCGCGGTCCTGGCAGTAGGTTTGGGGAATGAAACCGTAATTGCTCGGGTAATGCACCGCGCTGTGCAGCATGCGGCTGATCTGCAGAAAACCCGACTTCTTCTCGAGTTCGTATTTGATCTTGCTCCGCATCGGACATTCGATGTACGCATTGCACATCTCCGGAACCGAATCGCCCGGCGGCAGAATGTGATAAGGGTTGTTCGTCGTATTGACCGGCAAAGCCTTTTTGGCGGGTTTGGTTTTGGCCTTATTTTTTGCGATTCTTAGTTTACTTCCCATAATTCGGGACAGTAGTGAGTTTTCATGGCCGGCACAATGACAAACCCGGCACACATTGCCCTCACCTCTGAATATTACAGTTCCATGAATCGCGGTGAAATGAATGGACCCGGAACCAGGCGCTCATCACAGCCAGGGACATCCGTTGCAAGCCCGTCATTAAAAGCATTCTTTTGCGGTCTATTCGCTGCTGTGGTATATAAGTTGAATTCAGAATCATCATGCAGAGGCCTGAAATCATGCTTTGTGAACGACCGGTTGTGGACACCCACCGGCGGGGACCATTTTGGGCAGCAGGCGAGCGCGGTCTCCGGCGGGGATGCGGTTTGATGCTGGTGATCTGGGGATTGCTGGCGCCGGAACGCACCCTGGCCGGTGGAACCTGGACGCCGCTGGCGCATTCCGCGCCCGGAGCGGTCAACCTGATGCTGCTGCTCTCCGACGGCACGGTCATGGCCGCCAACAACGATGATTTTACCGTCGGGCGTGCCTGGTATTTGCTGACGCCCGACAGCCACGGCAGTTACGTCAACGGCACCTGGACGACACTCGCCTCGATGCACGACACGCGGCTTTTTTATTCCTCGGCGGTCCTGCGGGATGGCCGGGTCTTCGTCGCCGGCGGCGAATACGGCAGCGGCACCAACTCGGCGGAGGTCTATGATCCGTTGAGCAACACCTGGACCCAGGCCCCGCCGCCGCCCGCCGGCCAGGTCATGTTTTACGATTCGATTTCAAAAATTTTGCCGACCGGCAACATATTGATCGCGCCGGTGGAACCCGCGACTTCTGGTGGCACGGTCATTTATAATCCCGCCGCCAATGCCTGGTCAAACGGTCCGGTGCTTTATCGCGGCACCGATCAGGACGAAGCCAGCTGGATGAAATTGCCTGACGACAGCATCCTGGCCATTGATCCGTTTGGCACCAATTCGGAACGCTATATTCCCTCGCTGAACGCCTGGATCAACGATGGCAACGTGCCGGTTTCCATTTATGACCCGTATGGTTCGGAAATGGGCGCGGCGATTCTGTTGCCGGACGGGCGGGCTCTTTTTCTGGGCGCCACCGGACACACCGCGCTGTACACGCCCTCTGGCAACACCAGCCCGGGCACATGGGCGGCGGGACCCGACATTCCCAATGCTCAAGCAACTCCTGACGCGGCGGCGGCCATGATGATGAACGGCAGGATATTATGCGCGGTTTCGCCATTGCCTGCTTCCGGCGATCATTTCCCGTCGCCCACGAGCTTCTACGAATATGATTCCGTTTCCAATGCCTTCACCCTGGTAAATGCTCCAACCGGGGCCACGGGCAATTACTCCACCTTCACCACCATGATGCTCGACCTGCCGGACGGCACCGTGCTCTACTCCAATTTCGGCAGCCAGCTCTACAACTACCAGCCCGACGGCACACCGCTGGCAGCCGGCAAGCCGGCCATCAGCGGCATTACCACAAACCTGGACGGTTCCTATCATATAACCGGCACGCTGTTCAACGGCATCTCGGAAGGCGCGGCGTATGGCGACGATGCCCAGATGAACAGCAATTACCCGCTGATCCGGATGACCAATTCCGTCAGCGGCAATGTTTATTACGCGCGAACGTTCAACTGGAGCAGCACCGGCGTCATGACCGGCAATAATTCCGAGACCACGGACTTCACCCTGCCGGTCGGCCTGCCTCCGGGAACCTATTCGTTGTCCGTAGCCGCCAACGGCATCAGTTCCGATCCGGTGACATTCAATTACGTGCCGGACGCGCTGGTGGTTACGCCGTTCACCGGGTTTACGGCCAGCGGCAACTCCGGCGGACCTTTCAGCGTGACCTCCCAAAGCTACAGCCTGACCAATGCCGGCCTGGCGTCGCTGAACTGGTCGCTCGTCAATACCTCGGCCTGGCTGGCTGCCTCGCCGGGCAGCGGCACATTGACGCCCGGCGGCCCCGCAACGAGCGTGACGGTGAGCCTGAACACTGCAGCCAGCAATCTGCTCGCCGGGACTTACACCGCCACCGTCTGGTTCACGAATCAAAATGACGGTTTCGGGCTGGGGCGACAGTTCACACTTCAGGTGCTTTCAGCGCAACTTGTTCAGAACGGCGGCTTCGAGGCCGGCAAATTCACCAGTTGGACGCAGTCCGGAAACACCGGCTCCACTTCGGTCACCTCGAGTGGCAACACCTTCATCCATTCCGGTTCCTACGGAGCAAAACTGGGGCCGGTCGGCTCGCTGGGCTACCTCTCGCAAACCGTGCCCACCCTCCCCGGCCAGCCGTATTTGCTCTCCCTCTGGTTGAGCAGCCCGGACGGTCAGACGCCCAATGAATTTCTGGTGGCATGGAACGGCCAGACCAGCTTCGACCAGGTCAATATCCCGGCCATCGGCTGGACCAATTTGCAGTTCATCGTCACGGCCACCGCCAGCAGCACGGTGCTGCAATTCGGATTCCGCGACGACCCGACCTGGCTCGGGCTGGATGACATCAGCCTGACCTCCGTTCCGCTGCCAATGCTGCAATCCGCCGTGAAGACCAACGGCGGCGTCAAATTGACCTGGAACGCCCTGACCGGGCTGCTGTACCAGGTGCAATACAAAACCAATCTGACCCAAGGCAACTGGATCAACCTGGGCGGCGTCACCACTGCCAGCAACAGCATCGTTAATGCATCGGACGTCGCCCCGGCCGACCCGCAGCGATTTTACCGGGTCCAGTTGCTGCGTTAGGTTGCAGCTCCTTCTTGCTCCGCACGGATTGGGTGCGGTAACTTGGCCGCATGTCGCATGCGGATTTTGTCCATCTTCACCTGCACACCGAGTATTCCCTGCTCGATGGCGCCTGCCGGCTGGACCGGCTGATGGACAAGGCGCATGAGCTGAAGTTCCCCGCCCTCGCCATCACCGACCACGGCGCCATGCACGGCGTCATTGATTTTTACAAGGCGGCGCGCGAGCAGGGCATCAAGCCCATCATCGGCTGTGAGGTGTATGTCGCACCCGGCAGCCGGCTGGAGAAAAAAACCAGCGGCGCGGGCGGCGGTCGCGATGTGTATCATCACCTCGGATTGCTGGCCAAGGATGAAACTGGCTACAAAAACCTCATCCGGCTCACCACGGCGGCACATCTGGAGGGCTATTATTACAAGCCGCGCATTGACAAGGAAATCCTGGCGAAATACAGCCAGGGCCTGATCGCGATGTCCGGCTGTCTCGCCAGCGAGATTCCCGACTGGATCATGAAGGATCAGCTGGACAAGGCGCGCGACACGGTGGACTGGTTCAAACAGACGCTCGGCGCGGACAATTTCTTCCTCGAACTCCAGAATCATGGCATCGCGGAACAGGCGAAGGTCAACAGTCATTTGATCAAGTGGGCAAAGGAGTTCGGCCTCAAGCTGGTCGCCACCAACGACGTTCATTACGTCGAGAAAAATCATTCGCACGCACACGACTGCCTCATTTGCATCGGCACCCAGACGCAGCTCGCCGACCCGAAGCGGATGCGCTACCAGCCGGAGCAGTTCTACCTGCGCACCGCGGAGGAAATGAAGGCGCGTTTCGCCGATACGCCCGAAGCCGTCAGCAACACGCTCGAAGTCGCCGAGAAGTGCAATCTGGAAATCAAGTTTCCGAAAGCCACCAGCGACCTGCACTACCCGGTCTTCCATCCGCCGGAACATTTTACGCGCGAGGGCTATCTGCGGCAATGGCTGGCCGAGGGCCTGTTCCGCCGTTACACGATTCGCGCCAAGGCGGAAGGGAAGGAATTCATCGTCACCGGCATTGACGACCCAACACGGTTGCCGACTTTTAAAATCACCGAAGAACAAGTTCGAAATCCGAAATCCGAAATCCGAAATCTGGATGATCCCGTGGTTGCCGCCGCCATCAAGACGGTCATTGACCGCCTGCAACTGGAACTGACCGTCATCGAAAAGACCGGGTTCATTTCCTATTTTCTGATTGTCGGCGATTTCATCCGTTACGGGCGCAGCCAGGGCATTGCCTGTGTGGCGCGCGGTTCGGCGGCCGGTTCGATTGTCACCTACCTGCTCGAAATCGCAAACGTGGACCCGATCCGCTACGGTTTGCTGTTCGAACGGTTCCTGAACCCCGAGCGCGTCAACCCGCCGGATATTGACATTGATTTTGCCGACGACCGCCGCGCCGACGTCATCGAATATGTCCGCCAGAAATACGGGCGCGATTCCGTCGCCCAAATCATCACCTTCGGTACCATGGGTGCCAAATCGGTTGTGCGCGACGTGGGCCGCGTGATGGGCCTGAGCTACGGCGATTGCGACCGGCTCGCGAAAATGATTCCGTTCGACCTGAAAATGACGCTCGAAAAAGCGCTCAAGCAGTCGCCGGAATTCAAGGAAGCGTACGAAACCGAGGAGGTCACTCGCGAACTGATTGACACCGCGCTCATCCTCGAGGACCTCACCCGCAACGCCAGCGTCCATGCGGCCGGCGTCGTCATCGGCGACCAGCCGCTGGTGAACCTGCTGCCGCTCAAGGAGGACGATGACGGCGCAATCGTCACGCAATACGCGATGAATCCCGTCGGGGATCTCGGCCTGTTGAAGATGGATTTCCTCGGACTGAAGACGCTGACGGTCATCCGCAACACCTGTGAAATGGTCAAGCGCACGCACGGCGTGGAAATTGACATTGACCATCTGCCGCTCGACGATAAAAAAACCTACGACCTGCTGAACCGCGCAGAAACGCTTGGGGTGTTCCAACTGGAATCCGGCGGGATGCGCGATCTTTGCAAGAAATTCCAGATCAGCTCCGTCGAGCACATCACCGCGCTCGTGGCGCTGTACCGGCCCGGCCCGATGGACCTCATCCCGGATTTCATCAAACGCCGGCATGGCGAGATTGAAATCAAATACGAACACCCGTTGCTCGAATCCATCTCGAAGGAAACCTACGGCATCCTGATTTACCAGGAGCAGGTCATGCAGGCCACGCAGTTGCTGGCCGGCTTCACTTTGGGTGCGGCAGATCTGCTGCGGCGCGCGATGGGCAATAAGAAGGTCGAGGAAATGCAGAAGCAGCGCGACACGTTCGTGAAGGGCTGCGCCGCCACCAACAAGATCCCCGCCGCCAAAGCGAACCAGATTTTTGATTTGCTGGAAAAATTCGCCGGCTATGGCTTCAACAAATCGCACGCCGCCGCCTACGCCATCGTCGCGTACCAGACCGCCTACCTGAAGGCGAATTATCCGGTGGAATTTTTCTGCGCCATGATGACCAACGACATGGCGAACACGGAAAAATTGGCGGAATACATCGCCGAGGCCCGGGAATTTGAAATCGAGGTGCTCGGCCCGGACGTGAACGAGAGCGGCGTGTTTTTCGCACCCGCGCGCGAAGGCAAGGCGATCCGGTTCGGCCTGGCGGCGATCAAAGGCGTGGGTGAAGCCGCGGTCGAGGCAATTTTGAAGGCGCGGAACGGGGTTGGAAAATTCAACACGCTGGCCGATCTGTGCGAACACGTGGACGGCCGGTCGCTGGGCCGCAAAACCCTGGAAGCGCTCATCAAGACCGGCGCGTGCGATGATTTCGGACAGACCCGCGCCACCCTGTTTGCGCAGATCGAACGCACCCTGGCCCGCGCCGCGAGCATCCTTTCCGACAAGCAGAAGGGACAAAGCTCGCTCTTCGGCGCGCTTGAGGAAAAGGCGCCGCCGATGCCGGAAAGCATCAGCAACCTGCCCGAATGGCCGCAGCACGAGCTGCTCGCGCACGAAAAGGAGCTGCTCGGCTTTTACGTCACCGGCCATCCGCTGACGCCGCTGGTGCCGTTGCTGGAAAAGTACACGCTCACCAACACCGCAAAACTCGCCGAGCTGCCGAACCGTTCGCTCACCCGCATCGGCGGCATGATCGCGGCGGTGCAGCACGGTTTTTCAAAAAAATCCGGCAAGCCGTATTCGATGGTGACGCTGGAGGACCTGGAAGGTTCGGTGCAATTGCTGGTGATGAACGACTACGACAAGTTCCGTCCGCTGCTGGAACCGAACCAGGCCATCCTGGTCGTTGGTGAAGTCAGCACCGGCGAAGACAGGCCGAAAATCTTTCCGCAGGAAATCCTACGACTCGAAGAGGCGCCAAAAAAATATACCAAACAGGTTCATCTGCGCTTGCACACGGCGCACCTGAAACCGGAGCAGTTGGAGGCCGTGCGCGAACTCGTCGCGGCGCATCCGGGCAAATGCCCGTTGTTGCTCTGCTTCATGCGGCCGGAAGGGGCGACGGTCTTTGTTGACACCAACGACCGGTTCGGCGTTGCGCCTTCGCTGGAACTGGAACGCGCCGTGAACAAACTGTTCGGCGAGAAAACCTATTATGCCAAGGTGGACATCAGCCTGCCCGAACGCACTCCCCGGCGCTGGGATAAGAAAAACGGTTCAAACGGCGGCGAGGAATAATTTCCGGGTCCACCCAGTCAATCATTTCATGGATGTCCCACCCGGATGCATCCAGCCGGCCAAGCCCGTCACTTGTTAACCCGGACCCGGAGCAGGAGGGTGGGAATGGCCAGGCCGGTCCCGATCGCACCGATGGTGAATGTCACACGCAACGCGTAACCGACAGCAGTAATCAAGGTTTCGGTGGCCCCTGCGGAATTGGGCGCCGCCAGTGCAAAGAACCCGAGAATGGCGTTGGCTGCGAAACTGCCGGGCACCATCGGAATGCAGCCCGCGACATCCAGGGCGTTGGGCGAAATGTTCGTGCGCGACCGGAGCACCTGCACCGCGCCGCCCACGGCCAGCGCCGCCGTAAACGAGGCGGCTTCCAGACTCCAGCCGTATTCCTGGCAGAGGGTGCGCACCGCCAGCGCAAGCGCACCGCTGGCCGCGCACCAGGGGAGCGAACGGAACCCAATGTTGAACAACACGCCAAAGCCAAAGGCCGCCAGCGCGCCGCAAACCGTTTGATGAAGCAGATGCAACAGATCCATGCTCAATGTCCCTCCACGAGCAATGCCTGACCCAATCCCAATCCAACGGTGATGAAAATAAGAATGACCACCACCCACACCGCCCGGGCGCTGCCCAGGGTGGGGCGCCCCTCCAGAATATCGTTCTGCGCGTTGAATGACGGCACACCCGGCACCAGCAATAGAATGGAGGCAATCATCGCCGTCGCCACCGTCTGGCTGCCCGCCCAGCGCGCACCCAGACCGCCCAGCACGGAACTCAAAAACGAAACCGCCGTGGCGCAGATGAACACGTTGACGTGGCGCGTGATGAGATCACGGCGTACAAATTGGCCGATGGTCGCCGCGAGAAAAACCGGCCCCGTGCCCGCCCAATCCACACCCAGCAGCCGGCCGAACGCGGCACAGGCAAGTCCCACCGCCACCGCCATCACCAACGGGGAGTGCCGCGGCGTTTTCGCCACCAGACCTTCCAGTTGGGCGCTGGTTTCGGCCGGTGTCAGCTCCCTTCGTTGCACGCGGTCGGCAAGATGTCGCAGTTCCTGGTCAACCCGCTGGTTGACTCCGAGATTGCCCACTTTGCGCATGCGGGTGATTCCTTCATTGCCGATGCCAACCGTGATGGCGAGCGAGGCATAACCAATACGCAGGTCCACGCGTTCGGCGCCCAGCCCGCGGGCAACCTGGTCAACAATTTCCTCCACGCCGTGGGCGCTCGCCCCAGCTTCCATCAACAGCCGCCCGGCGTCCAAGGCCGCCATGGCGATCGGTTCGAGCGAAGCGACCGCTTGGTTGTTGTCGTCTGCCATAGCACTGTTCATCATGTTTTTTGCCGATCTGACGGGAATATTTTATAGCAAACATATCAGGGCTGCACCCTATAAAAATAGGCTTTGGCCCGCCGGACAGGCAACGAGCCTTGTGTTGCTGGCTCCCTGATCCGGCAAATTAAAGTTGTTGTCGCCAAAAAAACATTGTCATTCCTGCCAGCTCCAAAGAAGAATGGGGCAATGCTTGGCCAACTCCCGTATCTGCTAATCGAGTTCGTTGTTCAAACGGTGATTTTTTGCGCACTGCTATGGATGATGATCAAAATCCAGAAGCTCGACCAACATTTCGAATTCCGTTTCGTGGGTGTGCTGGGGACGGCGGCACTCGTGACCGGACTGGATCTGTTGCTGGACCGGACCGTCGGCCATTTCCTCGGCGAGTATCTGGCCTCCTACATCACCGTTCCGATCACGAGCACGGTTTTGGTGGTGTGCCTCAAAAAAGTCACTGGCGCGGACCTGGTGGACATCATTTTCACCGGCGCCATCGCCTACGCGCTGATGTTCGCAGTGAACCTTTTCATCCTAGGCTCGCTCATGGGCAATTTGCGGCCCGCCGCCAGGAATCCCGACGAATTTGAAACGGCCACGCAACAGCAGGAGATAACGGCGCAACCTCAACCCGCCCCCCGGACCAATCCGCCGGCCTCAATCCCGCCCACCAATTCCATAACCCAAAGTCCGGCGAAACCGGCTGAAAAAGCGAACCCGCACATTTCCGTCAAGGGTGTCACCCGGAACGGCGCCCAATCGGCGGTGTCCATTCAAACCGAAACCAAGGGCTATACACTTTTTCTTGGCGAATCGCTCACGGTGCAAACGGCTGACGGCCCCTTGCCCGTGCATTTCACGGAGTTGGGCAAGGATTGGGTGACTCTGGAAATTGGCGGAGAAACGGTAAAATTTCCCATTCCCTGACGTGCCGGGCCGGCACCTCCTCATCCCGGCCCCAGACTGCCATGAAAGGCGCTGTAAACCATCTGCACCGCCACCGCCGACAGGATCAATCCCATCACCCGGCTCAGGATATTCGCCCCCGACTTGCCGATAAATTTGACAATCCGACCGGCCAGCAACATCAGGACCAGCGTGGCAGCCAGCACCACTGCCATCACGCCACAGGTTATGGTCTGTTCCAGCAGGCTGTTGGTGTTGTTGTCCGTCAACACCACCACCGACAACAACGCACCCGGCGTCGCAATGGACGGCATGGCCAGCGGGAAAACCGCCACGTCATGGCCTTCCTCCGGCGGCGGAGCCGCGCCCGATGATTTTTCGAAAATCATCGTCAGGGCAAACAGGAACAACACGACCCCGCCGGCGATCTGAAACGAGAGCAATTCAATCCGCATCACCTGCAGCAGTAATTCGCCAAAAAAAAGAAACCCGGCCAGCAGAAAAAAAGCGATGATCGTCGCCCGGATGGCCGCGCGCCGCCGCTCCGGGGCCGCCATGTGCTTCGTCACCGACAGATAAAGCGGCATGGTGCCCAGCGGATCCACCGTCACCCACAACGTCACAAAATCAAACAGCAATTCATTCCAGCTCATATGGTATCAATCGGGACGAAGCATTTCGAAGCGGTCTTTTGTGCGGCAATACCAGTTCGGACTGGCCATGCGACCAATCACATGAAATTGCCCGCTCCGGATCCGCAGTGTCTTCGGATCAAACAATTCGTCGCGCACCTGCACCCGTTTCACCAGTCCAATGACGAGCCGGTTGCCACCGATTTGCAGCGTGCCCCATTCCGTGCACTCCAGGCTCGCCGGTGATTCCGCGATGCGCGGCGGTTTCACCACGGAGCTTGGCGCGGTCGTGAGACCGGCGGATTGCAGTTCACTCACGCCGTAGGGCAGCGACGCGGCAGTGCGATTCATCGCTTCCGCCACTTTTTCATCCACGAGATTGACCACAAATTCGTGCGTCAACCGGATGTTGCGGGCCGTGTCCTTGGGCGTCCCGTCCGCGCGGTCGCCGGGACAAAATCCGAGAATGGGCGGGTTCGCGCCCAGCACATTGAAAAAGCTGAACGGTGCGGCGTTCACCACGCCATCCGGCCCGAGTGTCGTCACCCATGCAATCGGACGCGGCGTGACCAGCGAAGAAAGCACCGCATAAGCGCGATCGGCATGTTTGCCTTCAAGATCAAGTTCCATGGGCGATAGTGTAACCGGTGGAATCCGGCCGGCAACCTTTCCGCCACTTCACAGCCTTCGCCCCAACGTTGCAGCGCCAATGCGTGGGCCAGACCGTCAGCTCTTGGGTGTCAGCGGGGTATAATAGTAGATGACGGTGTACGTTGCCGGAATTTTGCCGGGATTGCGCAGGCACGTGGTGGCATGAGAGGCGAAAAAAATGACCGAGCCTGGCCCAACGGTCTGGGACTGGCCATCGAAAGTCGCCTCAATCGTGCCTTCCTTGACGATGATCACCTCCTCTTGCAGATGCAGGCGCGGCGGGCCGCTCGTCTGACCGGGATTGAGCGTGGTGATGTGGCAGTTGATCTTGTCCAACGTCGCGGTGGGTCCGTCAAACAGCGTCCGGCGGACTCCATTGGTGGTGGGGACGGGCTGCATTTTCTGCCAGTCAAAAATGGCGGAAGGAAGCCTGGTGGCGGCGGACGATTTTGGTTCTGTGGTTTGAGCCATAAGAGTAAAACCAAGGGTGGCAAAAATCATCGAACAGAAAAGTATTTTCATAATGTGTCTGATTTGCGGGTGTTGGCTGATGGCCGGACGTTAGGCTCTCCGTGCTTCAATCGCAGCTAAAATCTTGAACCGCGTTCACCGGTTTCGGACCGGCATCAACCCGAAATGCAGCGCCAGCCAGACAGGCACCGCAAACACGACAATCGCCGTCAACCGGTCCCAGTTCCAGTCCATGCCGATGTGCGCCTGGATCGGAAAGATGGTGATCATGAAATAATTTGCGAACCGGGTGTGGCCGAGAAAGCGGAGTTGTTTCGGAAATCGTTTGCGAAGTCCGCTCGCCAGCGCCACCACGCCCATCGCGATGACCAGAAAGGTGACGAGCAGGTTGACCGGCAGCATCGCCTCCCATTCCAGATACCTTCCGTGCGCCGCCCGCGGCACAAAATAAGGCCAGAGCCACTGCGCGCCCGCCCAAAGAAAACTGAACCCCGTCTGGATGGCCGTGCGAAAGCTCGCCTTGTCCGCCGTCAACTCGTTCAGCAACAGGCCGAAATAGAGCGGCACGATGCCCCAGATCAAGGCCGCGTGCTCAAACGGCGCGACAATCAACCCGGTGAAGGTGGCCCAGCAATTGTGGAACATCCGGTGGGTGGTTCGGAATCAGTGCGCGAGCTTGTCGTACTCCTGTTTGACCTCGCCGACGGCGTTGGTGGTCGCACCCTTCACCTTCGCCGCAACATTGGTGGCCACCACCCCGGCTGCTTGCACGCCGGTCGTAACCTTTTGGGTCGCATTCGTCGCTGTCTCGCCCACCACCTGGGCGCCCGCCTTGACCGCATCCGTCACGGCATCCTTGACCGATGTCGCGGCGGTCTTGGACTCAGCTTCGATTTTTTGCGCCTCGGATGGTTTCTTGCAGATCACCAGGATGGCAACCACCGCCACCGCCAGAATCAGCAGGGCAATCAGACCTTTAAGTAATTTCATAAAAATTTTGACGAAGCCAGCGGCCGTTTCGTTCGATTTAAGCCCGGCGTTCTTTGATGGCCGCCAGAATGTCCGCCACGACTTCGCCCTTCGGCTTCGCGCCAATGTTGCCTTTGCCGTGCAGACGGACGGAAACATTTCCAGCGTCCATGTCGCGACCGCCAATGACCAGCATCGTGTGGACTTTAGCCTTCTCGGCTTCGGCAATCTTCGCCTTGATCGGGTCCGTGCCGAAATCGGCCACGACGCGCACAAAGTTAGCGCGCAGTTCATTCACGATGGCCTTCGCGTAATTCAACAACGGCTCTTCCTCGCCGAGCGTGAGCACGCGGACCTGCTCGGGCGCCAGCCAAAGCGGGAAGTTGCCGGCGTAATGCTCGATGAGAAAGCCGATGAACCGTTCGTGCGTGCCCAGCGGCGCGCGATGGATGCACAACGGCGTCTTGTTGCTGTTGTCCTTGTCGCGGTAGGTGAGACCGAACCGCGCCGGCACGGCGAAGTCCACCTGGTTGGTGGCCAGCGTAAATTCGCGGCCGATGACGCTCCAGACCTGCACATCAATCTTTGGCCCGTAAAACGCCGCCTCGTTGGGCACCTCAACGTAGGGAATCTTCGAATCAATAAGCGTCTTGCGGACCATGTCCTCGGTCTGCTTCCAAAGCGCCGGTTCGTTTACGAATTTGGCGTTGTCGCCGGTCAGGCGCGCCGGGTCGTGCGTGCTGAAGCGCATGACAAACTTTTCGATGCCGAAAATCTTGAAATATTTCAGGTAAAGATCGTTTACCGCGTTGAACTCCTGCGCGAACTGCTCCGGCGTGCAATAGATGTGCGCGTCGTTCATGTTGAGCGAGCGGACGCGCATGAGGCCGAACAATTCGCCCGACTGCTCGTAGCGGTAGCAGGTGCCGTATTCGGCCAGCCGCAACGGCAAATCGCGGTAACTGCGCGGTTCCGCCGCGAAGATGCGGTGATGATGCGGGCAGTTCATGGCTTTGAGGTAATAACTTTCCGGCTCGCCAAGTTTTTTCAATTCCGCGCGCAACGCGGACAGCTCGTTGAAAGCGGCAATAACGGGCTGTGGCGCACCGCCGGCTTTGACGGCGGCTTCAACGGCAACAAATTCTTCGTCTTTCAAAATGGCAGACATGCCGGAGAAAATAGCCGTCCGCGAACCGCAATGAAACCCCAATTTTCAACGGTTGGAAAGATTCCTTCGTTTTCCAAACAAAAACGGGACGACTTGCGCCGTCCCGTCCGAGTTTCATCCGTTTCTTATCTCAAGGATAAATCAAGCGGTAGAATTCCGTCGGCTTGGCGGGATCAATCGGAAGCGTGAGTTGATTGGTGCCGGTTGAATTGGCGACGGTGCCCCAATCATTCGTGTTCAAGCTGATGCCGTTGGCGAGGTGGTTGGTCTGCGCGAGCAAACGCCAGCCGATGTGATCCGAGGGCCACGAGAAATTGAGATTCGTGCCGCTTACGGCAAAGACGATGTTCGTCGGGATTGTGGAAACGGTAACCGCGTTTGTCACCGTGACACTGGCCGCCGCAGAAGTCAGCACACTGCCCCCGTCGTAAAGCAGGTTCGCGGTGAGTGTGTTGGTTCCGACAGGAGCGTTGGACCAGGTGAGTTGATACGGTGGCGTGGTGGATTCGCCAAGCAAAGTGGCGCTGTTGTAGAACTGCACTTTTTCGACCGTGTGATAGCCGTTGGTGGTCACGAAGGCCGTCAAAGTGATGTTGGAGGCTGCGTTGAACGAACTGCCATCCGTTGGCGACGTAAGCGCCACCACTGGCAATCCGGTTTGCGCAGCGGCGAGCAGGCCGCTGATTTGTGACGAGGTGAGCGTCTGGCTGAAAATAGCGGCTTCGTCCATCGCGCCGCTATAACGGCCATAATTTGGATTATTGCCGAGATAGGCAGCGTTGGTAAACGAGACAAGCGCCGGATTGGTGGTGCCGGTGTTGTAGGAAATCAGCGCGGCGTTGGTTGCCAGGTAAAGCACCGCATTGGTCGGACTGGCAACGAGCGCGATGAAGCTCCACTGGTTCGTCGGCACCAGCAGCGATGACGAAGAATAAACAAAACCGTTCCGCATGTAGGAGAGTTGAGGGCTGTGGTTGGCGAAGCCCAGGCTGATGATCATGCCGCTGCCATTGTTCCAAGAGATGATGCCCGGGTAGTAACCCGGATCGGCATTGGGTTTGACCCAGGCGGTCAGAGTGATATTGCTGCCGAGGTTCAACGCGGGAAGCGCGACGCTGGTGCCGGAACCGCTGAATTGATATGCAGTATTGGTGGATTCAAAGCCGGGCCAGGCCGGCGGCGTCGGGCCGCTCACGGCGAAAACCAAACTGCCGTGGTTGGTGCCGTTGTTGCCGCCGACGGAATCATAAGCGGTCGTGCCGGAGGTTTCGTTCAAACGCCAGTAGGCAACTGCTCCGGCGTTCAACACGGCGTTGGTATAGGTCGAGGCGAAATTCGGAAACGGCGTGGAAACGGAAACCGTCGCCGTCGCATTGGGTCCGTAACCATCGCCGGCGGTGTAGGTGAACGTGTCCAGGCCATACCAATAATTGTTCGGCGTATAAACCGCGTTCGTGCCGGCGAGGACGGCGCTGCCACGCGCGGGCTGGGTGATGGATTGAATGGACAGCGGCAGGCTGTAAGGATCGGTGTCATTGGCCAGCACGGGAATTGTGACCGGCGTGTTTTGCGTGGTCGTCGCCATGTCGTTCACCAGCGTTGGCGGTTGCGGCTGATTGACCGTCACCGTCACGGTTGCAGTCGCGGTGTCAAAGTAGCCGTCGAAGATTGTGTAAGTGAACGTGTCGGTGCCGGTGAAACCAGTTGTGGGCGTGTAGAGAACATTTGTTCCGACGATGGCGGTTGAGCCATTGCTCGGCGGCGTGACGGATTGGACGGACAGCGCATAGCCGTTCGGGTCGGAATCGTTGGCCAGCACATTGATGGTCACGGCGGCATTCTTCAACGTGTTGGTCGCGTCGGCCACGGCGACCGGCGGTTGATTGGTCACCGTGACGTTGGCGGGCAGCGAACCCAACACGCTGCCGCCGTCATAAACCACTTCCGCTACGAACGTGTATATTCCATGCGGCACGCTGCTGAAATTGTATTGATACGGCACCGTGGTGACTTCACCCAGCAGGCTGGCGCCGTTATAGAATTGAACTTTCTGGATGCTGTGGCCGTTGGCTGTGACGGAGGCCGTGAGATTGAGATTCGCCGGTGCAACATAAAAGCTGCCGTCAGCCGGTGCGGTGAGCGTCACGGCGGGCAGCGAAATCTGCGCGGCAGAAACGAGGTTGGTGAGCTGCGTCGGCGTGAGTTGTTGGTTATAGATGCCGACCTCGTCCAGCGCGCCGTTGTAACTGGCGTAAGGGTTTTTGCCAAGATAACCCGTGTTGGTAAAGGACGTGAGCGCCGGGTTGGTGGTGCCCGTGTTGTAGGCGATCAGGTTGGCGTTGGTGGCCATGTAAAGCAACGCGTTGGTCGGGCTTAAGGCGAGCGCGATAAAGGTCCACTGGTTGGTGGGCACCACCAGCGATGACGAGGAATAGACGGAGCCGTTGCGAACGTAGGTGAGGCGGTTGTTGCCGTTGCCGAAGCCCAGGGAAATCGTATTGCCGCCGCCGCTCCAGGAGACGACGCCCGGATAATTCGCACTCTGCGCGGCGGCCGGTTGAACCCAAGCGGTGAGCGTGATGTTGCTGGTAAGATTGAGCGCGGGAATGGAAACGCTCGTGCCGGAACCGCTGAACTGATATGCCGTGTTGGCGGATTCAAAACCGGGGAACGCCGGCGCGGTAGGCCCTGTCACGCCAAGCACAAGACTGCCGTTGTTCGTGCCGTTGAAGCCGCCGATTGAATCATAAGCGGTCGTGCCGGACGTTTCGTTCAGCCGCCAGCAGGCGACCGGTGCGGTGGCGTATGTCTGCGCCACATAAGGTGGCGTCGCGATGACTGACAACGCACAAACGGTGCTGGTGACGGCACCGTAGTTGTTGGTGACCACCACAAAATATTGTCCTGAATTGGTCGGCTGGGGATTGGAAAAATTCAGTGTCGCACCGGTCGCGCCGGCAATGGCCGTCCCGTCATAAAACCACTGATATACCAGCGTCGCCTGGCCACCGGCGGAAACCGTGAGCGAAACATTTGAACCGGTGTAAGCGGTCACCGTTGCCGGTGGCACCGTCGCCAGATACGGCATAACGGTGATGGCATT
>Ga0265338_10003575_pt1 | contig 21708 bp, 21 predicted proteins | sample 42126metaG_FD_193579 | JGI IMG/M metagenome (GOLD analysis project Ga0265338, IMG submission 193579) | Rhizosphere microbial communities from Carex aquatilis grown in University of Washington, Seatle, WA, United States - 4-21-26 metaG | ecosystem: Host-associated > Plants > Roots > Rhizosphere... | reverse complement strand
TGGCTGTTGACTTCACCTCTGTTGTACTCCTAGGAAAACTAAAACCAAAGGTACTACCCTTGCCCTCTGTACTCTTAAAGATGATGGCCCCGCCCTGGGCGGCTATTACCTTCTTGGCCATAAACAATCCCAACCCTGTACCATCTGGCCGCATCTTCCTAGCATTGTCTGCCCGGTAAAACTTGCTAAACAGATGATGTTGTAGGTTTCTGGGCACTCCCACCCCTGTATCAACTACAGTGTAGCTAACTTCCTTATCTGTGGCTGCCAGATTGACCGTTACGCTGCCACCCTTAGGGGTGTAATAGAGAGCGTTGTCTAGGAAGTTCATCACCACCTGGCGTATCTTGGTCTCGTCTAGATTAAGCATGGGGAAGTTATCGGGCTTATGATAAGTCATTCTAATCTCGCGGTTGGCCGCCTGCTCGCCTAGTTGCTGCACCTCACCTTCCACCACCCCAGCCAAGTCGGTAGGCTTATTTTCTATAACGAACTTACCGGTTTGCAGCCGTGAAACATTTAGTAAATCGGCTATTAGATAGACCATCCGGTTGGAGCTATCAAACGCGTGTTGCAGCATTTCCTTTTGCTCTTTCTTGACCGTACCCATATCACCGTCTAGGACCATGCTCAAATAACCCTTAATGGTAGTCAGCGGCGTACGTAGCTGGTGGCTAGCCATACTGATAAACTCGTCCTTGGTTTTATCTAACTCGCGCAGCCGTACATTAGCTTTTTGCAGCTGTTTAAGAACTTGCTGGTTTTCTTCAAATAGGAGTTTGTTGTCGAGCGCCACGCCCACCGCGTCGCCCAGGCGCTCTAGTAGCCGCTCTTCAAACTGCTTAAACTCATCAACGGCGTTTAAGGAACCGACTATCATTACACCTACCAACCGGCCGCGAGCTACCAGTTTGGACGCGTAGATGGATTTTATGGGCAGATCTTTCTTGAGGGTTTCGGCTTGAATTTCAGTGCATCCCAGGTAGTTTGCCAAACTACTGGAGTCGAAGTGCCCCATAGATAAAAACGTATTTTGCTGCTTAGCTTTAGCCCATGGATGACGGGCGTTGGGCCGGATTGTCTTAAGTAGCTCGGGGGCAACATTCACCCCCTGACTACTACTGAGGCCGTAGAGCTCCAGCAGCCCGCTGCGGCTGGGTGTTGGCCCAAGCAGCGCCACCAGAGGGTATTCTGTGCCAGAGCCAATAGCGGCGGTTATTTGATCGCCCAAGACTTGGATTGAATCGTGCGATGCTAGCACTAGGTTGTCGATGTCGCGAAGAAGCGACAGTGTACGATTAATCTCCGCCAATTCTTTGTTGCGGCGGTACATTTCCTGGGTAACATGCTCCAGGTTGGTCTCTAGCTGCTTACGCCTACTAACCAGCGCCATAACCTACTCCACCCAAAGCTTTGGCTAAACCAAAGCTTTGGGCAGATTATCCTTTGGTAATTGATTAATCAGTGGGCCCGCGGCCTCTTTGCATACCTCTACGGAAATTTTGCCAAATAACTCTTTGTACTGCTCTACTAGATCATCAATCACTTTGGCTCCATCACCTAAGACTTCAACGTCTTTTTTACCCCAATCAAGCTTAAGATTGTGGACGCGTTCTGCCTGCTCAATGGCAATCGGGCCAATAATTGATTCTTGTTGCTTGATAATCCTTTCGATGATTCTGGCGTAGGTATCCATTATTCTTGTGCCCCGCCATCGGCCGGCGTATTTATTATGGTGGATTTCTTTTTGCGTAGTCCACTGTATATCAGATTGAACTTAACCATGGCCATGGCCATCACAAAGTAGGCAACCAGATACGACAAATCATTCCAGCGGCCGGTGAGCCAGGTTCCCCGGCTGCTTTGGTATAGAAAAGTAAAATCGGAGAAGTATTGCACCGCCAGGGCGAGGATAATTACTAAAATACCGTCGCGCATAACCCCGCCCAACATCTTGCGTGAAAGCAAGTAGGCGGTAACCGCCAGAGAAATATATACTGCTTGGCCCATGGGGTAGCCAAAGTCTAGAAAAGAAGTAAGCGGCTTGCCCCAATCATATTGGTGTCCGTGCAGGAATACCCAATAAGAAGTTGACAGTATGACAGCAAACACCAAAAAAGTTATTATTCTGTATTTTTTGAGTTTGAGAGAGAACCGAATGCCTACGGCTTTGGCCAACAGGATTGTGGCGTAAATGTATAGCAAAACACTGCCAAAGTAGGCCAAATCACCCCAGGAAGGGTACGGAATTTGAATTTTAGCACCGTAAATATAGTAGGTGTAAATAATTTGGCCGGCTTCTTGGGCAAATAAACCAAGCGCGTAGAACAAAAGCGCCCGGCCCATGATTGTTTTATAACCTCCCCACTTGCGTGACGCAACTAACCCTGTAACAGCCCCAATCAATGCAACAACGCCATAAGTGGCGCCGAACCACTGGACCGAGCGGCCCTGGCTTTGGACTACCGATTGAAAACTAGCCCACCAGGCAACGTATCCCAGAAAAATTAAAGTCAGAATTATTTGAATTTTATTTTTAAATATACTCATTTCTTTGTCTTCATTATCCCTGGCGCAAACTACATGTCAATACATAAGCATCTTGAGCCAATCTGTTTTGTAATAAACCGCAAGCGTTTTATACTGCCCTTGTTATGTACCCCAAATTCCCGAGTTTTAGAAAATTGACACTTGATGACCGCGAAATATATAGCCATCTGGTGGCAGACTATACGCCCTACTCAGATATCTCGTTTACTACTCTTCATATCTGGTGGGACCTTGGCCAAAATCTTTCCTTCTCCGTGCTAAATGATAACCTGGTCTTAAATTACACGCAGCCATTCGATAAACAAAACGCCGGATTATCCCTTATAGGGCACCACCGCGTGGATGAATCTATCGAAACGCTGCTTGCCTACTTAAAGCAGAATGACCGGCAGCCAAGACTAGTGCATGTACCGGAGTTCGTAGTTGAAAAAATAGACGACAAGAGCCGTTTTTTAATCTCTGAAGAGCCAGATATGCACGAATATATCATTGATGCCAAGGCATGTGCCGAGCTGGAGGGCCCGGAACTGGGAAGAATCAGGCGTAAAGTTAACCGTTTCTTAAGGGAGACTGAAGGTCATCGCGTGGAGCTGAAGCCTCTTGATTTGAGCGTAGAAGCTGAGCGGCAACGGGTTTTAGGCGCGGTACAAAATTGGCAGAAGAAATTCCCTAAAGCTAACGATCCTGGTCGCACCGAGAGCCAGGCAATCAATGTTAGCTTGCGCCACCACGCAGCCTTAAAATTGCTTAATTTATGCATACTCATAGATGACCAGCTGCAAGGGATTGCGCTTTACCATCGTTCACACGATGGTAAATACTACATACTAAATCACCTTAAAGCTGATTACACTTTCCCATTTATTTTTGATTATTTGACCAACCAGGTTGCCCTTAGAGCGACCAAAGACGATGTTCCCTGCTTAAACGTGGAGATGGACCTGGGGATTGAAGGCTTACGCCAGCACAAAATGGGCCTGCGACCCATAAACTTCCTAAAAAAATACAGGATTACAGCCAAGTAGTTAGTGTGGTGGTTGGACGCAAAGATCTAACCCCGCTTGTTGTTGGCGTGCCCAGGGGCCGTTTTTTGACGTTGAATTAGGATAACCGCCGCTATCGCACTATTCCCGACAAAAAGATAAAGCGGGAATAGTAGTGCTGTATAGCTAAAGTTTCCTATTACCACCAACCCCAAACCGGCTGCTATCACCGCTGCTAGCCAGCCCAGCAAGCTCTCCGTTTCGGGATAACGCCAGGCTTTGCGCAGGGTAAACCACGCAAAGCAAAAATCGCCAGCAACAGCAAGAGTCACATGCAAGCTAGGCGGGAATATGTTGAGTGCCCGGAGTATGAGCAGTATGACGCCGATTATTAATACTGGCAGATCTGTTGGTTCTGGTTTATCAGTTCCTTTGTGTCCATAGCCAGGCACGAGAGACACCAAGAAAATAGTCGCAGTGACAAAAACAAACGAAGCTGCAACAAGCGCGGCGCGTCCGGCGCCGCCACTATATGCCGCCCAGGTTCCAACCGCACCAATAGCTGTCCATCCTGCCCAGGAAATTGGCTGGGGTCTGGTATCACCTTTGGGAATCGTCCAGAGGTAATACAACGCTCCGGCCAGCTCAATTACCAGCGCAACTGCGGTTAGCCAATCCTTCCAGCTCAATCTACTTACCTCTCTCGGGATTTATTAATGATTCCCTAATGAAGTCCGGGCACCTTGGCCTTGATAGTGTCCCGCCAGCCAGTAGTTTGGTAGGTAGCAATCACCAATGCGCATACTGGTTCATGCGTACAAGTCCGGCCGATTACTTTCATATGAATCTCGCCAAAATCTACGTTGCGGGTCGCCATCAGGCTCTCTAGGCTCTGTTGGATATCCCTACGGACAGTGCCTTCGTTGGCGCCTTCGTGTTCTACGAACAGGCCTTTACCAGTCTCTTGGTCCTGGACCCAACCGATTCCGGCCCAAGCCTCAGCATTAGGAGTATCAACCCTCATATCGGCCATAACTACGTATAGCCTATCGCCCCAGCTACCAGACTGTGTGCTTACCGGACCATCATAAACATTAATCTTGCTTCCCGGCGGAACAATCGAGCTTAGGCGGATAAGGTTATAATTAGCGACTCCGGCTTGGTTCAGTGCGGCGTCGAAGGCGGCTAATTTTGTTGGGCCGGTTCCGGCCCCAGCGGCAATTTGTATATTCATGTTCAGGATTTATTCTAAAACAGCTTTTACTTAAAGCCTAGCGCGATATGTTGCGTCTATAGACTGGGGTTGGGCAAGCGTGTAGTATTTAAAGTGAATATGTCTAAAATTGCGATTGTAGAAGATGACCTGGCGATTGCCCAGATGTACCGCCTTAAGTTCGAGGCCGAGGGTTATAAAGTAGAGATTGCCGAAAACGGCAAACTGGGTTTGCAGCTATGTGAACAGATGAAACCGGATATGGTTCTGCTGGATTTGATGATGCCAGAGATGAACGGCGACGAAATGCTAGAAAAAATGCGCAAAACCGACTGGGGCAAAGACATTAAAGTTATTATTTTGACCAACGTTGGCGAGCAAGAATCCCCGGACAGCCTGAAAGATTTAGGCATTACCGCCTTTATCGTTAAGGCTGATATGACCCCCCGCCAAGTTGCCGACTTAGTAAAATCCAAGTTAGCCTAACCAAATCTTCCTCTTCGGGTAGAATATATTTATGAGAATCGCCATTGTCGGCTGGGGCCTGGAAAGCCAAAGTGCTTTTAGGTATTTTGGCCCGCAACATGAGTACCTGATTGTTAACGAGTCTGCGCAGGATGATTTCCCGCCGGAATCGGACCAGGTTAAAGTCCGCTTTTTGGCGGGTCGGGCTCCGGTTGGAATTGCCGGGCAAGTCGAAGACTTAAGTTATCTGAATGGTATAGATAAATACGACAAGATTATCTACCAACCAACTTCTTACTTTAATCTAAAGAAAGTTTTTGGCGCTGAACCAGAATTTTGGACCAAAGCTACCACCGTTTATGACATCTTTTTTGAGCAGAGCCCGACCAAGAATATCATTGGCGTAACTGGCAGCAAAGGCAAAGGCACTACTTCTACGTTGATTGCCAAAATACTGCAAGCTAGCGGCAAAACTGTTCATTTGGGCGGCAATATAGGAACCCCAATTCTTGACTTACTACCAGATATAAAACCAGATGATTGGCTGGTCTGGGAGCTGGCCAACTTCCAGCTAAAAACTGCTTCTTATAGTCCGCATATTGGAGTCTGCCTGATGATTACCGAGGAACATCTGGATTGGCACCCCAATATGACTGATTATCTTAAGGCTAAATCCAACCTGTTCCGCCACCAAAAACCGGAAGACATTGCTATTTACTTTGCTGACGACGAGAATTCACAAAAAATCGCTAACCATTCACCTGGCAAAAAAGTGCCCTACTACCAACAACCTGGGGCGTATTTGCGAGATGATGGCATGATTGTTATCGGTGAAACAGAGGTAATTCACAAATCTGAGGTGAAACTACTGGGGGAGCACAACTTACAAAACATTTGCGCGGCGCTAACGGCCGTTTATGAGGCCGTAGGAAGCCTTGACAATGCAAAAGCAGTATTATCTAGCTTCAGCGGTTTGGAACACCGTATAGAGTTTGTGCGTGAGCTTGGGGGCGTAAAATACTACGATGACTCGTTTGCTACCATGCCGCAGGCCACAATCGTTGCACTAAAGGCTTTTAGTGCGCCGAAGGTGGTTATTGTGGGCGGGCACGATAAAGGGTTAGCTTTTGAACCCTTGGCCGACGAAGTAGTTAAAGCCAATGTGCGCCACGTAATAGCTATTGGCGGCACTGCTGATAAGATTGCAGGGTTGCTCAGGGAGCGCGGTTTTACAGATATAACAACCGGTCCGGAAAAAATGCTGGAGATAGTTGATGTTGCCCGCAAACACGCCCAACCCGGAGATGTAGTACTTCTTAGTACTGCTTGTTCCAGTTTTGGATTATTCAAGGATTATAAAGACCGAGGTAACCAGTTTAAGCAAGCTGTTCTAGAACTTGCTTGAGCTGTGTAATTACCGGTTCTTCAGGTTGTATGACTTCTGCCCGGCCAGCAGTGCTATTTTTAATTAACTCTTCTATCCAGTGGTAGTGAGTGCAGCCTAAAACTACTTGGTCAGCGCCAGTTGTGCAAACTTCATTTATAGTTTTTGCAACTTTTTCGCGGTCTACGCTGTTATTTTCGACCATCATGGCCCAATCACTACAATCCGGTTCTAAAACTTTTATGCCTTGGGCGTATTCATTTTTTAGCCAATGATAACGGTCGCTGGATAGAGTACGTGGCGTGGCGCAAACAGCAATCACACCGGTTTTTGTGGACTCGGCTGCCGGTTTGACCGCCGGCTCCATGCCAATCATTGGAATATCAAATTCCTCACGTAATTGGGCAATCAGATTGGTGGTAACGGTGTTGCAGGCAACCACTATTACTTTACAACCCTCATCTATAAAGGCCTGAAAAATCGGTTTTACAAAGCCATGAATCTCGCCAACGCTGCGTGAACCATACGGGAGGTGCTCCCTATCATCTTTATAAACAATTTCGGTATCCGGTAGTTCGCGTTGGATAGCTTCAATGACGTGCAGCGCGCCAACACCGCTATCAAAGACGCCGATTTTAACTTTTGGCATTCTGGGCTGCCCGGATGACGTTTTCAAAAAGAGCGCAAACAGTAAGTGGACCAACTCCGCCCTTTTGTGTAGTAATTGTTAAATCATCGCGCTGGTATACCTCTGGTGCCAAATCGCCAACGGTCTTGCCTTCTTCGCTGGCAACGCCGGCATCTACCACTACGGCGTTTTGTTTTATCATGTCCGGATAAAGTACGGCTGGACTACCCGTGGCGGTAATAATTACGTCTGCCTCTTTAGTGTAGCTGCCCGGGTCGCTGACTTCGCGGCCTATTACCTGGACATCGTGTCCGGAACTTTTTAGAATTTTTTCCAGAGGTGCGCCCACCAGTTTGCCCCGGCCAATTAGTAAAATCTTTTTGCCAGCCAACTCAACTCCGTAGCCAGCTAATAGCCAGAGGATTGCCATGGGTGTAGCCGGTTCAAATTTGGATTTGTTACCTAACGCATCCACGTCCTTTTGTGGCGCCACCAGATTAACGATCTCATCTGTTTCTGCGGGTTTAGCGAGCGGCAGCTGAACAATTATGCCATGAATGCTTTTGTCCTTGTTCAATTTATCTAGCAGTTTGGGGACTTCTGTTTGTTTCGGGGTATGAACTTCAACCTCGATTCCAACGTCTGCGCCATAGTGTTTTTTTAGCCGAACATAAGTGTTGATAACTGGGTCGTCTTTAACTTGCACTATTGCCAATTTGGGCTCTATGCCCTGCGCATGCAAAGTACGCACCTGTTTTGCGTGGCGCTGTTTTATAAACCCGGCTAGATCTGAGCCATTGAGTATTTTCATACTCCGCCATTGTACCGCAAATCTTGCAAAAACAGAGGTGATTTGCTAAAGTTACCCTGGTCGCCAATACAATTTTGCGAGTCAAGCAGACGCTTGCTTGCAAAATTGAAAGGAGGAAACGAGCCAAGGCTGAAAGTAAGCTAGATAATGTGCTTACGGAAGCCGTTGCCTCGATTCCGACGACGGGCCTGTAGCTCAGTTGGTTAGAGCAGCGGCCTCTTAAGCCGCGTGTCGAGGGTTCGAATCCCTCCAGGCCCTCCAAGTGCAAGTTGCCAGCTGGCACCTATTTGGGATTTTTATCAAATTTCTTGCTTAAAACCTTGTCCACTTTATAGACGGCCAAACTGCATGAAACGACGAATACGGTAATGAAACTGTAGCTAAATATTGTTGCCTGTTTACTGTCGCCAGAGCTTGAAGAGATAAGTGCGATTGCGCCGCTGGTTATTAAAGCGATTAAACAAGACCCCAGAAAAACTGCCGAGAAATAGAGTACCCTAGTTGTAGCTTCTTTTCGGTATGACATGGCGATTACTACATTCCCGGTGACGGAGATTTGTCCTTAGAGCCCAGGGGTTGAACACGTACGGCTGTGCCATATGCCACAACCTCATTCATTTGCTGCCCAATATCTCCCGAGTCAAAACGCATCATAAGAATTGCGTTTGCGCCCTTCGCTGTAGCTTCGGCACATAAACGCTGCATGGCTTGTTTCCGCGTATCGGCTAATAATTTAGTATAGCCCCGCACCTCGCCGCCGAAGACCGTCCTAAAACTGGCTCCGATATTGCTAAACAGATTCCGGCTGCGCACTATCAGCCCAAAGACCTCCCCGTATACCTCTGTAACTTCATACCCTGGAACATTGTTTGTTGTTACAACAAGAATATCTTGATTCATGCCAAATCCTCCCCTTATATCCGTTATGGTAGCAAATTAGGCTTGCAATGTGTAGCGACTGATTCGGTTGTTCGCATCCCGTATGTTTTAGTTAGGGGCTCATTTTGCGCAGAGTTGCGGCGAGTTCCGCAAGTGGAACTTCGACCTGTTTGCCGCTATCCAGCGATCGGATGGTTGCCACGGCTTTGGTGCGTTCCTCGGAGCCGAGAAGTATCACGTAGGGTATGCCCAGTTTGTCGGCAAAGCCTATCTGTTTACCAAGTTTTGCGGGATCGTAATAAATTTCCGTGGCGATGCCAGCTGCTCTTAGCTCGGTAGCAAGACGCATGTATTCGCTACTATCGGCACTATCAAAATTGGCGATGAGTACCTGGGTATTGGTTCTGGCGGTTTTTAGTTGGCCGATTTGCTGCAGGCCGTCAAATAAGCGGTCAACTCCAACAGATGTTCCTACGGCTGGTGTGTCCGGGCCACCCAAGGCTTTAACTAAGTTGTCGTAGCGGCCACCGCTGCAAACGCTGCCTAGACTTTCGGCGCCCTTTAGGTTGGTTTCGTAAATTATGCCAGTGTAATAATCTAATCCGCGGGCAATCGCCTGGTCAAAAACTAACTGCTCTTCGGAGTATCCGGCGGCGGCCAGGATTTTAAACACTTCACTAAGGTTTTCTACGCCTTCGGCCACGGCTTCGGAATCGCCAAATATTCTAGCTAGGCTTTGGAGTTTTTGTTCGGTACTTCCCTGTACCGCCAAATATTCGCTAGCGATAGTTGTGGCTTTTTGGCCAAAGTTTTTGAGGATTTCGGCCAGAGCTTTGCCTAAACCAATCTTTTCGACTTTATCAATCGAACTCATAAAAGTGCGGACGTCTTTTTCATCTGTTAAGCCGGCTTTTTCGGCCAAGGCATCTAGAATGCGGCGATTGTTAACCCGGATGAGCGCATCACCACCAAGTGCTTTCATACTATCGGCCATCATGGCGATCATTTCGGCATCGGCCAGCGGGCTTTTGCTACCGACTGTGTCGGCATCGAACTGGGTGAATTCGCGGTAGCGTCCGGCCTGGGCACGCTCGCCGCGCCAAACTTCGCCAACAGCGTAGCGTTTATAGGGGTTTGGTAGCTGGCTGCCGTACTGGGCAACCACCCGGGCCAGCGGCACCGTTAAATCATAACGAAGGGCGACTTCCCTACCGCCCTGGTCTTCAAACTTGTACATCAGCTTATCGCCTTCTTCGCCGTACTTGCCGCTTAGGGTCGCGTAACGCTCAAGCGCCGGGGTTTTTAGAGGGGCAAAACCATAGCTCTCATAAACACCTTTGATGGTGTTTAGCATCTGATGTCGCGGAATCATCTGCGACGCTAACATGTCCCTGAATCCGGACAACGGACCTTGATTGGCAGTCATAATTTTAATCTCTTTTCTGATAAACATTTTAGCAACTGTTATAACAATTGCCGAATAAGACTATGGGCAGGACAGCGCACATCTGGCGCTCGTTCTCGAAGCTAGCTTCTGCGAGCGAGCTTGATGACCGAACCTGCGACTATCGCCAGCAAGCTGTCGAGTCGCAGAACCGAATCAGCCGAAGTACCACGAAAAAAGCCCCACATTCGTGGGACTCTTTTCGTGGTACCCCGGGCAGGACTCGAACCTGCGACCTTGAGGATAGAAGCCTCCTGCTCTAATCCACTGAGCTACCGGGGCGTGAGCCCGCCTCTGGCGGGCGAACTAATGGTGCGGGATGGGGTAGTCGAAACCCCGTCTCAAGTTTGGAAAACTTGCATATTAACCGTTATACGAATCCCGCGTGAACAGAGGTGATTATAGCAGATTTAAGGCTATCGCTGCACCTTAGAATTCGTGGACGACTTCGATGTGAGCACCCAAGCTGTTTAAGCGAGCCGCTAGGTCTTCGTAACCCCGGTTAATGGTATAAACGTTGCGTAGCATAGAAGTACCCGGTGCCGCCAACATGCCAATAAGCAGGGTTACCGCCGGACGAATGCCGCTAGGTGCGACAATATCCGCGGTCCGCCACTTGGTCGGGCCATCAATAAATACCCGGTGCGGATCCGCTAGCTCTAGGTTAACGCCAATTTTCTTCATTTCGGTATACATCAAAGCCCGGTCCTCATAGACCCAATCGTGGATGAGCGTGCGTCCCTGCGCTACTGCTACGATCGGGACGAAATACGGCAGATTATCAATATTGATGCCACTGCTGGGCAAAGGATGCAACTTCTCTTCTGGAGCTTTAAGCTGTCCGCCGTGTTCGAAAATAGTTACGTCGGATAGATTAGTTTGACCATTATCAGCTTTATAAAGCTCGCTGGCCTTATAGCGTAGTCCCATTTTTTCTAGTTTGAATAATTCTAGATCCAGAAAATCAATGGGCACGCGTTTAATAGTTATGGATGAGTCAGTCGTTACGGCGGCGGAAATGAAGGTCATGGCCTCTAATGGATCCTCGCTAGGCGAATAGCTAACGTTCTTTTTAATATCTTTGACGCCCCGTATTTTTAGAGTTGTGGTGCCGATACCTTCGATTTTTACTCCTAGTTTTAGCAAGAAAAAACAGAGGTCTTGGACCATATAATTGGCGCTAGCCATTTTTATAACGGTTTCGCCGTCAAAGCGGGCGGCGGCCATAATAGCGTTTTCGGTGGCGGTATCGCCGGATTCATACAAAACCACTGGGCGGGTAGGCAGGTGACGATTAACAGTCACATTGTAATGCCCGGTCTTAGCAACAATACTGGCGCCAGACTCTTCTAGCGCGTAAATATGCGGCAGCACAGTCCGTCGCCCTAACTCACAGCCGCCAGCGTAAGGGATTTTAAATTCTGTATACTCGTGGACAAGCGGCCCGACCATCATTATTACGGTTCGGGTTTTGCGGGCAGCATTCTTATCCATGGTCTCTAAATTAAGCTTTTTAGGAACCTTGATTTCTAGGTCATTGTTGCCTATCCAGCGAATATGAACGCCAATGCTAATTAAAACCTCGATAATCCGGTTGACCTCTTCAATACGCGGAACCCGCTTGAGCCGGGTTGTCCCCTTATTCAGCAGGCTGGCGCAGAGCAGAGCAACTGCGGCGTTTTTAGAGGTTTTTAGTTCAATCTCCCCCTTAAGCTTAAAGCCGCCCTCTACTCTTAGGTTCACCGCACCGCTGTTAAGCGAGATTATTTGCTTATCCAAAACATCGCTGATGCGACCCAAAGTATCTAAACTGAGGTTTTGCCGGCCGTGCTCTATGCGGTTTACAGCCGACTGGCTGGTGCCGAGTTTTTTAGCAAACGCCGCTTGGGTAAGACCGCGCTCTTGCCTGATTTGATAAATTAAACGACCGATTTTCTGGTTTGTTTCTTGCATAAAGCTCTACGATAATATCACGCATGATATAACAGCGTCCAACTTAAAATTACAACCATCACAACCGATAAGATTGGTAAAATATAGTCATGTTGTAAGGTGAGTGCCAACTTTAGTTAATAAAATAACGGGGAGATTACCGATGGTAGATAAAGATGTAGCGGCACTTATAAAATCCGAAGAAAAACGCCAGCGCGAGGGCCTGGAACTGATTGCCAGTGAAAATTATGTTAGCCGGGGGGTGCTAGACGCGCTGGGCAGTGTTTTCACTAACAAATACTCAGAAGGGTACCCCGGAAAACGCTATTATGCCGGGCAAGATAATACCGACAAGGTTGAACAACTAGCTATAGATAGAGCCAAGGGGCTTTTTGGCTCAGACCACGCTAATGTCCAACCGCATTCCGGCGCGCCAGCTAATATTGCGGTGTACCAGGCTTGGTTGGAGCCGGGCGACACCGTTTTGGCCATGAAGCTGGACCACGGGGGGCATCTTACGCACGGGCACCCGATAACCTCTAGTGCCAAACTCTACAATTTTGTCCGTTATGGCATTAAGGATATAGAAACCGGCGAGATTGATTACGATGAGATGCGGGCGGTAGCTAAAAAGGAGAAGCCAAAAATAATTTTGGCTGGTTTCTCCGGCTACCCAAGAAGTTTGGACTACGCTAAGTTCGCAGCAATCGGCAAAGAAACCGGCGCTATGCTGATGGCCGACATGGCCCACATTGCTGGACTGATTGCCGGCAAAGCCCTGCCCAACCCGCTGGATTTTGGCTTTCATGTAATGACTAGCACCACCCATAAAACCCTGCGTGGGCCTAGGGGCGGCCTGATTCTAAGCAACGGTGTAGAGGGTAACACTTTGCAGGCACCGGCTAAAACCCTAGAAAATCTACCAACACTTATCGACCGCGAAATCTTTCCTGGATTTCAGGGCGGCCCACATGAACACGTTATAGCCGCCAAGGCTGTTTGTTTTTTTGAAGCGGCGCAGCCGGAATACCGGGCCTACGCCAAAAAAGTTTTGAGCAATGCCCAGGCCTATGCCAAAGCCCTGCAAAAACGCGGCTTTAAACTGGTAACCAACGGCACCGATAACCATCTGATAATGATTGACGTGCAAGCCAGTTTTGGCATAAATGGGCGGGAAGTACAGGATATTCTAGAGAGCGTAGGCTTAAGTGCTAACTGCAACGCAATCCCTAATGATCCCTTGCCGCCATACCGGCCCAGCGGACTAAGGGTTGGTACGCCGGCAATGACCACACGCGGGCTTGACGAGAAGGATATGGAAACAGTATCCGAATGGATGCTCAAGGCGATTAAAAACCGCAAGAACGAGAAGATACTTAACAAGTTAAGTAATGAGGTTAGGGAGTTTTCTTTAGGCTTTCCCCTGCCCAGCGATAAGTCAAGGTAGCAGTTCGGGTTCCTGCTCTAAGATCACGCCAAAAGTTTGCTCTACTTTCTCAACGATTTTTTGTTTAAAAGCCAGTAGATCTGCCGTTGAATGAGCATGTTCGTTTACAAGCACCAGAGCGTGCTTGGGCCACAAACCCATCCCAGTTGAACTGTCGTGATAACCAGCACTGAAGCCAGCGCGTTCTATCAGCCACATGGCCGAAAGTTTGACCGTGCCATCATTGCCCGGGTAATTAAGAATGTCTGGAAAACGTTGCTGCAGCCGGCGGAATTCCTGCGCCGGGACAAACGGGTTTTTAAAGAACGAGCCGTTATTGGCCACTTCTGCCGGATCTGGGAGTTTGGCGCTACGGATGGCTATAATGGCTTTGCGCAAACTCGCGGGTGAAAAGTCGGTGATATTATTCTCGTCAACATAGGATTGCAGGCCACGATGAAAAGGTGGACTCATTTGCCCACGGGATAATTTGAGCCAGATGTAACAGATTATAAACCGGCCGTGATCGGTACTTTTAAAACGGCTGTTGCGGTAACTTAAATTGCAATCTTCCGCGCTTAATTCTTTAAACGTTGAGTCCTGAGTGTCGTAGACTTGGACTTTTTGCAAGGTATCGGCAATTTGCTGCCCATAGGCTTCCACGTTTTGTACTGGAGTGGCGCCGGCCGTTCCTGGTATCAGTGATAAAGTTTCAATGCCGCTTAAGCCTTGCTCCGCCGTCCAGCCAACAACCTCGTCCCAATTTTCGCCGGCGCCAATCTTAAGCGTTACGCCGTCGTTTTCATCAACAATTTCCCGGCCTTTGATTTGGTTAGCAATCACTAAACCAGCAAAGCCTTCGTCTTTCCAAACAATGTTACTGCCGCTGCCAACGGTAATAATGGGCAGATTGTGTTCTTGCGCCCATTTACCAAGCTTTTCTACATCTTCAATGGTTTTGGCTGCAGCAAAATGCCGGGCTAGACCGCCCAGGCGCATAGTGCTGTAGTTTTTTAGTCCGATATTTTCTTTAATGTCCACTGCCCATATTATACGGCTTGCTTGCAGGATGAGCTCTAGCACCGTTACAATATAAGGGTATGAGCAAAACATCGCCCGAGGGTAACTTCGGCCAACTTGGTAAAAAGCTTAAGTCGTTGCGTGACGGGGCCCAGGAAAGTCTGGCGGAAGCTTCTGGTGCGGTAGAAATTGATGTGCGGCAATTGGCTAGCTACGAGTTAGGGCGTAAGCGCCCGAGCGAAGACGTCTTGTTGCTCTTAATCAGCCATTTTGGTGTCCGCGATGATGAGGCAGTAAAAATCTGGGAATTGGCCGGCTATGGCGGTGGCAAAACAACCGCGGCGGCAACCTCCGGTGCGTCCAATTCTGAGCTTAAGATATTGTTTACCGACATCGTTGACATTATGGTTAACAACTACGGGGTAGTGATGAATTTTATGCAAAGCGCCGGGACGAACAGTTCTCCGAAGGCCATAGCCCGGGTGGGTATGAGCCGCGAACACGCCAAAAGCGTGCTGCAAATCTTGCAGGTAACTTTGGCGCAAACCGAAAAACCAGTTGTTGGAATGCCCGAAAAACTGATAGCGCCAGACGGTAACTCTCCAGAAAAACCCACCCAAAACTGATATACTAACCCCTGTGGTTAACAAATTTTCAAAGCGGGGGTCTATCTCACCGTTTGGAAATTTGAGAGGAGGAGTATAGTGCTAAGCCGAAATTTTTGCCAATCCGGCAAAATGAGGCAAGCACGTAAACTCCGACGAGGGGCCCTTAGCTCAGCTGGATAGAGCGCTAGCTTCCGGAGCTAGAGGCCAGAGGTTCGAATCCTCTAGGGCTCACCACATCTGTTACAATTGGCTTGCCCCCACGCGCCCGTAGCTCAGCGGATTAGAGTACTTGGCTTCGAACCAAGGGGTCGCAAGTTCGAATCTTGCCGGGCGCACCAAACATTGACCTACAACAAATTAAGTATTATAATAATCTCCAATCAAGGAGTATTTATGGCAGAGGCATCGAGAGAAGGTGGAGAAGGTTTATCGTTAACAGAACAAGTTGAAGAAGCTGTTGTCACGCTAGAAGAACTATCCGGTGCCGAAACTTATGATCACGGAGTTCTGCTGACTAGCTATAACCGTGTTGCTACTTTGGCAGACGAGGCTCTAGCCGCTGGTGAGTTTGACGAGGAAAAAGCAGTAAGAGTCAAGCTGGGAGCTGCTAACGCAGCCCACGAAATAGCAACTTCTAGCGCAGATGTAGACACAGCAACTACTCTGAGCCAGCTAGTTGGTGCTTATCAATCAGTTAAAGACTTACTAGAAGCAGCTCCATCCCAGACACCAGCAGATACTCGTAGCGATAGAACCGGAAACGCAAAAAAGCGTATTTAATCTAAGTAAATGCCGCTAAGATCAGAGCTTGTAGATAGCTATTGGCATAGTTGTGTGGCCGATGAACCCGTAGACACAGTAGGGCTTCCATTGGAGGATTCCTTTTTTACCAATAGCGTGCCAGTTGCGGTTGAGCACGAACCGGGAGCTTCAGATGCAAGGTTAAAGTCCCCCGGAAGACACCATGGCCGATCCTATGAAGTAGTTGCCGATACACCAGCACTCTGGCAAGACCGCTACGGGAACCAGTTTTCCACCCTAATCAGTAAAGGCAACAATTTTTCCAGACCAGATGTGATAAAGAGTCTTACGGCACCTTCTGGCTATATTCCCTATGGTCTTCAAGAGGGTGACGCAATTTTACGCGTTCTGCGGGCATCTAGGTTAATGCGAGAAGCTAGGGTTGATACTGAGTGGATAGTGCGCGTTACTGAGCCTAAGGTGCTTTACTTCGAGGGCGAACCCCTAGATCCAGCCGAATATAAAAAGGAGCTGTATTTTAAGCTAATTGGACGTAAATCAATTAATGGCGACGGAACTCTTGATGCCGAACCGAATAGATATAGCGATAAAGAACTTGGCACTATATCCAAAGAATTAAACAGAATGGATTTCTTCATAACGCTCAGGGGATTGTCCATCAACGAAAGAATCCTAGATGTATTAACCGGGTGGACGGCTCTAAATCTTGTGGTAATCGAAAAAGTCTTTGATACGTATAACCGGCTAGCGGAGGCCCGCGCTGAGGATATTGAAGCTCTGGGGTTACCCAAAAAACTATGGTTGGGGACTAAACCATTATCTGAGTTTGCTGATTTAGAGGAGGTTTTTGACCCGAATGAGGTAATGATTCGCAACTCAAACATTGATAGTTATTTTACCTTTGTCTTGCCAAGCCTAGTGGGAATGAATATGGCTAGGATGCACAACAAGGATTTGGTCCATAGATTTCCTACACTTACTAACCTGACGTCACTCGGCGGGATTGTAGATCTCGACTCAGTGCGAGGCACGCCACTGGACCTTGGCGACGATCCAATAACTAACATTGATATGGCCGAAGATATTGATTATATGTTCGAGGAAGATCAAGACAAAGAACTATTAGTATTATTTACGGCCGTCCTAAATCACGTTTATGCGTTTACGAAAGCTGACAAGAATCAGAATAAATGTGCCCATAGCTTTAAAAATTACCTGCTGAAATCTTATCTGCAATTTAGGGAATGGGATTCAGAAAATGATGGGATTGTGCACAAATTAGACTTCTTGCACGAGCTTGCCATTGTAGAAAAATGGGATAACTACTCCTTGCATTACGCCGCAAAGCTAACCGAAGAATATGTTGGAGATCTATGCAAAACGCGCGCTAGAGAGTATTTAGAAGCCAACCCGGTCCAGCTGAATGAAAAGGAAGTCGCGTATGCGATGTTTACGATGTTCATACAAGCGTACGCCGAGAACAGTGAAATTATAGATCTTACCAAAGATGAGTCCACGCCTAGCGAAGAAGAGGTCAAAGAGGCAATAAAACAATGGTTGTTTGTGGATGACCCAGAGGAAGGGATCCTGATTAGAAATGAGTTCGCCCCGCATCTAATGGGGTACATTCACGCCGTGGTGCTAGAGGGAATGCAGAAGCATTTCGCTGAATTCATCCAAGAAGTTACCGAGGAGGCAAAAGGCACTCCTATTGAAAATCTGGACAGTTCAATGATGAATTTTGTTTTCATCTCAAATATACACCGCTTGGTACACGATTATGTTTTACAACTAGAGATGCCAGGCCAGAACAAGGTGTTTGAATTAATAGTTAGCCGCTTCATGGAGAGGCTTCCCGAAATTAGACAAACGGCTTTACATAACAAGAAGCGGAAGATTTAGTATTAGTGCCAAATGACGCACCAGAGATTTTACAACGAACTGCTATTCCTTATTTAACACTAGCTGATCTATACTTTAGATAAGTATGAGTTATGGGGAGCTAAGACTATTTCCTGTTGAAGAACTGGGTGTTCCAGTCGCGGAAAGGGCTGCTATTGCCCGGAGAATTTTTGAACGTACGGGAGCAGCTAACGAGAATCTGGATAGAACTCAAATACCATTTATCGCCGCCAGACTTGCGGCCGAAGCGGCCGCGACTAGCGTAGACAATGAATCCTCTGTAGATTTTCCAAATCCTGCGGCCTAGCCTTATCTGTTAAGGGGTGCTATAATCACCCCTGTTACGGCGAATGTAGCTCAGTTGGTTAGAGCATCGGTTTGTGGTACCGAGGGTCGTGGGTTCAAGTCCCATCATTCGCCCCAGATTTTATGAGAAAGCATGATAGCAAATTTGTACTGCAGACTGTTCAGCCCGGTCTAGCCGGATTAATGGACGGTTCGGTTAGTACGCTGGCGCCAATTTTCGCGGCGGCTTTTGCTACGCATAAACCGCACATAGCATTTTTGGTAGGGGTTTCGGCAGCCGTCGGAGCCGGCATAAGCATGGCTTTTGCTGAGGGGCTGAGCGACGACGGAATTTTAACTGGCCGCGGCCATCCATTCCGCCGCGGAGTAATTATTGGGGCCATGACTTTTTTGGGCGGTATCTTCCACACCCTGCCCTTTTTAATTCCAGATTTCCACACTGCACTTATAGTTGCGTCAATTGTGGTCGGGATAGAGCTTTTGGCGATTTCTTATATCCGCTACCACTACTTTAATATGTCTTTTGGGAAATCAATCGCAATGGTGATGCTGGGCGGCGGGATAGTTTTTGCTGCCGGGATTGCTATTGGCGTGTCTTAAGACATTTGGGCAGCGTTAAGAGCTATCAATACTACCAATGGTACGAAAAGATTATCTTCTCCTAAGCCGGTAACATTTTCCACAATTGTTAGAATTGGCGGCAATAATATGAGCAGCAGAATATAGTGGCTAAAGCTTATGATGTCGTGCACGAACAACAGGCCAACAGCGAATATACAAAGCGACACAAACCAGAATGTCATGGATCCAATGACGGTTTTAGGTTGATGAAAAACCTTGTATCGCCACGGTTTACCAAAATTAGCGCCAATCACCGCGGCGAAGCCATCAGCCAGAGCCATATTGAGTATGGCTAGGGCGAAGAATACTTTATTGGTAGTTAGTGTCGCGCACATAAAAATTGCCAAAGCCATCATGACGTCACCATAAGTCTCGCGCTCTTTTTTGTGGATTCCCCGCAAATGCAGAAACTGAACACGGCGGTTAATTAGGACTACGACCGCCATTGCCAGCGCAATAAGTTGGATTTGTCGCCAACTGATAATCCACGGCCAGAAAGCCGCAAATGTTCCAACCGTTACATGTGTAAATTTGCGCTGGTTTTCGCCCTTTAAGATTTTGGCGCGCCACAAAATGTCGGCAATTACCACCAGGGCAAAAACACCCATCAGACAAGAGATAACCGCAAGCATTACAAATATTGTAACTCAATAATAAACGAAGGTGGATTCTGGTCGGAGTGGGCGGACTTGAACCGCCGGCCTCAGCGTCCCGAACGCTGCGCGCTACCAACTGCGCCACACTCCGAATAACAGAGGTAATTATAACAGATGTGACATTCTTGATATAATCCAGGTTAGTTAATAGGAAATCAAAATTATCAAATTCATTGATAATCAAATGAATAGAGCGGACGACATCCAGAAGCGGCACAAGTTCCTGGCGTTTAGCTACGGGGTGATTAAAAAATATGGTGAGGACCACGGAGGGCAGTTAGCCGCTTTGCTAACATATTATGGATTTCTCTCGCTGTTTCCTTTGCTTTTAGTCGGGTCATCTATCCTGCAAATAATTTCTTTTAATAATTCTCATTTCCGGGACACGGTAATCAATTATGCCACTCAGTATTTTCCGGTGTTGGGCCAGCACCTAGAGTCGAACCTGCAGAGTCTGGGCAGCACTAAAGCTATTCTGTTTGTGAGCATAATCTTTACTATATGGGGCGCCAAAGGTATTGCTGACATATTCCAATACGCAATGAATCAGATTTGGGCGGTTCCAAAACACCGGCGGCCAGGGTTCGTAAAAAGGTCGCTAAAGAGTATTGGGATCATCGCCCTGGGCGGAACCGGTTTTATCATCGCGGCTTTCCTGTCCGGGCTCGCCGCCAGTCTGAACCACGCCCCGATCTATAGGATTATCCCGGTGCTAGTAAGCGTCAGTGTATTGTTCTGTGTATTTTTGGCGTTGTTCAAATGGTCCTTGGCATCACCCCGGGAATACAAAGATACTTCGGTAGTCCGCAGCGCCCTGTTTGCGGCAATTGGTGTACAGTTGTTGCAAATAATCGGCGGCTACTTAGTGACCCGCCAGCTAGGCCATCTTAATAGTTACTATGGGACGTTCGGTGCAACTTTGGCGCTGCTGTTCTGGATTTATCTCCAGGCACAGATAGTGATATACGCGGCAGAAGTCGGATCGGTATATGATAAATCGCGCTGGCCGCGGGATCTATAATAGCTCCTACTATTTTTACCCGTTTTGCGCGGAGCTGCGTAAAACGGAAAGGAAGAACAATACAAAACCCTGCTAAAATTTGGCCACTTGATTGCCAAATTTTCTAGCAGGGTCGATATTAGTTCTGACGTGGTCGGGGTGAGAGGACTTGAACCTCCGGCCTCCGCGTCCCAAACGCGGCGCGCTAGCCAACTGCGCCACACCCCGAGATTGAAGGACAACCTACGGTTTTCCTTCAACGACACCTTCGGAATAAATCCGAATTCGCCAGATTGGCGAACCGTGTCTACTACCTTTCCCTTAAAAAGAGAATGATAACAGAGGTAATTATAGCAGATTAACAGGTTATCTTACTTGGCGAATTCGATGGCGCGGGTTTCTCGGATGACGTTGACCTTGATTGTACCCGGATACTGCATAGTAGATTCAATTTTGGTTGCAATATCGCGAGCCAGTCTGATAGCCTGCAGGTCATCGATAGCTTTGGGTTTTACGAACACCCGGACTTCGCGGCCGGCGCTGATGGCGTAAGCTTTCTCAATACCTTCAAAGCCTAGTGCGGTGTTCTCGAGCTCCTTCATGCGCTCGGCAAAGTTTTCGGTACTGATATTACGCGCACCGGGGCGGGCGGCACTAACAGCGTCACAGACACGGATGATTACCGCTTCAACGCTGGTAGTTTCCATGTCGTCATGGTGCTGTTCGGCGGCCAAAGCCACAGCTTCAGGCGCCCCATACTTACGCAGCATCTCGCCGGATATATGGTGGTGCTTGCCTTCTACTTTGTGGCTAAGGGCTTTGCCGATGTCATGAACCAATCCGGCATATTTGGCGGTTTTAACGTCTGCGCCAAGCTCGTCTGCCAGCACGCCGGCCAACTGGGCAATTTCCGTAGAGTGTTTTAGTACATTTTGGCCATAGCTGGTACGGTATTTTAGCTCACCGAGTAATTGTAAGATTTCTTTAGGAATGCCAATAATGCCGACTTCACGCGCGGCGTCTTCGCCGGCACGTATGACATCTTTTTGCACCTGGTTTTGGGCTTTCTCGACAACTTCTTCAATGCGGCCAGGATGTACGCGGCCGTCTTTAAGCAA
>Ga0265338_10003574_pt1 | contig 21714 bp, 16 predicted proteins | sample 42126metaG_FD_193579 | JGI IMG/M metagenome (GOLD analysis project Ga0265338, IMG submission 193579) | Rhizosphere microbial communities from Carex aquatilis grown in University of Washington, Seatle, WA, United States - 4-21-26 metaG | ecosystem: Host-associated > Plants > Roots > Rhizosphere... | reverse complement strand
CGCCACCGTGTCGGCCCACAGGCCGAGTTCGCTCCGGTAGGTCTCGTTTCGCCTTACCGTCAGGAACCCGAGGGCAAGCGCCAGCAGGCCGAGGACCGGCCACGAGCGCCTGCCGAGGAGCGCGTGGGCGGAGACAACGGCGGTGACGGCCAACGCCGCCAGGGGAAGGTACATGCGGTGCTCCGCCATCGTCTGCGTCGCAACCGGGATAACGCTGCTCGGGGTCAGTATGACGAAGAACCACGCCCCGAGAAAACCCAGCACGGGCCGAAACCGGAGTGCGGCGAGCGTGGCCGCCGCGAGCGGGACCACGAGCAGGGCGAAGGGCGCCACCCCGGCCAGGCCCCGGAAGCGGAAGGGGCCGTACTCGAACACGAGGGGCGCGGGCCACAGGGCGAGCCCGGCGTAACGCGCGACCGCCTCAACCTGGGTCAGCCAGTAGTCCCCGGGCGCGACCCCGGCGTTGAATCCCACCGAGCCGCCCCGGTTCCAGCCCGTTGACGCCACCAGGAGGGGCAGCAGAAGCCACGTCGCCGCGAGCCCGAGGTAGAACCCGCGCCGCAGCTGCCAGGCCCTGCGGAAGGAGCCGGCCGCGAACGTACGGTCGTAGAGGAGCGCGACCAGGGGGGCGGTCGCCATGACCTCCTTGGTGGCCATGCCGAGGAGGCAGGCCAGGACGGCCGCCGCCTGCCACCTTGCGGGCCGCGCGGATTCGAGGGACCGGACGAAGAAATAGAGCGTCAGCAGGTAGAAGAGCCCCATGAGCGACTCGACGCGCTGGACGATGTAGGTCACGGACTCGGTCTGAAGCGGGTGAAGCTCCCAGAAAAGCGCGGCCGCCAGCGCGAGCGGCAGGCAGTCCCTTCCAAGGCGCGCGCCGAGCACCGGCCCCGACAGCGTACGGCGCACGATGCCGAAGAGCGCGAGGGCCGAAAGGACCAGGATGAGGAGGTTCAGCGCATGGTAGCTCCAGACGTCGGTGCCACTCACCGCGTAGTTCACCGCAAGCGTCAGGTTCGCGACCGGGCGGCCGCCGACCGTCGTCTCCCCCGGTGCGGACACGAGCGCGTCCCAGGGCGGCCACAGGTGCCTGATCGAGGGGTTTTCGGGGATCGCCTTCAGGTCGTCGTAGACGAACGGCACCCTGAAGCTGTTGTAGTACGCGGCGGCCGCGGCCGCCGCGATGAGCAGCGCAGCCAGGATAGCCTGGGGCCGGCCCGGGGCGCGCGCCGGGGCTGCCGTGGGCTCGGCTGTCTTCATCCGGCCCGCCGGCCCCCCGTGGTCCCGGGTCGCTGGCTCCAGTTCTTTCGCGTCATCATGGGTCGATCCGACCCCTGTCTGACCGTCTGCCAGCGGGCAATCAACACCATTGAACCGCCCGCATCCGCGGCGCCATCGGCTTTTTTGGTGCTTTAAACCTGCCCGATGGACGGGCACTTCTGGACTCTCCGAATCCCGCCACCGGCCATGAACACCCGAGAGAACCCAGCGCCCGCGACCAAGGGCGGCGCGGCGCGTAGACCCGCCTGGGATCGGGCCCTGGCGGGCCCCGGCGCCGCCTGCACGGTGCTGGCGCTCTTCTGGGTCCTCATGGTGGCGAGCCTGCGCGACAAGAGCCTCACGTACGACGAGGTCGCATACGCCGCGGCCGGGTATTCGCAGTGGCACTTTGGCGACTACCGCCTGCAGCCCGAGAACGGGCTCGTGCCGGAGCGCGTGGCCGGGCTTCCGATGGCACTGAGCCTCTCCCCGTTCCCGGCGCCGGAGCCCGCGGCGTGGAAGGACGCGGAGCAGTGGCAGGTCGGCCACCAATGGCTCTACAGGTCGGGCAGGGACGCCGAAAGCCTCGGGGCGGAGGGGCGCATGTGCTGCGGCCTGTTCGCCGTGGCGCTCGGCGCCGTCGTCTGGGCGTGGTCGCGCCGGCTCTTCGGCCCGCTGGGGGGGATGCTGTCGCTCCTCCTCTTTGTCCTCAACCCGACGGTCCTGGCGAACGGGGCGCTCATGACCTCCGACATGGCCGCGGCGCTGTTCCTCGCGGCTTCAACCTGGGCGATCTGGGCCGTGCTCGAGCGCCTGACGCCCGGCAGGGTGCTCCTGAGCGCGCTGCTCCTGGGCGCGCTCTTCCTGACGAAGATGTCGGCGCTTCTCATCGTGCCGGTCGCGCTCCTGCTCGTTGGCGCGAGGCTGGCCGACGGGCGCCCGCTCGGCGTGTGCCTGGGAGGTTTCCGCCGCGAGCTTGCGTCGCGCGCGCAGCAGGCCATGGCGATTGGCGCCGCGGCGCTCGTGCACGCGTTCGCCGTCGTGGCCATCGTGTGGGCGGGCTACGGGTTCCGCTACTCGGCCTTTGCGGATCCCGGCGCTGAGGCCGGCCGCTTCAGGTTCCCCTGGGAATACCTGCTGGCCAAGCCCGGACCGCTGAGCACGCTTCGCTCGCTCGACCTGACCGAGGCGCAGAAGACGCAGGCGCAGGCCATCCTCGCCTCGAATGGCGCGACCGGCGACATCTGGACCAACCGAGCTCTGGACGCCGAGGAGGCCATCCGCCGCGGGGTGCTGACCCCCGAGCAGGGACGGCGCCTTGACGCGGCGCTCGCCGAGCCTTCCCGGGTCGCCTGGGTGCGGGCGGTCGAGGCGGCCCGCGGGCACCGGCTTCTCCCGGAGGCCTGGCTGTACGGATTCACGGACGTCTACCGCCGCTCGCAGGTGCGGCCCGCGTTCCTGAACGGCGACTTCCACCTGCGGGGCTGGCCCTCGTTCTTTCCCTACACATTCCTGGTGAAGACCCCGCTGGCCGTCTTCGCCGTCCTGGCCCTTTCGCTCGCGGCCGTCGACTGGCGGTGCCGGCGAACGAGGGCCGAGAACCGCGGGCGCGGGTGGGTGAGCCTCCGCGGGACCGCGCCCCTCTGGGCTCTATTCGGGGTCTATTGGGCGGCTGCGGTCGCGAGCCATCTCAACATCGGGCACCGCCACCTGATGCCCGTCTATGCCCCCATGTTCGTCCTGTGCGGGATCTCCGCCCGCTGGTTCGAGGCGGGCCGGGGGCCTGCGCGCGCGGCCGCCTTTGCTCTCGGCGTGGCCCTCGTCCTCATGGCTGCCGAGACCGCGCGGTTCTTTCCGAACTATCTGGCGTACTTCAACGGGATCGTCCCTCCCCGCAGCGCCTACCGGCACCTTGTCGACAGCTCGCTTGACTGGGGCCAGGACCTGCCCGCGGTGCGGGCCTACGTGGACGGCCACGCGGAAGGCGGACCGTTCTATTTCTCATATTTCGGGACCGCCAGCCCCGACTACTACGGCATCCGCGCGTTCCGGCTGTTCTCGGTTGCCGGCTTGGACGGGCAGCGAAGGCCCGACTGGCAGAATGTCTTCATGGCGCCGGACGATGCGGAGGCCGCGCTCCGCACGCTGCGCGAGGAATGGCCGGACCACGACCTGCTTGGGATGCAGCGTCTGGGCGACACGGTGGTTGCCACGCTGCTCAGGAAGCCGGATCGCCTGCGGCTCGGACCTGGCACCTATCTGATTAGCGCCTCGATGCTCCAGCCCGTGAATTTTGCCCTGACCGGGCCCTGGGGGCACTGGAACCGGCGCACCGAGGACAGCTACCAGGAACTTAGCGCCGCGGTGCGGCCGCTCATGTCGAGCGTCAAGGCCGACCGCGTTGCCGCCCTCGTGCGGCGGAACAGCGGGGACTGGCCGCCCCTTCTCGAACGGTTTGAGCAATACCGCTTTGGCCGCCTGACAGCGTACCTGCGCCAGCGGCAGCCGGACGACGAGATCAACGGCACCGTCATGGTTTACCGCCTTTCGGAGGCCGACCTATCGAGGGCCCTGGAGGGACCTCCCCCCGAGCTGGGTCCCGACGACCGCGAGCGGGAAACGCTCGGGCTGCCGGCCATTGGAAGAAATTAGATCCTCGCGGAAGCGCGGGCGGGGTGTGCCTGGCGCCCCTTCGGAAGCGGATTTGTTTTCCAGAATGTGACGCAGGGCCATTTGAAATCCGCAGCGTTTCCTCTAAGGTAATAGGCCCCAACTTTTCCGGGGCAATAATCCGGAACCGTTTCCATTAAATTGCGTCAGATCCATAAGCGTCCTTTCAGCCGTGAAGCCCTCAAAGAACATCTCCCAGACCCAGGTTTCCTTCCATGAGGGGGACCTGCTGCGCCTGGAGATTCAGATCGCAAAAAGGGCCGACATGCTCTGGCAGATGGCCGGGCAGGGCAGGGGAAGCGACTTGATTCACTGGCTGCAGGCGGAGAACGAGGTTCTCGGCCGATATCTGGGGCCCGAGCCGCCGGTTGAGGCGCTGGCAGTGGCGGACCCGTGATCCGCAGGTCGCTTACCTTATTTCCAGTCGGCTGAACCCGTGGGCTGCTTTCGGTTGCGGTGACCCCGCCTTCGAAGTTAACGATATTCCATGAATCCGAACGAACCGATTGACCGCGTGCGAACTGCGTTGCTCATCATGGATTTCCAATCGAGCATTGTGGCCAACTTTGCAGGCAGCGACCAGGCCGGGCTCCTGGACCGGGCGAAGGCTGCGATTGCCGCGGCGCATGCCGCCGCCGTGCAGGTCATCTATGTCGCCATAGGCTTCCGCGCGGGGCATCCCGAGATTAGCCCGCGCAATGCGGCCTTCAGCGGACTTCGGACCTCGGGACTCTTTGACGCAGGGAATCCGAACGCGGAGATTCATCCGGCGCTGGCCCCCGGGGAGGGCGACATCATCGTCACGAAACGCCGGGTAAGCGCCTTTTCCGGAAGCGACCTTGAGGTGGTCCTGCGCTCGAAGGGGATCGAGACGCTCGTCCTTGCCGGGATCGCCACAAGCGGGGTCGTCCTCTCGACCCTGCGGCAGGCGGCGGACGCCGACTTCCGCCTGATCGTCCTCTCGGACTGCTGCGCCGACCGCGATCCGGAGGTTCACCGCTGCCTATTGGAAAAGGTGTTCCCGCGCCAGGCCAAGATCATGACCGGGGAGGAATTCCGGCTGGGTCTGGGGACAGCCTGACTTAACGTCCTCTGGGCGCGTGGCGCCGGCGGGGAGCCCAGCGGTTAGGCGTGAGGCCGGGGGGCGCTTGCGATCACCGTGTAAGCGGACAGGTCCTCGAACGGGATCTCCTCGCCGGGTTGGATGGGGCCGGAATAGGTGAGGGACACAACGTCACCCGGCCGGCCAAGCAGTGCGGGTTCATACGGCCCCAGGACGGCGACCACCGTGATCTTGTCGGTGCCTGTCCCCCCGCCGTCGAGACGCAGGTAGATCTTTGTAAGCGGCCTGCTGGGCCCCTCCATCCGTGGGGAAAAGAACTCCCCTTCGGGCTGCTCGATGCGGATGATCGTGGCAAGAAAGGTCGCCGGCTTCTGCGGGGAATCGAGGCAGCTGGCGAGCAGGAGGCCTAAGCAGCACGCAAAGGCGCCGGTGGCGCGGGCCTGGGCCGATGCTTGGTGGGGGGGGTCTCTGGATCTCGCCGACGATTGAAGCGAGGCATAGGCGCACGGCGCGCCGCGCCCATCAGGTCGCGATGGGAAATCAGGCTCCATGAGCATCTATGACAACCGAATGCGTGCGAACCGCTATTTTCGAAAGGTGCGCCGTGAATCCCCCGGGCCGCTTCATTGTTCGGCCTTGGCCGCAGGAACGCCTCGAGCCGCCCCTCCGCCTCCCTTCTCCGGCCCGAAATGTTGAGGATCGTCTTGGGCGATGTTAAACTGGCCCTCAGCGCCTGCCGGTGGGCTCCCGTGCGCGGCCGCAGGCTGCCGCGATTCGGGGATACCCGTCCTCGGATCTTATGATGGAGGCTGCGTGGGGCGGTCAGGCCTTAGGCGGGAACGGGGAGCCCGACGCCGCATTCTTTAGGGTGCGGTGAACGATTTCCAGCAGGCTTTGGACTTCAAATGGCTTTTGAAGAAATGCGGTCGCAAACGCCTTCAATTTCTCGTCGGTCTCCAGGGATCCGCCCGTCATGACGATGACGGGAAGCGAGGGTTTGATCACGCGAAGGGCGAGCGCCAGACTCCGTCCGTCCACCTGGGGCATGTCGAGGTCGGTTACAAGGAGGCGCACCTCCGAGGCACGGGGCACGAAGGCCGCGGCCGCATCCGCCCCGTTTCGCGCCGTGATCACCTGATAGCCGCCGCGCTCGATCAGAATCTTGACGCCTACGTCGAGCACGGGCTGTTCATCGTCCACAAAAAGAATCAGCTCGCCCCGGCCCCTTCCCGTCGGGGTGCGATGAGTCGGCGAGATCTCGGCGGTTTCTCCCGCGGCCGCGGGAAGGTAGATGGTGAACACGGTGCCGTGGCCGCGATCCTTTCCGGTGGAGGTGTGCACGACCATGAAGCCGTCGTGATTGCTGACGATGGCGCGCACGGTGGACAGGCCGAGGCCGGTGCCCTTGCCCTCTCCCTTGGTGGTGAAGAACGGATCGAATATCCTCTCCAGCACTTGCGATGGAATGCCCGTGCCGTTGTCGCGCACCTCGACCATGAGAAAATCGCCGGCGCGTCCGTCGTGGATCTTCGAGGCCTCGGCGACATCGAGCACGCGGTTCTCCGCGGAAATCGTGATTTCACCGCCCTCCGGCATGGCGTCGCGGGCATTGACGCATAGGTTCAGGAACACCTGATTCATCTGCGTCGGGTCGGCCTGTATGGGCCAGAGGTCGTTGGAAAGATTTGCCTCGATTATGATGGATTTCGGGAAGCTCGACTGCGAAAGCTCGGCCACCTCCCGCAGCACGTGCCGCAGCTGTATGAGCTGCCGTCCCTCGGAGGTCCCGCGGGCAAAGGAAAGCATCTGGCGGACGAGGGCCGCGCCGCGGGCCGAGGATTGTTCGACGATGTCGAGCATGCGCAGTCCGGTGGGATCGTGAAGCTGCTGCCTCAGCAGCGGACCCGCCATCGTAATCGGGGCGAGGGCGTTGTTGAAATCGTGCGCGATGCCCGCGGCGAGCATCCCGAGGTTCTCGAGGCGTTGCGCGCGCAGGGCCTGTTCCTCGAGCTTCCTCTTCTCGGTAATGTCGGTGGCGATAGAGAGCCGTCCCTTCGGACGGCCGGCCTCGTCATAGAGAAGGCTTATGTGGTGAGAGGTCACAACCTGGCGCCCGTCGCGTGTGCGAAATGACGGTTCTCCCTCCCAGGTCCCGGCCGCCTGAACGAGCGCGAGGCCGGGCTCAAAGACCTTCAGGGCCTCGGATGGGAAGATGTCCTCAGTCCTGAGGCCCATCATCTCCTTGCGGTTTTTGAAGCCGTACAGGGTGGCGGATACGTTGTTGCAGTAGGTGACGACGCCCGCGGCGTCGTAGATGGTGATGGCTACCGGCGCCAGGTCCATGGCCTGCGCCTGTTCGCGGGTGTGTGCTTCGATCTGCCTCCTGATGGACTCATGTTCGTGGACCTCGCCGGCGAAGGAAATGTCGAGAGCTAATTCTTCGAGGAGGAGCAGTTCCTCGTCGTCGAAGAATTCGTCCTCGCCGGCGATGAGGTTGAGCGTTCCGATGACCTCGGCGCCCTTATGTAGCGGAATCGATGCCAGCGAGCGGAAACCGAGCCGCACCGAAATGTCCCGCAGGTGTGCCATTCGCGGGTCGTTCTCGAGATCGTTGCAGATGAGGCGCGTGCCTGCGCGCCAGACCTCGGCGAAGGCTGCGTTTTCAGGCAAATTCTCGGCAAAGGCTCGGGACACTTTCTCGATGAAACCCTCGGTTGCGCCGGCATGGGTGGCCACCTTCAAGCTGCCCGATGCCCTGTCCACGAGACCGATCCAAGCCAGGACGAAGCCGCCTTGTTCGATCGCGATGCGGCACACGGCTTCGTAAAGCCTCACCATGTCGCGCTCGCGCACGATGCATTGATTGATGTCGGACAGAACTGCATAGATCCGGTTCAGGTACTTTATGCGGGTCTCCGCCCTCTTGCGTTCCGTGATGTCCTCCTTGATAGCGATGAAATGGGTGATCTTGCCCGTCACATCCTGCACGGGTGTGATGGTCATGTATTCGGCGTAGGTGGAACCATCCTTGCGGCGGTTGACCAATTCCCCGCGCCAGATCTTCCCGGCGAGAATGGTCGTCCACAGTTCCTTGTAGAACGCGCCGCCCTGTTCCCCCGATCTGACCAGTTCCCTGGGACTGTGCCCGATGGCTTCCGAGGCGTTGTACTTGGTGAGCGTGGTGAACGAGGAGTTAGCCCATTCAATGACCCCATTGGTATTGGTGATGACGATGGCGTTGCCGGCGGATTCCAGGGCCGAGCTTTGCAGGCGCATGCGCGTCTCTGCCTGCATCCGCTCGGTAATGTCCGTCACGAATGCAATGACTGCCGGGCCGTTCGCCAGTTGAATTTCTGCAGCGGTTATTTCGACGGGAAACTGAGATCCGTCCGTGCGCAGACCGACGGACTCGAATTCAGCAGGCACCGGGAGGCCAAGAGCTCGGCGGCGGGTCCGTTCCTTGATCTCGTCCTGGAAATGCGGCGCAAAATTGTCGAATACGTGCCGGTCGACCCATTCCGCTGCGCTTCGCAGGCCGAACATCTGCATGCATTTTCGGTTTGCATACAAGCCGACCGCGTTGCGCGAAATGCTTATTGCGACAGGCGCCTCTTCAAAGACGGTCCGCAGCCTCAATTCGCTTTCCGCCAGTGCTTCCTGCGCCTGCTTGCGCTCGGCGATCTCGCGCGTCAGCTCGAGATTGGCATTCTCGAGCTGCGCGGTGCGTATTCTCACCCGGTGTTCCAGCTGTTCGTTTGCGTGGATCAGATTTCTCCCTGCGCGCCAGATTAGGATCATCAGGATGATGCTTCCCATCACGGCCGAGAACGCCTCGCCAGTTGGGCGGCCAAACCAACCCGCGATCTCGCCTCTCGAGACCATCCAGTCCAGTGCGAGCGGCAGCGTCAGCGTCGCGACGAGGAGCCAGTTGATGATATGGATGCCCGGCGTGTCACTTGTGAAGGACCTCGTCAGCCCGACTTCGGGCCTGGCAAACATCGCCGCCAATCCCAGGGCGACCAACCCGGCAGCGGCTGCCAATGCGATCGGGGTCAGGGCCCCGATTCTGTAGAACGCCTCGCTCCCGTACACGAAGCCGATCAGGTTGAAGACACCGATCAGCGTTGCCACGATTGCAAGTACCTGAGCCGCCCGCGCCAGCCGCCGCCATACCATACAGCCCAAGGCCGAACCCAGCAGCACGAGACCGGCCGCAGCCTGCGGCGCCATCCGTCCTCGGTACAACGGGCCGGCATCGGCGTCGGGAACACGGATCAACAATTCGTCAATCCGCAGGTCTGCCTGGAGCAGGTATTCGACGAGAGTCGCCGCTCCGATTGCTGCAGCTGCAACCGCACAGCCAAAAGCAGCCCATTTGCGCCACCTCGACGACGGCGGCGGCTCGAAGACCACCGACAGCAGGGCCAGTGCAACCAGCGCCATTCCCAGAGCGGCATTCGGCATCATCGCGACTCTTCCCGATAGCCGCAATTCGAGGAGCGGGTTGTTTGATGCCCAGCCTACAAGGACCGACACCGCGAGCACCATCGCCCCAGCTGCAAGCACGCGAACAAGCCACGGAACTTTCCCGGAAAGAGCCTGGGGTTTGGGTGCCATAAGGCCAAAAGCCTATCAGCTAAGGCGTTAGATGGTACCTTTGGGTTTAGTTGTCGTCAAATTCATTCAGCACATTCGGATTGTAAGGTTATGCCGACGCCTTGACGGGCGCGCGTTCTTGGATGCGGCCTGTCAAGGCGCATCCCAAGGACCGGCCGCGCAGCGAATCACGTCCGGTATCCCTGCCAAGATCGGACCGTCTCCTTGTGGCATCCGGCCTGGCGGCGAAACCAAGAGGTCGTCCGTGTCTTGAGTTTCTCGGGACCTGTCCAGGACACCTTCTCGCCTGCGGACAGTCTCATGTATCAATTTGCGCAGCGATTGGTGAGGCGTGTCGTTTTCCGACGTTGGCGCGAACCGTGGCATGTAACGTGAATTCCGCCTTTTGTACCGGCGGCGCTCGATGACATATTCCCGTACGTCAATTAAGCGTCAAAAAGTGCAAAATTAGACAGTCTTAGCTTGACCAACGTGGGTTAAATTGGGTTGAAATGGGGCATTGTGGGGCGGGTCTTCACCTCGCTTACCCCATGGCGCATCCCGGCAAAGCATTTTTCACGGGCCTTTTCAGGCACACCCTCGACGACAAGGGTCGCGTCACGATCCCTTCGGCATGGCGCGCGGCGCATGCGGACGGAGACGTTTTCCTCGCGACGCCGCACCCCGACGGCTACGTGGCCGTGCTGCCGCCCTCCGAGGTGGAGAAGCTTCACGCAAAGATCGCGCAGATGGCGCTCAGCGACGGGGCCGGCCAGGACTTCGCGTCGAGGTTCTTTGCACAGACGCAGTCATTCTCGTTCGACAAGCAGGGGCGCGTCGGCCTCACGGCCGATTTGCTGGAGCACGCCGGGATCGCAAAGGACGCCGTCCTCGTGGGCTCCCTAACAAAGTTCAACATGTATTCGCCATCCCGGTGGCAGAAGGTCGAGGCGCGCACATCGGGCGAGAACTTCGGCGACATCATGCGCCGCCTCGGAATCTGAAAATGCAAGATACCGGAAAAATGTCGGCCACTCGTGAGTTATTGAGCAAGGCGGCCTCCATCGCCGCGTCACACACGTTCCCCGCCTGGATCGACGCCTCGGAGTACGGTGGCGTCCAGGCATGCGCGGTCCCGCGCATCCGCGACAGCCTCGTCCTCCGGCTAGTCGCCGGCAGGCGCCAGGACCGGGGCAGGTCCCTCATCGATGCCACTGGCGCTCATTGATCCCGCGGCCGAGAGAATGTCCCCCGGTCACAAAGCCGTCCTCCTGCGCGAGGTCCTGGGATTCCTTTCCCCTGCGGCCGGCGGTCACTACCTCGACTGCACGTTTGGCGGGGGCGGGCATTCCCGCGCCCTTCTCGAGGCGGCGCCAGGAACGCGAGTCCTCGCGCTCGATCGCGATCCGGATGCGGCGGCAAGGGCCGAGGCTCTGGCTGCTGAGTTTCCGGGGAGGTTGGCCTTCAGGCTCGAGAATTTCGGGAATCTAGCGGGCATTCCCGAGTCGGGGTTCGATGGCGTCCTTTTTGACTTCGGGCTCTCATCGTTCCAGCTCGACGATCCGGAGCGTGGATTCTCGTTCCGGACCGACGGTCCCGCGGACATGAGGATGGATCGCCGGACGGGTGTACCGGCCTCCCGCTGGCTTGAGACGGCAACCGAGGAGATGCTCGTGGGTGCCGTGCGCGACTTTGGAGAGGAGCCCCATTGGCGCCGCGTCGTAAGGGCCCTCATGGCGGCCAGGGGCACGGGCGCCCTGGGCAGGACCGGATCGCTGGCCGAGGTGATCAGCGGTGCGATACCCGCGCGGGACCGGCACACCTCCCGGATCCACCCGGCGACGCACTCGTTTCAGGGAATCCGGATCGCGGTCAACAACGAGCTCGTCGCGATCAATGCGGCGCTTCTGGCGGCCTTCGAGAAGCTCAACCCCTCCGGGGTCCTCTGCGCGATAAGCTTTCATTCGCTAGAGGACCGGCCGGTGAAGCAGATTTTTCGGCATTTGTGCGGTCAGCCGGAGAATTCGGAGGATTCCATGCCGAAGGACCTGCGCATAGTGCGCGCCGATGCGCTGACCCGCCGCCCGGTGGTGCCGTCTGACGAGGAGCTTGAGGCCAATCCGAGGAGCAGGTCGGCCAAGCTCCGGGCGATAAGGAGACTCTAATGCGCACTGGGAAGAGAGCGGGCTCAAACGGTTTTGTTAACCAGTTCATGGTATATGCGCTGGTCGCGATCTGCGGGAGCGCCTCCGTCGGCCTGGGGACTGTGTGGATGCGCCACCAGATCTCGGTTGCGGCCAACACAAACAAGGTCCTCGAGGCGTCGATCGCCGACCTCGAGCGTCGCATTGAGGAGACGGATGCTGCCGTCGCCGCAGAGCAGGACCCGGCCGTGCTCAACCGAAGGAACGCTGAATGGCACCTGGGTCTCGTGCCGCCCGGCGAGACGCAGGTGCGCCGTGTCGCCGAGGATCCCGTCATGCGCCTGGCGTCACTGCACAACCGCAAATTATTCGGGGAGGGGCCGGCCACCATCAGCCTGCAGGTCGCACTCGCGCACTGACGCCGCCTGACTCCCAATGTCGAAGGGCTTCACCACCAGTTACCGAATCGCCCTTCTAGCGAGCGTGGTTCTTGCCCTGTTCGCCGGACTCGAGGCGCGCCTGGTCTGGCTTCATGTCATCGACAGGGACGACCTCCTGCGCTCGGTCGACGAGGCCCGCCGTCAGCTCATTGTCGATAACGCGCGCAGGGGAGACATCGTGGACCGGAACGGGGCGCTCCTGGCGACCAGCCGTTCGATCATCGTGCTCGGGGTCGACCCGCAGTTCGTGCGCAATGAGGACAGGGCCAGATTGCCACAGCTGGCGACGCTTATCGGCGTGCCGCTGCCCGATGTTGAGAAGGCGTACCTGACCAAGACCCGTCCCGCCGCCGAGAAGGGCGAGGCTGCGCCCGAGCCTTCGTCGGACGCCATGGTGATCACCGTGAACGCGCCCGCTTCGGCCCCGGAGCCCTCGACCACCCACGATATCGACGCCGCGACGAGGGACGAGACGGTGCTCGACGATCCGGACCGGGACGGAAACCGGCCGATTCGCTGGGCCAAGCTGAGCGACAACGTGCCCGAATCGGTCTACGCCCAGGTGCAAAAGCTCGGGATCCGGGGCGTCTACGGGAGCCGCGTCTACCGGCGCGACTACCCGCACAACGAGATGGCCGCGCACATCATCGGGTACGTGGACCGCCAGGAGCGCCCGGTCGCGGGGATGGAGCACTACGCGGATTTCTACCTGCGCGGGGAGAACGGCTGGCTTGAGTCGGAGAAGGACGGCAAGAGCCACGAGATGGCCCAGTTCCGCACGCGCGAGGTTCCCGCCATCGACGGCTTCAACGTGTCGCTGTCGATCGACGCCACGGTGCAGCACATCGTCGAGGACGAGCTGGCGAAGATCGCGCAGCAATACGATCCGCAGAAGGCGACGATCATCGTGAGCGATCCGCGGACAGGCTTCGTCCTCGCCCTCGCGAACTACCCCTCGTTTGACCTTAACACGTTCAACAAGCTGCCGCGCGACGAGCAACGCAGGATGCGAAACATCGCCGTCGCCGACGAATACGAGCCGGGATCCGTGTTCAAGATCGTGGCCGTGTCGGGCGCCCTCAACGACGGCCTCGTGACGACGCGGTCGGAATTCGACTGCACACTGGAAAAGATTGATTACAATGGAATTACGCGAAGCCTACCGCGGGACGACGACCGCTACGACCACCCCCTGAGCATTGCGGAGATCATCGCGCACTCCTCGAACAAGGGCGCCGCGCAGGTCGCGATGCGCATGGGCGACCGCCGCTTTTACGAGTACGCGCGGGCCTTCGGGTTCGGTCAGCGCACGGGCTTCCCGGTCGGCGGCGAGGTGACGGGCAACCTCAAGGCCCCCGAGAAGTGGGACAGCATGACGATCACGCGCATGCCGATGGGCCAGTCGGTGACCGCCACCGCGCTGCAGATGCAGCAGGCGATGGGTGTCATAGCCTCCGGCGGACTCCTACTGAAGCCCCAGATCATACGCGAGATTCGGGACTCGCACGGCGAGCTCGTCTACCACTTTGGCCGGATCGAGGAGCGGAGGGTCCTTTCGGAGCAGACGGCCCGCACAATGGCGCGCCTCCTGACCGCCGTCGCGTCCGCCCAGGGAACCGCGCCCGAGGCCGCAATCCCGGGCTTCGAGGTGGGGGGGAAGACCGGGACGGCCCAGAAGCTCATGCCCGTGGCGCTCCCTTCGGGAGGCGCCGTGCTGCGGTATTCCGACCGGCACGATGTGGCCTCGTTCGTGGGATTCTTCCCGGCGAGCGACCCGCAGGTCTCGATCGCCGTCATCATCGATGACGCGGACGCGCGCTGCCCGGGCGGGAGGGCGTGGGGCGCGAAGGTTGCGGCCCCGGTCTTCAAGAGGCTGGGGGAGAGGCTGATACCCTACCTTGGCACAAGGCCTAAGATCGACAACGACGTCAGGCAGGCGTTCGCGATGGGAGGGGCCCGGTGATTGGATACCTCACCCAGAATCATGCGCTGGTGCGCGCGTTCCGCGAACGCCCCTTGCGCCACAGAACTGCCGACTATCGTGAATACAACAAAGCTTTCAAAATGGCACCCATCCTCTCCGATTTCATAAGCGAAGGCGAAACCCTTGCCGTAAAGGGGAGCCTTGAGCGACCCATCTCGGGGCTGGTGATGGACAGCCGCCGGGTGGTCCCCGGCAACCTGTTCTTTGCGCTTCCCGGTCTGCGTTCCGACGGCGTGGCCTTTGTCGACGAGGCCGTGAGCCGCGGCGCCTCGGCCATCATCGCGCAGAAGATCCCCGTGCATGCCCCGGCCAAGGTGACCTTCATCCAGGTCGCTGACGCCCGCGCCATGCTGGCCCGCGTTTCGCAGCGGTTCTACAAGTTCCCGGACCGCAGCCTGTCCGTGGTCGGGGTCACGGGCACGAACGGCAAGACGACCGTGACACATCTGCTCCGGAACTTCCTGAACGGGAGCGAGCGCGTCGGCCTCCTTGGCACGATAAGCTACGACCTGGGCGCCCGGGCCGTGCCGTCGTACCGGACGACGCCGGAGTCGCTCGACATATTCGGGATGCTCGCACAGATGCGCGACGCCGGATGCCGCAGCGCCGTCATGGAGGTGAGCTCGCACGGGATAGCGCAGCAGCGCGTGCTCGGGCTCGAGTTCGCGGCCGCGGTGTTCACCAACCTGACGCGCGACCACCTCGATTTTCACAAGACGCTCGAGGCGTATTTTGAGGTCAAGACCCGGCTGTTCACGGGAAACGTGGGTCCGGTGCCGCGGCTGGCGGTCGTCAACCTCGACGACCCCTACGGAGAGAGGCTCGCTGCCAAGATCGCCGCGGAGGTGCCCTCCGCGCGGCTCATCACCTTCGGGGAGAACACGCGAGCCGACGTGCGCGCCGAGAATGTCGTCCTCAACTTCAGGGACACCACCGTGCGGGTGGCGTGGCCGGGAGGGGCTGTCGCCGCGCAGTCCCCGCTCATCGGGCGCTACAATGTCTCAAACCTGCTTGCGGCCGCCGCCACCGCCTGGGCTCTCGGCCGCGACCCGGCAGCTTTCATCCCGCGCATCCGGGACTTCAAGGGTGTCCCCGGGAGGATGGAAAGGATTGAGGAGGGGCAGCCCTTCAATGTCCTGGTGGACTACGCGCACACCGACGACGCGCTGAAGAACGCGCTCGGCATGCTGCGGGCGATCACCCCGGGCCGCCTCCTTGTCGTCTTCGGCTGCGGCGGCAACAGGGACCGGACCAAGCGGCCGAGGATGGTGCAGGCGGTGCAGGACATCGCCGACTTCGCCTTCGCGACCGCGGATAATCCCCGCGGGGAGCAGGTGGAGAACATCTTCGCGGACATGAGGGAGGGAGTCATTGACCCCTCGAAGATCACCTGGATCGACGACCGCCGCAGGGCCATCAGCCTCGCCCTCGACAGCGCCAGGCCGGGCGACAGCCTGCTGATCGCGGGAAAGGGCCACGAGGGCTACCAGGAATTTGCGGACACCGTCATACCCTTTGACGACAGGCAGGTCGTGCGCGAGCTGATCGGCGTGAAGGCCCTGAGAAACTGATGCCGGAATTCGATCCAGACACCCTTGCTGCTTGGACCGGGGGCCGGTGGTCGCGCCGCCCGGAGGCGGCGCCCGTCGGGTTCTCGGCGGATTCCAGGCGGATCCTTCGCGGCCAGGTGTTTGTCGCGCTGAAGACCGCCCGTCGGGACGGGCACGATTTTCTTGGCGACGCGCAGAAGGCCGGAGCCGCGGCAGCCTTCGTGTCGAGGGAGAACCCGGCGGTCGCCGTTCCGCAGCTTGTGGTCGCGGAACCCCTTAAGGCCCTGCAGGCGGTTGCACGGGAGCACCGGAAGGCCTTCCGCGGGACGGTCGTCGGGATCACCGGCAGCGCGGGAAAGACTTCGACCAAGGAGCTCCTGGCGCTCCTGCTCGGGGGGGAGGCCTCGGGCGTGCTCGCGACCGAAGGAAACTTGAACAACCACATCGGCGTCGCGCTCACGCTTTGCCGCCTGGACCCGGGCCGGCACCGGCTCGCGGTCGTCGAGGCGGGCATCAGCGCCCCCGGCGAGATGCGTTCGCTTGCCGGGATGATCGCTCCCGACATCGTCGTGGTCACGCTTGTCGGTCCCGCGCACCTTGCGGAACTGGGTGGCCTCGAGGGAGTGGCGAGCGAGAAGGCGGTTCTGGCCGCCTCCGTGCGCGCAGGCGGCGTGTGCATCTTTCCAAGCTCGTGCGGGGCCTACGGCGCATTTCGGAAACTCCCGGTTTCGGGCCGCATCGTTGTCGAGCCGGCCGCGAACCTGGGAACCGGCGCGCCGGCCGCGGGGCAGGTCCCCTTTGTCGTAGCCCACTCCGCGAACTACACGACCGTGACCGTCGGGTACGGCCAGCCGCCCCCGGTCGTGGCCACGCTCCAGCGGGTCACGGACGGAATGGCCCAGAACGCGGCCCTGGCGATCTGCGCCGCGCTTCGGATCGGAGTCGGGCAGGACGAGATCCAGAAAAGGCTCCTTTCCTGGCGCGCGTCGCCGCTCAGGGGCGAGTGGCGCAGATCGGAAGGGCGCAGGCTCTACCTCGATTGCTACAACGCCAATCCGGCGTCCATGGCCGATGCGCTCGCCGCGTTCGACGCCGTCGCCCCCCACGCGGAGCCGCGGCTCCTCGTCATAGGATGCATGGAGGAGCTTGGACCCGATGCCGAGCGCTACCACGTGGAGCTTGGCCGCTCGCTCAAGCTGCGAAGGGGTGACCAGCTGATCGCGATCGGCAGCCTGGCGGGCGCCATCCGGAAGGGCGCCCTTGAGGCCGGCGGCGATCCTGACCAGATCGAGATCGCCGATGAGATAGGGCCGCTCTCCTCCAGGCTCGCTGCATTCCGGGGCTCGGTGTTCGTAAAGGGCAGCAGGCGCCACCAGCTTGAAAAGGCGTTCTCCGGCGCCGAATTCGCGGAGGCCTCCCATGCTTAGCCTTCTCTCAGCCTACGACGATGCGTTCGGCCCGCTGCGGGTCCTACGGTACATCACGTTCCGCACGCTCCTCGCCACCGGGACGGCGGCCCTGATCGGTTTCGTGATCGGGCCGTGGCTGATAGCCCATCTGCGCCGCCTCAAGTTCGGACAGCACTACGACGATGACAGGACCGGCGAACTTGCGAGCCGCTTCGACAAGAAGAACACGCCGACCATGGGCGGCCTGCTGATCTTCGCGTCCGTGTTTTTCAGCTCCGTTCTCTGGGCCGCGCCCAACGTGTGGGTGGTCGTCGCGCTGTTCGTCTACGCGGCCCTGACGGCGGTCGGGTTCAGGGACGACTACCTCAAGGTGGTGCGCAAGAACCGGCACGGGATCTCCTCGGGCGCAAAGATCTTCTGGCAGACGGTCATCACGGCCCTCGCGCTCGCGGCGCTTCTCGTTCACCCCGCCAGCTCGGCCAAGATCCGGGAGCTCTGGGTCCCGTTTGTTAAGCACCCGCTCGTCGCCAGCATGCCCATCGCCGCGCTCGCCGTCTTCGTCTACCTTTGGATCGTCGGCTTCTCGAATGCGATCAACCTGACCGACGGCCTCGACGGGCTGGCCATAGGCTGCACCATAACCGTCGCGCTGACCTACGGGATCATGGCCTACGCAGCCAGCAACGTGAAGATCGCCGACTACCTCCTCATCAGCTTCGTGCCGGGAACGGGGGAGCTCACGGTCGTCTGCGGGGCGCTGGTGGGCGCAGGTCTGGCCTTCCTCTGGTACAATTCGCACCCGGCCGAGCTCTTCATGGGCGACACGGGGTCGCTCGCCCTTGGCGGGCTCCTCGGCATCATCGCCTTCATGGTCCAGCAGCCGCTCACCCTCGTCATCATCGGGGGCGTGTTCGTGTGGGAGGCCGCGAGCGTCGTGATCCAGGTGGGGTATTTCAAAGCCACGCGGAGGCTCCACGGCGAGGGCCGGCGCTTCTTCCTCATGGCGCCGATCCACCACCACTTCCAGAAGCTCGGATGGCCCGAGACCAAGGTGGTTCTTCGCTTCTGGATCCTCTCGATGATCTTCGCCCTCGCGGGCCTGGGCACATTGAAAATCCGCTGAGCCATGGACATGACGATACCCGAATTCCTCAGTTCCAGGCTCGTGCGGCCCGTGGCTGTGTTCGGCGCGGCCGTGAGCGGCGAGGGGGCGATCGCCCTGCTGTCGAGGCTGGGCGCGGCGGCCGTCACCTATGACAGGAACGGCGCCGAATTCACCCCTGAGGCGGCGCACAGGCACGGCCTGGTGATCTTCTCGCCTGGTTTCACGCTGCATCACCCGTGGCTCGAGCTCGCGCGCAAGGCCGGCTGCATCTGCCTGGCGGAAATCGACTTTGCCTCCCTATTCTGGCGAGGCCGGATCGTCGCGATCACCGGGACAAACGGGAAGACGACCCTGACCGAGTTCCTGTCCCGCGCGCTCAGCAGCGCAGGCAGGAGGGCGGTGGCGGCCGGCAACATCGGGCTTCCCTTCAGCCGCGTCGTGGCCGACGAGGACGGGGGGGCGCCCGAGTTGACCGCGGTCTGCGAGGTGAGCTCGTTCCAGGCGGAGCAGCTCGGGCACTTCAGCGCCGACGCGCTGCTGTGGACGAATTTTGCCGAGGATCACCTCGAGCGCCACCGGAGCATGGAGCAGTATTTCGCGGCCAAGTGGGAGTTGGTGCTCCGCACCAAGGCAGGCCATTTCTTTGCGGGAAGCTCCGTCCTGCGCAACGCCGCGCAGTTCGGACGCACCGTCCCGTCCGGATCCCACGTGCCGACCGAGGGCCTGCCCCCCGATCCCCGGCTGGCCGGAACCCCCTTCGAGCACTATCCCCAGAGGGAGAACTTCATCCTCGCGTCGGCCTGGTGGCTTTCCGAGGGCCTGGACGTGTCCGCGCTCATCGCGTCGGCGAGGAGCTTCCGCATCGGCCGCCACCGGCTTTCTAGGGTCGGGGTGATCGACGGGGTGGCCTACTGGAACGACTCCAAGGCCACGAACTTCCATGCCGTAGAGGCGGCGCTCGCCGGCTTCCAGCGGCCCGTCGTGCTGATCGCCGGCGGCCGCTCGAAGGGCGGTGACGTGCAGGGGTTTGTCCGCAGGATAGCCCCCAAGGTTGCGCACGCCGTGCTCATCGGGGAGACGGGGGCTGCGCTCGCCGGGGCGTTCGAGGCGCTCGGCAACGCCCACTCGCTCTGCCTGACGCTCGAGGACGCGGTCCGCTGTGGCGCGGCAGCGGCGGCCGCGGGTGGCTCGGGCGACGTGATCCTAAGCCCCGGGTTCTCCAGCTTCGACATGTTCCGCAATTACGAGGACCGGGGCGACCGCTTTGAATGCGCCGTCGCCGACCTTCACGCCGCCCGAGTTTGATATAGCGTTGGCGACTACAACCCACAACCTGACTTAAGCTTCCACGACAGATTCTTCCCATGAAAATACTAAAGATCCTAGGAATCGCGGCGGGCCTTCACGCACTCGCGCTGGTTCTCATTTTCTCCAATCCCGGCTGCAGCTACTCGCAGGCGGCTGCCCCAGCCCCATCGCCCTTCGCGGCCGCGCCCGGCGGGGATTCCTCCGCCCAGGCGCCGAGCGCGGTCATCACGCCGCCCGACACGGTGGGCATTCGCTACAGCCCCACGCGGCCCGGCACCACGGTCGCCTCCGCGCTCACCGCGCAGCCCGTGGCCGATGTGACCCCGGCCACGACCTACACGGTGGCGAGGGGCGACAGCCTCTCGAGCATCGCGAAGAAGAACCAGCTTTCAAAGGCCGACCTCGCCGCGGCCAACAATCTGAGGGCGAGCTCCGTCCTGCACGTCGGCCAGAAGCTGATCATCCCCTCGAAGCCGACGCAGGGTGCAAGCGCCTCCCTGGCCGGCGCTGCGGCGAAGGCGCCCGAGCAGGCCCCGGCCGAAAAGGCCCCCGCGGACGCGACAAGGCATGTCGTCAAGCCGGGCGAGACCCTTGGCGCGATAGCGCGCAAGTACGGAGTGAAGCAGGGCGACATCGCCGTGGCGAACAACATCACCGACCCTAGGAGGATCCAGCCGGGCCAGGAACTCGTGATCCCAGCCAGGTCCGCGTCGAGCGGCGCCAAGCAGGTCAAGGGCGCGAAGGCCGGCCCTCCGGAGGCCGCCCCAGCAGCCGAGCAGGACCTCGACACAGGGCTCAAGCCCGCGAACGCCGCGGAGGTTCCGGTCGTCAAGATTGAGGACACGGCCGCGGGCGCGCAGCCGAAGAACCCCTGAGACGCGCCATGGCAAGCGAACGGCCCGCCGATTCACTGAGCATACGGTCGATAGCAAGCCCGGTGGCCGTCATTGTGATCTGCGCCATAGGCCTGACATTCCTGGGGCTGACCATCCTCTTTAGCGCCAGCGTCTCGCTCAAGCAGGACCCGTACTTCTACCTCGACAAGCAGGTCTTGGGAGTCGTGGCAGCCGGGGCGCTGTGCCTTGTCGCGAGCCGGATCAACCTGGACTACGCCCGGCGCGCGTCGGTCTGGGTCGCCATCGTGGCCCTATTTCTGCTCGTCCTGGTCCTGATACCGCACCTCGGCGTCTCCGTGAAGGGAAGCCGCCGTTGGCTCGGGTACGGGGCCGCGCGCCTGCAGGTGTCAGAATTCGCGAAGCTCGCGATGGTGTTCTGCCTGGCGCACTACCTTGCGCTCAACCAGACGCGGATCGGCGACCTGCGGCGCGGATTCCTCTATCCCCTGGGGATCATCGGCGCGTTCACCGGGCTCATCCTCCTCGAGCCCGATTTCGGCACGGCGGCGCTGGCCCTTTCGGTGGGCCTGCTCCTGCTTTTCCTTTCGGGCGCCAAGTGGCGCTACACAATCCCGACGATTGCGCTCTCGGCCACGGCGTTCGCACTCATGGTCGCGAACAACCCGAATCGCCTCAGGCGGTTCACGGCCTTCATGGACGTCGAGGGCAACAAGCAGGGGGGAACCTACCAGCTTTACCAGTCGCTGGAGGCGTTCGCGGCGGGCGGGACCGCCGGTGCGGGCCTGGGGCAGGGGCGCCAGCAGATCAACTTCCTGCCCGAGGCGCACACGGACTTCATCTTCGCGGTCGTGGGCGAGGAGCTCGGGATGTGGTTCACGCTCGGGGTCGTGGCGGTCTTTGCCGTCATGTTCGTGGCGGGCCTGGCCCACCTGCGCCGGGCGCCCAACCTCTTCCATTTTCTCCTGGCGACCGGATGCCTCCTCCTCATGTGCCTGCAGGCGATCATCAACCTGGGCGTGGTGACCGGCATGCTGCCGACAAAGGGCATGTCGCTTCCTTTCATCAGTGCGGGGCTCTCCAACCTTCTGCTGATGGGCCTGCTTGTCGGGATCATGATCAACACGCAACGGACCTGGGGCCGGGCATCGCTTCCCCAGGGGGCGGGCGCGATGCGCGAGGTGCTGGCATGAGCAGGTTTCTCATCTCTTGCGGGGGCACCGGCGGGCACCTTTCGCCGGGCATCGCGCTTGCGGAGGGCCTTATCGCACGCGGCCACGAGACAAGGCTGCTCATCAGCATGAAGAAGGTTGATTCGCGGCTTGTGGAGA
>Ga0265338_10003573_pt1 | contig 21718 bp, 17 predicted proteins | sample 42126metaG_FD_193579 | JGI IMG/M metagenome (GOLD analysis project Ga0265338, IMG submission 193579) | Rhizosphere microbial communities from Carex aquatilis grown in University of Washington, Seatle, WA, United States - 4-21-26 metaG | ecosystem: Host-associated > Plants > Roots > Rhizosphere... | reverse complement strand
TCCGCCCAGGGCGCGGGCAGCATCGTCGGCGACTTGCCGAGGATCGACTCGAACTGCTCCCTGGTCGGGTTCTCCACGCCGGGCATGAACAGCCGGTAGGTGAACTCGTTCTGCACCATGTCGGTGTTCACGTTGCCCGGGTTGACGGAGTTCACCCGGATGGAGTGCTTCGCCAGCTCCAGCGCCAGCGTCTTCATCAGGCCGTTCACGCCGTGCTTGGCCGCGACGTAGTGACCCAGGTTCGGCGTCCCCTTCAGGCCCGCGGCCGAGGCGGTGAGGATCATCGAGCCCCCGCGCCCGCCCGCGATCAGGTGCGGTACCGCCGCCTTGACGGTGTGCCAGACGCCCGTCAGGTTGACGTCGAGCATCGCCGCCCACTGCTCCTCGCTCAGGTCAATGGTGGGCCCGAACGAGACGATGCCCGCGTTGGCGCACACGATGTCCAGCCGGCCCAGCTCGGCCACGCCGTCGTCGAGCGCCTTGACCAGGCTGGCGTAGTCGCGGACGTCGGCCTTGGCCGCCACGATCCGCCGGTCGAGCACCTCGACCTGCTTGACCGTCTCCGCCAGGTCGGCCTCGGTGGCACCGTGGAAGGGCACGGTCGGCATGTCGGCGCACACGTCGACGGCGATGATGTCCGCGCCCTCCTGCGCGAGCCGGACCGCGTGGGTGCGGCCCTGGCCGCGGGCCGCGCCGGTGATGAAAGCGACCTTGCCCGCTAGGCGTCCTGCCATGTCAGCTCCCTTGCTGCGTTCCCCGAGGCCTTTACGTCAGTGGATGACGTAATAGGACGGATGTTAATGTCAGGCACTGACACATTCAAGCTGAATGTGACACAGTTCACCCGGCCGAAGGCTGCGACTTTCCGCTGGGCGACGGCGTAAAGTCGGAACGTTAATGTCACTAGCTGACAAAAGGCGGGTGAGGGTGACCGGGCGAGGCACGCGCGGGCGGCCGCCGTCCACCAGCCGCCGCGAGCTGCGGCTCATCGCGCTGCGGCTGTTCGCCGCGCGCGGGTTCGAGAACACCACCATCGAGCAGATCGCGGCCGAGGCCGGGATCAGCGAGCGCACCTTCTTCCGCTACTTCGCCAGCAAGGCGAGCGTGCTCTGGACCGAGTTCGAGACCGAGGTGGAAACGATCAGGGCCGCGCTGCGCGCGGTACCCGGCGACGTGCCGATGATGGAGGCGATCCGCGGCGCGGTCGTCGCCGCCAACCACTACCACGCCGACGACGTGCCGGAGATGCGGCTGCGGATGCACCTGATCGCCACCGAGCCCGCCCTCTCGTTCGGTGCCGCCGAGCACTACGAGGCCTGGGAACTGGCCATCGGCGAGTTCGCCGCCCGGCGGCTGGGCCAGCCGGCCGGCTCGCTCTACCCGCTGACGGTCGGCCGCGCCACCCTCGCCGCCTGCCGCGCCGCCTACGACCGCTGGTCCGACCGCGCCGACGACGACCTGACGGCCTACCTGGACATGGCGCTGACCGCGCTCGCGGCCGGGTTCGCGTCCGACGCGATCAACCAGGCGGGCTAGCGGCGCAGCCCGGTGACCAGTACCTCCACCAGGCGGCGGGCATCGTAGCCGTACTTGCCGCTGGCGCCGACGCACAGCCCCCCGACGCCGCGCATGAGCTCCAGGGCGCCCAGGTCGGACCGGATCTCGCCCGCCCCGGCGGCGGCCTCCACCAGCTGGGTGCACACCGGCACCAGCCGGTCGAGGAAGTACTCGTGCAGCGGGTCGAAACAGGAGTCGTCTGACTGCAGCACCTCCGCCAGCCCGTGCTTGGTGACCAGGAAGTCGACGAACAGGTCGACCCACCGCCGCAGCGCGGCATACGGGCTCTCGGCGGCAGCCAGGAGCTCGGGGCCGGCCTCGGCGAGGCCTTCGACCTGGTGCCGGCAGACCGCGATGATCAGGTCCGCCCGGGTCGGGAAGTGCCGGTAGATGGTGGCCGTCCCCACCCCCGCCCGTTCCGGCTACCGCACGCCCGGCTCGGCTGCGAGGGAGCCGGCACCATCGACGCGCTCGGCCCGCAGGTGACGGGATTCAGCGTCGGCGACCCGGTCATCATCACCGCCGTGCCCGCGATGGACCCGAACGGCGGCCGACGCCGACGACGTCGCCACGACCGCCCGCGGCTACACCAACGGGGCCGGGGTGGACATCATCCTGGACTCGGTCATGGGACCCGGGCTGGCCGGGCTGGCCACCGCCGCCCGGTCCGGCGGCACCCTCGTCACCGTGGGCTGGCTCGACCCGCGCCCGGCCTCCATGCCGATGAACGCGCCGCTCACCATCTACCGCTACATGAGCTTCGAGCACGTCCTCGACCCGGTGGTGGTACGGCGGATGGCCGCGTTCCTGACGGCAGGCCTGCGCGCCGGCGCGCTGCGCCCCGCCATCGACCGGGCGTTCGGCCTCGACCAGGCGGCCGAGGCGCACCGCTACCTGGAGGAAGGGCAGCAGGTGGGCAAGATCGTCCTCACCGTCTGATCACCGGACCGGGGGCCGGACCGCTACTCGGCGGCCGACGCGATGGCGGCGTCCACCTCCTGCCTGCGGGCCGCCAGGTCGGCGGCGTGCTCGCGCTCCAGCCGGTCGGCGGTGTCCTCGTCGTCCCGCATGAGCGCCTCCAGGTTGTTGCCGGCCGCGTCGATCACGCCGAGGTCGACATAGGCCCGCTGCACCTTCGGGCCCCACAGCCCGATGTCCTTCACGCAGGGCACGATGCGGCTGAACAGGAACTGCCGGAAGGCCACCTGGGTGGGGGAACGGTCGGTGAACTCCACGCACTCGGCCACGTCGAAGCCGAGCCGCTCCCACACCTCGCGGGCGATGAACCGGCTGCGCATCAGGTAGCAGCCCTCGACCACGAACTCCTCCCGGTCGGCCCGCTCGGCCGCGGTCAGCCCCGCGTAGTAGTCGCGCAGCGCCAGCCGCCCGAACGCCACGTGCCGCGCCTCGTCCTGCATCACGTACGCCAGCAGCTGCTTGACCAGCGGGTTCCCGGTGGTGTCGCGGTGCACGCCGAAGGCGGCGAGCGCCAGCCCCTCGATCAGCACCTGCATCCCCAGGTAGGGCAGGTCCCAGCGGGAGTCGCTCAGCGCGTCGGCCAGCAGCTTGGCGAGGTCGTCGTTGATCGGGTAGAACAGGCCGATCTTGTCCTGGATGAACCGGTTGAACAGCTCGACGTGCCGGGCCTCGTCCATCACCTGCGTCGCGGCGTAGAACTTGGAGTCCATGTCCGGCACCGATTCGACGATCCGGGCCGCCACCGTCAGCGCGCCCTGCTCGCCGTGCAGGAACTGGCTGAACAGCCAGGAGGACAGGTGCCTGCCCATCTCTTCCCGTTCGCCCTGGTTGAGCTTGTCCCACTGGCGCGACCCGTAGATCGGGACCAGCTCGTCGGGCGTCTCCATCACCCGCACCGGGTTGACCGGCTGGTCCCAGTCGATCCGCTTGACCGCGTCCCACTGCTTGTCCTTGCCCCGCTGGTACAGGTCAAGCAGGTACGGCCGGCCGTCGCCGTACTCCCAGGAAAACCGGGCCGCCCCGGTCGCGGGCACGTCCCAGGTGCCGGGCGGGACGGGCGAGCTGTAGATGTCGTAGGTACTCACGTGCTCCTCCTCGTTAAGGGCCCCGATTTATTACTCATCAGTAGACTCTTCCGGCCCGCTGTCAATAGGCCGGCGCTCGCCCTTCTCGCGGCCTGATAGTGGCAGCTATCCTCAAAATATGGTTTCGAACCTGATTCCGCTGACCTCAGCTAAGGGCCTTGGCGGCGAATCGGCATTTGTCGATGACCACCTGCTGGATAGCGCCGGCCGGGTCCGCGACTGGGACACGGTAGCCGCGGAAATCGGCGACGCGACCGCCCAGTTCACCTACCTTGACTACGAGCTGCGGGAGCACCTGCGGAAGCCGATGGCGCGCGGCTACCCGCCGAAGCTGTTTATCTCCTACCGGCGCGAGACGCCCGAGCACGTGCGGTGGTGCGCGGGCCTGGCCCGCAAGCTGGAAGCGGCCGGCTACAAGGTGCTGCTGGACGCACTTGAGTTTCCGGAGCGCGACCCGTCGCCGGAAGAGCTCGCGCGTTTCGTCGGGCGGTTCGCGACGGCGGACGTGGCGGTGATCGTGCTGACCCCCGAGTACGTCGGGACCAACGACGAGATGCGGCGGTGGATATTCGAGGAATGGCAGCGAATTACTTCGCTGCGAGAGACCGGGATGCTGGAGATCGTCTGGATCGTACGCGGGGCGGGGTGGTACGAACACGGCCTTGGGCACGGGCAGGTCGGCCCGATCGGCGTCTTCGACGCGGTCATCGACTTGTCTGACCACGCCGAAGGCGACGACGCGCCGGTCCTGGACTTCTTCGGGCAGTACGCCGGCGTGCGGCTCTCGGACAGCGAGCAGGACCAGCTGGCCCGCGACGCGAGTTCCTGCATTCTGGCCTGCCGAGAGCGCGACGAGCCCACTGCGGCCGGGAGCCTGGACGCTATCCGGGGGTACCCCGGCACCGAGGAGTACCGGATAGCGAACGCCGCTTATCATGCCGCGTTCCGATCACCCGAGCAGGCGATCTTTCTCGCCGAGGAAATCCGCAAGAAGAATCCAACGCTACCTGGCTCGGCCGCACTGGGCACGAACCTCTGGCTAGCCGATCTTGATCACTACGCCTTCCGCGTCCTGGCCGAAATCACGGAATCACGCTCACTATGGCGCGAGGTTTTTCGTTTCTACATGAGCGAAATCCTCGTCAGCCAGAGCCTGGCCCGCTCAGCCATCAACCATCTCGGCTGGCTGGTCAAAGAGCTGGAAAGCCCAGCCAGGCGCCAAACAGGCCGAGAAGGGGAAGACGAGCGGCTCCTTGGCGAAGCCCGCGAAGAGCTAGCGCGGTTGGCCAGCCTGGCTGATAGTCCCACGCCACTAGGGCCGTGGATTGCGGACGGCCGCCTGGAGCTGGACCAGCAGTGCGAGCACTGCGATGCCCGCTACAGCTCGAGCGGCGGTGCCTGCGCAGTCTGCGGGACACTGCACCCCGCCGAGGCCAAAACCTGCTGGATGTGCGGGGAAGGGGTCCTGCTCTGGCCTAATCTCCCCTTCTGCCCGGTCTGCCGCATGAGCTTTGCCGAGGAAAACGGGAAGCGCAGCGCTTATTCCGTCATCCCGCGGAACCCGGGCCAGCGGTTCTCCGTCCTGTGGCCGCAGGCTAACGCCGGAACCCGGGCGCCCACCCCGCCAGAAGCAGATAATGAGCAGGGCTGAAAGAGACGCCCTGCTGGGGGCGGTGGAGGAACGGCTCGACCGGGCCGTGCGGCTGGGGGACGCGGCACCGGTGCTCGATCCCCGGACACTCGCGCAAGCCAGGCGGCTGGCCGAGCTGATCGCCGCGGACCAGGCCGACCTGCCAGCGCGGCTGTTCCTTGGCCTGTTCCACTGGCACCGCTACCTGGGCTTGCCTGACCCGGACGGCTACCACGACCTGCGGACCGCCGTCGGCATGCTGGCCCCCTGCTTCGCCAACCCGGGCTTCAACCTGGAGATGTTTCCAAGGCCACTGCTGCCGGTCCTCGCCGACACCGCTAACGGCGCGATCGGTCAGCTGCTCGGCTCGGCCCTCGCATCCGGACAGGCCGAGCAGATATCAGTGGCGACGGCCCTGCTGGAGCGGCTGGTTTACGCCACTCCCGCCGGCCACGCGCAGCAGGCGGCCCGCCGGTCCAACCTCGGCACGGCGCTTCGCGCCTTGTACGAGCAGACAGGAGAGCCCGAGCAGCTGGAACAGGCAGTCGAAGCCTTGCGCGAGGCCCTCGCAATGGCCGTGCCCGGGCACCCCCAGCAGTCGATCTGCGCGGGCAACCTCGGGCAGGCGCTGCGGACCCGCTTCCAGCTGGCGGGGGCGAGATCCGACCTCGACGAGACCATCTACCTGATGCGCATGACCCTGGCAGACGCGGCGCCCGATCACCCCAACCGGACCGGCCGCATCGACAACCTGCGGCGCGCCCTGGAACTTCGGTTCGCGGTCACCGCTGACCCCGGTGACGGCGACGAGGCACTGCGCCTGGAGATGATGCTGTTCGACGCACCCAGCCAGGAGATCCCGCGATGGGTAACGCACCAGGCGGGGCCGGGTGCCCCGGGCGAGGACGACGGCGGGCACGGGTGAGCCGGCCGCACCCGTTCGGAATGATCATCACGGCCATCCCGAACGGGTGCGGGTCGACCGGGATGATCAGGTCTCCCGCCGGCCGGCGTCCTGCGGGGCGAGCGACTCGGGCGAATCGGCTGTCCCGATCGCCTGCGCCGCGGCAGTCGATTCCACCGCGCCGGCCGGGGGCGCGGCGTCCGCCGTCGGGGCGGCCGGCGCGCCCGGCATTGACCGCCGCAGCTCCACCTGCGGGATCAGCCAGGTGGCGAGGAAGCCGAGCGCGGCGACCGGTATCGCGACCAGGAACACCGTCTGGATCGACTCGGCGTAGCCGAGCGTGAAGCCGTGCCGCACCGCCGCCGACAGGTGGCTGAGCGCGGCCGGGGTCACGTCGGAGGAGGTGAACGAGGCGGGCAGGCTCAGCCCGTGCAGGTGGCTGGCCAGGTTGCTGGCCAGCACGTTGGAGAAGATCGCGCCGAAGATCGCGGTGCCGAACGAGCCGCCGATCGACCGGAAGAAGGTGGTCCCCGAGGTCGCGACGCCCAGCTCGCTGTAGGCGACGCCGTTCTGCACGATGATCACCAGCACCTGCATCACGCAGCCGACGCCGAACCCGAGCACCAGCATGGACAGCGCGTCGGTGACGGCCGAGGAGCTCGGCGTCATCAGCGACAGCAGGCCGAGGCCGATGGTCATCAGCCCGGTACCGACGATCGGGAAGAACCGGTACCGGCCGGTCCGCGCGATGACCTGGCCGGAGGAGATGGACGTGATCAGCAGGCCGAGCATCGTCGGCAGCAGGTACACCCCGGAGATGGTGGGCGAGATGCCCCGGACCACCTGGAAGAAGGCCGGCAGGTAGGTGATCGCGCCGAACAGGGCGAACCCGACGATGAAGCCGACCACGCTGCTCACCGCGAACACCCGGGTGCGGAACAGGTGCAGCGGCAGGATCGGCTCGGCCGCCTTCCGCTCGGCCAGCACGAACAAGACGATCAGGGCCGCGCCGGACGCGCCCAGGATGTAGATCGGGGCCTACGCCCAGGCGTAGGTGGTGCCGCCCAGGCTGGTCAGCAGGATCAGCGCGGTGACCGCCGCCGACAGCAGCAGGGTGCCCAGGTAGTCGATCCGGTGGTGCACCCGGCGCAGCGTGCCCGGCACCTGCACGGCCACCACCGCCAGCGCGATCAGGCCGACCGGGATGTTGATGTAGAAGATCCAGCGCCAGCTCAGGTTGTCCACGAAGACGCCGCCGAGCAGCGGGCCGACCACGCTGGCGATGCCGAAGGTGGCACCGAAGAGCCCCTGGTACTTGCCGCGCTCGCGGGGCGAGAGGATGTCTCCCACGATCGCCTGCGCGCCCACCATCAGCCCGCCCGAGCCGAGGCCCTGCACCGCCCGGAACGCGATGAGCATGAACATCGAGTTGGCCAGGCCGGACAGCACCGATCCGATCAGGAAGATGACGATCGCGGCCTGGAAGAAGATCTTCCGGCCGTACATGTCGCCCAGCTTGCCCCAGAGCGGGGTGGACACCGTGGTGGTCAGCAAGTAGGCGGTGACCACCCAGGCGATGTGCGAGCCGCCGTTCAGGTCGCCGACGATGGTCGGCAGCGCGGTGGCGACGATGGTCTGGTCCAGGGCGGCCAGGGTCAGGCCGCACATCAGCGCGCCCATGATGATCAGGATGGCGCGGGTGCTGAGGGCGGGCCGTTCGCCTTCGACCTGGGCTGGGGTAGCTGAAGCCATCAGAGCACTTCTTTCTGCCGGGTCGGGAGATGACGGAGGGCGGCGTTCTCCGGCAGCCCGGCCTCCAGCGCCCGGAACGCCTGGTCGACCAGCTGGCTGAGCGGGAGGCTGCCGTCGGTGCCGGACCAGAAGCCCAGGCAGGCACGGACCGCGCCCACCGCGACGGCGGCCGCCAGCCCCGGGTAAGGATCGCGTTCCTGGTCGGCGCCGAGCCGGATGGCGAGCCCGTCGGCGATCGCCCGCTCGGTCAGCGCCATCTGCGCCGCGTGAGCCGCGCGCACATGCGGGTCGGCCCGGGCGAGCTTCATCCGGCGCAGCCAGTCGGCCGGGTTGCCGCCGAGCGCCCGCAGCTCGTCCGCTATCGCCTCGGCATCCTGCGCCAGCACCACCCGCAGCGCCTCCATCGCGGGCCGTCCCGCCCGGTAGCTGGCGACGCCGTCCCGCAGCGCGGCCGCCCGCTCCGGGTCGCCGCCGAACAGCACCGCTTCCTTGGACGGGAAGTAGTTGAAGAACGTGCGGGGCGACACGTCGGCCGCGGTGGCGATGTCCTCCACCGTGACGTTGGCCAGGCCGCGCTCGGCGACCAGGCTGAGCGCGGTACGGCGCAGCAGCCGCCGGGTCGCCAGCTTCTTGCGCTCGCGCAGCGAGGCGGGCGGGTCAGGCGCCAGCGGGGTCATGATGCACTCACCGAAATGTTGCATCCCCTTCACAATTGCGTTCTCAGCATTATTGCAGCGACTGCAACTATACCTGGCGGCTGAGCGAGGTCGCCACGGTGACGTAGCGGCATTCCGCCTCGTGCATCAGCGTCGGCGAGCAACAATGGGCCGCGTGTCGTCGGCTCAGCAGTCACCTGGTTCCGCACCAGACGGGTCGACACCTTCCAAGCGGCGCGGGACATTAGAGGCAAGAACCGGCAGGCAGGCGGCAGTGGGACCGGCCTCCGGGGAACCGGCATAACAAAGGGGTGGGGATACCGGTGGATGCTGCCGAGAATCTGCTGTCGCTGCGTGACTTCATATCCGGCCTGCGGGCCGAGCTGCAAGCCGCGCACCAGGACGCGCTGACCAGCGACGCGCCGGACGCGCCGCGGTTCACCGTCGGGCCGGTCAACGTCGAGTTCTCGGTGACCGCCAAGAAGGACGTGTCGGCCAACGGCGGCGTGCGGTTCTACGTGTTCGAGCTGGGCGCGAGCGGTTCGGTCAGCTCGGAGTCGGTGCAGCGGGTGAGCCTGGTGCTGACCCCGCGGACCAAGGACAACCAGGACTACCAGGCGGCCGACGCCGTGCCGGGCGAGATGGAGTAGCGGCGATGCCCGCCGGGCTCGTCAGGGAGCAGGTCGTTGAGGTCAGGGTGGCCAACCCCGGCGGCGCGGGGTTCGCCGGGTTTGGTTCGGGCTACCTCATCACGCCGTCCCTGGTGCTGACCGCGCTCCATGTCGTCAAGGAGTCCCAGACGGCGGACGTGGTGTTCAGCGTCCGCCAGCCCGACAACCCGCTCCGGGTCCCGGCCGAGGTGGCCTGGAGCAGCGCCGCCTGCGACATGGCGCTGCTTCGTGTGCGGTGGCCTGCCGGCATCCTGCCCTGGCCGGTTACCCCCGCCTGCCTGGGGGACATTCCCCGGGTCGCGCCGGAGATCCCGTTCGAGGGGTTCGGCTTCCCCCGCCGCAAGCAAGAGGAGGTGGCCGCCGACCGCTACCTGCGCGACGGCGACCGGGTACCGGGTGACATCCTCCCTGAGCGGAACGTGAAAACGGCACGGCTCGACCTGCAGCTGACGGCCGACCCGCCCGACGGCTACGGCGCCTGGATGGGATTTTCCGGCTCGGCCGTGTTCGCCCATGGCTACCTGGTGGGGGTGGTCACCGACGCGACCCCGAACAGCCGCCACCTGACCGCCCGGCGGGTCGCGGTGCCGGCCGGGGCGTGCTGGGCGCTGACCCCGTCGGCCGAGGAGCCGCCCGCCAGCATCGCCCGGTTCCGCGCGCTGCTGGCCGAAGACGGTCACGACCTGCGGGTCAGCCCGGCCCGGCGCCGCCCCGCCTACCTGGCGACGGTGGACAGCCTGCGCGCGGCGGGCGGCCTGGCCGACCGCGCGGCGGACCTGGGGGAGCTGCGCGCGTTCACGCATCCCGGTTCGGCCGACGATGACCGCCCCTACGCGGACTGGGTGGCGGGCGCCTGGGCGGGCAAGACCGCGCTGGCGGCCGAGCTCGCCAGCGACCCGCCCCCCGGTGCGGACCTGGTGGCGTTCTTCGTCTCCCGGACCTCCCGCATCCGGGTGGCCCAGGCCAGCGAATTCTGGTCGGAGTGCTGCGACCAGCTCGCCGCGCTGCTGGGTGAGCAGACGCCGGAGGCGCCCGGCGAAGCCCTGTTCCGCCAGCTGTGGGTGCGGGCGGGGCAGGAAGCCGAGCGTAACGGCCGCACACTAATCCTGCTGGTGGACGGCCTGGATGAGAACGACCAGCCGCCGCCGATCGCGGGCTCGATCCCCGCTGACGGCGACCGGGTCCGGCGGGTCATCGTATTCCGCCGGGAGGAGCCGGAACCCGACGTTCCCGACGGGCACCCGCTGACCGACCCGCGACGGTGCGTCCGACGGGACCTGGCGGCCAGTGCCCGGGCTGGCGAGCTGCGCCAGGACGCGACCAAGACCCTACGGGAGTTCCTGGCCGGGGACAACGCGAGCGTGCTGGGAGTGCTGGCAGCGGCCGGCCCGATCAGTGCCCGGGACATCGCCGAGGTCCGGCGGGCGGAGGACAGCTCGCTGACCAAAGTTCCCGAGCTGCTGGCGGCGGAGGTGGACGAGCCGGTCCTGGACAAGGCGAAGCGGCTCGGCCTGGTCTGGCCGCTGGCCAGCGACCCCGAGCGGTTCGCATTTCAGCATGACACGCTGCGCGAGCTAACGGTCGAGAAGCTGAAGGCGGCCGTCATCCGGGTGCACGCGGACACGATCCGGCGCCTGGCGGCCGACTACGCGGCTCGTCGCTGGCCCGCCGAGACCCCGGCTTACCTGCTGTTCGGGTACCCGGCGATGCTGGCCGGCCAAGGCGACGGGGCCAGCCTGTCCGCGCTCGCGTCGCCCGACCGGGCGGCCCGGCTGCGCGCCGCCACCGGCAACGACGCCGCCACCGCCGACGAGCTGGGCGCAGCGATCGGGCTGCTGGCGAAGGACGCGGCCCATGACGGGGCCAGCCTGGCGGCCGCGTGCGGGCTCGCCTTCCGCCGGGCACAGCTGCTGGACGCGCTCACCCGCTACCCCGAGCCGCTGATCGAGGCGCACGCCGCCCTCGGCCACTGGGAGCGGGCGGAGCGCATCGCTGCGCACCAGGCCTGGCCCGTGGCCCGGCTGAGCGGCCTGACCATGATCGCGGTGGCCGCGGCGGCGGCCGGGCAAGGCCGCCGGGCCGATGAGCTCTTCGCGGCCGCCCTGCACACGGTGGCGGCCCTCGGTGACCGGAGCGAACGGGACGCCCAGCGCATGGCGCTGGCCGCCGCAGCCGCGGCCAGCGCCCGCCTCATCCCGTCCCGGTCGGTACGCGACGACAACCCGGGCAACGGCGAGTGCGTGAACGCGCTGCTCGCGTTCGCCACCGCCTACGCTTCGGCCCGGCTGACCGACTACGCCGAGCAGTTCATGCACGAGGCCTGCGGCCCCGAGGGCCCGGTGGCCCGGGCCGCCGCCTGGGCGACGACGGTGGCCGCCTCCGCCCCGCCCGGCGTCTACGGTGCGCCGCGGTCGCCTAACGCCTTCACCGATGTCGCCACGCGGCAGGCCGCCATCCAGGAGCACCTCAACTGCCTGGACAGCGTGCGCACCACGGTCGAGATCGTGGTCCGGGCGGCAGCGGCGGCCGGGCGGCTGGACACCGCGGTCCGGGTTGCCGCCATCCTGCCCGACGAGCCCACCCTGCTCGCCGTGCTGGGCGAGGCCTGCCGCGCGGTGACCGAGGTGCTGTCCGGTCCGGCCCTGGCCGAGGCGTTCGGCGACGCCCGCGAGGCGGCTGCAGGCTTGCCGGGAGCGGTGCACCGGGTCGCCGCCCTCAGCCTGCTGGCCAACGCCGCCAGCGGGCAGCTGGCCCGCGACCTGACCGCCAGGGCCGCGGTCTCCGGTGTTTCCCTGTCCGGCCCGGCCCAGCGCGCCCAGGTCGCCGACCTCGTGCACGCCGGGACGCAGGCGGGCGGGCCGCCCGCCGAACTCATCGCCCGGTCACGGGCGGGTCTGACCGCCGTGACCGACCCCGGCCAGCGGATGACCGCGCTGACCATCCTCGCCCAGGCCGCGGCCGCCGCCGGGGAGCCGGCCGACGAGCTGTTTCAGGCCGCCGTCGACACCTGTGCAGGGATCACAGACGCCGGTCCCCTGGCACTGCCGTTGGGCGTCCTCAGCCAGGCCATCGCCGCCGTCGCCCAGCTGGAGGCATTCCGGCAGGCCGCCGCCGACGACGGGAGTGAGGCGATGACGCGCTGGCTGGCGGGCCTGCGGCTATCAGCGCCGGCCGACGGGTGGGGGATCTGGACGGTGCTGAGCGCCACGATGATGGACGACGCCAGCCGCGCGGAGGCACTGCGCGCCCAGTCCGCGGCGATCGCCTCCGGCCAGCTGAGCGGGTTGCGGGCGGTCACCGCCGCGCTGACCGACCCTGACCGGCGCGGCCGCCTCCGTCAGGCACTGGGCGAGGCCGCCCTGACGGGCTCCGCCACTGACCTGGGCCGCATCGCCGCCCGGCTGGCGGCCGACCGGACTGACCCCTGGCAGCGGGAGACCCTGCTCAGCACCCTCGCCCACCGCTACGCCGCCTGCGGGCAGCTCGCCCTCGCCCGGGAGGTGATCCCCCTGCTGGCTGGCCGCCCGCAGCAGGCGGCCGCCTGGGCCGCCGCCGGCCAGGCGGCGGCCGCCGCCGGCCGTCCGGGCGATGCCCGCGACCTGCTGGCGACCGCCCGGGAGACCGCGGTCACGCTCACCGACCGGACCGAGCGGGACTGGGCGCTCAGCGCCGTCGTGCAGGCGGCCGTCCCCGCCGGCGAGAGCGGCCTGGCGGGGGAAGTCGCGGCCGAGCTAGCCGACCCGAGCCGGTTGGCCTGGGCGCTCGGGATGACCGCGCGCGCGATGGCGGCGGCCGGCCAGCCCGCGGACGACCTGCTCACCCGGGCCGCCTACGCGGCCCGCACGATCAGCCATCCCGGGCAGCGCGCCTGGGCGCTGGCGCTCGCCGCCCGTGACGCGGCCGGCTGCGCGCGCTCCGACCTGGCGGCCGGGCTCGTCGGCGAGGCAGAACAGGCGGCGCTGAGCGACGAGCCGGTGCTGCGGGCGGCGCTGCTGGCCGCGCTGGCACAGGCCAGCGCGGGACAGCCGGAGCGGGCGCAGCGGCTGTTCGCGCAGGCGTGCCAGGCCGCCGAGGTGCCCCAGCCAGCCCAGCGGGCGATGGCACTGGCCGAGATCGCGCGCTGCGCGCCCGGCCGCCCCGGCTGGCCCGAGCGGATCGGGCCACCGCAAGACGCGGCCCTGGCCGACCCGTCCCAGCGCGTCGCGACGCTATCCGCCCTAGTCCTGGCGGCCAACCGGGCAGGCGACGAGGACCTGGTCATGTCGGTCGGCGCCCAGTTCCCCAGTCTCGACGGCAAGCTGTGGTCCATCCTCCTGATGGCCCGCACGGCCGCAGTGCGCGGCGACGCCGCCGGCGCCGCCACCATGTGCGAGGCGGCCGCCAAGGTCGGCGCCAAGCTCGGCCTCGCCGCCCCGCCCTGGGCAGCGCCCGCGTTCGCCGCCACCCAGGAGTTCTGCCTCTGGCTGCGCCAAGCCCGGGCCGCGGCCGACCGGCGGGCGGCCGGCGCCCTCGGCGCGGGCAGCCAGGAGCTCATGAAGCTGGTCCAGGCGGCTGGGGCGATCGCGTCGGAGCCAGCCGAGATGCTCGCGGTGGCGGATGCCGCCCACCGCAATAACATGCTGGACCTGAGCACGATAGCGGCCCGGTCGGTGCCAGACCCGGTCCGGCGCGCGTACCTGCTGGCCGCTATCGCCGAGGCGGATCTGGCGGCGGGCCAGCCCGGCCCGGCCGCCGAGGCGCTGGCGCTGCTGCCGCCCCGGGCGGCCCTGCCCGACCGCGGTGTGCGCGGACGGGTGCTAGAGGTATCGGTGGCAGCGGCCCAGGCGGCCGGGGGCGCGGGCGCGGCCCGGGCGGAACTGGCGGCGGGCCTGGCCGACTGCTTCAGCCCGGAAGTGATCCGCGTCATCGCCGCGCTCAGTCCGCAGGCCGTCGCGCGGCTGGCGGCGGAACTCGGCGTCCCGCCTTCCTGAGCAGGATCGTGCCCTGCCATGCGCGGGTAACTGCCGGGCGGCCGGGCGGCCTTACTCCGGGCGGGGGGCGATGAGCAGCGACTGCGCGCCCACGCCGACCGGGCCGTTCAGGTCGGACAGGACCGAGGTGGCGAGGCCGGCCCCGCCCGGTGAGATCGTGGTGTGGGCGTCGAGGCAGATCCACTCCCCTTCGGCCTCGCGGTGCAGGTGCACGGTCAGCTCGGGGTTGATGAAGTGCCAGCGCTTGATGTCCAGCTCCCAGGAGGCGCCGTTGCCGCTGTCGGCCACGGTCAGCACCCGCTCAAGCGGCGTCGGCGGCTCATCCGGCAGCAGCGGGTAGCGCATCCGCGTCCAGACGACGGCCGGCCCTGGCTCGGTCATCCCGCCCCGGACCGGGCGCCACTCGATGGCCGACAGGTAGCCGTCCACCCAGTGCCGCGGCGGCGTCATGGACGGCCCGTCCGGCCCGCCGCCGGGAGCGGGCAGCCGGGACGGCACCGGGTCGGCCGCGGTCCGCAGCACCCGCCAGGCGCTGGCCCGGGCGACCTCGCGGCCGCCCGCGCTGAGGCTGGCCTCAAGCAGTTCGACGCTGCGGCCGGGGCGGGCCACCCGGGCGGTCACGGTCAGCTCGCCGACCGGCACCGGGCGCAGGATCTCGCAGGTGAACCGGGCGGTCATCATCTCCGGGCGCGGCTGGCAGCGCTCCGTCGCCCGGCCAAGCAGCGCGCTCGGCGGGCCGCCGTGCTGGGCCCCGGCATCCCACGGGCCGGTGGTGTGCACGGTCGCCTGGTACTTATCATCGCCAACGGGGACGTAGAAGCTGTCTGCCACGCAGTAATGTTACTGGCGGGTTTGCTTCCAGGGACTGACGAGTTCGATCCCGGTGTCTGGTTCCTGGCGGGCCGGCGCACCGGGACGGCCGAAGTTAGACCCGGATCGACGGCGAACCTAGCATGGGTGGCATGTTCAACGGACTGCTGTTCTTCCCGATCACGCCGCTGCGGGCCGACGGCGACGTTGACCTGCACGCGCTGGCGGCGCACGTCACCCGCGGCATCGACGCCGGCGCGGGCGGGGTGTTCGCCGCCTGCGGGACCGGCGAGTTCAGCGCGCTCGAACCGGGCGAGTACGAGGAAGTGGTGGGCACCGCCGTCCGCGCGGCGGCCGGGCGGGTGCCGGTGTTCGCGGGGACGGGCGGCCCGGCCCGCACCGCCCGCCGGTTCGCCGACCTGGCGGCAGGGGCCGGAGCCAACGGGATGCTGCTGCTGCCGCCCTACCTGACCGAGGCGAGCGGGCCCGGCCTGGTCAGCTACGTCCGCGAGGCCACCAGGGACGACCTGCCCGTGATCGTGTACAACCGGGCCAACGCCCGGTTCGACGAGGGCAGCGCCGTCGCGGTCGCCCGGCTGCCGCAGGTGGTCGGGTTCAAGGACGGGGCCGGCGACCTGGACCTGATGATCAGGATCGTCCGGGCGGTACGGGATGAGAGCCGCGCGCACCCGTTCCACTTCTTCAACGGGATGCCGACGGCGGAGGTGACGCAGCGCGCCTACCGCGCGATCGGGGTGCCGCTCTACTCGTCGGCCGTGTTCGCGTTCGCGCCGCGGATCGCGCTCGCCTACTACGACGCCCTGGAAAGCGGCGACGAGGCGACGCTGAACGCGCTCGAGCGCGCCTTCTACCACCCGCTCGCGCGGCTGCGGGCGAAGGGCAGCGGGTACGCGGTGTCACTGGTCAAGGCGGGAGTCGAGCTGGCCGGCCACGCCGCCGGCGGCGTCCGCGCGCCGCTCACCCCGGTGGCGCCCGAGCACCGCGAGGAGCTGGCCCGCATCATCGCCGCCGGGCTGACGACGGTGGCCGGCTCACTCGCCGCGCCGACCGCGCGATGAGCCCCGTCCGCATCACCGGCGTGACCATCACGCCGGTCGCCTTCGCCGACCCGCCGCTGCTCAACGCCGTCGGCGTGCACGAGCCGTTCGCGCTGCGGGCGGTCATCGAGGTCAGCACCGACGCCGGCCTGACCGGCCTCGGCGAGACCTACGCCGACGAGCAGCACCTGGCCGCGCTGCAGGCGGTGGCCGAGGTCATCACCGGCGCCGACGTCTACCAGACGCAGGAGATCTACCGCCGGGTACTGCTCATCGCCCCGCCCCGGACCACCATCGCGTCCGGGCTGATCGGCGACAGCGCCGCCGCCGACCGGGTGTTCTCCCCGTTCGAGGTGGCCTGCCTGGACATCCAGGGCAAGGCGGCCGGCCGCCCGGTGTGCGACCTGCTCGGCGGGGCCGTCCGGGACACGGTGCCGTTCTCCGCCTACCTGTTCTACAAGTGGGCCGGGCACCCGGGCTACCCGGCCGACCCGTTCGGCCAGGCACTCGACCCGGACGGGATCGTCGCCCAGGCCAGCTGGCTGGTGGAGGCATACGGGTTCACCGCCCTCAAGCTGAAGGGCGGCGTCTTCGCGCCGGACGAGGAGATCGCGGCGGTCCGCGCGCTGCGCGACGCGTTCCCCGGCCACCCGCTGCGGCTCGACCCCAACGCCGCCTGGACCCCCGGCATGGCGCTGTACGTCGCCAAGGAGCTGGACGGCGTGCTCGAGTACCTGGAGGACCCGACCCCGGGCATCGAGGGAATGGCCGAGGTGTCCCGGCACGGGCCGGCCATGCCGCTGGCCACCAACATGTGCGTGGTGTCGTTCGCCCACCTGGCGCCCGCCATCGCCAGGAACGCGGTGCAGGTGATCCTGTCCGACCACCACTACTGGGGCGGGCTGCGGCGGTCGGCCAACCTGGCGGCGATCTGCGACACGTTCGGCCTCGGGCTGTCCATGCACTCCAACTCGCACCTCGGCATCAGCCTGGCGGCGATGGTCCACCTGGCGGCGGCCGTGCCCAGCCTGACCTACGCGTGCGACACCCACTGGCCGTGGAAGTCATCGTCCGACGACGTGGTCGCGGGGACCCCGTTCACCTTCGACCGCGGCTCGCTGACGGTGCCTTCCGGGCCCGGTCTTGGCGTGGAACTCGACCGGGACGCGCTCGGCCGGCTGCACCAGCAGTACCTGGCCTGCGGGCTGCGCAACCGGGACGACACCGGCTACATGCGCCGGGTCGTCCCTGATTACCAGCGGACGATCCCCCGCTGGTAATCGGCTGCACCTACTGCTTGCCGACCGAGGCCTGGTAGATCTCCGCCACCGAGTGCTCCAGGGTGCTGGTGAACTGCGCGTCGGACTGCTGCTCGGTCAGCCCCTCAAGCAGCGCCCGGGAGAAGCTCGCGATCAGCGAGTCGTCCCTGGCCAGCAGCGCGCAGGCCTTGTCCCGGCTGTAGCCGCCGGACAGCGCCACGATCCGCAGCACCCGCGGGTCGGCCCCGAGCGACTCGTACAGGCCAGGCTCGGACGGGATGGTCAGCTTGAGCATGATGCGGGCGTCGGTCGGCAGGTAGGCGAGGCGCTTGGCGATGTTGTCGCGCAGCAGGATCTCGGCCGCCGCCTTGTCCGGGGCGGAGATGCTGACCTCGGGCTCCAGGATCGGCACGAGGCCGGCCGCGCGGATCCGCTCGCCGTACTCGAACTGCTGCTCCACGATCGCGTCGATGCCCGCCTCGTTCACGTCCTTGATCACCGAGCGCATCTTGGTGCCGAAGATGCCGTGCCTGGTCGCCCGCTCCAGCAGGTCGTCGAGCGTGGTGATCGGCTTCATCAGCTGCACGTCGTCCTGCTCGGCGGCCAGGCCCAGGTCCACCTTGAGGATCGGGACCACGTTCTTGGCCTCCCACAGGTACTGGGCGGTGGGGACGCCCTCGATGGACCGTTCCATCGTCTGCTCGAACAGGATCGCGGCCAGTATCCGGGTCCCGTCGAACGCCTGGTTGGTGATGACCCGGGCGCGCATCGCGTGCACCAGGTCGAACATCTCGTCGTCGGAGTGGTACCGGTCCTTCGCGACGCCGTACTCGGCGAGCGCCTTGGGCGTGCTGCCGCCACTCTGGTCGAGGGCGGCGAAGAAGCCGCGACCGGTCCTGACCTTTTCATGCTGGGCAGTGTTCACTCTCCCGAGTCTGCCACTGGTGCCGCCGGGCCTGCCAGCGACCTAGGTCCCGCCCGGCCGGGACACCGGTCAGGGCACGGTCGGGGTGGTCAGGCGTGCGGGATGCCGCCGGACCGGCCGTCTTGGCTGTCGAGGGACAGGGCGATCGTGCGGCGGATCTCGTCGCTGATCTTCCGGTTCCGGTACAGCTCGTCCAGCTTGGCCCGCTGCGCGCGGACCAGCTCATGGCGGATCTTGCTGGCGCTCTGGGCGGTGCTGCCGTCCTGGCCTGCGTCGTCCTCACCGAGAGCGGCCCGCACCCGTTCCAGCCGCAGCTCGAACAGCTGCCGGTACACGTTCGCGGTGTCCTCGTCCACGTCACCGTCCTCGGCCAGCTCATCCAGCCGGGCCAGCCCCGCCTCGGTCACCCGCTGCCGGGCCACCGCCTCGCGCCGCCGCTGCTCGTCGCCGACCGCCAGGCCCAGCCGGCTCAGCAGCGGGCCCAGCGTCAGCCCCTCGCCGACCAGCGTTACCACCACGACCACGGCCGCCAGGAAGATCAGGGTGGGCCGCTCGGTGAACTTGTGGCCGTTGTACTCCAGCGGCAGGGTCAGCGCGATCGCCAGCGAGATCGCGCCGCGCATGCCGCCCCAGCCGATCACCAGCCGCTGCCGCCACGGGTTGCGCACGTAGCCGGAGTGCTTGCCGGGGATGAACCGGATCAGCGGGGAGATCATCAGCTCCCAGGCCAGCCGGACCCCGATGGTCACCGCCACCACCGCGGCCGCCGCCCCCGCCAGCCACGCCACCGAGTACCCGCGCGACAGGTGACCCACCACCGCCCGCAGTTCCAGGCCGAGCAGCACGAACAGCGCCGACTCGAGCAGGAAGATCAGCGTCCGCCAGAACATCGTGCCGCTCACCCGCGACGCCGCCTGCAACATGCCCTCGGTCCTGGTGCCCAGGTAGACGCCGGTCACCACGGTGGCGAGCACCCCGGAGACATGCAGCTCCTCGGCCGGCACGTAGGCGACAAACGGGGTGATCAGGGTGACCAGGATCTGCACCGAGGGGTCGCGGACGTAGCGCCGGACCCTTCCGATGACCAGGGCGACGACGAGGCCGAAGCCGATCCCGCCGAACACCACGACAACCAGCCGGACGAGGCCGTGGGTGAAGGTGAACGGGTGCGCCATCGCCTCCACCGCCAGCCCGAACGCGGTCAGCGCGACGCCGTCGTTGATCAGGCTCTCGCCTTCGAGGATCGTCACGATGCGGGTGGGGGCGCCGAGCCGGTTGAGCACCGAGGTGGCGGCGACCGCGTCGGTCGGGGCGACGGCGGCGGCGAAGGCGAGCGCCCCGGGCCAGCCCGCCTGCGGCAGGATGACCCTGGTCACCGCGCCCACCGCGATGATGGTGACCGCGGTCGCGCCGAACGCCAGGGCGGTGATCGGGACGGCGTTCTCCCGGGTCTCCCGGGGCGCGGACAGGAACGCGGCGTTGTAGATCAGCGGGGGGAGGAAGAGCAGCAGGACCAGGTCGGGCGGCAGCTCGATGTTCGGCACCTGGGGGATGAGGCTGGCCAGCACGCCCAGCACGACCAGGACGATCGCGGCCGGGATCTCCAGGCGGTTGGCGACCGACCGGCCGATGACCATCACCACGGCGATCGCGACGGCGAGCGTGAACAGCTCGTACTCTCCCACGGGCCTCCCGTTCGCTCGTTGAACCGCATTTTTCAGATGAACGGGTGGGGGTGGCTCCGGAGTGCCGTTGGCACCACCCAGAGGCTCGCGGGTAGGTAGTGTCGGGCCGGTGATAGCCACGTTGGCAGTGGACAACTACCGGTCGCTGCGGCGCCTCGTGGTTCCCCTGTCCGGTCTCACCGTGGTGACCGGGGCGAACGGTACCGGCAAATCGAGCCTATACCGGGCGCTGCGACTGCTGGCGGACGCGGCCCGCAACGGGGCGGTGGCCGCGCTGGCCCGGGAGGGCGGCCTGCCGTCGACGCTGTGGGCCGGACCGGAGACGACCGGCCGGGCCGTGCGGGAAGGCGCTTACCCCGTCCAGGGCACGGTGCGGACCAAGTCGGTGTCCCTGCGCCTCGGCTTCGGCGGCGACGAGTACGGCTACGCCGTCGACTTCGGCCTCCCGGTCCCTGACCGGAACAGCGCCTTCGGCCTCGACCCGGAGATCAAGCGGGAGAGCATCTGGAACGGCCCGCTGCTGCGCCCGGCCGCGGTGCTGTGCGAGCGGGACAACCGCATCGTCCGCATCCGCGACGACAGCCACTCCTGGGCCGGGCCGTACCCGATCCGGCCGTACGACAGCATGCTGAGCGAGTTCACCGACCCCCGCCGGGCTCCCGAGGTGCTCCGGGTGCGGGAACAGGTCCGCTCCTGGCGGTTCTACGACCACTTCCGGACGGACGCCGCCGCGCCCGCCCGCGGCAGCCAGATCGGCACCCGGACGCCGGTGATGAGCCACGACGGGGCCGACCTCGCCGCCGCGCTGCAGACGATCCGCGAGACCGCCGACGACGGAGCCCTGGAGCAGGCCGTCGACCTGGCCTTCCCCGGCAGCCGCCTCACCGTCGAAGGCGAGGACGGGGGACGACTCGGCCTGCGGCTGCACCAGCCGGGACTGCTCAGGCCGCTGAGCGCGGCCGAGCTGTCGGACGGCACGCTGCGCTACCTGCTCTGGGTGGCGGCACTGCTGGCGCCCCGCCCGGCCAGCCTGGTGGTGCTCAACGAGCCGGAGACCAGCCTGCACCCGCAGCTGCTGGCCCCGCTGGCCCGGCTGATCGCCACCGCGGCCGGGCGCTCGCAGGTGATCGCGGTCTCCCACTCGCAGGAGCTGATCGGCGCGCTGCACGAGGCGACGAAGGAGACCTTGATCGGGGTCAGCGCGATCGAGCTGGTCAAGGAGCTGGGCGAGACGCAGGTCGCAGGGCGGGACGCGCTGGACGGGCCCGCCTGGCGATGGCCCAAGCGTTAGCCTTCAGCTGCTTATCATACGTTCGAGTATCATACTTACATGAGGGACGGGCTTTTATCAGGTCACGAAAGTCAGCAGCTTCAGGATTGGGCCGGGGCAGTCGGCGGATCGTGCGAAGGCCAGCACGTCTGCGGCAGCCGATTCGCGGGCCAGGCCGCTCTGGGGGCTTGCGGGTCAGGGCCAGTACCACGCGCCGCCCGCGCCTGCAGGAGGCCGAGCTCGTTCGCCATCCCAACCAGGTCCGTGATTCGCCTGGGATCCGGAACTCAGGTAGCGGGCGCCGCCGCCGGCGCTGTGCTCGCGATGTCCGGGGATCTAGCCATGCGGCAGTGAACCGGCCCGGGGCCGGCGGCTTGCGCGGGCGGCCGGGCGCCGGCTTAGTTCGACCAGAACTGGAACAGGTACCGGCCCAGGTCGATGTAGTAGCCCTGGATGCCGAGCGCGCTGGTGAGGTGGAAGATGCCATCGAAGAACGCGCGGTTGACCT
>Ga0265338_10003571_pt1 | contig 21740 bp, 19 predicted proteins | sample 42126metaG_FD_193579 | JGI IMG/M metagenome (GOLD analysis project Ga0265338, IMG submission 193579) | Rhizosphere microbial communities from Carex aquatilis grown in University of Washington, Seatle, WA, United States - 4-21-26 metaG | ecosystem: Host-associated > Plants > Roots > Rhizosphere... | reverse complement strand
GCGGCTCCACGGCGCTTCGCCATTCCAGCTACATCGCAAATTTTCCAAAGCCGTTGGCGAGACGCCGCGCCGGCATGTCGAGCGCACCAGGCTCGCCCGCGCCGCCTATCTGCTGGCCGTCACCGATACCCGCGTCGTCGACATCGCCCTGGAGGTCGGGTTCGACAGCCACGAGGCCTTCTCGCGGGCCTTCCGCCGCGGATTCGACCGTTCGCCCACGGCCTGGCGCAAGGAGGCGCGGGCCTGGCAGGAGGCGCGGCTGGAGCGCAACCGCCACTTCAAGGGCGATGGCTGCACCTTCACCGAACCCTGGTTCGAAGCGCGGCCGCCGACCCCCATGCTGGCGATCCGGCGCCTGGGCCACTACGGCGACCTGAACGCCGCCGCGGCGCGCGAGCCCTATTTCAGGGAGATCGAGGACTGGGCCGCAGCCCGCGGCGTGCGCCTGGGCGAAGCGCGGTGGGGCCTGTTTCCCGACGACCCCAATGTGACGCCGGCGCGGCTGCAGTGCGCGGACCTCTGCATTCCCATCCCAGGAGCGGTCGCCGGCGATGGGCGCGTGCGCTGTCTCGAGCTCGAGGGCGGTCTCTACGGCAAGATCGGACACTTCGGTCCCGGTCCGACCGTGGGTCAGGCCTACCGGCAACTGGCCGACGCCATCCGGCGCTCGGACTATGTCTTCCGTGACGGTCCGCCGGTGCAGGCGTTCTTCGAGCGCGAGCCCGAACGCTTCGAGATCTGGTTTCCCGTCCGCCGCCGCTGACGTGCAAGAAACATCAAGACCGGGCGGCCCGCTCCCGCCTAGCATCGCGGCCAGTTCAGGGGAAAATACCATGCGAAGACTTGCTCTCGCGATCTGTGCGGCCGCCAGCCTCGCGGCCGCCTGTTCCGCCCGAGCCGCGCCAGCTAAGGAGGGGCACATGCCTGCGCCCATCGTGTTCTTCGACGTCGCCGGCCCCGACATGGCCAGGCAGTCGGCGTTCTACCACACGGTGTTCGATTGGGACGTGGCGTCGGACGGGCGCTTCTCCGCGCCGGCGGCCGCGCCGCTGGCCGGCACGCTGCGGGCCGACCCGGCGGACAAGGTGCTTTACATCGGTGTGGACGACGTCACGGCCGCCCTGGCCAAGGTCGTCGCCAACGGCGGACAGGTTGTCGCCCCACGGTTCGAGATCAAGGGCGTGGTGGTCCTGGGCCTGTTCACCGATCCTGCCGGCAACCGGCTGGGCCTGGTCGAAATGTCGGGCTCGGCCCCGAAGATTCCCTGAACGGGGTCCATCGCCCTGCCGGCGGCGCGAGTGCTGGTGCGTGACGTCCTGGAGCAACTGCACTGACGCGGTGGAATTCGCCGATCGGCTGGACGCCGTACCCTACCTCGCCTCCGGGGAGCGCATCGATCTGATGATTTTCGATGTGGGACAGCCGGGCATGAGCGGCCGCGAGCTGGCGGAGACCGCCCGCGTCCACAGCCCCGACCTACCGATTCTGTTCATCACCGGCTATGCGGAAAACGCCGCCATCCGCGCCGGCTTCCTGGGCGCCAACATGTCGATGGTCACCAAGCCCTTCTCGCTGGATGAACTGGCGGCGAAAGTCAGCCAGACGATCCGCTCTCCCGCGTAGATTCTCACGGGCGCAGGGCTTGGTTCAGCGATCGTCGGAGGCGTAGGCCGAAGTCGACTTGCGCGAGCCCGAGTTGTTCATCGCCGTCAGCAGGGGCGCGTTGACCTTGTTCACCGCATCGCTGATGAACTGGCTGCGGCAGGCTTCGCCTTCCTTGACGCCCCAGGGCGTCAGGGTGTCGCCATTGCAGACCGCTCGGGCTGCGTGGGTGACGCGATCGTAAAAGGCCTTGACCTGGGCCGGGTCGGCGAAATCCACGCCGCGCGTCGACAGGGTCACTCGGGCGTCCGCGGCATGGGCGCAGGCGACGCCGACGGGCCCGACGGAGATCAGGGCGATGGAAAAGATGAAGGGTAGTTTGGACATGGTCGCTCCCTTTGAAATCGACGCATTGTTTTCTTGGGCGCAAAACCCAATTGCATTCGTTGGCCTAATATAACACGAAATCGGATGTAGAAAAGCCCATGGACCAATTATTACTTCAAGTCCTTTCGTGTAATACAGATATTTACTTGCTCAATATGCGAGCAGTGCTGGCGCCCAAATTGCGGGCAGCGCGGCCATGGCTTTTCGGGCCGTGACAAGGCCTCATCAATTCCGACCAGCAGAAGGTGATCTTGCTTCAACACGCCCTCATCCGGGCGGACGCTGATGGCGCTCCCGGACGGATATGCTGACACGACCACCGATGTGCACTGGCTCCCAGGCCCGGCCTACTACGCCGACTTGCGCCAGCCGGCCGGGCGGCCGGATTTCCCCACCGTTTCATGCCTGCATGACCTCACGCTCCAGCAGGTCGACTGGCTGGCGCAGCGTGCCGATCGGGCGTCCCGCTCGAAGCCCGGATCAGGCCCATAGCGCTTCGCCGGCGCCTTCAGGGAAGGATTGTTCATTTGCAGGGCAACGGCCGGTCGGCGTCTGAAAGGTCGGGTCCGCCAATCTCACGACAGCGTTTGGCAACGGCGAGCGAGGCGGCCCGCCTTCCCATGAAGGTCGGACCGCCTCATATTCACGCCCGCAACATCAGTCCGCCGGAGCGATTTTGACCTTCAATCCGCTCAGCGCGTTGTGGAAGACGACCTGACAGGAAAGCCGTGAGGTTTCGCGCCGGTAGCCGGAACCGTCGAGCACATCGCTCTCATCGGCGGCGATTGGCGCGAGGCCCTCAAAGAAGGCTGGATCGACATAGACGTGGCAGGTCGAGCACGAGCAACTGCCGCCGCAGAGGGCGAAAGGCTCCTCTGCGCCGGCGTTGCGGATGATTTCCATGACGGAAAGGCTGTCTTCGCCTTCGATCGTCCTTTCGACGCCGGCGCGATCGGTCACGATCAGCTTGGGGGTCGCCGTCAACGCACTCATATGTCCTCTTCCTTCCTCAGATCGCGGCTTCAACCGCGAGTTCCTTCAATGGCCTTGATGTGTCTGCGAGATGGTCAGGGGGAACCGCGGCCCTGGCGGCCACGAGCGCGCGTCCCTGCATGTAGTCCCTGGCGGCATTGACGCAGTCGAGCGCCAACACACGGCCGTTCTTGAGATAGACGACGCTGAATGAGCGGCTCGCCATGTCGCCCCGAACAACCATGGCGTCGTGCCCGGCGGACAGGCCCACGGTCTGAAGCCGCAGATCGTATTGGTTCGACCAGAACCGGGGGACCGCGTCGTAGGGCTGGGGCGCGCCCACGATCGACTTCGCCGCGACCATGGCCTGGTCATTGGCGTTCTGCACGGACTCCAACCGGATCCGGCGCCCGCCCGCAAAGGCGCTCACGTGCGCCGCGCAATCGCCGACGGCCAGAACATCAGGCAGGCTCGTGCGGCAGTTTTCATCCACATCGACGCCATCGGAGCCCGCCGCGCCGGCGGCCAGGAGTGGTCCCACCGCAGGCGCGATGCCGATGCCCACGATCACCATCTCGCAGTCGATCACCTGGCCGTCGACGAGTCGCACGCCGCACGCCGCGCCATCTCGACCTTCGATGCAGACGACACTTGCGCCCACGTGCAGATCCACGCCCCGGGCCTGATGTTCCTTCTCGTAGAAGCGCGACAACGGTTCGCCCGCCACCCGCGCAAGCACGCGTGGGGCGGCCTCCAGCAAGGTGACGCGCTTGCCGAGCGTCGTCAGGACCGCGGCCGCCTCAAGCCCGATATAGCCGCCGCCGATCACCACGACGCGGGAGGCGTGGTTCAGTTCGCTCATGAGCTGATCGACGTCCGCGCGGGTCCGCACCGAATGGACCCCTGCGAAGTCATTGCCCGTGCACGCGAGGCGTCTCGGCGCGCCGCCGGCGGCCCAGATCAGGGTGCGGTAGAAGAGGGGGGAGTGGTCGGAAAGCGCTGCGACATGGGCTTGCGGATCGATGGAGATGACCCGACTGCCGAGCAGAGTCGCGATGTTCTTGTCTTGCCAGAAGGTCGCTGGACGGATCAGGATTCGTTCGAACGACTTCGCGCCCGACAGATAATCCTTCGTCAGCGGCGGACGCTCGTAGGGCAGATCGTGTTCTTCGGACACGATGGCGACGGTCCCGCCAAAGCCGTTCTGCCTCAGGGCTATGGCCGCTTGCGCGCCGCCTTGGCCGCCGCCGACGATCAAGACGTCGAAGTTACGATTGAGCACTTTGGACCAGTCGGAATTGGGAGGGCGGTCAGGTGTCGACCGCGCAGGCACAATCGCTGATTATTACCAATTTCGAAAATAGTAATACCTTTCGCCAACCACAGCATGGCGTTTTGAGGGGGCGGCGCCCAACGGCGAGGCGCCGGCGCGCCCACATTGGGCAGATGTGTGGTGTCGGCGCGATTTCTCGGGCTCGGACCCATTATGGAGTCGCCGCCAGCCTCGGCCAACGCATACGATTTGCTCGTTGAGTAATACTGCCCCGCTGACCGCTCGCCCAGGCGCGACCCCAGCTCGAGTTCGGGTTCGTCATCGGCGAGCCGTCGCGTTCAAGGACGTTGGCGTTTATGAAGAAGACCATCTTCACATACTTCCAGCCTGCCTCCGTCGCGGTGATCGTGGCGTTCTGGTATTTCGCCCCTCAGGCGTGGATCAAATCGCCCTGGTCGATCGTGGTGGCAAGTTCCCTGACGCTGCTGATGATCCAGGGGCTGGAGTTCATCAACGAGCGGCACGCCGGCTGGCGCATTAACAAGCGCGAGTTCTTCACCGATCTTTTCTATGTGGTGCTGGGTTTTACCGCGATCGCCAAGCTCACGGACATCCTGGCCGAGGATTCCATCAAGGCGGCGAAGGCCGCGCTTCACCTCGACACCCCGTGGATCACGCATCTGCCGTTCGTCGTGCAGGTTGCGATGGTGATCGTCCTGATCGAATTCGGCCAGTACTGGATGCATCGGGCGATGCACAATTCCGTCCTGTGGCTGACCCATGCGCCGCATCACCAATCACCCAGCTGAACGCCGCCAAAGGCGCCGTGGGCAACCCCCTCGAGCTGTTCCTCATCAGCCTCAGCGTGGTGTCGCTGTTTGATTTCAAGCTTGGCGCGGTGCTCTGCGCGGCGAACGTCCTGACCGCGGTGTCATCCTACGCCCACGCCAACGTGCGCTTCTACACGCACAAGTGGTACTCATTCTTCTTCGTCACCATCGAGCACCACAGCCTGCACCATTCGGTGGCCTATGAGGACACCCGCTGCAACTACGCCAATTCGCTGATCCTGATCGATCGCGTGTGCGGCACCTTCCGCGCGGGTGAATCGTCGGTCGTCGGTCAGGACGAGCGCAAGCGGCTGTCGATCTGGGAACAGTTCACCTTCCCGGCCCGGCCGGTCATCGCAATGGTGAAACAGCGCCAGGCCGCGGTTGCGGCTGGGGCCGAGTGAACCCGACTAGGAGAAATCTCCGTGAACCTGGTTTGCAAACGCCGGCTCTTCGCCGGCCTGTCGTTGGCCGCCTGCGCGGTCTGGAGCAGCGCAAGCTCGGCGGCTGACCCCGTCGCTCCGGCGCCTGCCCGGCCCATGTCCGAACTCAAGGTCACGGCGACGATCCCGATCGCGAAGATCGCCGATTGGGTCAAGATCACGCCGACGAGCGTGTGGATCGGCAGCAAAGGGCCGTTCGCCGTCAACGAGATCGATCCGCAGACCAACCACGTCATCACTGTGGCCGTGCCGCAAGACCCGTGCGCCGGTCTGGCGGTCGACGCCGACAACCTCTGGGTGCCGATGTGCGGCGCCGCGCCGAAGTTGGCGAAGGTCGACCTGAAGACCCGCACCGTGAGCGCGATCTTCAACGTCGGGCCCGCTGGACCTGAGGGGGGAATCGCCGTCGGCGCGGGCAGCGTCTGGCTGGTGACCGACAAGCAAGGGACTCTGGCCCGCATCGACCCGGCCAACGGCGCGGTCATCGCCACGGTGCAACTTCCGCCAGGGTCCTTCAATCCGGTGTTCAGCGACGGCCGTGTCTGGGTGTCGCGAGCCGATGGCGCGGAACTGACGGTGGTCGACGCCAAGACGGCCAAGGTAGTGGATCATGTTCCCATCGGATCGCATCCGCGCTTCCTGACGGCCGGCGCTGGCGCCGTCTGGACCTTGAACCAGGGTGATGGCTCGCTCAGCCGGATCGATGTCGGCGGCAAGCGGCCGGTGGACACGCTGCAGCTTAAGACCCCGGGGCCCGGCGGCGATATCGCCTATGCCGACGGCCGGGTGTGGACCACCATGATGAAGACCCCGCTGACCGCGGTTGACGCCAATCGCTCGGTCATCCTCTGCCAGTGGAAAGGCGCGGGCGGGGACGCCATCGGCGTCGGCCACGGGTCGATCTGGCTGACGGACCTGAAGGCCGGGACGGTGCTTCGCATCGCCCTGAGCGATATCCCCAAAGAGTGCAATGCAGCAAAGCCGGGCTGAATGGGCCGTCGCCGTCCCTCGGCGGCGTCGCCCACCTGAGCTATCGCAGCGGCGTCACCACCTCGCTCACGCCCAGGGCAAACGTCGATATCGACGGCTTCGCCATGCTGAATCTCTCGGCCGGCATTTCGACGGACAAGTGGACGGCCTCGCTCTACGCCAACAACGCCACCAACACCCGGGGCGTGCTCTCCGCCAACAGCCTGGAGCAAAATGACATCCGGGCGGTCAACAACCGGCTGAGCCGTCCGCTGACCATAGGCCTGCGCGTCAACTACAAGATCGGTTGATGAAACGGCCGTGCAGGGGACGGCCGGTCCCCTGCACCTTCATTTGAGATGAGGCCTATTCGCCTTCGCCGTGGGCATGCAGCGGCGGGAGCAGGGCGGTGGTGGTGACCAGCTTGATCTGCTGCACGCTGCGGATGCGGCGTAGGTCGTCGCAAAGCTGGCGAAGCCGGTGCGCAGGCCCCTGGACCAGCAGCACCTCCAACGACTGGTCGTCTTCCAGGAACACGTGCTGGGAGGAAATCACCTCCTCCAGATAGGCGGACTGGGTCTGGGCCAGCGCGTGGCGCACCCGCCCGCTTTCGGCCCGGTAGATCAGGGTGATGGTGCCGGCGATCACCGGGTCGCTCTGACGGGCCCCGAAATCGGCGAGTTCATGGCGGATCAACTCAGAGATCATCTGCGAGCGGCTGAGCAGTCCGCGCTCGGCCATCATGGCGTCGAGCTGGACCACCAACTCGGGCGGCAGGCTGATGCTCAGGCGGGCGAAGGGCGCGGCGCCCTGGCTTTCCTCCGTCGCAGACGATTTCGCCAATTCAAATCTCCATCTGCTCTTCGAGTGACAGTCCCGGACGCTTTATCACGCTCTCGCGTCCTTGCCAGGGAGCGGTCACCGATCCGATCGGTGGTGTCTGAAGCCCTCGGCGTCCCATCCTGCCGAGCTGTACAAATCCTAGTCTTTGGCGTTCTTGGCGGCGCGGGTCGACCGCTTTCCATCGATTTCAGCGGCCACGGCCCGTATTACTGAGCGACCGCACCGTAGTATCGGACCTGCGCCCGCGACCCTGGCCGCTTGCGGACCGATGCGAGGAGTTGGATGAGCGGGCGGCCAGGGACGGCGCCGGGTGGCGCTGTCGGCGTCTCGACAGAGGTCTACGATCGCGTCATCGCCCGGTCGCCTATGTTCTGGACGGCCTACCGCAACCGTTCCGAACTGCGCCCCAGACGAGCGCCGACAATCACATCGGTGAACTTCGGCGATGTCTGGACGACCATCCGCCATGGCAGGGCGAGGTCCAGCTGGCTTACGCCGGCCGAGTAGCGGCCCACGACGAGGGCGTCCGTCAAACCCATGGCCATGACGCCCAGCCGCGCCGCCGCCACGGGGCCGGTCAAACGGAGGAGGGCGAACGGATCTCGCCGCCAGAGGGAGTCTGAGTCGAACATCGGATATGGATAGCAGATCGGCGGTCAGCGGCGGCGACGCACGCTGCGGGCGGTCATGGGCCTGAGCTGACTCCATTCTGGAGCGCCCGGCCGTCTCCGGCCTGGTATCCATCGGGGATCGTCTTCTGGACCACGACGATCGAGAAGTCGGGGTAAGCGGTCGTCACGGGTTTGGCCGACATCCTGTGGAAGCCGTCGGCCAGCTCGAAGATCTGCCCCCGTCCCAGCTCCAGCTTGTGCTCCTTGGGCATATAGGTCGTGCCCTTGGGATAGTCGTAGTAGGGCTGGCTGCCCTCTTCGATATGGGTGCCGAGGACATGGACGATCGGATGGGTCCGCGCGAATTCGACCAGCCGATCCGCGCTGGCCGCGAACGTGGCGATCTGCGTTTCCCGCACATACAGGCGGCCGGGATAGAGGCTGTCGCCGGTCAGGAGATTGCCGGTCGCGCGGTCATAGAGGGCGATGCTGGCGACGTCATGACCCGGGATGGGGATGATATCGAGGACGCGATTGCCCAGATCGATCGTTCCGAGGTCGACTGGCCAGCTAGCGATGCCCGCGGCCTTCTGGACGGCGTCGGGGGTCGCGGCGATGAATTGCACCCCCGGCGCCCCCTGGAATTGCGCGTCGGCGGCTGTGTGGTCGCTGTGGCTGTGGGAGTGGATCACCACCAATGACACGGGGGCGTGATGCTTGCGCAACGCCCACTTCGCCATGAGGTCCTGAATGATGGGCGCCGTGGGGATCGCCTCGGCGCGCGCGCCGGGCGTTCGGCGCGCTACGCCGGTATCTTCGAGCAGCGCCTCCTTGTCGCCAAAGATCAGATACAGGAACGGCTTTTCCGCATCTACGCAGCCCGATTCCCGCAGAATGTAGAAATCCTCATTGTATTCATGGACTTGCCAGTCCGGAATCGTGACGCAGTTGGGTCCGCCCGTGAGCCAGGGTTGGCTGAGATCGCCCGGCTTCAAACCGGCTTGATCGCTTGGAGCCGCAATCGAGGGATGGCTTCCCATCAGGAAGACGATGGTCAGCAACAACGCCCAAATCCGAACCTTCACGACGAGATCTCCCGACACCCAGATGCCGAACCGGCGTACGGCCGGTCGCCCACTCTCAGTATTACTAGTCTGTCAGACCGTAATATCCGAGTCGCGATCCCTGGAGGCTGCCGCAGCCCGCGCCGGCGCCTGCATTTTGGCCACTGTGCATGCCGCCCGGACCCGCAGTGCTTGATTCGAGGCGCAGCCAGGATCGGTCATCTGCAGGGGTGGGGGCCGCGCGGCGCGGACCTGGCCCGGCGGACGCAAGCGTAGCGGGTGATTTCGCCCGATCCGCTGCCAAATCGTGAGGCGTCGGGGGCTCGTTATTCGAGCAGATCGCAAGCTGGGCCGCGTTTTTTCGGGCGCGGGCTCATTCACGAGTCGCCAGGCGGCGCCGCCGATGCATACGCTTTGATCGGTGAGTAATACTGACCAATGGTCGGAGGAAGACATGGCAGGAGTTCGCGTAGGGAAAAGGATGATCGGGGCGCAGGCGCCGGTGACCATCGGCTGGGAAAACATCCCCAAGGTCGAGGGCGGTCCGGTGAAGCGGTTCATCTTCACCTGGTTCCAGCCGACGATGCTCTTCGCCCTGATCGCATTCTGGTACTACGCGCCCAATTCCATCGCTAAGGCATCGACCGCCCTTTGGATCGGCATCGGCTTCAAGTCGCTGCTGCTGGGGCTCGAATGGGTGAACCCGCGCTTCCGCAGCTGGCAGCTGACCTGGAAGGAAGCGGCCACCGACCTGTTCTACGTCGGGCTCGGCTATACGCTGCTGCGCATCGTCAGCCACTACATCGGCGGCGACGTGATGGTGAAAGGCATCCAGCACTATTTCCAAGCGGACAAGTTCGCGTGGTTCACGGGGTTGCCGCTGCTGCTGCAAGCCTTCCTGATCGCGTTCATCTTCGATTTCGGGCAGTACTGGATGCACCGCGGGATGCACAACTGGTACCCGCTGTGGCTGCCTCACTCGGTGCACCACTACATCACCCAGCTGAACATCAACAAAGGCGCGGTCGGCAACCCGGTGGAGCTGTTCCTGATCGGGCTCGGCATCGGCGGCTTCTTCGACTTCCTGCCGCGCGCCGCCCTGATCTCCGGCGCCGTCGGCCTGACGATTGGCACCTACCAGCACATCAATGTCCGCTTCAATTCGCCGAAATGGTGGCGGTTCCTGTTCAACACCACCGAGCATCACAGCCTGCATCACTCGCAGGACTTTGAGGGCAGCCGGAGCAATTTCGCGGGCAGCTTCATCTTCATCGATCGCATGTTCGGCACCTGTGTCGACGGCGAGGCCGAACTGCTGGGCATGGAGGGCGGTCGCCGCATGTCGATCCGCGAGCAGATGACCTATCCCTTCACCGAGGCTTGGAAGGCGCTCAAGGGCCGCACCAGGCCAGTCATGGCGCCGGCCGAGGAGGAGAACATCGCGTGAACCTGCGTTTCATCGACTGGATCTGGCATGTCAGGGGAAGCCTGCCGCTCGTTCACGGGCAATCGAGCAATGACGCCTTCGACAGGCTCGACCCCCTGTTCCGTCAGACCGGAACCAGCCACCAACTGACGAACGACACGCTGACCTTCGCCAAGAAGGACCAGGCGGCTCAGGACAAGATGTCCGTCTTCGATGGCGGCGTCCTGCGGATCGAGAAAGGCGCGGCCGGGTCCGTGCTGCGTTATGACCTGATCAGCCGGGCCCTGCTGTTCTGCTTCCTGGCGCCGTTCCTGTTTCTGGTCATCGCCCAGTTCACCACGGTCATCGCCAAGTACGACAAGCCGCCGCACGAAGCCGCCAAGAAGCATAAGCCTCCCGCGGCGATGAACCCGATCGACAAGGCCCTGGGCGCCCCGGCTCCCGACACGTCCAAGAAAGGTGACGATGACGGCGGCGGGAAGAAAGGCAAGAAGATCTCGGCCACGCCGGCCTATTTCTTTGCGGGCATCTTCACCGCCCTCTATCTGGTTGGGCGTATTCTTGAAGATCGGCTGATCTATTTCCTGTTCCGCAAGACTTTGGTCGGCGAACCGGATGCGCATTGGTTCCTGGCCATGAGCAAGCAGAGCTGATCTCCCAAGAACGCCATCCCGCTGTCTCCGGGCCACGAGCATCGTCCTCTTGGACGCGCTCCAGCGCCTGTGCGAGGATGGGCAGGAGGTGAGTTCTGCGGGCGGCTAGGACAGTTGACGATCGCGTGCATGCGCCCAGGCGTTGGTTGGCAAGCCCCCAGTCCCGCCGCAGCCCCATGAAGCCCGTCGCTCTTCTCGCCGCGCGCGCGGCGCTTGCACGAGGCGACGCTGTGGGCGCTCGCGACCGTGCCGCCCAGGTGGCGCGCCAATTCCCCGACCAGGCCGAGGCGCATTTCCTGATCGGCCTCGCCGACGCCGCCCAGGGCCGCGTCAGCGACGGCATCGGCTGCCTCCAGCGTGCCGTCGCTCTCGACGGCCGCGGTGAATATTGGGCGCAACTCGCCCGCCTTTTGTCCCTGGTCCATCGTGACGGGGAGGCCGCCCAGGCCCTGGCCGAAGCGGAAGGCGCGCTGCCCGACGATGCCCTCAGCCTCGACACCATGGGCTGCGTCTACGCCCGGCTCGGCGACCATCCCGCATCCGTGCCGTGTTTCGATGCGGCGGTCGCGCTGGCGCCTGGGAACCACGCCTTCCGCTACAACCTCGCGGTCGCGCTCAGTTTCGTCGGCCGCACGGACGATGCGGAGGCGGCCTTGGAGGCGTTGATCGCGCTCGATCCCCAGGCCGGGCGGCCGCATCATACCCTGGCCGGCCTGCGCAAGCAGACGACGATCCGCAACCACGTGGACCGGCTCAAGGCCGCCCATCAGGTCGCCCGCGGTCCGGACGATCGCCTGCTGCTCGGCTACGCCCTATCCAAGGAGCTGGAAGATATCGGTGAGCCGCACGAATCTTTCCAATGGCTCAGCCGCGCCAACGCCGAACATCGCGCCAAGCTGGCGTACAATTCAGACACGGACGCGGCGATATTCGACGCCATCGAGGCCCACTGGCGGGTGCTCGGTGATCCGCCGGGCGATGCGCCTGCCGAGGCGCCCGTATTCATCATCGGCATGCCCCGCACCGGGACCACCCTGGTCGACCGGATCATCGGCTCGCATCCGCGTATGGAGAGTGTCGGGGAACTGCAGGCGATGCCTGTCGCGGTGAAGTTGGCGGCGGGAACCCGCACCCGAACCGTCCTGGATCCTGAGACCGCGCGGGCTGCGATTTCCGGCGACATGGCCCAGATCGGAAGGGCCTATCTCGATCGGGCCGTCCAGCACCAGCGCGATCCGGCCCGGCGGCTCATCGACAAGTTCCCCGGCAATTTCTTCTACGTCGGCCTGATCGCCAAGGCCTTGCCCCAGGCGACGTTCGTCTGTCTGCGCCGGCAGCCGATGGATGTGGTGCTGAGCAACTTCAAGAACCTTTTCGCGACCACGTCACGCTACTACGACTACAGCTACGACCTGGCCGAGATCGCCGAATACTATGTGCGGTTCGATCGCCTGATGGCCTTCTGGCGGGATCAATTGCCAGGGCGCGTGCTCGAGATCGGATACGAAGATCTGGTCGCGGACCAGGAGGGACAGACCCGCCGATTGCTGGACCATTGCGGCCTGGAGTGGTCCGACAGCTGCCTGGATTTCCACAAGAGCGCCGCCCCGGTGTCGACGCCAAGCGCCGCGCAAGTGCGTCGGCCGATCTACAAGGACTCGGTGTCGAAATGGCGGATCCATGCGGAGGCTTTGAAGCCTGCCCTCGGCGTCTTCGAGCGGCATGGGATTGCCGTGGAATAGACGAGGGGCGCTACCTTTCGACGACGCCCGCAACCCGCTCTGACCCAAGATGCTGAAACACGATGGGATCAGTCGGCTTCGCCTGATCCCATCACACTCTAGCGGCCTCAGTTGTAGCGATAGTGCAGTTGGATACCGAACTGACGGGGCGTGAGCACGCTCTGAGCGTAGTAACGCTCGGTGACGCCGGTGCGCGAGCGGTCGAGGCTGCTCAGATTGTTGCTGACCGAGGTCACGGCGTAGACGTCGAAGATGTTGTCGGCGAAGAGGCCGATGTCGTACTTCGGGGTCCGGTAGGTCAGCGAGGCGCGGCTGTTCCAATAGGCCGGGATGTCGGTGCCGTAGCCCTGTAGGCCGACGCGCGAATATATGTCGCCGGTGTAGGTGGAGCCCCAGACGGCCTGTACGTCCCGGCCGTCGCCCAGCGGATAGGTGTAGATCGCCTGCAGGCTGCCCGAATTCTTCGTGGACCCGGGAAGACGATCACCAGCCAAGGCTGCCTTCGGCGACTGGCCATTGACGACGACGAGACCCGGCACATTCTGCGTCAGGTGGGCGTCGTCATAGGCATAGGTCGCCATGACCTGCAGATTGGGCGTGACCTTGAACGAGCCGCTGAAGTCGATGCCTTGCGAGACGGCGGCTGCGCCGTTGGTCGTGATGCCCAGGTTGCCGTTGATCGTGACGCTCGGGACCTGGATGCTGGTCCAATCGACGTGATAGCCGTCGATGGTCATCTGAAGGCGCTTGTCGAAGAACGACGTGCGCAAGCCCACTTCCAAATTGCTGGTCCGGTCGGGCTGGTAGGACAGTTCGTTCGGCAGCGCACAGAGGTTCTGGCCCTTGGGCAGCGGCAGGACGCAGGGCACGACCCTGTTCACGCCCCCGATGCGATAGCCGGTTGAATAGGTGAAATAGCCCAGTATGTCCGGGGTGAACTGGTAGGAGGTGTTGGCCTTCCACACCGGGCCGTCGCCACTGGTCTGACCGCTGCGGTACCTGCTCGCCGCGATCGTGGTGGAGGGATAGGGCATGCGCTGGAGGCCCTTGCCAAACAGGGGGGTGTCGGAGCCGCCGGTGACCGCGGCGTTGTAATCGAAGTAGCGGAACCCGCCCGTCACCTGCCACGCCTTGGTGATGTGGAAGGTGCCTTCGCCGTAGACGGCCTTTTCATCCGTCTCGGTGTCGGTCACCGAGATGTATTCCAACTCGTCGGGCCGGGGGATATTGAAGTAGGTGGCATAGCCGGGCGTGTATTCCTGGCGATAGCCGTTGGTGGTCAGGCGGTTGTAGAAGCCGCCGAGCACCCAGCTGAACGGACCGCCGTGGGTCGAGACTAGGCGGAATTCCTGGTTGAATTGCTTGTTGTAGGTTTCATTGTTCGCATAGGACGAGAAGTCGGGGAAAGCCTCATAGCCATAGTTCAGGTCAAGCAACAGGTCGGTGTTATCGCCCGTGGTCTTGATGGTCTGGCTTGTATAGGACGTGGTGCTGTGGAACTCGGCGATATGCCCAAGCTGCGCCTGCAGTTCCGCGGCATAGAGATCCGAGGTCCGATGGGACGGCTCCAGATAGCGCCCGGGCCCCTCGTAGTTGCTGGTGCCGAGCACGCCCGCGCCATTGGCCTGCCGCCCGTCCGTCGAGGTGTCCTGGTGAGCGTAGGTGAAGTAGCCCTGCACGTCAGGCGAGACCTCGACCAGCAGCTGGTTGCGCGTGGTGAACGTGTGCTCGAAGTTGACGTCCTTCTGCGAGGTGAAGTTGGCGTCGTATTGGGCCGGGGCGCCGAAGTTGCCCGGGGTGGTCGCCGTGGCCAGAATCGGCTGCGGGTTGGAAACGCCCGGCGTCTTCAGCAGGTGGTTGTAATCGATGAAGCCGGGATTGTCGTAGTAGCCGACGACGGACCGCAGGGCGACTCTGTCTTGCACGATCGGGATGTTGGCGACGATGTCGCCGACCGCGCCGGTCTGGGCGCTGTGGGATTCATCAAACATCCGGGCATCGACATCGACGGTGAACTGGCTCGCGTTCGGTCGGTTGGGGATGTAGCGCATCGCGCCGGCCAGGGTCCCCAGGCCATAGAGCGTGCCTTGCGGCCCCTCCAGCACTTCGACGCGACTGATGTCGATCAGCTTGAAGTCGAGGTAGAGCGGCACTTCGCCCAGATAGACCCCCAAGGCGGTGTTCTGGTTCGCCCCGCCGGCGCTGGTGTCGCTTGAGGAGATGCCGCGCAGGATGATGTTGCCGGAGCTGCCAGGGCCGGTATCGGCGACGGTCACGCCCGGCGTGAAACCGGCAAGCGTTTTGACGTCGTCGATGCGCTGGGCCTCGATGGTCTGGGATGCCACGGCGCTGATGTTGATCGGCGCGTTTTGAATGAACGAGGTGCGGTGCGTGGCGGTGATTACGATTTCGCCCAGGCTGGTCGAGTTCGTGTCTTTACTTCCGCTGGCCGGCGGGCTCGTTTGCGCCAGCGTTGGTGATGCCGAGAGGCCCGCCAACATGGTGGCGCAGAGCAATAACCTCTTTCGCGATGTCAACTGTTTCATTGAAAAGCCCCCAATCGTCATTCGTCTAAACCTCTTCGCGTTTTCAGAAGCCCGTTCTGTCGCGTCCTCGATATTTGTCGCGGTCGCCGAAATCTGCGTCCGCACTTGGCTGTCTGTCTTTCAATCCGGCGTCGAAAGCCTCCGCGGCTCAGTCCTTTCGGAGGCCAGAGAGCCGTGACAGCTCACTTGCGAGTATTACTGAATGAGAAACGGGTAATATCATCGCTAAAAGATGGGGCAGGGGAGGCGGGTCGCGCCCGGCGCCTGCCTTTTGGGCATTCTGCGAGAAGGTTCGGGCGCGCAATGGCCGAATCCGAGCGCCAAGAAGGGATTTATCGCGTTCGCAGATCAGCTTCGTTCGGCCAGGACATCCTCGAGCAGGCTGCGGACCGTGCGGCGACCCCGCCGGCGATCCGCACCCGCGCGAACCAACTGTTCCGACTCGCGCTACAAGCCGAACTTGGCTTTAGGCCAGATTGCGGACATTCAGACTTGGCGCTCGGGTGATCGGGTTGGACCTTCTGGAACGGTCGAATAGGCCAATTGTCGAATGCACGAGCCCGATCCGATGAGGCGACGATCGACGCCTATCTTGCCTGCGCCGGCCCGCCGATCACGCAGTCTTTCTCTAGGCTAAAGAATACTTAAATATCATAAGCGATATTTGTTTGATAACATCGTTTTATATTTCATAGCTATTTTAGATCTATCGTTTGTGTTCAGACGATTTGAAGTAAAGATTTGAAATCTTCATCTTAGCATCAATTTATATTCTTCATTTGGTCGCACAGCATCGCCATGTCTCCCGCCACTCAACGGGGAACAAAGATGCTTGAAATCCTACGCGCTCGTCGACTGCTCGCGGCAGCCAGCCTTTCGGTGATCGGGGCCGCGCTGGCCGCTTCGGCCCAGGCCGCGGACGCGCCAGATGCGACCACCTTGAACGAAGTGGTGGTCACCGGCACGCGCACCACGTCGCAGACCCAATTCACCGCCCTGTCGCCGGTCGATGTGCTGCCCGCCAAGCAGATCAGCACGACGGTGACCAACAACCTCGACGAGACCCTGGCCCAGCTGGTGCCGTCGTTCGACGTCAAGCGCCTGCCGGCCTCCGATGGTCCGGAGTTCGTGCGTCCCGCTTCGCTCGACAACCTGACGCCGGACATGACCATGGTGCTGCTCAACGGCAAGCGGTACCACCACACCGCCTTCCTTGGCGGCAACGGCTCGCAGCCGTCCGACCTGTCGCAGATTCCCAACTTCGCCGTCGGCCACATCGAACTGCTGCGCGACGGCGCCTCGGCGCAGTACGGGTCCGACGCCATCGCCGGGGTGATCAACATCATCCTCAACACCCGGCCGGGCCTGGACCTCTACGCCCAGGGTTCCCGCTACTACGCCGGCGACGGCAATACCGGCCAGATCGGCGGCCGTTGGGCCACGGACCTGCCCGGCGACGGTCACTTCATGGCCACGGTCGAATACGCTGCGGCGGGAACCACCTCGCGCACGATCCAGCGGCCCGACGCCATCGCCTTCCAGGCCGCCAATCCCAATCTGAAGCTGCCCAACCCGGTGCAGAACTGGGGCAACCCCGACACCGACACCCTGAAGGGCGCCTTCGATGCGGCCAAACCCCTCGGCGACCTGGCCGAAGCCTATGCCTTCGGCGCCCTGGGCAAGGGTTACGGCATCGCCGACATCAACTGGCGCAACCCGGCCGCCAACCCCACGGTGTTCAACACCGCCCCGACCATTTTCCCCGGCTTCAACCTGCTGTCGATCTACCCGACCGGTTTCACCCCGCGCGAAGGCATCCGCGACACCGACGAGCAGGTCGACTTCGGCGTCCGGCACAAGAATTCGGACATCTTCACCTGGGACCTGTCGGCCTCCTATGGCCACAACGACTCCGACTTCTTCCTCGACAACTCGATCAACGCCTCGCTCGGCCCGGCCAGTCCGTTCAACTTCAACCTCGGCCACACGCTCGACACCGAGTACGATCTCAACGCAGACGCCGACTACCACCTGAAGGTCGCGGGTCTGGCCGAACCGCTCAACGTCGCCTTCGGCGCGGAGCGGCGCGAAGAGGTGTTCCAGATCACGGCCGGCGATCCGGCTTCCTACACGGTGGGGCCGGGCGCGGCGGCGGGCCTGGCGCCGGCGTCCAACGGCTTCCCCGGCAACGCCCCGCAGCAGGCCGGCTCCTGGAGCCAGGTCAGCTACGCCGGATACGTCGACGTGCAGGCGCTCCTGACCAAGCAGTGGACCATCGACGTCGCCGGCCGCGACGAGTCGTTCAACGACTTCGGCAACACCTTCAACTACAAGGTCGCCACCCGCTACGAGATCACGCCGGCCATCGCCCTGCGCGGCTCCTATTCGACCGGCTTCAAGGCGCCGACGCCGGGCCAGCTCAACTCGACCGCCACCACCCAGTCGCTGGACAGCAAGACCCTGATGCTGTTCACCAGCGGCCGCCTGTCGCCGCTCAACCCGGTGGCGCAGTTCTTCGGCGCCAAGCCGCTGACTCCCGAGGAATCCAAGGCCTTCACCGGCGGCCTGGTGTGGAAGACCGACTTCGGCCTGAGCGGCTCCATCGACGGCTACAAGATCGACATCGACAAGCGGTTCAGCCAGTCGCCGTCCTTCACCCTGACGCCCGCCAACCTGGCGGCCCTGGTGGCCTCCGGCGTGCCCGGCGCGGCCAGCTTCACCAACGTCAGCTTCTACACCAACGCCTTCTCAACCTCGACGACAGGCGTGGACCTGACGCTGAACTACGGCTTGCCGGTGGGCCCTGGCCGACTCGATCTGAACGGCGCCTACAGCTACACCGGCACCAAGGTCACCGGCGGCTCCCTGACCACGGCGGCCAACCTGACCAACAAGATCATCTTCGAGCGGGGCCAGCCGGACCACAACGCCACCTTCACCGCCACCTACAGCGTGAGCAAGTTCTCGTTCATGGGACGGGTGCGCTACTACGGGCCCTGGACCGACTCCAGCGGCAATTCCACCGGCGAGATCTTCCAGAGCTTCCCGGGGATCGCCTTCCTCGACCTGGCGGCGACCTACAACATCAACAGCCACTTCCTGGTGCGGGTGGGGGCGGAGGACGCCCCCGACACCTATCCGGCCAAGGCCACCAACCAGGCCAATCGCGGCCTGCTCTATTCGCGCAACTCGCCCTACGACACCAACGGCGGCAACGTCTACGTGCGCCTGGAAGCGCACTTCTGATGGTCGCAAAGCACGCATTCGCCCGCGTCTGACGGCTGGGCCGGACCATCGTCTTGGTCCGGCCGCTCAGCCCGCATAACCCTCCTGAACCCCCCCGCCGGAGCGGAAAGCCATGGACATCGATCGCCGCCGCATCCTCATGGGCGCCACCGCAGCCGCCACCCTCCTGCCGCCGGCCATCGCCAAGGCCCTGGCGATCGACGCGGACGTGCGCAGCGGAACCCTCGCAGACGTCGAGCACGTGGTCATCTTCATGCAGGAGAACCGCTCGTTCGATCATTACTTCGCAACGATGGCCGGCGTGCGCGGTTTCGGCGACCGCTTCCCGATCCCGGTTCCCGACGCGCCGGGCCTGACCCGCAAGACCGTCTGGACCCAGCGCAACCGTACCGACAAGGGCGGGCCGCCGCTGATCTCGCCGTTCCCGCTCAACACCGTGGAAGACTTCCGCTTCATGCGGGTGGAGGGCACGCCCCACGGCTGGCCTGATTCCCAGGAGGCCTGGGACGAAGGCCGCCTGACCCACTGGCCGGCCGCCAAGACCGAACATTCGATGGGCTACTACCGCCAGCAGGACATCCCGTTTCAGTGGGCCCTGGCCAACGCCTTCACCCTCTGCGACGACTACCACTGCTCGATCCAGTCCAGCACCAACACCAATCGCCTGTACCTGTGGACCGGGACCATCGACCCGACCGGAACCCTGGGCGGCCCGGCCATCACCAACTCGCACGACCGGTTCGTGGATGTGGGCGGCCATCCCGATTCCTACCGCTGGACCACCTACTGCGAGCGGCTGCTGGCGGCGGGCGTGACCTGGCGCATCTACCAGGACCAGGCCGACAACTTCACCGACAACCCCACCGAGGGGTTCAAGACCTTCCGCGACAGCGCCAACAAGGCGCCGGGCTCCGATCCGCGCCTGTACGACCTGGCCTTCAAGACTCGGCTGGTGGAGGGGCTGAAGGAGGACGTGCTGGCCGGCAAGCTGCCGCAGGTGTCCTACATCGTCGCGCCGTCGCGGGATTCAGAGCATCCCGGACCGTCCAGCCCGGCCCAGGGCGCCGACTACACCGCCCGGGTGATCGATGCGCTGACGGCCGACCCCAAGGTCTGGGCCAAGACGGTGCTGCTGCTGATGTTCGACGAGAACGACGGCTTCTTCGACCACGCGCCGCCGCCCGCCGCGCCCTCTCGGGACAAGGACGGAACGGTGCACGGCGGCTCGACCGTCGACACCCTCGGCGAATACCACCTCGCCACCACCGAGAGCGAAGCCTCGGCCGAGCGGCCCGAACTGATGGGCCGGCCCTACGGCCTCGGCGCGCGGGTGCCGATGTATGTGATCTCGCCTTGGAGCCGGGGAGGCTGGGTCAATTCCCAGGTGTTCGACCACACCTCGGTGATCCGCTTCCTGGAGGCCCGTTTCGGGGTGATGGAGCCCAACATCTCGCCTTGGCGGCGGGCGGTGTGCGGCGACCTGACCGGCGCCTTCGACTTCAAGACGCCGAACGCGCCGTTCCCCAAGGACCTGCCCGAGACCAGGGCGACGGCGGCCAGGGCCGCGGCGCTGCCCGGGCGCACCACGCCCACGACCCCAGCCATGCCGCTGGTCCCGGTGCAGGAGACCGGACCGCGCCTCTCGCGCGCGCTGCCCTATGTGCTGGACGTCGGCGAGAGCGCCGGCGACGGGGGCCCGAAGCTGACCTTCGCCAATCTGGGCAAGGCGGCGGCCGTCTTCCATGTCTACGACCGCCTGCATCTGGACCGCGTCCCGCGCCGCTACACGGTGGGGGTCGGGCGCGCGCTGGAGGGGGTATGGGACGCCGGCGCCTACGATCTCTGGGTGCTGGGCCCCGCGGGTTTCCATCGCCATTTCATCGGCGATGCGGCCAAGGCCGAGCCCAGGGTCCGCGCCGCCTACGACATCGCGGCAAACATTCTGACCCTGTCCCTGGACAACCCCGGGCGGGCGGCCGCGCGCCTGAGCGTGATCCCCAACGCCTATCAGACGGCGCTGCGTCCCTGGACGGTGGAGCTCGCTGCGGGCGCCGGCGCCGCCCGTCACTGGCCGCTGACAGCCAGCCGGGGCTGGTACGACCTGTCGGTCCGGATCGAAGGCCAGGGCGGCTATCTGAGGCGGCTGGCCGGGCGGCTGGAAACCGGCGCCGATTCCATCACCGATCCAGCGGCCGGCGGGGCGGCTGTCCTCGACCAGGCCCCCTTGGCCTGAACGGCGTCCTTCAGCGTCAGGCTGACGCTGACGGTTCAAGACCCTGGGGCTAATTGCGCGGGCTGTGCGGCCCCGAAGACGCGGAGTCGTCTGCCGTGGCGCCAAGCCAGGGAAACCACACCAAGTCTCCGAGAGGGAAAACCACGCCTGAGTCAGCGTGGGAAAATTTGGTGGGTGCAGTAGGATTCGAACCTACGACCCGCTGATTAAGAGTCAGCTGCTCTACCAACTGAGCTATGCACCCGAACCTTCCGGGGGAGGCCCCCGGCAAGGGCGCGGAACATACTTGAAATTCCCTTGAACGCAAGCGGCCGGGCCGGTCTTTTGGCACGGCGTATTTTTCTCGCGCTGACAGAAGGGTTTACGGCATTTTCATTGGCTGCGGGCTAGAGCTCGTGTCCATGCGCCGCACATCGGCACTGCTCGCGACCCTCGTCTTGGCCGCCCCGGCTCCTGCCGCCTGGGCGGGCGATGTCGTATTCACGGTGGTCGACGCCAGGAACAAGCCGGTCGCGGATGCGGTGGTCACCGCCTATCCGCCGGGCTTCAAGACCGAGGCGATCCGTTTCTCCTGGGCCCAGGAGATGGACCAGCACAATCTGCAGTTCGATCCCTTCGTGCTGATCGTGCCGGTGGGCGCCGACGTCAGCTTCCCCAACCACGACCCGGTGCGCCACCACGTCTATTCCTTCTCGCCGGCCAAACGTTTCGAACTGAAGCTCTACGGCAAGGAGCAGACGCGCAGCGTGCGCTTCGAGCACGCGGGGGTGGTCGCCCTCGGCTGCAACATCCACGACAACATGGTGGCCTTCATCGTGGTGGTCGACACGCCCTTCGCCGCCAAGACCGACGCCCAGGGCCGGGTGGTGCTGCGCGATCTGCCGGCCGGCGCGGCGCCCG
>Ga0265338_10003568_pt1 | contig 21755 bp, 16 predicted proteins | sample 42126metaG_FD_193579 | JGI IMG/M metagenome (GOLD analysis project Ga0265338, IMG submission 193579) | Rhizosphere microbial communities from Carex aquatilis grown in University of Washington, Seatle, WA, United States - 4-21-26 metaG | ecosystem: Host-associated > Plants > Roots > Rhizosphere... | reverse complement strand
CCCGCCAGCCGGAGCGCTACTCGAAGCGGATGGTCGCGGGCGCGGTCATCCTGCGCAGCAGCGGCAGCGTCGCCGTGATGACTGCGAAGGCAAGGATCAGCCCGATGCCCATGATCATGTAGTAGTCGTGGCCGAGCTGCGGGATTCCGGTGCCGCTCGGCGCGAGCCTGACGACCGCGAGGACCGACGTGCCGTAAGCGATGGCGGCCGCCAGGATTGTCGCCGCGAGCAGCGGGACCGCGGCCTCAAGCAGTACGACCCTGGACAGCACGCCTGCCTGGGTGCCGCTCACCCGCAGCAGGGTAAATGGCCGCTTGCGGTCCACGAGACCGCCGCCGACCGCCACCGCGAGGCTGCACCCGGCGACCACCAGGGTCAGCGCCACCATCGCGTACGCGAGGTTCGCGGCCAGCGCCGCGCGGGCCGTCCGGATCTGCAGGGTCTCGCCGAACGTCCGGGGCGGCGTCGGTGACGATCCGACCCCGCCGCCGGTCCGCGGCGGCGCGTGCACCGCGAGGTACGTGCGCACTCGCTCGAGCGTCGTGGCGTTGCTCACCTTGACCAGGACCGTCTGGAGTGGCAGCTTCGTCAGGTCGCCCTTGTAGCCCGGGTCGGTCGAGCTGACGATCGGGTTGGTGTCGAAGATCGGGTTATCGCCGAACAGCGAGTCGTCAGTCGCCTGCACCGCGGTGAGCCCGGCCGCGCACTCACCGAGCGCGCCGATCGCGCGCAGGTCGGCGCAGCTGATCGCGACGTCGCTGCTGAAGTACTGCTTAGCGGACGGGCTGCCCGGGCTGCCCGGGCTGCCGGGGCCAGTCGGCGCTGCTGCTTCGTACAGCGGGTACACCACGGCACCGGGGATCGCGCTGATCCCGCTGATCAGCTGCTGCCCCGCCGAAGCGGACAGCCCGAGCTGCCCCACTAGTACGTTGCTGAGCGCGCCGGTGCCCGGTGTCTGCTGGATGGCGTCGATCGCGGGAACGAGCGTCCCGATCATCGTGCCGAGGAAGACCGCGAGCACCAGCCCGGTGACCGACCGAAACGCACTGCGCGGATTGTCGGACAGCCGGCGGCTGGCGAGCAGGCCCGAGGAGCCGCGGGCCGTCCGCCCGAACAGCGTGGCGGTCTGCGCGGTGAGCCACGGCCCGGCGATGACCAGGCCGATCATCGTAATCAAGATCCCCGGGTAGGTGGTGATGCCGATGTTCTTGTAGGTCGTCGTCGACAGCCCGTAGACGTAAAGCCCGAGGCCGATCACTAGCGTGACCAGCCGCCAGGCCGTCGGCGGCTTAGGCTTGGCGCGGCGCGATACGCCGAGCGGGGATATCTGCACCCGGCGCAGCGAGGCCAGCGCGGCCACCGCTGCCGCGACCGGCACGATCACCAGGATCGCCAGGTAGCCGCCGATGGTCGGCGTGACGTCGGACTCAAAGTACGGCGTGCCGAAGAACGCGGACCCGGCGAGAAGTGGCCGGGCAAGCAGGAAGATGAGGGTACCGAGCACCGCGCCGGCGAACGAGCTCACCACGGCCTCCACCGTCGCGATGAGCCGGATGTCCGCCGGCGTCCCGCCGACGAGGCGCAGCGCGGCGAACCGCTCCTCCCGCCGGTCGGCCGCCAGCCGGGTGGCGGTGCTAATCAGCACCAGCATGGGGAGCAGCACGGCGAGCATGCCGACGTAGAAGGCGTCTTTGAAGTAGGCGCTGAAGACCTGCTGCCCAGCGCCGGTGTAGATCGAAGTCACCCACTGGGTGCCGGCCACGCTGTTCAACGCGGCTGGTGGATAGCCGATGTAGATGACCAGCTCGTTCGCGCCGGTCAGCGCCGCCTGGCCGATCGTACCCGCGAGCCTGCCAGGGAAGCGGTCGCCGAGCTGGCCGGCGGGCACCGTCCGCAGGAGCGCCGCGAGCGCGGGGGAGGCGTAGTACGTGCCGGGCGCGGGCAGTGCGGAGACACCAGGCGGGACCGGTGCCCCCGGGCCGAGCGCGGCGACGTCGAGCCGGCGAAGAGTCTGGCCGTGGTAGAAGTCGACGCTGTTGTTCCACAGATCCCCGTGGGCCGGCAGCGTGGCGGGCACGCTCGCGCCCTGGGTGCAGGACCAGCATGTCTTGTACGCATTGGACTCGAAGGCGTGCAGCTCGCCGAGCACGCTGAGGAGCAGCGCGACCCCGACGGCAACTGCCGTGGCGGTGACAAGCAGCCGGACCAGGGCCTCGCGGCCGCTGTGCAGCGTGAGGCGCAGGCTGAGCTGGAACATCAGTTTGCGCCCTTCGCAGCGGAAGCGGCGGCGGCCGGCGCGGGGGCGCCGTGTCGTCCCTGGGAGGACGATGACGGCCGGTCGCCTGGGGTGAGCAGGCCGTCGCGGACCATAACCACCCGGTCGGCGTACGCGGCGACCCGCGCGTCGTGGGTGACGATGACCACCGTGCTCCCCTGCTCCCGGGCCAGCCCGGTCATCAGGTCCATAACCTTCTCGCCGGTCAGCGAGTCGAGCGAGCCGGTTGGCTCGTCGGCGAAGATCACCTTGGGGGCAAGCGCGAGCGCGCGGGCGACCGCGACGCGCTGGGCCTCGCCGCCGGACAGCTCGCCGGTCCGCCGGTCACCCTTGTCGCCGATGCCGAGCCTGTCCAGCCAGGTGTCGGCGGTCTTGTAGGCGACTTTCCGCTTGGTCCGGTTGAGCAGCAGCGGCAGCGCCACGTTGTCCGCTGCGGTGAGCTCGGGGACGAGCTGCCCGAACTGGAACACGAAACCGAACGCGGTGCGCCGCAGCTTGGTCCGGTCGGCCTCGGTCATGGTGTTGAGCAGCTGCCCGTCGAACAGCACCTCGCCCTGGTCCGGGGTGTATATGCCCGCCATGGAGTGCAGCAGGGTCGACTTGCCTGATCCGCTGGGTCCCATGACCGCGAGGATCTCGCCCTGGGCAACGCACAGGCTCGCGTCGCGCAGGGCCGAGGTCTGTCCGAAGTTCTTGGCGACATGGCGGGTCTCGATCATCGGGCCACGGGTGACTGCAGGACTGTTCATCGGTTTCTTACCGCCTCTGCTAGGTCCGCCAGCCGGGCTGACGTGAGGTCGATCCACCGGAGGTCCGCCTCCAGGTGGAAGAGGGCGTGGTCGGCGAGGAGCGTGTCGACCAGCGGGCCGGTCCGCTTGATCTCGGTGAGCTCTTGCATGCGCCTGATGTGCGCGGCGCGCTGCGTGTCGAGGTAGGCGGCGGCCGGCTTGCCGAGCATCAGGGCCAGCGTCACCTTGGCGAACAGCACCGTCTGCAGGTGCGGTTCCGGTTCCACGGGGTCGGCAAGCCAGGTGTCGACGACGTGCCGGCCCGAGTCGGTGATCGCGTAGCGTTTGCGGTCCGGGCCGTCGCCCGGCTCCGCGCCGCCCGCGGTCACCTGGCCGTCGCGGGCCAGGCGGCCCAGCGTGGCGTACACCTGGCCGAATGGCAGCTGCTTGCCTCGGCCGAAGAAGGCGTCGTAGTCGCGCTTGAGGTCATACCCGTGGCTCGGCTCTCGTTCGAGGAGCCCTAGGAGGGTCAGTGGGACGCTCATGCGGACACTATAATCTGAGCGTATACGCTCGGCAAATACGAACAATTAGTAGCTGTTCAATTACTCTAAGTAAATAACGCTCTATACTATCAGTAATCGCTTAGATACTGATTGTCGATAAACCGTGATAACGAGGCTTAGTGGCCCAGTTCACAAAAGCTACCCTCGGGTAATAAGAATCCCTGACGGGAGCGGCGTTTCGTGCGCATGGCCGGCCTCGTCGGGCATCCAGGCCGCGGGGAGCGCCGGAATGTGGCTGCGGCAAACGATTGTTCATTGATCGTTAGCAGAAAACAGCACCTCGCTCGCGAGATGATCGCTGCCTTGAGCAGCCCGGCGCCTTGTCCCCGCGTCACGTCCGCGTGCCGACGCCTGCCGCGTTTACCAGAACGCGGATCGTGGTGTCAGGGGTGGGAAACGATCGCGTCACGCGCGAGCTATCGAAGGTCTTATTTTGGCACGGCGCTTCTCCTTGCCCACTTTCATGTCCACTAAGCGTGCCCGGGTGATTACGGTTGTCGCTGCGGGGACCCTGACCCTGGCGACGCTCATTTCCGTTGCGGGCGTCACGCTTTCGACCTCGACCGCGGCCGCGGGCACCGCCGACGCCTACCTGACCTCGGCCAACGACAACGCAGCGGCCGTGCGGGCGGCGCACTCGGACAACGGCTCGACCAGCGCGCAGCAGATGGTCATCGTCAGCAAGACGCAGGACATGCGGGCCGAGCATCAGCAGGAGATCGCCGCGGAGAAGGCTGCCGCGGCCAGGGCCGCCAAGGCCAGGGCGGCGGCGAAGGCGGAAGCGGCCTGGGCCGCCAAGGCCAGGGCGGCCGCCAACGCGGCCGTTAAGGCGCATGCGGCCTCGGTCGCCACCCCGTCTGGCTCACCGCAGCAGATCGCCCAGGCGATGCTCAGCAAGTACGGCTGGTCGAGCGGCCAGTTCGCCTGCCTTAACCCGCTGTGGGGGCACGAGAGCGGCTGGAGCGTGACCGCGGAGAACCCCAGCTCTGGTGCCTACGGAATCCCGCAGGCGCTGCCCGGCTCACAGATGGCGACCGCCGGCGGCGACTGGCACACCAACGCCGCTACGCAGATCAAGTGGGGCCTGACCTACATCCAGGGCCGGTACGGCTCGCCGTGCGGCGCGTGGGCCCACGAGCAGTCCGCCGGCTGGTACTAGGCCAGCAGGCAGCAAGGCACGGGAGGCCCGGTCTCAGGACCGGGGCCTCCCGTGTTTCATGTTCGCGGTGTTCCTGCTAGCTGGACGGGACCGTCGCGAAGGTCGGCAGGATCTCGTCGAACAGCGGCAGCGCCGTGCCGTCGAACGAGCTCTGCGGTGACCTGATGTAGATGGCGTAGTCCTGCGTGCCGGCGGACGTCGCCTTGGCGAACAGGATGTCGTCCGCGACCAGCCCGGGGCTTCCGGCCGGCGTCCAGGTGAACTTCCACACGGCGCCCCGGGTATTCCTGACCGGGACCTCCTGCAGGTTGACCCGCTTGTAGCCGGGGAACTTGTGCTCGGCGAGGCTCTCCTGCTCGATGCCGGTGGCCGCGGCGAGCATGTTGGCGGTGTTCTGCGGGGTCAGGTCGACTTCGACCAGCAGGTCACCGGGTCCGGTGAACTCGGTGGCCAGTTTGCTCCGCTGCTCGCTCCAGCCGGGCGGCAGGTCGATAGAGAACCCGGCGACGGCCGGCGCTCCCGCGTCGGCCGCCGTCACGGTCACGTGCGACCAGCCGGAGGGGAGCGCGGCCGAGAGATGGTTCAGCGCATCGACCGACTTGAAGCCGGTTGGGGTGTCAGCGACGAACGCGCTGCCGGTTGACTGCGTCCCGTTCGGCGAGCCGCCCCCGTTGTGGTGGTTCAGCGCAAGCGCCGCGCCCACGCCGACGGCGGCGGCGATGATGACGGCGACCACGAGCCAGGCAATCTGCCGCCCTCGGCCACGGCCGCGCCCGGCCCGGCCGCCGCCGGCGCCCGGCGCATACTGCCTGGCCAGGTCGGGGTAGGACTGTGACGGGCCTGCGTACTGCCCGCCCCCCGGCGGGAACGGCGAGGTGCCGCCGCCGGGGTGGCCCGGCCCCGCGCCGCTCGAGCTGCCGTATGCCGGGCGCCCCTCCGGCACCGGGGCGGGCGGCTGGGGGCTGGCTGGGCTGGCCGGGCTGGCCGCGGAGTAGCTCGGGGTCGGGCGCTCCGCCGGCTTAGCGGCGGTGAAGGTGGGCTTGGGCGGTTCTGGGCGCGGCTGTGCTGGCCGCTGGTCGGCAGGCCGCTGCTCCCGGGGCGGCGCTGGCGGCGTCACCCGGGCCGCCGGGATCGCGAGTTCCGTCGGCTGGTACCCGGACCCCTCGTCGGCGACCACGGCTTTACCGCCCGCGCTTGCCGCTTCCGCCTCGGGGGGGTCGGCGAAGACCGTCGGGGCGCCGCTGGTCAGCGAGTCCACCGCAGGCGCGTCGGCGGGCACCGCCTCGGCTGCCTTTGCCTTTGCCTTCGCCGCAGGGATGACCGGCGTCGCGATCGTAGACGGCGCAACCCCCGCCTCGGGCTCGGCGCTGGCATCGGGCCCGGACTCTGGTCCGGGCCCGGCGTCGGGTTCGGCCTCGGTCACGGGCTCGGTCACGGGCTCGGCGACAGCGGCGGGCACCGCTTCGCCGGCCGAATCCCCCGCTGCCTGGGCGGCGGCTTCACCGGCCGGAGGCTTCTGTGCTGCCTGGGCTGGCTCAGCGGCGGCGGCTTGCTTGCCCGCGGCCGGCTGGTTCGCGGCCGGCTTACCCGCGGCCGGCTGGTCCGCGGCGCCGGCCGGCTCGGCGGAGGCCGGGGCGGCCGCCCGGTCAGCTGGGGCGTCCTTACTGTCACTGCCCGGCGCGGACACGGCCGGGGCCACTGCCGAAGCAGACGACGGCATGTGGGCGGACAGGACCGTCGGCGGGTGGGGCGTCGCCGACGGCGCCTTGGGAGCGTCCGTCAGTAGCGGCAGTACCTGCGCGAACTGCCGCGCCGCCGACCCCGCGGATGGCCGGGCCGACGGGTCGCGGCGCAGCAGGGCCGCGATAATCGGCGCGAGCTGGCCGGCGTGCGGCGCGACCGGTGCGTCCTCGTTGATGATGGCGGACATCGTGGTGATCGCGCCGCCCCGCTGCTCGAAGGGACCGCGACCCTCCACCGCCGCGTAGATGGTCGCGCCGAGCGACCACAGGTCGGACGCGGGCGTGGCGTCACCGCCGCGGATGCGCTCGGGCGCGGTGAACCCGGGTGAGCCCATCACCATCCCGGTCTGAGTCAGCCGCGGGTCACCCTCGAACTGCGCGATGCCGAAGTCGGTGAGCACGGCCCGCTCTTCCCAGGTGTCCCCGACCTTGCTGTTCGCGATGAGCACGTTGCTCGGCTTCACGTCCCTGTGCAGCACGCCGGCCGTGTGCGCGGCGGCCAGCGCGGACAGCAGTTGCTGGCCGATATCGCAGACCCGTGCGGCCGGGAGCCGGCCCTGCACGGTGAGCACCTGGTCAAGGGACTGCGACGGGATGAGCTCCATCACGATCCACGGCCGGCCGTCTTCCTCGACGACGTCATAGACGGTGACAACGCCGCGGTGCGAGAGGCGGGCCGCGGTCCGCGCCTCGCGCAGCGTCCGCTGGTAAGCGGTATGGCGCTCGTCGGCGCCGATCAGGGCCGAGATGACGACCTCCTTGACCGCCACGTCGCGGTCAAGGAGTAGGTCGCGTGCGCGCCACACCACGCCCATGGCGCCGCGGCCAATGGGGTGCTGCAGGTTGTACCGCCCGGCGATAACCCGTCCGGTCATAGGGGGCATAGCCGGACCATATCAGCGATCAAGGATGGCTGCCGATTGAGAGGAGCGGGCCGGCCGCCTCCGCGAAGAAATCGTTGCCCTTGTCGTCGACAATGATGAAAGCGGGGAAGTTCCTGACCTCGATCTTCCACACCGCCTCCATGCCGAGTTCTGGGTATTCGAGCACGTCAACCCTGGTAATGCAGTCCTGCGCGAGCCGTGCGGCGGCACCGCCGATTGAGCCGAGGTAGAAGCCGCCGTGACGCTTGCACGCCTCGGTAACGGCCGCCGACCGGTTCCCCTTTGCCAGCATAACCAATGACCCTCCGGCGGCCTGGAAACGCTCCACGTACGAGTCCATCCGTCCCGCGGTCGTCGGCCCGAAGGAGCCGGAGGCGTACCCCTGGGGCGTCTTCGCGGGGCCCGCGTAGTAGACCGGGTGGTCACGCATGTACGCGGGCATCGGCTCGCCCGCGTCGAGCCGTTCCGCGATCGTCGCGTGCGCGATATCGCGGGCGACGATCATGGTTCCGCTGAGCGACAGCCGCGTCTTTACCGGGTACTTGGTCAGTTCCGCGCGGATTTCACGCATCGGCCGGTTGAGGTCAATCGAGACGACCTCCGCCGTGTCCGTGCTTACCGATGCCGGGTCGGGCAGGTACTGCGCGGGATCGGTCTCGAGCTGCTCGAGGAAGACGCCGTCGCGGGTGATCTTCCCGAGCGCCTGCCGGTCAGCCGAGCACGATACGGCAATGGCGACCGGGCAGGATGCCCCGTGCCGCGGCAGCCGGATGACGCGCACGTCGTGGCAGAAGTACTTGCCGCCGAACTGCGCCCCGATCCCGATCTTCCTGGTGATCTCCAGGACGGACTGCTCAAGCTCCAGGTCCCGGAAGCCGTGGCCAAGAGGCGACCCGGAGGTCGGCAGCGTGTCCAGGTAGCGGGCCGACGCGTACTTGGCGGTCTTGAGCGCGAACTCCGCGCTTGTCCCGCCGACCACGATCGCCAGGTGGTAGGGCGGGCACGCCGACGTACCGATCGAGCGGATCTTCTCCTCCAGGAACGAGGCCATACGGGCCGGGTTCAGCACCGCCTTCGTTTCCTGGTACAGGTACGACTTGTTCGCGGAACCGCCGCCCTTGGCCATGAACAGGAACTTGTAGGCGTCACCGGCGCATCCGTAGATCTCGATCTGCGCGGGCAGGTTGGACCCCGTGTTCTTCTCTTCCCACATGGTCAGCGGGGCCATCTGGGAGTAGCGCAGGTTCAGCTGGGTGTAGGCGTCGTAGACCCCCCGGGCCAGGTGCTCTTCATCCTGGCCGTCGGTGAGCACGCCCTGGCCGCGCTTGCCCATCACGATTGCCGTCCCGGTGTCCTGGCACATCGGCAGGATGCCCCCCGCCGCGATGTTCGCGTTCTGCAGCAGGTCGCGCGCCACGTACCGGTCGTTCGGCGAGGCATCGGGATCGTCGAGGATGGACCGCAGCTGCCGCAGGTGCGCCGGGCGCAACAGGTGGGCGATGTCCCTGAAGGCCGTCCGGCTCAGCAGCGTGAGCGCCTGCGGGTCGACCGAGATGAAGGATCGCCCGAACGCCTGCGTGGCTTCGACCCCGCCCTCGGCGATCTTCCGGTAGGTGGTCTCGTCGTGCCCGAGCGGCAGCAGATCCGTGTAGGAGAACTCAGCCATAAAGCCAAGCTTAGAACCGCTGAGCAGGCCCGGCGGGCGTGACCTAGCTCGCTACGAACGTGACGGCTTATTTTCCGGTGTGTGCTGAACTTCCCGACTTGTTTGGGTATCCGCAACCTTGTATGGTGACGGTGTGCGGCGGCGCTGCGCCACGCGGTGCCCCCGTCCGCTTGTGGATCTTGCTCGTCACGCAGTGCCCCCGTCTGCGGAGGCTGAGCGGTGGCGCCGCTGCACTTACTTCCCTTCCCTCTTTTGCCGAGTGATGCCCGCCTTCCCTCCTGCGTGGCGCCCAGGGAAGCAGGCTCCCGTCGTGCTAAACGGAGTGACCTCTCGGACCGGTTTGATACCACTGCGCCATGCCCCGTGACCGCAGCTGACCCGCGCACCGTCGATGAGCTGCTCAGCGTCATCCGGTTTAACGTAAAGGCCCTGCGGATCCGCTCGATGACGACGCCCGGATTCTGGAAGAGCTCCCGCCAGGTGAAGTGGACGACCTTGTAGCCGAGGTCGCGGAGTCGCTGGTCCCGGTCAAGCTGCCGTACCGCGTGTTGCGGGTCGGAGTACTTCAGCTTGCCGTCTGCTTCGGCGATCACCCGGTGCTCAGCCCAGCAGAAGTCCACGCTGTACCGAAAGTCTGGGCCAGTGATAGTGAACTGAAGCTCCGGTGCATCAAGACCGTGCTCGTGGAAGATCACCCGGGCACATGACTCGAGAGCCGATTCGGCGCGCGCGTCGCTGAAATCCACCGCACGTCGCGCCCGCCGGATGCCGGGCCATCCGGCGCACGCGTCGCAGGCGGCGATAAGCGCTTCCTTTGAGGTGAAATCGGCTCTGTTCGCGGCGGTGCGAAGTGCCGAGTCGGCCGTGACGACCGCGGACATGAACGACGAGACGCGGGCAAGGTCCACGACAGTCCGCGGCACGGTGGTCAACCGTACCCCGAGCAGCATGGTCACGTGCTCGGCCGGGAGCTCCGCTGCGTGGAAGACAACGCCATCCGACTTGAGGCGGTTGCAGCGCCGGGCCGGCGGCCTCGTCAAGGTCAGCGGTCGGGAAGCTGCGGGAAACAGGTCGAGGCCGTGAATGAGAGCGGCCGAATAATGGCTGACCACGCTATCCCCGCCGAGCGCGGTCCGGGCGGCCATGGCCAGCAGCGCGTGACCTCGCGCCGGGCTGGCCTCCGCCCATTCGACGGCGGGTCTCGTCGCATACACCGAATGCCAGACGCGAACCAGGTCACCCGACCGGGCCAGCGAGCGCAACTGAGCCTGAGTCAGCCCGGCCGCGTGCCACTCGGCCACGCCGGCCACCTTGACCTTACGGACAGCATCCGGGATATCGCTCCTTGTCACCATTTCATAATGACAGGACATTCGCGATCCGAGTAGGCGCTACTTCCGGGATGTCCCGCCCGGGCCTCCTCACCCCGCCGCCGCTGTTTGCATAGCTGGTGACAGCCCGAAGGCCTCTCTGCATAGCGGGCGCCCATGATCACGATCAATTTGCGTCAAATGTCCAACCGCCGGCTATGCAAAGCGGAAAATTCGTGGTTACCAGCTATGCAAAGCGAAGATCATCCGGGAGGAGGATCGCGCGGACGTGAAGATCTTTCGTGGTTGCGGGCCTGCGGAGGGAATTCGCGAGGATTTTACGGTCTGGTGGCCCGGCCTACAGCTCCACGTTCTCTACGCCGGTCAGGTTCGCGTCGGCGGACAGCGCCTGGGGGACGTAGCCGATGGCCCGGCGGACGAGCATCGGCCGCACGGCCGCGTCGAGGCCGAAGACGCGGACGCCGCCGGTCCCGGGGGTGAGCAGGGTGGTGATCATCCTGATCGTGGTGGTCTTACCCGCGCCGTTCGGCCCGAGCAGCCCGTACATCTCGCCGGGCGCGATCGACAGGTTCACGTGGTCCACGGCCAGCTGCGGGCCGAACTGGTAGCTCAGGTCCACGCACTCAACGGCCTGGGTGACCACATCTGACGGCGCCACGGCGGTCCCGGCGCTCACGAGTCCTCCATATGCGAAGCGAGCCGGGTCAGTGCGGGGATCGCGGCGGCGATTGCCTTCCGGTCGGCTTGCGTCAGCCGCTCGAGGGCGCGGCCCGCCAGGTCGGTGCGGATGTCGCGCCACTGCTCGATCCTCGCGGCGCCCGCGTCCGTGACGGTCAGCCGGACCGAGCGCCCGTCGCTCGCGCCGCGGTCCCTGCTGAGCAGGCCGTCCTCGGTCAGCTTGCTGACCATGGTGCTGACGCTGTTCGGCGCGAGCCTCAGTTCCGTGGCCGCTTCCGCCACGCCGATGCCGGGCCGCCGGGCGGCGAGCCGGAGCAGCTCGGAGCGCGCGGGCGGCAGCGGCTCGGCGTACGGCGCGGTCCGCACCGCGCGGCGGGCCACCCGGCGTACCGAGCCGATCGCGGCAAGCAGCTCGGCGGCCTCCGCCTTGGCCCGTTCGGCGGCCCGTTCGGCGCGCGGCCGCGTGCTTACATCGTTCACAGAGCTAACTATATGCGGACACGCGCCGTGTAACAAGGGTGACGCTTGCGCCCCCTGAGCCCCACATGTAACGATGAGTAATTGGTCGTGCACAAAAATTGCCGGTAGCAGGATCGAAATCAGGGTAGCGGGACCGAAAATTTGTCACCGCATGCTGCGGCGACCGGGGGCTGAAGAGCGAGCCGTTCCACGTGCGTTGCGCCGGGCGACCAGGCTCCTCGCCCCCGCCAGGAGGAAGGTGCGAAGGAGCACAGATGGCCACTATGTCCTCTACGGAGACGAGCGGGTACATCCGAAGTCTTATCCCGGCGCGGCTCGACCGATTGCCCTGGTCGAAGTTCCATACCCGGCTGGTGATGGCGCTCGGGGTCGCGTGGATCCTCGACGGCCTTGAGATCACCATCGCGGCTAACGTCGGGTCCGACCTGACCCTCAAGAACACGCTGAACATGTCCGCCGGCGCGGTCAGCGACATCGCCTGGTGGTACTTGATGGGCGAGGTCATCGGAGCGCTGTTCTTCGGCCGCCTGTCCGACAAGCTGGGCCGGAAGAACCTGTTCATGATCACGCTCGGCGTCTACCTGATCGGTAGCGGGCTCACCGCGGTCACGCCGAACGGCGGCCACTGGTTCATCTTCCTCTACGCTACCCGGATCATCGCCGGCATGGGCATCGGCGGCGAGTACGCCGCGATCAACTCCGCGATCGACGAGATGATCCCGGCCAAGTTCCGTGGCCGGGTCGACCTGGCGGTCAACGGGACGTACTGGGCGGGTGCCATCCTCGGCACGATCGTCACGCTCTGGGTGCTCAACCACGTCGCGCCGTTCTGGGGCTGGCGGGTGGCCTACATCGTCGGCCCGGTGCTCGCCCTGGTCATCATCTACGTGCGGCGCAACCTGCCCGAGTCACCGCGCTGGCAGATCATGCACGGCCGGGAGGAAGCCGCCGAGGTATCGATCAGGGAGATCGAAGACCACGTCATGGCGACCACGGGCAGCCTCCCGCCGATCGATGAGAGCAAGGAACTGGAGATCCACCCCACCAAACGGATCGGCTACGCCCACCTGGTCGCGACGTTGTTCAGGCAGTACCCCACCCGCTCGGTGCTCGTCGCCACGCTGATGATCACCCAGTCGTTCCTGTACAACGCCATCTTCTTTACCTACGGCCTGGTCCTTGAGTTCTTCTTCCACGTCAAGGCCACCGATACCGCCTACTACTTCTTCGCGTTCGCGGCCGGTAACCTGGCCGGCCCGCTAACCCTCGGCCGGCTGTTCGACACCATCGGCAGGCGGCAGATGATCGCGGGCACCTACATCACGGCCGGCATCCTGCTCGCCATCAGCGCCGAGCTGTTCAGGGACGGCACACTCAACGCGACCACCCAGACCCTCTGCTGGGCGGTCGTGTTCTTCTTCGCCTCGGCGGGCGCGAGCGCGGGCTACCTGACCGCGAGCGAGGTGTTCCCGCTCGAGGTCCGCGCGCAGTCCATCGCGGTGTTCTTCGCCATCGCCCAGTGCTTCGGCGCCTTCGGCTCGCACTGGTACGGGCACCTCATCGGCAACGGCACCGACCGCAACAGCCTCTTCGTCGGCTACCTGGTCGGCGCCGGGGCGATGGTCCTCGGCGGCGTCGCCGCGATCTTCTTCGGCGTGGCCGCCGAGGGCAAGTCGCTTGAGGACGTGGCGACGCCGCTGTCGGTCATCAGCAGGCCGCCCCAGGCCATTTTCCGCACCGGCGTCGACAGAGAGGGGATCGACCCCACGTTGAGCAATCGCAGCGACTTCGACGACGGTTCCGCGATGACCGGGACCGCGGTACAGGACACGGGGTCAACCTCGGTGCCCGACCCGCGCCCGGGCGGCGGGCACGATGACCCCATGCGGACCCGGGCGCCGCAGCCGCCGGACGACGGCATGCCGTTGGCCTAGCCAAGCCGGCTAGCCAGCCCGGCTAGCCGGATGGATGAAGCCGAACGGGAGCGTGCGCTGCCGTCAGCACGGGGCCGTCAGCACGGGCTCGTAAGAACTTGAGCCAGTGCTGACGGCACTCGTACTCGACGTCATGCGCGCGGAAGTGCTCCGCTTCCGAGCGTTTCACCGCCAGGTAAGCCGTCGAGCGCAGCGGCCCGAGCGCGGACATGAGGAAGGAGTCGGCCTCGAGCGCGTCAAGCGCGATCCCCAGGTTGGACGGCAGGCGGGACACCGACAGCCGCTCACGTTCGGCCGGATCCAGGGTCGCGGGGTCGACGAGCAGCGGCTCGCCCGGGTCGAGCATGCGGCGGATGCCGTCGATGCCAGCGTAGATGAACGCGCCGAGCGCGAGGTACGGATTCCCCGTGGAGTCGACCGGCTTGAGCTCGAGGTTCACCGAGCCTGCCGACCCGATCGGCGAGCAGATCCGCACCGCGGCCTCCCGGTTGTCCGGGCCGTAGCAGAGATAAGCGCCCGACCACATCTGCGGCGCGAGCCGCCGGTAGCTGTTCACGGTGCCGCAGGTCAGCGCGACCAGGCCGGGCAGGTGCGCGAGCACGCCGGCCAGGAACCGGAGTCCAACGTCGGAAAGTCGGCGGTTGTCCCTGGGGTCCGCGAACGCGTTGGCGCCGTCCGCCCACAGGGAGGCATGCAGGTGGGCGCCGTTGCCCGCCTGCATCGGCAGCGGCTTGGCCGCGAAGCTGGCCCACAGCCCGTGCCGGATGGCGACGGCCCGCACGGTCTCGCGCAGCAGGACGTGGTTGTCCGCGGCGCGCAGCGCCGTCGCGTGCCTGATGGGTACCTCTTGCTGGCCGTGGCCAAGCTCGGGGTAATAGTGCTCGACCTCTAGACCCTGTTTAATCAGCGCATCGACGAGGTCGATCGTATAGTCGTGCGCCAGGTGGAAACCGGTAGCAGAGTAACAGAGGCTTTCATCAATAGGCGTGAACGATGCGCCTTCGTAATGTCCGAGACTGAATTCCGGCTCAAACGACGCCTGTAGTTCATATCCCGTACTGGATAGCTCCGCGATCGCCTGCTTGAGGAAGGTGCGCGCGCACCCGTCCCACGGGCTGCCGTCGGGATTGACCTGGTCGGCGAGCATGGCCGCCGCTCCAGGCGCGTACGGTAGCGGCACGAACGTGTCTGGATCAGGCTTTATCCGGACTTCGCCGACCGGGCCCATGCCCTCGACCGGGGCAAGCTCGTCCATCATGGACATCGCCATCATCGCCTTGGTATGGCCGATGCCTGACTCGGTCCGCTCCGCCAGGCGGGCCGTGGCGGCGGCCTTTCCCCTGATGATCCCGCCGTGGTCGGCGTAGAGAAAACGAGTCAGCGAAATCCGCTCTTGCATAGCCCGCGGCTGCACGTCAGTCATGCGGAAAAGTATCCTTCAAAGCATGCCCCCGCGCCCAGCGCCCCGCGACCTGCGGGCATCCGACAGCGACAGGGAACGCGTCGTCTCCATGCTCGGCGAGGCACTTGCCGACGGCCGCCTTTCGCATGACGAATATGCGGAACGTATGCCGCTTGCCCTGTCCGCCCGCACCCTCGGCGACCTGGCGGCGCTGACCGGCGACCTGGCCGCGCCCGAGCACCAGCCGCTCCAGCTCGACGGCGGCCAGGTCGCAGCGCTCTTCACCACGGCGGACCGGCGCGGCCGCTGGGTGGTGCCGGGCACCGTGACGTGCGTGGCCGCGTTCGGCGAGGTGGTCCTGGACTTCACCGAGGCCATCTTGCAGGACCGGCACGTGGTGGTTACCGTGTACGCCCTGTTCGGGCGAGTGCGGCTGATCGTGCCGGCCGGCGTGGAGGTGGTCATGAGCGGTAACAACATCCTCGGCCGCCAGCGCGGCGGTACGGCCAGGCGAGTGCCCACGTCGTCGGACATCCCGGTGATCGAGGTCCGTGGTCACGTGGCCGCGAGCGAGGTGCTCGCCCGCACCCCGCCCAGGCCCCGCCGCTGGCTGCCCGGCCGCCGCCGGGAGATCCCCTAATCGTATTTGACGGTCGAGTAGGCGCTCAGCTTCCACAGGGCGTGCTCGCTGATGATCGACCGGATCGTGCCGGACCGGGAGCGCATCACCAGCGAGTGGGTGGTCGCGCCGCCCGGCTTGTAGCGCACGCCGGACATCAGCTCGCCGTCGGTGATGCCGGTCGCGGCGAAGAAGCAGTCCTCGGAGGAGACCAGGTCGTCGGTGGTGAGCACCCGGCCGAGGTCGTGCCCGGCGTCGAGCGCCCGGCGGCGCTCGTCATCGCCGCGCGGTGCGAGCTTGCCGAGGATCACGCCGCCCATGCACTTGAGCGCGCAGGCCGCGACGATGCCCTCCGGCGTGCCGCCGATGCCGAGCATCAGGTCGATGCCGGTGCCCTCGCGGGCCGCCATGATCGCGCCCGCCACGTCTCCGTCGGTGATCAGGTGGATCCGGGCCCCGGCGGCGCGCACCGCCTTGATCAGCCCCTCGTGCCGCGGCCGGTCAAGTATGACCACGGTGACGTCGTGCGGCGTGACGCCTTTCGCCTTGGCCACGGCGGCGATGTTCGCCCCGGGCGGCGCGTCGAGGTCCACCACGCCGGCCGCCTCGGGGCCGGTGGCCAGCTTCGTCATGTAGAACACGGCGGACGGGTCGTACATCGAGCCGCGCTCGGCGACCGCGAGGACGGACACCGCGTTCGGCATGCCGTTGGCGCACAGCCGGGTGCCGTCGATGGGGTCCACGGCGACGTCGACCGCCGGGCCGGTGCCGTCGCCCACTTCCTCGCCGTTGAACAGCATCGGGGCGTGGTCCTTCTCGCCCTCGCCGATGACCACGACGCCCCGCATGGACACGGAGTTGATCAGCGTGCGCATCGCGTTCACGGCGGCGCCGTCCGCCCCGTTCTTGTCGCCGCGCCCTACCCAGCGGGCCGCCGCCATCGCCGCGGCCTCGGTCACCCGGGCAAGCTCGAGCGCCAGGTTCCTGGTCGGCGCGTGCTGCGCGGGCGCGGGCGCGCCGGCGATGCCTACCCAGCCGGTCTCGTCAGTCATGGTGATCCCTTTCCCGCTCCGTCACGTCAGCTTTACCCATGAGCGCGCGCCTTGTCCCTGGTGAACCGCTCCCGTCAGCGCGCGGCGTTGCCTAGCTCCGGCCTTCCCATGCCTGGTCGAGCGCCCGGGCGAACAGCTCGGTCGGCTGGGCTCCGGATACCCCGAGCCGCATGTCGAGCACGAGGAACGGAACCCCGCTGATGCCAATCTGCTGCGCCTGGGACTCGTCCTGGCGTGCCTCGTCGGCCCAGGCGTCGCCGTCGAGCACCTCACGGACCGCCGCCGGGTCAAGGCCGACCGCGGCGGCCACGTCGGTGATCACGTCGGGGTCGAAGACCGGCCGCGCCTGCGCGAAGTAGGCCTCGTTCATCGCGGTGAGCAGGTCCCGCTGCACGCCCTTGGCGAGGCCCAGGTGGATCACCCGGTGCAGGTCGAAGGTGTTGCCGATCGGCCGCTCTACTTGAAAGCCGAGCCCTTCGGCGTGGGCCAGGGCCGCCACCTGGCCGTCGGCACTACGTGCCTGCGCAGCCGACAGGCCGAATTTTCGCGCGAGCATCTGCAGGTTCGTCTCACTGCGCTTGTCCGCCGGGTAGCCGGGGTCAAGCTCGAACGAGTGGTAGACCACCTCGACCTCGTCGCGGTGCGCGAAGCCGCGCAGCGCCTTCTCGAACCGTGCCTTGCCGACGTAGCACCATGGGCAGACGATGTCGCTCCAGATATCCACGCGCATGGCTACAGCCTAGGATGCCCGGCACTCAGGCGGGTATCCCGCGCGAGTGTGACTTAGAAGGGGGCGTCCGCTGCGTCGGGACCGTCGGTTTTCGCTGTGTCGCCCCTCCCGCCCCTCCCGCCCGTCCCACCCGCGTCGGTCGCGTCCCTGGCCGCCATGGCCGTGGTGAGCCGGGCCCGGGCGCCGTCCAGCCACTCGGCGCAGACCGCGGCCAGCTTCTCGCCGCGCTCCCACAGGTCGAGTGACTGCTCGAGGGTGAGCCCGCCCGCCTCGAGCCGTCGCACCACCGCGGCGAGCTCGTCGCGTGCCTGCTCGTAGGAGATGGATTCACGATCTGTCACGTGACTGATCCTATTCGTTATCCGCGGTGACGATGAGTTCGTCCTCGGCGAACCGCAGCAGCAGCTCCTCACCGGGGGAGACCTCCGCTGCGGAGCGGACGACACCGCCGTCGGCGTTCTGCGCGATCACGTAGCCGCGGCGGAGCGTGGCCGCGGGCGACAACGCCAGCAGCCTGGCTTGCATGTGCGCGGTGTCGTCGGCCGCCCGGTTCAGGGTCGCGTCAAGGAACTGGCGGGCACGCTGCGCGAGCGCGTCAACCTGCTCCGCCTGGCGCTCGATCTCCCGGACCGGGTCGGCGATAGCGGGCCGTGACCTGATCCCGTCCAGCCAGGCCTGCTCACGGTCGAGCCAGCCGCGCATGCTGCGGCGGCCCCGGTCCCGCAGCTGGGTGACGAGGGCAAGCTGCTCGGCCACGTCCGGCACGACCCGTTTGGCGGCATCGGTCGGGGTCGAGGCGCGCAGGTCCGCGACGTAGTCGAGCAGCGGGCTGTCTTGCTCGTGCCCGATGGCCGATACCACCGGCGTCCGGCAGGCCGCCACCGCGCGGAGCAGGTCCTCGTCGGAGAACGGGAGCAGGTCTTCCAGGGACCCGCCGCCCCTGGTGATCACGATCACGTCGACGTCGGGGTCCGCGTCCAGCTTCCGCAGTGCCTCGATGACCTCGCCCGCCGCGTACGGCCCCTGGACGGCGGACTGCTCGATGCGGAACCGGACCGCTGGCCAGCGCCGCTGCGCGTTCTGCACCACGTCGCGCTCGGCCGCGGACTCCCGGCCGCAGATCAGCCCGATGACACCGGGCAGAAAGGGCAACGCACGCTTCCGTTCGGCAGAAAAAAGGCCTTCGGCCGCGAGCTCCTTACGCAGCCGCTCCAGCCGGGCGAGCAGCTCACCGATCCCGACCGCGCGGATCTCGAGCGCGGTGAGCGCGAACGAGCCCCTGGTGGCGTTGAAGTCCGGCTTCACGAACATGACGACGCGGGCGCCCTCGCTTGGACTCACCGCGTCGAAGACCGGCCGGGTACAGATCACCTGCGCGGACACCGCCGCGATGGGGTCCCTCAGGGTGAGGTAGACGGTGTTGCCGCGCTTCTTGCACTCGGCGATCTGCCCCTCGACCCAGATCCGGCCGAGCCTGCCGATCCACCCGCCGACCGCCTGCAGCACGGTGCGCACAGGGACCGGTGCCTCCGCGGTCGTCTCAAGGGCCATGCCTGCTATCACACCACGCCCGCGGGGCTCGCGCATGCCGCTGCCCGCGCGCGGTCCGGCCCGTGCTTTCACGGACCGGCCTTTCCTGAGGATTCACTGAAAAGGGGTTGCCAGCTCTTCAGGGAACACGATATATCTCATAAATCGCCTGATGTCGTCACGATGACTCCCGGCGGGCCGGGGCGTCTACCCTTGAGGACGGGACAAGAAGGAAACGGGGAACATGTCTGCGATACGCGCGTTTCTCTACGCTCCGGCCGGGCGCCGGACCAAATGGCTTGTGGTGCTGTTCTGGCTGATCCTGGTGGTGGTCGCAGGGCCATTGTCCGGGAAGCTCACCGGCGCCGAGAAGAACGACAGTTCCTCGTGGCTGCCGCCGGCGGCGGAGTCCACGCAGGTGCTGAACCTGCGGTCGAGCGCGATCTCGCCGAACGTGTACCCGGGGGTCCTGGTCTACGACCGGACGTCTGGGGTCACCGCGGCGGACAAGGCCAAGGCGGCCGCGGACGCGGCGAAGCTGGCCAAGGTCGACGGCGCGGTGCCAGGGTCGGTCATCGGGCCGATCACCGCCGCCGACGGCAAGGCGATGGAGACCATCGTCCAGGTCAACCTGGGCAGCAAGGGCTGGAGCGCGGCGGGCACCGTCGTCACCGACATGAGGTCGATCGGGCAGGCTGGCGCTAACGGCATGTCGGTGCACGTCACCGGGCCGCTCGGCAGCGCCGCCGACTCGGGCGCCGCGTTCAAGGGGATCGACGGCACGCTGCTTTACTCCGCCCTCGCCGTCGTCATCGTGCTGCTGCTGCTCACCTACCGCAGCCCGACCGCCTGGCTGCTTCCCGTGATCTCCGCCGGCGTGGCGCTGACCACCGCGCAGGCGGTCATCTACCTGCTCGCGGCGCACGCTGGACTGACCGTGAACGGGCAGTCCGCGGGCATCCTCGACGTGCTCGTCTTCGGTGCGGGCACTGACTACGCGCTGCTGCTCACCGCGCGGTACCGGGAGGAACTGCGCCGTCACGAGGACCGGCATGCCGCGATGGCGGTCGCGATACGCCGGGCGGGCCCGGCGATCGTGGCGAGCGCGGGGACGGTGATCGTATCCCTGCTGACCCTCTCCCTCGCCACGCTTAACTCCACCAAGTCCATGGGGCCGGTGCTGGCGATCGGCGTCGCGGTCGCGCTGGCGTCGATGATGACCCTGCTGCCCGCGCTGCTCGTGGCCACCGGGCGATGGGTGTTCTGGCCGGTCAAGCCCGCGTTCGGCACGCCCGAGCCGACCGCTACCGGTGTCTGGGCGCGACTTGGGCGCCGCATCGCCCGGCGGCCGCGCGGCGTGTGGGTCGGGACCGTGATCGTGCTCGGCGCGATGGCGGCCGGGCTGGCCGGGCTGCACGCGAGCGGGCTCACCAACGCGCAGTCGTTCCGCGGCACGCCCGACTCGGTCGCCGGGCAGACCGTGATCGACGCGCACTTCCCCGCAGGCGCCGGGCAGCCGGTCCAGGTATTCGGCAACCCAGGTTCAGGCCCGCAGATCGCCACCGCGCTCAAGTCGGTCCCCGGCCTGACCGCCGTCACTACTCCAACGACGGTCGCGGGCCACGCCTACCTTGAGGCCACGCTCACCACCGCGCCGGATAGCGAGGCCGCCTACGCGACCATCGACCGGGCGCGCGACGCGGTGCACGCCATTCCGGGCGCGCACGCGCTCGTCGGCGGGAATACCGCGATCAACCTCGACGTCCAGCGGGCGGCGGCCCATGACCGGACGCTGATCATCCCGATCACCCTGGCCGTGGTCTTCGTCATCCTGATGCTGCTGCTTCGTGCCTTCGTCGCGCCCGTCGTGCTGATCGCCACCGTGGTGCTGTCCTTCGCGGCCGCCCTCGGGGTGAGCGCGCTGTTCTTCAACAACGTGTTCAACTTCGGCGCGGAAGACACGTCGTTCCCGCTGTTCGTGTTCGTATTCCTCGTCGCACTCGGCATCGACTACAACATCTTCCTGATGACCCGGGTACGGGAGGAGGCGCAACGGCAGGGCCCCAGGTCCGGCGCGGTCACCGGGCTCGCCGCGACCGGCGGGGTGATCACCTCCGCGGGCGCGGTCCTCGCGGGCACGTTCGCGGCCCTTGGCACGCTGCCGATCACCTTCCTCACCGAGCTCGGGTTCGCGGTCGCGTTCGGCGTGCTGCTCGACACCATCGTGGTGCGCTCGGTGCTTGTCACCGCGCTCAACCTCGACCTGGGCCGCTGGGTCTGGTGGCCGAGCAGGCTTGCCCGCCAGCCGGCCCCCGAGGCTGAGGGCCTCGGGAACGCCGAGCCGGAGAGCGTTTCGAGCGGCGTCTAAGCCCCCTCGGGTCAGGACACAGATGGGCCGACCGCCCTGAGGACCGGAATGAACCCGGCTCAGGGCGGTCGGCCCATGACGTGTGCCCGGGGCTATGCCTCGGATTCGATCTTGGCGATGCGGCGCTCGAACATGCTGATCACGTCGGCCCGGGCCGCGTGCCCCTTCTCGTACTCGACGAGCTGGGTCAGCTGGGCGACCGTGAGGTTGCGCAGCCGGGCGCGCAGCGACGCGACCGTGGACTCGTCGTAGTTGGCGAGCGGCAGCTCAGCGACGGTCTCCGAGGCTGCCGTCGCTTCCGGCGCTGCGGTTTCCTCGCGCGCTGCGGTCTCTTCGGGCGCTGCCGTTTCCTCGAGGGCTGCCGTTTCTTCTGGCGTAGCCGTCTCGGCCGCTACCGTCTTGGGCGCTGCGGTCTCTTCGGGCGCTGCGGTTTCCTCGGTGGCTGCGGTCTCTTCCGGCGCTGCCGTCTTCTCGGGGGCTGCGGCCGTGGGGGCAGGGGCCTGCGCCGCGGACTTGCCGCGCATCCTGTCCACGACGGACAGCAGCGAGCCAACGCCTGCGAACATCGCCCGCAGCATCGACGCGGGGCCTTCCTTTTCCTTCTGCGGGAC
>Ga0265338_10003567_pt1 | contig 21758 bp, 24 predicted proteins | sample 42126metaG_FD_193579 | JGI IMG/M metagenome (GOLD analysis project Ga0265338, IMG submission 193579) | Rhizosphere microbial communities from Carex aquatilis grown in University of Washington, Seatle, WA, United States - 4-21-26 metaG | ecosystem: Host-associated > Plants > Roots > Rhizosphere... | reverse complement strand
TTGTCGATATTCGACTCGACGGGCTTGCCGCGGTCCTCCTTGTTATCAATCGAATCGGCCGACTTTACGCGCGGGCCGACAACCTCGGCGCCCGGGACGGCCGCGGCGACGTTCGACGCCATCTCTTTGAGGTCCGGCTTTTGCTCTTGGGCCGACTGGCGAATCTCGGACGGGTCGGTCGACGCCTGTACCGGTGGACGCCGGGCTTCTGGCTGCGCCTGCGGAGCCGCTGGCGGTGGGGTAGGCGTCGGTGCGTCTGGGTTCGGCTGGATCGTAGGCGCGGCAGGAGCGACGCCCTCAATGGGCTTCCCTGTGAGCGCGGCCTCGGCTTGTGAGAGGTTAGGCGCTTGGGTTGCGGGCGCTGGCACGGTCGGCTTCGGTATGGGGATGCCCTCGCCCTCGATGATGTCTCCTGGCTGCGGGGGTGCAGCCGGCTCCCCGATGTACTCGCCATCTATCGGCTGCGGGGGCGCGGGCAGGGCGCGCGGCTCGGAGGGAATCTCCACTGACGGCTTGGGCTTTCCGGCTGGAAAGTCGTAGCCGCCTCGTGCCATCTCATGCACTCCATAAGCCATCGCCGCCGCCGTTACTGCATCGATGCCGCCAGCGACGTAATGCTCAGTAGCCCCTTTTATGTCTCCCTTGTCCCGCGCGGCGTTGCCAGCTTGTATCTCATCTGGGATTCCGGAAGCGGCCTGCCCAATATATGCCGGGATTACGGCAGGTACTACGCTCGCGAGCGCCCCTTTAGCGAGGGTTTCTGGGGTTACAAGCGACTGTAGCGCGGCACCGCCAGCGTTCTCGACGCCTTCTTCGATGGCCGCTATTTTGGGATGCTTCTGTGCGAACTCCGCAGCGTTTTGCCGGGCCTGGGCGTGTTCGGCGGCTAATTGCGGATCATTCTGGTCATTCAGGGGACTTGAAAACACAAGTGGCTTCTTCGCCCAATCCGGCCAGAGGTCCGGGGTACTGAAGCGGTCTCCTGTGCGCTGTAGTTCAGATTCGCTCTCGGTCGGGTCCATGTGCAGCGCGCGACCCACCACGCTGTTGCGGATAGCACTCTCGGCGCGCTGGAGATAAGTTGGCGGCGGAGCAGCTTCCACCGTATCAACCGGCCGCTGAGCCGGAGGGGCTTGAAGTGAAGAATTAGGCTGGGCCTGCTGCGCTGGCGGAGGGGTCGCTAACCCAGGATTTACCGGGCGCGTGTACAGCGCGCGATCGGCCGGGCTGAATGGCTGGTTTGCGCCATCTGCACCAGCTGGCTGGGATTGCACAGATGCGGCCTTCGGGAGGGGAACCGCCGTCGAATCGTCAAAGGTGACGGATTGCGAGGGTTGCGCGCCAGGCAGTGGAGTTGCGGTTGATTCGTCGAAGGAAACTGCCTGTGCAGCCATCTATTTCACGACACCCAGGTCTTTCTTTGAACCATCTCGGTAGTGATATTGACCATCCGATCCGAGAGCCATGTCGACGGCGCCCTGCGGAGGGGGGGCCGTCGGCGTCGGAGGCTTTGGCTTGTTCGCGGGTTGCTGCCGCACAGCCCTTCCGCTTGGCTTGTTGGCGCCGGCGTCCGCTGGGTCGAACCGAACCCCAAGTTTGTCCATCTTCTTTGCCCCGAGTTGCGCGTCGAGCTTTGTCGCGATTTCGTTCTTCTTGTCGGTGAACTCGTTGGGGTCCAGGATGTCATTCGGATTGTCCGGGTTGACGTACTGGTTGCGCCGCGGGTCGTAGTGGTATTTGTCCTGGAGCGCCTGGACCTCGGCCGTCGCCGCGTCGATCAGCGATTGCCGGAAGGTGCTCCCCCCAGCGCCAGCGACGGAACGGAATTTCTTGACCTCCGTGGCGGCCATCTCCTTGGCTGCGGCCTCAAGCGCAGCGGCTTTAACAGGGTCCTTTTCAAGGTGCGCCGCGGCGACGGTAGCCTCATAGGTAGTGGGAGTTTTGCCCTGACTCTGAAAGTCCGCAACCTGCTGCTTGATGTCGGCGAGTTGGCCCTGAACGTCGGCTGTCTGCTTCCGCGCCGTGGCGACGTCTTCGCGCGATTGAGCCGTCTGCCCGGCCGCGTAGTTTTTGCCGATGTCGTTGATGGACGTGATGATGTCCTTTGCTTGGCCCGTGTCGGCCTTGAATGTGTCGGTTGCCTGTTTCTCCTGCTGGTCGATGTTCGCCAGGAGTCCGGACTGCTTCTGCGCCGCGAGCGAGAACGCCCTTGTCGGCGCGCCGTAAGCCGTGCCGCCCTTGATCGTCGGGTCAATGACCCCGCCGATTCCCCCGCGCGCGAAGCCCTGAAGTCCGCGAATGATCCTCTGGCCGACCGTGGGCCGGTACTCCGGGTGATCTGGGTCATTCGGCATGATCGGCGCGGCAATTGTCCGGCGCTGCGCCTCCATCGGCGCGAGAGTCTGCTGCAAGGTTGGTGCATTTTGGAGCTTTGTCGCAAAGCTCTCTGCCATCTGGCCGGCCCGCTGGATGCCCGCCTGGTTGGGGTCCTCTGGCGTCCCGCTGGGGGTCACCGTCGCTGGTACGGTTGGTGATGCTGGCGTCTCTCCTGGTGTCGCAGGGGAATTATTGGCCGGCACCTGAGACTGCGCGAGGTTGGCGCCGAAGTTGGGCATCATGCCGCGGGTTCCGTCATCGGGTGTCTGCGCTGGTTGAGGCGCGGCCTGGCTCGGTGAAGTTACCTGAAGCGCCGCGGTCCCCGATGCGGTGGGCACGTTCCTTGCCGCTGGAGTCTGAATCGGCGCGGCGGTGGCCACTGTGGCCGGAGAGGGCATAGGCAGTCCCATCGCCCTCGCCTGGGCCATCGTTTCTGGATCCTGCGCGAGGAGCGCGTCGACGTCGAGGCCTGAAGTGGCGATCGGCGATGCCGACTTGAACGGATAATCTTCGTTGTCGAGTGCCATGGTTTCTCCCTAACCTTTGCCGAATCCGCTTGTGACACCGCTGGCCAGCCCAGACCCCAAACCGCTAATAAACGAGTTGCCAAACTCGTCCCCGAGGCTCGGTGTCTTTGCGGCCTCTTCGCCGATATTCTCCTGCCCCTGCGCCTGCCCGATCTGCTGGGCCGCGAGCGCGGCTTGTTGCTGGGTGAGCGTGTCCCCTGCCTTCAGCACGTCTCCAGCATATTGAGTCCCGGATGCGAGGCGGCTCTGTGTGGCAGCCGCTTCCTCGGTCCCTGCGGTTCTTTGCGCCTGCTGTGCCTCGGACTCACCCGCAGCTACGCCGGCTGTCGCGTTCTGGCCGGTCCTTTGTGTCTGTTGCTGGTTTTTGGCCATGGCGCCCGCGGCGGTCGCGTCAGCGGCGCCGGCAATCTGCTGACCCTCAACCGTCTCCGCCTGCCCGCCCTGGACATAGGGATTGTTGGCCGCGAATTTGGCGAGCTGCGACTGACCGGAATTGATGTCAGCCTGCTCCGCGGACTCAGACGCGTTAGCTGCGGTCGTCGACGTGGCTGCGTTTCCGGTTTCCGTTGACTCGATGGCGTTTTGCTGTGCTCGGCTCATGGCTATTTCTCCCTCAAGTCTCGAAAGAAGTGCGCGAGACGGTGATCGTTCTGCTCGAATCCAGCCGCGTTAAGCGGCCTCGAAATATGCTCGACAAGTTGAATCGGCACGTCGCAATGGAGACCGGTATACCCCAGCCAGGTCAACATGGCGGCAAGCGCCTCAATATCGCGGCGCGCGAAGGCCGTGGCCTTCGGGTTGCACCCGGCGAACATCAATTCGCCCCTGCGCTCGACCCAGATTGCCTGTGCGACTTCTTCTGTTCCTTCTTCAATTCCGACGAGCGAGACCGGAACCTGTGGGGTGGGTAAACCGTGACGGTCGAAAAACGGCGGAAGCGGGTAGCTGGTCCCATGTTGTTCGTTCTGCTCGCCGTGCAGCTGGCGGATAGCAGGCAGATGAATCAGCGATGCCGGTCTCAGGGTTATGTGTTTCATTTCACCCTCGGCGAGTGCAGAAACGCAGCGTCGGCGGAGAGAATCAGCCGATGACCTTGTGGAACCACACGGGCCAGCGGTCCAAGCCGGACGGGAACCTGGTGCTTCCCTATGTACTTCATAAACGCCTCATGGTTCACCGTTAGAGACTCGATCGCAGCGTTGATTTCAGCCGCCGGGTCCAACTTTTCGAGGTCGCTCTGCGCGAACGGTCTCCCGCAATCCCGGCACTTCGGGCACCCCAAAAGCAGGCTCAGATTGTGCTCGCCGCCCGTGACCTGGTTGAAAAGATGGACCTGGTGCACATGCGTCCGTCCATCGATGAAGTTATGTTCAGGACCGCTTCTAACTGCCCAACTCATATCTCACCCCGTCGTCCCGTCGTTTACGACCAGCCTTCCACCATTGCCGCCGATGCTTTGCCCGCCACCCGTGGACCCAGCGAACACTCCACCTGTCACGCCGACTGGCTGCGTGCTCAGAATCGGATACCCGCCTCCACCGGTCCCGTTTGCGATCGAGATTAGCTTTCCGGCAACGATCGTTTGCAGACCTGGAATCGCCCCGCTGCCGCTGGACAGGATTGTCAAATTCACCGGGTCGCTCAGAGCGTTACCCTGCGCAACCACATTCCATGACGTCACCTCACCCAAAGCCCCGATCGTCACCGTCACCGTCGGAAGAACAACCGCTCCACTCCCGATCACGCTCACAGCGCCGATGGGAGTTATCACATCCTCCAAAACCTCGGGAAGAGTACCCCGTACCTGGTAGTCCTGGCCGTCGTGGCCAACAACCTGCTCCGAGGCAAACGGCACGTTGATGATCGTGGCTGAAGGAAGGATGGTCTCAGCCCCTCCCTTGATCGCGGGAAACTGTGTGTTCAGTCCGGCTTTTCCGTAGATCCTGACATTGGCCGATGTGTCGTCGATGTTTGCGATCGAGTCCACATGCGCATAGTTGGTCTGGTTGAGAACGGTAGCCGCTTCAGAGGCTGCCGAAGATTGCAGACCGCTTGAGGCGGTGCCCGGCTGGACCTGATACCGGTTCCAGTTGTTTTGGTCGTAACTCGATCTGATTCTCCAGAAGGCAGTCACCCCAGGAGCAGGCACGGTCAGCTTCGTCGCAGTAGAAACCGGAAGAGTCGTCACGCCGGACCCTCCAACAAAACTCGCCTGCGACGAATAGCTCAACTCGTGATAAATCGTTTTGTTGACCGACTGAGCCGGGTTCAGAATCTCGATATTGAAAGCTCCGTTTGCTCCGCTAACCGTAAGTGTGGCCAACGGGGGTGGTGCGCTTGACGCCTGCTGTGGGGAGTTTGTCGGCTCAAGGATGGCAATGCCCTGTGCCTGGCCCAGAACGTTCAACTGGTCAAGAATCCCGAGCATGGCCGTGCGCACGCCAAAGTCCTTGATCGCGTTGATCTGTGAGCGGCTGATTGCCATTATTCGGGCGTCTCCTGCGCAAGTCTTCCCTGGAACATGGGGCTGATAAACACGCAACTGTACTTCATCGAGAACCATGCGTCGGGAACGGCGCCATTGTCGTAGTGCACGCGCCACCGTTCATTCAGCCTGCTCGGCGTGTTGCGGCTGATTCCCTTGGTGGGGTTCAACTCCAACTGTATCGGCTTGAGCTTCACTAGCCATCCCGGCGCCGGTGCCTGTCCGCCCCAATCGGTGATACGCCGCGCGCCGGCGATGAAGGCGACATTCAGTGAACCGTTGCCCCGCACGTTCATGTTCAATCCCTGCAGCTTACAGAGGGTCATCATTTGCTGCGCTGCCACGCTTTCAAACTGGCAATCAATCCCGGCGTCGTTATCGTTGTAAACGCCCGGCGTGACCGCCTGAACCGTCCCATCTGGTCCCGATGAGGCGATGAGGAATTGCGAAACGTATTGGCTGGCGCTCTGCTGGTTCGTGTCGACCGGACCCTCATTCGGGACCGGCAGGCCGGTGATAGTGCGGTAAATCCGCGCGCCGAGGTAGCCGGCGATGTTGTCTACCGAGTATTTCCGGCATTGCTCGATGGTGATTTCCTTGCCCGAGTAGCGCGAGAAAAGAAGCGGATTGTTCCACCCCTCCTCGTAATTCAGGGTTAGAACCACATTCGGGACGGTGCTGTTACCGACCGGGAAGCCCATGCGAACCTCGTGGTGGTACTCGTCGATGGCGCACCAGATTGTCTGCGCGGCCGCCCAATTGATCGTGTTCCACCAGCGCGGGAGTTCTTTCGAGACAAGCTCCGGATGGGACTCCTCGAATTTATAAATTCCTGAATTGTGCACGAATACCATGAACGCACCGCACACATCCACGGCACGGGGGCCGCACGGGCCCACCTTTGTCCACCGCTGGGTGACGTTCCAAGTAGAGGGATCGGCGGTTGATGGCGAGAGTTCGAATCCTCCGCGCTCCTTGAGGGAATAGAGAACTCCCTGGTACTCGCGCACGCACCACGCGCGCTGCCCGTCGTCGGTTCCGACGGTGATCAGTCCCTTGTCGCCGTAGTAGCTCTCGGGATCTGCGGCAAGCGAGACCCAATGGCCGGAATAGAATCCCGGAACACCGCTCTGGAAGATGCGATCGACAGAGGGCGAATAGTAGAGGTCGACACACTGCTGGGGCTGAATCACCCTCAGCCGATCGGTGATGTCGTTTTCCGCGTTTGCCAGAAAGTCGTCCGTGAAATTGATGGTCGCGGTCGATGTCCCGTTTGAGAATATCGTCGCCGTCATCTGGATGCCGTCAGAAACTATCGATTGCGGGATGTAGAAGAACGGACCCGCGCTCAGACCGTCGGCCACGCTCAGCCCTAAAATCACGTTTTGAATATAGGACGGCCCTGTCGGCAGGTTGAAGACGGAAAGTTCCCACCCGTTTTGGTCGACGATGCAGGAGAAAGCCGCGGCTTGCTTCATCCCCGAGATGGTGTCGAATTCATCCTCAAAGGCGATGATTCCCCAGCGATAACCCTGACCTGCGTTCGGTCCCCCGGTCGGCGTGTCCTGTGGGACATTTCCGGCGATTCCCGTGGTGTTGTGGGTCGGAGGCGGAGCGCCGGCAACTGAGGCCGTGACTGTGGCAATAGCTCCGTTGCCGAAACTCCCAACAAGCGCGAAATCTCCGGACGGTGGGAATTCTGCGCCGTCGAAAACGGTTCCGGTCGGTACATCGCACTCGTAGAGGTTGACGCCGGTCACCGCGTAGCCCTTCGGGAAAGCTATATTCACCACCACGGCATCGTTGAGTTGGGTGTCAACGATCGAGTTGGCGGGGCCGGGGAGCGTTTCACCGCGCGCGTTCGTGTAGGTCTGGAGGAGATAGACGTCTCTGCCGGCGGGGAAGGCTCCCGTTCCAGCCGAGCGCGTGATCACCGGTTCGACGTCGGGCGTGGGAAGCTGGCCGCCTGTGATGCGCGCAGTATTTGAGACCGGCGGAATCTGGTAAGCCCCAGCCGCTGTCACTCCGTAGAGCGTTCCCAGAGCAACCGGGGCAGCATTGGCCGCCTGATAGGTCGAAAGCTGTGGAGCGCCGGTGCCGTGGGCAACAGCGGCCACGTAGATATTTACGGCTGTCGGAACATATTGCGCGGGCAGTCCACGTATCCAGCCGGCCAGCGAGGCCAAGGTCGGAACCTGAACATTGACCGTTCCGCCGCCAACGGGATTGATGAAAACCGGAATCGATGGAAGAGACTCACCAATTGAGTTGAGTAAGGTGATGGCGATGTAGACGTCGCTCGCGTCGGTCCAGGTTCCGCCGGCCGCCACGGCAACGGCTGGCGAACTCGGGGCGGGGAGAGCGTTCGCCAGAACCGGCGTCTGCTCTTTCCAGATCACGCCACCGTCGACATACTGCTGGCCCTCGATCGCGGTCCATCCCGGTTGCACATTCCCCGTCGTTCCTGCCTGGATGCAGATGTAGAGATGGCCATTGCCGACTGCCACGGGGACGCCGCTCTGAAGCTGAGACGGGGTGCAGCACTCCCCGACGAGCACTTGGGCGCCGGCGTACCAGCCGAACCCTACCGGCTTCATGCCATATGGATAGAGGTTTTTGCTTTTGAGGTCGTAGACGGCGGGGAAGGCGGTCGGCGTGAGGAGATTCGAGAATGACATCCAGGCCCGGTTGTAGGCCTGGGCGCCGATCATGTGGGAATTGGCGGGGAGGGGAACGAGGGGCCCGACGATGGGTGTCGTCCGACCGGTTCCAGCGGGGTTTTCTATCTGGAGGGAGCCGAGGTAGTCGTAGAGCAATATGGCCTGAAAGTAGGCCTCCGTCGCGGATTCTGGGGTGTATGCACACCCCAGGAGACCCGTGATCGGACTTTGATTCTTCCCTTGAATGGCGGTCTGGATGCCGTAGCGTGTCTCAACTTCGGTGAGGTTGAAGCGGCAATTCTGCGCGAGAGCTGCGCAGCCCATCGGCAGGTTTGTCGGATCATCCTCATCTACCAGACCAAGCCAGCGACTAAATTCGACCTTAGTCGCCTCGCCATAGTTGGCCATTTACCCCTTAAAGTGCCTGTTCTAAATGGTCGAGTTCGACGATGAAGACGCCGCCAGTGACCGCTGCGGCATAGCCGGTGGCTGTCAACTCGGTGGTCCCGTTCCACAGCGAGACATCGTACTGTCCCGGTGTCGCAGTCGGCTTCAACTGTATCTGCCAGCCGCCGGACTGAGTGCTCGACACGCGCGGAGGAGTCGCCGGGAATCCGTTGGGACCGGTGATGGTCTGCGCACTCGTATTGAGCAGATCCTTTGCGAGAAGGCTCAGAACCTCGCCCGGGTCGCCCGGGTAGTTGCCGGTAAAGGCAATCTGAACGACCGTGGTTTTGAAGTTCCTTCCGGACTTTTGATAGAGAAGTGTCGCTGTTGCTGCCATTGTGCTGTTCTCCTTTTCAGATGAGCTTGACGTAAAGGCCGAAGCTTCTCCACTCCCAGCCCATGTTGCCCTGCAAATTAAAGTTCCATCCCGTCCCGCGCTGATTGCCGCCGCGGTTCGGAGATCCCAGCCTGAACGTAAGGTGCTGCTGCTGCTGGGTGAGTTTGCGCGCGATTTCGTCCCACGCGGCCTGTGCCTGCTTGCCGTAGTTCTGCGCCCACGCCTGGTTGGGCCGCTCCATCCCTATCAGCGCGCCGATCGAGAACGCCAGAGCGTGAGCCGCAAGCGGGTAAACCTCGATCACGCTGTCATTGTCCGTCAGCGGCGCCGGCCGGAAGTCGCCACGTACGCGAATGTCGAAGACGCCTTGCACAACCTGGCCCGGGGTGTCCGGCAATACCTGGCACTCCTGAACCGGCTTGTACTGATTCTGGGGCGTGCCGGTTGGTTTGAAGTCGATCAGTCGCGGTTCGATCAGTCCCGCAAGCGGCGGAGTTTTCTGGCCGCCGGCGAACGGAACCAGGTTATTAGGATCGATCCCAACCGGGACTCCTATAACCTCAACAACGCGCTCGATGTACGGCGAACACTGGCCGGCGAGGTAAGTGATCGCCTGCTCATAGGCGGTCTGACATTTCGGGCTCAGATACTCGTCATTCAGCCAGTCGTCGTCCTCGTAAGTTACCCCCACGAGACCTCCGACCTGGCTGAACGCATCGAGACGTGTCTGCATTTAGGCTGCCGCTCCCTGTGCCTCTGCGCGCCGCTTCTCTTCGGCCCGCACCTTCTCCCACTGCTCTTTCGTGAGGGTTTTCATCCTCACATGCTCGACCTCAATCTCGCTGGACATATAGGCGAGAAAGGGGTCCTGGACGAAACCGCACTTGCAAACGCCGGTCTTTGAAACGTACTCGGCGCCGCAACGTGAGCAAGCATCCTTCATCGGCCCCTTGGGCGAATTGCGCCACGGCGGCGGTTCTTTGATCCTGCCCATGGCCAGCATGAAGTCGGCGATCGTGTGCTGCTTCCGGGTGATGTTCTTCCGTTTCGCCGGGTCGTCGTTGTCGTGGCCGGCTTCCTCGAGCAGCGCATCGAAGTGGCGGTACATCTGCTCGTCGGCTGCGAGGATAAGCTCTTTGAGCGAGTAATCCCCAAACTTCAGATACCGCTTCCCTTTGCGGTAGACCCACTCAGGCACGCGCACCATTGAAGCCGAGGTTATTCCCTCCATGGTGCCCTCGAAAACAACGACGCCGCCCTGCTTCAGCATGCGGTCCTCGTCGCTCTCGCCCACGTAAGTGGTCTTGAACTCCATCACCTGATGGCACGGCAGATAGACCTTGCAATCAAACCTCTGCTGGAGGCTCTTGTCGCTCATTTCCTGGTTGCCGCGGTAGGGGTACACGCAGCGGCAGGTCTCGACGGTGTGGAAACTGAACGCCTTTTCGAACGGCCGCGGCGGAACTGAATAGCCCCAGAGACCGGTCTCGACGGACAATTTGAATGGTGAGCGATTCAGAATCGTGGCCGCCTTGATGTCGCCGCGAATCTCGAGCTCGGTTAGTTTCTCTTCGCGCAAGAGAACGCGCGCCATGGCCGATTGGCCGAGGTTTTGCAACTGGACGCTCACGCCGCTGGCAAGGGGAATGACCGTGTTTTCGGGTAGGGGTACTGGTCTGTCGGTTGACATTGCGAAACGCTCCTTTTCTCCGAGAACTTGTCCCGCGAGGTTAAATGTGACTCATAAGGCCGCTGTCGGCCGCGAGCCGGTTGCGGAATCCGCTGAGTGCCGGAGTCCCTTTGATGAATTCGAGATGCGACAGCCGCTGGTACGTGACCTCCTGAAGGAAGGCCTCGTACTGCGCAGCCTCTTTTTCGTCGGCGGCCTCGATGTCCCTTTGCATCGCGCGCTGGAGCGCCTCCTCGTCGACGACCCCGTTCGAATGGTCCGCGTTCTCCCAGCCGGCAATTGCTTCCCGGACGTCCTCAAGGTCTGGAATCTCGGGCCAAGGGCCGCCACCAGAAAGCATGAAATAGCCGCCTTTTTCAGGGAACGGTCCCATCATGGGAGTCTCGCCGTCCTGCGAGACCGCAGATTCCCATTGCACCTTTGATCCAAAGGCTGACGCCGGAAACCAGCGTTCTAGGATCCAGCCCTTGCACGGATAAAGCGGAACCCAGAACATGCCAACGCGCACAGCGTCGGGGGCGATTTCCCGAGTGCTGTACGCGACGTCATGCTCACGCGATTCGAACTGCACCATATCGGTGCCTTCGTCGTATTCGGTCCACACACCGGCGCGCTGGACAAGGTGGTTTTCGGCCAGAATGATGCGCCAGGCGGGTTCACCGTACTGGTTTTTGCCACCCCAGCGGAGGAGCTTTTCAGTTACCTCCGCTGGAGTGTCACGCAAGGGGTTTTCCATGCCGTTAGTTGGAGAACGAGCTCTGGATGCTCAAGCCGTAGATCACGCCGGAGGTCCAGTTGTTCCGCGATGCGTAGTTCACCGCGTCATACAGCCACGCATCCTTGTAGCTGGATGTGTTTGAGCCGCTGGGCCGCTGGAACCAGATGCCGTCTATTTGTCCTGGCACAAATTGGGGCGCGTCGTTGAACCGGCACCGGATCATCGAACCGCGGTCCATGAAATAGAGCTTGTCGATCGCGGCCACGGTGTCAAGCAGCCACTCCACGCCGGCAATCATCTCCATCGTGAAGGTGTCGGGAACTCCGTCAAACTTGGGCGCCTTGCCTGTCGGCATGGTCACCTGCTGAATGGCGAAGCCCAACTGGTTCCACGATGCGCGCTGCGCGTTGTGTCCGTACCAGAAGTTCTTGGGCCGGTCACGGTTGTACGTGGTGTTGCCCATCGTCTGCTGAACACGGGTGAGGAAGGTCTCGACGATCCCCAGCGTGAGCAGCGAATTGGCATTGTAGGCCGGGCTCTGAACGTAAGAGAGCGAACGGTCCATGCCCAGGTACTCGCCGGTGGTGTTCGGGCTGACGATGTACTGGATGCCGTTGAAGAAGAGGGGCGAACCAGGCGCGACGTTGTTCACCATCACGTAATCGCCGGCCACCACGCCAGCGGGCACGTTGTCGACGGTGATCTGGTTGCCTGTGCCGATGCCGTTCTTCGGGGCATCGATCACGACCGCGGAGCCGCGGAGGGTGTAGTTTCCGTCGCCCGACATGAACTGCACGGTGTCCTGGATGTCGATCAGGCGGGAACCGTAGGGAGTAACAGCCAGCGAAATCGGGTTCGCTCCGCCGCCGGCGTAGGACGCGGCAACGGTGGCAATCTGGCCAGTGTTGAAGCCCTGGAGCGACTGGTTGCGCTTTTTGGGCATCTTCGTGTGGGCGTCGGCGACGAGTTTGTCGACGGGGTTCACGGCGATGACCGTCTTGCCACTGGACCCGATGCGCTTCTGCAGGTCGGTCGCGGTGATGGCCAGCAGAATCTCTGTGGGGGTCATAATCCCCTCGTTGTAGGCTCCGCCGGTACCTGTCGGGTAGTTGCCGCCGTCGGTCGAGCCGGCGCCGAAGCTGCCACCGTACTCGTACTGGAGCATGACGCGGAACTCTTGAAGGCTGGTGATGGTCTGCGGGCCCATGGTCGAGAACCGGCGGTCCAACTCGGACTCCATATTCTCAATGACTTCCTTGGGCGGTGTGTAGGTCTGCAGCATGATTACGGAATCATAGGCTGCGGTCGTTGTATTGGGTGCGGCCATGCGAATACACTCCTTGGCGCGGTCTCAGGGGACCATGCGCGCTGTGTTTCTGGGTTGGAGTGAGGTCGCGCTCTTGCCGGACTGGCGGGAGCGGTTTACTTCAGCGGTGAGGAGCGATTTTTCCAGCGGCCTTTCTTGCCTTCTCCGTCAGCGAGTGGAGAACTTCACGCCGATTCATGGCAGACTAGCCGGTACTCTTTTCGTCCTCGGTGATTCAAAACTTTACGCAGCGGGCCGATGATGGGCACCATGTCTGGTTGTTCAAAAGCATCCCCCAACTTCCGAGGCCTGCTCCCTGAATCCCGCTGCGACTTTTCAGCGTTTCGCCGTCATCAACTGCCGCTGACGGCCGAGGATATACGTCATCCTCTCTGCTTGGTCCATATTCTGCCACCCGTCAACTTCTTTTGCAAGTTGAGATTCGGCCATCGCCCATGCTTCTTTCTGGGTCAAAGCCTTCGGAGTGACAGGGCCACCCTGTACGGGTTCCCTACTGGCGGTGGGCGCTTCCTTCACGTCGCCGGCCTTCTCTGCCTCCTGAACCTGGGTGCCATACTGGCGAACCAGTTTGGTAACGATCCGGTTCAAAAGACTCTTGCCGGTGTGATCCTTGGTCTGGAGAATCTGGTCGAAAGCGGTGATTCTGTTCTGGTGATTCTCCGGCGTCGGATTCGCCAGATACTGCATCTCGAGCTCGAGTTGCTGGTTGGCGAGGTAGGGGTCGGCCTTGATGTGCTGCTCGATCGCGTTCCCCACTTCGTTATTGAACGCCGAGTAATCCTTACCCGGAACCTTGGCGTCCAGTTGCCACTGCGGAATCACGGCGCCTGCCTTGCGCAGCTTTTCGATCATGGTGTTGACCTGATCGAAAGTCCGCTTCCCGGCATCGGCAAAGAACTTTTTGGTGCCTTCCTGCCGCACCTGCTCTCGGCTTTGCTTGCCCGCTCCCTGCTCCTTGGCCAGATTCGCGGCTTCGATCCTCTTAGCCTCATCGAGTCGCGCCTGGACTTCATTGCGGGCGTCTTCAGAGAGGTTCGAGAGGTCCGGGTCGGCTTTGGGACCGGTCTGCGGGTGCAGGTCGCCTTTGATGATGTCGAGTGCGAGCTTCAGGTCCTGGTCGCGCTCACGATCGGCGGCGCTTGTGTACTGGTTGGCCGCAATGCGCGCCTCGACATCCGGGAGCGTGCCGTTGATGTACCGGTCGACGATGTGCTCATTGAAGGCGTAGAAGTCATCGGCGAACACCGGCTGGCCATTATCGACGAGTTGCTTTCCGTCGGGGCCCATGACCGCGAACTCCTGCGCAAAGGTCTCAAAGGCCGTTGCCATCTTCTCGGGACTCTCCGCGCCTGCCTGGACCTGCGCGGTGATCGTCACCATCCGTTGAGCTTTATCCCGTGCAAAGGTGGCCGATGCGGCAGACGGGAAGATTCCTTTGAACTGGACCAGTTCCGCATTTTCGCGCGCCAACTTCATAATCGCGCCCTTGGCCGCCGGGTTGGCCTCGATCGCCGCCTTCAGCGTTTCGTCACCCTTCAAGAGGTCATTGACCATCTGCGGGGTGATCGGCGCGTCGTCGGCCAGTGAGAACTGCTCCTGGTCGCCTGCGTCCGTCTTTTCCTCGGCAGGCTTGGTTTCGGCAGCCTGTGCTTCCTGCGTTCCGCCCTCGGCTGGTTTTGCTGCGCCATCGGCTGCGGGAGCGGCCTCTGCCGGCGCTGCGGCTGGATCCTTGGCCCACGGCGAGTCGTCGTCGATCTTGACGTCGGGGTGAGCGGCCTGAAACTCGGCGAGCTCCTTACGATACTGGACTTCGGCCTGGTAGGACTCGACGGCATCGTGGTACTGGCCGGGATTGAGCTTTGCTGGGGGCTGGGGGCCTTGTGGAGCAGGTGGAGGGGTTGCGGGTGCGCCACCCGAAGGAGCAGCCGCAGGGGCCGCTGGGGGGGCTTGGGGTGTGGATACCGGAGCCGGTGCCGCTGCGGGTGCAGCGGCGGCCGGGGCGGCTACTGGAGGCGGTGCTACTGGCGTCGTTGCCATTGGGTCAGACTCCTTATTCTGCGAGAACTTGTCCCGTCAGGTTGACGTTGCGGTGAGAAATTTAACCACACAAGGGGTTGTGGCTAACTACTTATCCTCGGTATGCTCGACCGGAATCACCGGCACATTCGCCGGAATCGTTGCATCGGTAGCAGGCTCGGACGTGGGTTCGCCTTGCTTGAACGGCACGAATGTCTTGAGCGGCTGGCCGTCCGCACCGACAGGTCCAACGCCATAGGATCCGGGGTAGTCGGTTCCATCGCCGGTCTCGGTCCAGTGATTGGCCCCGTCGCCGTAGCGGCCGGTACCAGAACCGTCCGAAACGACCGCAATCGGTTCGCCCGTCTCCCTCGCATAGGCCACGGGGTCCTGGTGAGCCACGTTTGCGAGGCGCGATTTCTTGTCTACGTCGCTTTCGTTTTCCTGCCTTGGAAGTCCGTGAACCTCGGGCAGGTCCTCGTCCTTGATTTCGATCTTCGGAGGTTCGTTCCCAGCGATGACGGCAGCCGAATGAGCCTGGAGTTCCTCATCGGAAACCACCTTGTCCAGCCATCCATACATCGCGCCCTTCGAAAGCGGCTGCACGTTCAATTCAACGCTACCCACCTTGCGGGTTCCGCCGGCCAAAACTAGACCTGGACCCGTCGCCGGATCCGCGTAGAGCAGGGAGAGGAACTCGCGTCCGTCTGCCTGGAGTTGAGACTTGATCACAATGGCGGGCACGAGCACACCATTTTTCGAGAGGATCACGAGATCGTTGTATTGTTTCATGATGCGTTTCTCCTATTGGCCCATCACCTTTACAGCTGTGTCGATCAACTCTTTCGCCGCGAATACGGGCGGCTGCGATAGTTGCGGCGTCGTAATAGGCACCTGTGAGTTGCGGTGCAACGCTTCGGCCGCATCGGCTACATCGCCGATCAGTTTTGCCTCCATCGCCTGAATCGCCGGATTCGGTGTCGGCGGAGGCGGCAGGCCCTCCTTCTGGGCCTGCATATGGAGTTTATTCATATAGCCCTTAACCTGCGCCTGGTAATCGAGGCCGAGGCGCTTGAAGGCTATGATGTTGGCCCACCCCATCGGATTCTGCCCCTTGACGTCGCAATTTTCTGCGCAGAATTGATCGATGGTTGGAAGCATGATTCCGTAATCCTCGACCCACTTGTTCGGCGCGATCGAGGGCATAAACATGAGCGAGCCGTCGTCTGGGTCGATAGCCTGCTGTCCAGTTGTCTTGTCGATCTTCGGCCGCGGCGGGGTCTGCAACAGAATCCGGATGTCCTGGAGCGTCTTCGACCGTTGCGCGGAGCCAGGCGATACAGAGCCCGGCAACCCCCATGTGTCGTTCAGGAGTTGCTGGTTAGCGGTTTCGTCCAGCCACGCCAGCGCGGCGGGGTTCTGCTTCTCCGCCATCTCCATGATGTCCTGACACCACTGCCGCTTTTGCTCGGGGCTCATCGGCAAGCCTTCATCGGTCGACGCCTTAACCCTTACGCGGCCCTGCATCTCGTCCAGGTGCACGTAGTTTTGCCGGAACTCAGAACCGTTCTCCTCGATAACCCTCCAAAGAGAGCCGGTGTACTTCATGTTTTGCTGGAGGCACTCGATCGCGTTCTGGCCGGCCGCCGCGTGCTCCTCTTTCATCGCGTCGTAGATGTCGCCCAGCGGCCCGAGGGCCTGGTCGAGCATCTGTTTCTGACCTTTGCCGGTTTCGACTCCCGGCGTGGTTCCGGTGCCGGAGACCTGTGGCGGGATCCCCGAGATGATTTGGCAATAGTTCCAGAGTCTGTCGAGGTAGGCCGTTAGGCCGGGGTCCATCTGGAACTCGAAGTGATAAATGGAATCCCTGAGCGGCTGGGTGACGCCCTCACCGACCGTGGGCGTAGGATTCAAAACGGCACCGGTAAGCGGTTTGCCGTTCATCTCCCGGATGTCAATGCGGCGCGTGTCGACGAACGTGATGCCGGTCGAGCAACGTTCCATGTAATCGTCGAGGATATTGTTGATCGCGTTGAACCGCTCATTGAACGGTACAACGTTGTCAGCGACGCTCGGCGGGTAGAGCCCGTAGCCGCGATGGAGTTTGCAGACTGACCATTCTTTCGCCAGAACAGCCGGCTCAACCTGAAGAACTACCTTCCCGTACATCGTGACCTTCATCCCATAGGGGAAAAGGCTTTTCAGTTTGTTTACAAAATCGTCGTCGGCCGTGATCCGATAGTAGGAGTTGGGCTGAACCCAGATCAGCGAATAGGTGCCGCGCGAAGCGAAGATGTCAGCGGTCACGGAGAACGAGGAAGAGAAAACCATCGTCCTGACAAGCCGATCATAGCTGGCATTGTCGTTAGTCGCGCTCTCGGCGCCGTCCGTGATTTCCTGCGCCATCTCCGGGAAAGTGGCGCGGACTTCAGAAGAGTCAACCTCCCACTCAAGAGCAAGAAGAGGAACATCCTCGATGTACTCCTTTGTGGGGTCGGTGTCGACCTGGAGCGGAGAGAACACGCTCCACTTCGGCAACCCGTTCGGCTTTTTGTTGACGCCCGTCTGCGCGATGACGCTCGAGGACTCGCCCTCCTGGAAGTCCTGGGGGTTCAACTGAGCATTGCAGTTCGGACAGGCCATCTTTCCGGACTGCGCGACGTCCGTCTCGGAAGAATCTGCCCCGCAATTTGTGCAGTGGAAGTGATCGTCGGAGAGCTTCACGTCAACATCGCCATAAATGGGCACGTTCTTGTAACCGACCCAGGTTCCATCGATCACGAAGCGGGTCCATTTGAAATAGACGCCGTACAGAAAAAGGTATTGAGCCTCGAGGCCCAAGAGCCCCTTGATTTTGTTCGCTTCCTCGACAATCGAAACAGCCTCTTGCGCAGCCTTGGCCGTGGTCATGTCGGCTAGGTTCTCGGCATTTTCGGGCCGAACGACAACCGGGGGGACGGCGCGGGCTACGGCCGCGGTGAAGTTTCGCCGGCAGGTCTGGGTGATGTTGTTGACGTACTTTTCGAGGTAGCTGTAATCGGATTGCTGGTTGTTCTGGCGATAGTAGGCGACGGCATCGAAGTAGGTCCGAGTGATCGGGTCCCAGCCAAGAATTTGCTTGCCCTTGTCGTACTCGGTGTTTTTCAGCCAGTTCGGCATGCGCATGATGCGGTCAGTACTCCAGGTGGTCCGGATTGGCTGAATAATCTCCGAGACAATGCGCTCCTGCTCCTCATTCGTGAGGCCGGATTTCTGAACCTGGGTCGCCTTGTCGTCACGCGACGGATTTTGAGGGTTGCGCTCCGCATTGGGGGCGTCGTGTTCTGCAGGTTGTGGAGCTCCGACCATGCCCGGAGTCGGGATCGGTGGAACCATGGGACTAGCCGCCATTGGCAGCCTTCTTTATATCCATGAGTTTCGCTCGCTCTCTTTCAAGTTGCCTCGCGACACTCTCTCCGCCACTCACCGCGGCCTTGTAGGCTCCCTCGTTCGCAAAGCTAATCACGTTCGCGATGGTAGGGCGCCCGGCGATCGGCTGGACACTGCCGAGGTCGGTTTTCTCGTCCAGTTTGAGCGGCTCAATCCTATGCCGCTCAATGTAGTCGAGGAACTTCTGGCGCATCGTTTCGAGCGCAGCCTGAGCCTCGACCAGCGCAGCCTCAGCCTTTACGGCGCGTTGCCGCTCATCATTGAACCGCTCGCGACTGACGAAAGGGAATTGCATTAGTTGTACTCGGTGACCAGAACGACCGTCGCGGTTGCAGTTCCTGAACGCAGTTGCGCCATGATCGTCGCGGTTGTGAGCCCGGGCGGGTTGCTTCCCACGATCGGTTGCCCAAGCTGGCCAATGACTTCGCCCCACGCTCCAATCTGGCCCGGCTTGTTGCCGAGCTCGATCTTGGCGACGATTACCTGCCCCTCTGCCGCCTCAGTGTTTCCGCCGACGGCCTCAAAGATGGTGGTAAAGCCAGCATTTGAGTTGTCATTCGGAAGCTTGTATTGAAGAAGGCCCTGGAGGGCGTTGGCACTCCCGTCCAACTTGATCGGGCTTTCCTCGATCACCAGACGGCGCACCGTGCTTTTCGCCTGGACGTTGACGAAGGCTCCTGCGCTCCCGTTGATGGCGAGCAGGTACTGGTTTCCTGAAAATCCGGGTTGGCTCATTTTTCACCTTTCTTCATCATTCGTTTGCCTGGGCGGCTGGACTGCTTGATGTCGGGGAACTTTGCGGCGACTTCCTTTTTGATCGTGGTCTGTTCCGCAGGCGAGGCGTTATGCGCCATCGACAGCGCGGCGCGCCCGTGGTTCTCGTCGGGGATAGGAAAGCGCCCTCCGGGCAGAGCAAACTGGCTGGGTTTGAGAGACCTGCGCATTGCCGCATTGAGTTTGCTCATGACTCCTTCTTTCCCGCCGTGATCCGGCGCCCTGGCCTGTCTCGTCTTCCCACACGGTCCACATACTCGCAGCATCCATTCGGGTCGACTTTCACCCGTCCGCCGTCGATGCGCGGCAGTTTGCTTCTCTCGACCATCGTCTTCTGGCCGCACGACCCAGCCGAAAAATACTCGCAGTTGGAGCAGGAAAAAGGCCCCTTTGCGGGGCCTTCATATCCAGTTCCGGATTCACCCTTCACCTGCGAGGAATCGATTTCTATCATGGAGTGTTGAACAGTTCCAGTTCTTTTTGCCGGCGCTCCGTCAACCCGGGACTGACGACGCCGTTCTCGTGATTCCAGCGAATAATCTGGTCAGGAACAAAGTCCCAACCGTGCCCGAGCATGGTTTTCAAAGCTCCCACGCCGAGGTTATAGCCAAAGTCGCAAAGCGCATCCCATTGGTTCTGGGTGCAACTCTTTGGAACGATGCCGGCCAGCGTTATCTCAACGAGCGCGAGGTCCTTGTCTAAAAGGGCCGAGGCCTCTTCTTCGGTAATCCCATCAGGGAACGACTCTCCGAGAAGCAAGTCATGGCCGAAACCGATGGCCTGCTTCCCGTTGTCGCTGTAAACGTGGGGCTCAAACCCCTCGTTTTCCTCGATCAGGGCGATACCCTCTGGGCTAATTTGCATCGATAGACCTCTCACGCGATCGGCAAAACCGGCGTGTACAGCGCCGGGTTGTATCCGCTTCCGGCGGTGATGTAAGCCATAAGTCCAGCCTGCGCTGAGTTCAGATATGCCCGCACCGTGCCCAGCGTGGCAGGATCCAGCTTCGTGTCCTGCTGTAGGGCGGTCAGAATCCCAATCATCGTAGCGTAGGCGGCCAGAATCTCCTGGGTCGCCGTGTTACCCGCGCCGATCGATTGAAGCAGTGGGTTAATAGCGTTCTCAAGCGCCGTCGTCAGAGGTACGAAAGCCGCGCCGCCCGGGATCAGAAGCTCGGCAATGTTTCCCGCGCCCTCAAGAATCGGGATCAGAGCCTTCCAGTTGAAGGAGGCAGATGTGGTTGCTGGAGTTGTCGTCGCCATCATTGCACCCCCGGGATCTGCGCTTGAACTGCCGCCTGCTTTGTTGAGACCAGATCGATCGCCGCTTGCGCCGCCGCCTGCGTTCCCTGACCGTTGTGGTAGGCCAGATAGGCTGGATCGGCTGCGTTGATCGCCTGCGCCAGATCGTTCAAAATCACCTTCTCGCCGGCTGAGAGAGTCACCGTCCCAGCGGCCGACTGCTGCTGAATCTTCTCGTAGAAGGCGTGGGCTCCGGCTAAGGTTCGCCCCATCAACTCGTCCGCCTGGTTCATGTATCCCGGCGCCAACGGAGGCGCCGTCGCCGCTGTCTTGCATCCCGCCAGGCCAACTGGCACGAGCAGCGCCAGCCCTAGCAATACTGTCGTAATTCGCTTCATTGTGCTTCCTCGTTTCCTTGCCGAACTCGCCGGCTAAGAAGGGTTTTGCGGGGTAACGGGCTCCGTTCCCACACTAATCGTTGTCGAAGACCCTGGGGATGGTTGCGAAGGTACTGAGACTGACGCCACTCCATCCTTGTGCCCGTTGATGTAGCCGAAAGCGCCGGAGATGAGGCTCGTTCCAGCCGTACAAATCGCCATCAGCACACCGAGCATGACCGTCGTGGTGTTGGTGTTGAGTTTGAACAAAACGGACATCAACAGGATGCAGCCGAGGACCATGAACATCATAGCCCAAAACGGATTCGGAAGGTCTTTCATGTGGTTTTCCACCTTTCTTTAGGTATGTGACGGTTTGGTGTAGTAGTCTCTAGCCGCACCAAATCCATCGTTCCACGCTTCCAGCTTTGCTATGGCGACATCCTGGGCGGCATCGTGCCTTTCTGTTTCCCTGTGAATGTTCTCGTGAGCATCCAGACGCCGGGTGTGCTCTTTCACAACGGAGATATAGCCCCCCAGGATAAGAAGCCCCGTCATTAGGCTTATGATTGCGGGTGCCCACGCTGCCCAATCCATGGCCCTTCCTCTCGCCCCCAAGATGCGCTACACTGATAACTCAAGACAACTATGTGGCTTTGGCCCCGGAGACGGGGCCGCTTTTTTGCTACCTACTTCGATGCCACGGTTAGCTGAGCGCTGGGCAGCATCGCGCTCGTCGGCGTACCCACTGCCGGAACTGCCGGAGACGCAGGAACAGTTGCCTGAGCCGAGCTAAACACCCACTTGACGCCCGTGCAGGTAAGGTTGTTTGGATTTGGCGACGGGACCGTGCAGGTCAAACTTAGGCCCACGCTGTTTGTCACTCCCCCGATCATTGGCCCGGCCACGTTCGACGATGCGCTGTTCAATCCGTTAAGCGTTCCCTGCGCGATGAAGCAGGTCTGCGTGGTCACGTTGTTTGCGGTAAAGCTCGTGGAAGCTGTTCCAGCGGGGTTCAGGGGCGTGTAGGCTGCGTTGCCCGGTGTGGGGCAGGTCGCCAGTGGCGGCGCTGTGGGGGGAAGCTGGCCGCTGCTCTTGTGGCATCCTGCCAGAAGCGCGACGATTGCGAGTACTGCGAAGATGTTTTTCAAGGTGTCCTCCTAGAACACGGTTCCAATCAAATTCGTCGGCGCGGCGGGGGTGACTGCACCCGATGTGTTGAACGTTGCCGTCACGGTGCAATTGCTCGCGGGCATGGTGCCAGTGTACGTTGTGGTCCCAGAGCCGCCGCAACCGCTAATTGCTGCCAACGTAGAGCCTCCTGCTGGCGTCGCGGTGCAGGAATACCCTGCGC
>Ga0265338_10003566_pt1 | contig 21758 bp, 14 predicted proteins | sample 42126metaG_FD_193579 | JGI IMG/M metagenome (GOLD analysis project Ga0265338, IMG submission 193579) | Rhizosphere microbial communities from Carex aquatilis grown in University of Washington, Seatle, WA, United States - 4-21-26 metaG | ecosystem: Host-associated > Plants > Roots > Rhizosphere... | reverse complement strand
TCATAATTAAAGTAATTAATTGGTAGTTAACTCTTTAAAGATACGAATTCCTGCGGTTTTAACCTAATAAATATGCAATTATATTACTGTATTTCAGATATTTAAATTGGTTTTGAACGAACTATTGATATATAAGATAGTATAAATAGAAATGAATAGTTGTTTGAAAGATTATTAAGGCTGTTGTTTAGAATTGTATTGTTTAATCGTCAGATGGTTTTCAAAATGCAAAACTATTTTACAAATGGTTCTTTCATCATTCATCATTTACCATTCAAAATTGATTTTACTCTTTTCCAACAGTAAAAGGCGGTTTCACGGTCATAGAGCCGACAATAGGGCTGCCTTTATAGATAAGAGAGCCGTAATCGTGGGCATCGACATTAATTTCGCGGTTAGCCCACACATTTCCTTTCTTAACATCCCAACAGGTAACGGTTAGTGTTTCTATTTGCAAGTTGGCAGCAAAAAAGGTTTTGATTGTATGTAAGGTCAAATCGCCGTTACCTGTAACCATTCCTTGCATTATACAAGTAAATACATTGCTCATATTTAGTTTTAAATCGGAACAATTGAGTTGCATTTTAACGGTCATTGCACCATTTATTGTCAAATCAAGACGATCGAGGTTCAGTTGGGTATAAGCATCGAAGGTTCCGGAGAGTAATTGTGCTGTAATTTGATCAATGCTTTTAAAATAAATAAATAATCCTACTTTATATACACCTCCGGTATCAAGTCCACGAGAACGAACCGTTAAGGTTCCCGAGTTGTTACTGATGTCGATTGAATTGAAAATATCCTGACTGGTAGATTCCAGAATTACTTTTTCTTCTTCACCTTGTATCAGATGTACATTAAACCCACCATTAATATCAATTGACGAAAAATCGGTTATCGTTCTTAATTGATGTAATACTTGAGCTGAAAGAAAGCTACTAATAAACAATAATGGTATTACTATAAACTGTTTGATAATAATGGGTTTCATTTGTATGTCTTTTTAAGTTTTTTTAATAGTTCACTTGAAATACGCCATAAATTAATCATTTACTGTTGATGTGAAAGTTATGTGATTAAGCATATTTAATTGAACGTAACGTTTTATCATGTTATAATTCATTACAAAGATAGTATTTAGAATAATATTCCTTTCAAATAGATACATTTTCAACGATATTTTAGTCTTGTATAGTATTCAAGAAGTTGTTTTATCTTTTTTCGGTTAAGATTGAGATTTAAAAATCAAGATACTACTGTAGCTATCGACGAAATATGTATTGTTAATTCTATTGATGCTTTATATTTGTATCTGTATCAAAATATTTCGATCCACATTGCTAATTTAGTTAAACATTCATTGTCGCTCAACAAAAAATAAAACATAGTTTAAAAATATTTTAGAGATAAATGAAATTAATTACAATAAAATTATACTTTTGCATGTATATTGTATGAAAAGATACATTAACTTTTAAAACCATAAAAAATGAAAAAATTATTTGTAACACTATTTGCAGTTGCCTCATGTGCATTTGCATCATTCGCACAAACACAACCGGCAGCTGCACCAGTTGATTCGTCAAAAATGGCAGAAATTACATTCGACAAGATTGTAAACGATTTCGGTAAAATTCCTTATGCAGGAAATGGAACAACAAAATTTACGTTTAAAAACACAGGTAAAACACCTTTGATCTTAAGTAACGTACAGTCATCATGCGGTTGCACCGTTCCAACCTGGCCTAAAGAACCAATTGCTCCGGGAGAATCGAAAGCTATTGATGTTACTTACAATACAACCCGCGTTGGTGGATTTACAAAACAAATCACTGTTTATTCGAATGCTAAAAACGGTACGGTGTATTTAACAATTAAAGGAGAAGTTGAGCAACAAGCAACACCTGCCACAACACCTACACCTGCCAAATAATAAAAAAATATTTTGTATTTTCGCAGGCCTTAATGATATTCGTTAAGGCCTGTTTTCTTTTAATAAAAACGTACTATGCCACATGTTTCAGATCGCGGATTGACAATGCCCGCTTCTCCAATCAGGAAATTAGTTCCCTATGCTGAAGAAGCTAAAAGTCGAGGAATAGAAGTATTGCATTTAAATATCGGTCAACCCGATATTAAAACTCCCATTGAAGCTATTCAAGCGGTACGCGATGCTAAAATCGATGTTATTGAATATTCGCATTCGGCTGGAAACGAATCGTTACGAAGAGAGTTTGCCAAATATTATAATCGGTTAGGTATTGACATTACTTACAAAGATGTGTTGATTACTACTGGTGGTTCGGAAGCTATCAACTTTGCTTATTATTGTATCTTGAATTATGCCGACGAAGTTATTATTCCCGAGCCGTTTTATTCAAACTATTATGGATTTACAACCGAAACCGGTGCTCGTATGATTCCTGTTCGTTCATCTATTGAAACAGGTTTTGCATTGCCTACTATAGAAGAGTTTGAACAAGCCCTCACGCCACGGACAAAGGCTATTATGATTTGTAATCCGAACAATCCAACAGGATATGTTTATTCAAAAGAAGAGCTTGAAAAGCTAAGAGATTTGGTTCTTAAATACGATTTATTCCTTATCTGCGATGAGGTATATAGAGAATTTTGCTATGACGAAGAGCATTATTCGGTAATGAATCTTAAAGGTATTGAAGAACATACCATTATTATCGATTCTTTCTCGAAACGCTATAGCGAATGCGGTTTGCGTATTGGAGCAATGGTTAGTAGAAACCCTGAGCTTATTCAAACGGCTTTGAAATTTGCCCAGGCTCGTTTAAGTCCACCAACATATGGTCAGATTGCTGCTGAAGCTTCGTTAAAAGTTTCGGAAGATTATTTTATCGAAAGCTTTAACGAATATAAAAGACGTCGCGATTATATTATTGAAGCTCTTAATAATATTGAAGGTGTCTATTCGCCCATGCCTAAAGGTGCTTTCTATTCAATTGTTCATTTGCCCGTTGACGATGCCGAGAAATTTTGTATTTGGATGCTTCAAGAGTTTTCTTATAAAGGTCAAACCGTGATGATGGCTCCCGGTTCGGGATTTTATGTGGGTAAGAAAATTGGCGATCAACAAGTTCGTATTGCGTATGTCATTGAAATAGATAAGCTCAAAAGAGCGGTAAAATGTATTGAAGAAGCTTTAAAAGTATATCCCGGCACAATAAAATAATAGTATGTTTCGGAATCTGAAATATCTTGTTTTCTTATGTTTCTTTTGGATACTGTTTTTTGAAGTTGGTAGGTTGTTGTTTGTCTTTTTTAATTGGCATATTACAGCTTCGATTCCGTTTTTAGTTAAAGCAAATGCTTTTGCTTCCGGCTTTAAAATGGATCTTTCAATTACCTGTTATATTCTAATGCTTGTTTGTGTCTTATCGTTATTGCAGTATGTAAGTTATAGTGCATTTCGTAAGACAGCCGGTATTCTCACAAGCTTTTTAATTGTCTTTTTTTCCTTGATAATAGTGTCGGATGTTGATATTTATCAACATTGGCTCTCGCATATTGATGTATCGATATTTCAATTTTTCGATAATTCTTTTTCATTAACATCGTCAACAACCAATAGCAGACTTTTTGTTTTGATTGCAACGTGGCTTATTGTAAGTAGCTCGTTTATCTTTATTTATTATAGATTGATACATGTTCGATTGAAGGAACAGAACGAACATCGATGGTATCATCCTCCAGTTCTTGTTTTATTAGGTGGCATTCTGTTCATTCCTGCACGTGGTGGTTTAGATGTTGCTGCAATGAATTCGGGTTCGGTCTATTTCTCCCGGAACATGCAGGCAAACCATATAGCGGTTAATCAGGTATGGAACTTTTTATATTCTTTCGAACGGATGTCGAGTTTGAAGAATCCGTATGTTTATATGGATCAAAAGCAAGCTATATCTATTTATGACAGTCTTTCTCAATGTTCCGATTCAAGTGTTTCGGTGTTGAATACTAATAATCCAAATGTGATATTTATATTGATGGAGAGTTTTGAATCGGACATAACCAAAACCCTTGGTGGTCGCGATGGTATAACTCCTCATTTCGATTCTTTAACCCATGAAGGAATATTGTTTTCGAATATGATAGCTTCGGGCACACGTACCGATAAAGGTTTTGTTTCGGTGCTGAGTGGCTATCCTGCACAATCGGTAAATCCGATCATTAAGTTTACCCGTAAAATCGAAAAGTTACCCACCATCAGTAAAGAACTTTCGAACTATGGCTATAATTCGATCTTTGTTTATGGAGGCAATAAGCAATTTACCAATATGAATTCTTTGATTATGGCTGGTGGATTTGCCGATGTTACCGATATATCTGATTTTAATACATCGTTGCGAACTTTTAAGTGGGGTGTTCACGATGAATATGTCTTCGATAGAAGTATAGAAAGAATGAACGCTTCAAAGAAACCGTTTTTTACGTTTATCATGTCGTTAAGCAATCACGAACCATTCGAAGTTCCAACAAAGAAACAATTCAAAGGCGATAACGATGAAAAGCTGTTTTATAATTCTTCGTTCTATGCCGATTCTTGTCTTGGTTTGTTTATTGCAAAAGCAAAAAAACAACCATGGTGGAACAATACCTTGATTGTTCTTGTTGCCGATCATGCATCAATTATACCGGGAAATAAAGGGAATGAATCGATTGCCCGTTACCGTATTCCAATGTTATGGTTGGGTGGGGCTCTAAAAGTTACCGATACCATAGTAAAGAAATATTGCAGCCAGACCGATATTGTAAAAACAGTATTACATCAGATGGGCAAACCTGATTCAGCTTTTCTTTATAGTAAAAATATTTTCAATAGCAAGAATAAAGGTTATGCTTTGTTTTGTTATAATGATGGCTTTGGTTTGATTTCCGATTCGTATTGTCAAATATTTGATAATACAACATCGAAATATTCAATCGACAAAGGTACCTTTCATGGTAAAGACAGTCTTATTGGCAAAGCATTCTGGCAGGTTGTAAACGATGATTTTGTAAAGAAATAATTGATGAAAAAACGCATATTATTTATAATTAATCCTATTTCGGGAGTTGGACAAAAACATCTGGTCGAAAAATATGCATCCTCCATACTCGATAGTTCAACATGTACTTTCAAATTTGTTTATACTCAAAGACGTTTGCATGCAAAAGATATAGCCATAAAAGAAGCTGGAAACCATGATATCATTGTAGCCGTTGGAGGCGATGGAACGGTTAACGAAATTGCATCGGGTTTACTTGGATCGAATTGTTCTATTGCAATAATTCCCACAGGTTCGGGTAATGGTTTAGCTCGTTGTTTAGGCATTCCTATGAATATTAAAAAGGCTTTAAAACTTATTCAAAACGGGCACGCAAAAAAAATAGATATGTTTTCGTGCAACAACAATTATTTTGTTAATGTTGCCGGTATAGGTTTTGATGCTGAAGTGGGTCATTTGTTTGAGATGGCTAAGAATAGGGGTTTTTTGTCGTATCTAAAAATAACCTTGCTTGAATTACTCTATTTCCAGCCTCAAAAATATACGCTTCATATTGATGGCAAGTCGCTTGAATTACAGGCACTACTTGTAAGTTTTGCCAATTCGAATCAATGGGGGAATAATGTAAAAATAGCTCCGAAAGCTCTTGTCGATGATGGGATAATAGATGTTACTGTTTTAAAGAAATTTCCTTTTTTACTCGGACCTGTTATTGGTTTTCGCATGTTAACCGGTTCTATCATTTCTTCAAAATACGTGGAGTATTATAAAACGACAAAAGCAGTAATTATAAAAGAAGATCTTCCACTTAAATATCATCTCGATGGTGAACCATTGATTGAGGTTGGTAATAGTTTGCATTTTAACGTTCATCAAAAAATGCTCTCGGTGATCGTTCCGTAAAAAATGGTGAATTATGAATGGTGAATTATGAATTGAACAGCCGTTCACTATTAAATTTAACGTGAAATCATTATTCTATGTGTTTCAAATCTTGAATCTTTGGTTATGATTTTTATTAAATAGAGTCCCGAGCTGTAGTTTGATAAATCATAAACTCTTTCGTTTTCTATAGAATTATCAATATATACTATATTTCCCGCAATGCTTATTATTTCCACACGAGCATCTTTAATGTTCGATACCGTTATTTTTCCTTGCGTAGGATTTGGATATGTTTGTACTATATTCGGGTTTTCTATTTCAGCAATTGTTGTCTTTTCTACTTCGATAGATTGCGTTAACATAGGAGCAGCGTGGTAATTATTATTCCCTTTTTGATATGCCGAAATCGCACATTTTCCTATTCCTACTGTTACCATTTTCCCATTAACAATTCGAATTATATTTGTATCCGATGAACTGAAGCTAACGGGTAATCCGGAACTTGCAATGGCTTCCAATAAGGGTATAGAATCGATCATTGACATGTGTTCAGGTATCGGCTTGAAAGTAATTGTTTGATCAGCCTTGTTTATTGTTAAAGATTGTGAGAAGGAGCCCCCATTATAATTACTATTTCCCGATTGTAATGCTGTAATGATACAGGTTCCGGTACCCATTATAGTAATAGTTTCATTTTCAACTTTAGCTATAGATGTATCGCTTGAAATATAGGTTAAAGGTAACATTGAGTTTGTGTGGGCAGAAAGGAAATATGTAGGTGCATCGAATTTTAAGGTAGGAATTGCATTGAAACTGATAGTTTGCGATGCTTTTCCTATAGTGATGTTTTGAACTTCAGTTTTAGACGGATAATATTTGTAATTTCCATTTTGTATGGCATAAATTGTACACGTTCCGACTCCTACAACTTTTATATTCCCATTTTCAATCTTTGCGATCAACGTATCGCTTGATATAAATGAAACCGGTAGTTTAGAACTTGCAGTAGCTGAAAGCTTAAACATTGGTGAGTCGTAACTTAACAAAGGAATACTATCGAATATAAGGTTTTGAGCTATATGAGTGCTGTATGTATTGGTATCGACAATGATATTAAATTGAAAGAAATCGGCATCTTCCAAGTTATTCGCTTTTTTGAAATCATCGCTGTAAATTACCAAATAAGTAGAATCGTTTAGTTTTGTAGCAGACGGATAACCTAGCAGTCTATATGTATTAGGTTCAGACCGGACTCTAAATTGCGGATTATCATAGCCCTTAAGATTATTAAATACACTATCGGGATTGTTACAGTAGACCCATAATCCGGCATCGTTATTTAAATTACTATAATTTCCTCCCCTTCTATCGGTGGCAATTGTAATCAGTTTATTGAGTTTGGAGTCGTATAAATTTAAAGGAGCAACACAATAATAATTATTAGCTATAGATGTTGTATCGGGTACAGTCCATGTCTTTCCATAATCGGAAGAAATAGATTGATATAATGGATTGTTTTCTTGACGGAAAAGGGTTACTAATCGACCATCCTCAATACTTGCAATTGTCGGTTCATATAGATCAAACTGTTTTGTCTTTGTGTAATCCCATTTAGAATAAACACTATCCCAGTTGTATCCATCAGGGCTATAACGAATATCGGCATAATAATGTTCATAAGTTGTAGTAAAATATCCCACTTTTGAATTTATTTTGAATATCCCTGATTGTAATCCATGTATACTTGGTAAGGTTACAATCTTTGACCATGTTTCACCATTATCTTTACTCGAAATCAGATTATAATCGACGTAGTTTCCATCCCACAATCCAATGGTTTTGTATCGTCCGAAAAAGATGACAATCGTTCCGTCATCCAGAACTCCACCTGAAGATACTCTATCGTCTATTGAATCTTTAAGTATTGTTACCGGATTACTCCATGTTTTACCATCATCATCGGAATACCGTTTTACTATACGTCCTCCATTGCCCACATGATTGCCCATTACACCTGGATCTAATCGAAAAACATGAAGTATTCTTCCTGTTTTTAATTTTGTTAAATAACTTAAGAATGTGTGATTATCGCTAATGTAGCTAGGTTCGGAAGGTGTTATTGTATAATTATCTGAATTTTGAGAATAACATATTTGAAATGTAATTATGAATAAAATCGAAATGAGTATTGTTGTTGAATTCCTAGATTTCATGTTGCACATTATAATAAAGTAGGTATGAATTGATTCGAAGTGAAAAATATTGAGAGGGTACTATCATTATTTCAAACGTCACGATGTTTTGTAATAGTCCTAATAATACTTTGATCTGTTGCATTCTTTGACAATCCAAATACACTATAATTAAAATCAAGTGTTTGTACATTAGTCCAAGGTGTGTTTTTTGAAAAGAACACAATAGGGTATAATTGGTTAAACATATTCTATACTTTAAAATAATTTTTATTAAGCTATTGCTTGTCGTTGTTTTGTTGTTTGATGTGAATCAACATCTTTATTATTATTGATTTCATCGAGCATTAAAGCTCGGTTCTTTGTTGTTTAATATCGTTAATCAGATAAAGCCTGAATTCGTTGAGAATGTTATTTCAGGTTTCCTATCAGTGCAACTATTTTTCCTTATTATATTTAAAACTTCAATATTGTAAAACGTGACATAAATTTCCCCTTATAGTTTCACTTCGAATCAACAATACAATAATTTTATGGTATTATTTCTATATTTGTTTCTAATTTGTAATCGGTGTTAAAGATAGATATATTTTTTCAAATAAACTCTAATTCTTTAATTTATTGAAAAATCATTTTGTGCAATTAGGTTTTGGCTTATTGCAATATCTATTTGAACAATATCCTGTAAACAGAAGGCTGTAACTTTGTGAAAGTTTGGCTAAACTCTGTTTATAATTGTCAGACTATGAGCATTTATAGTGTATTATCAATATTATATCTATTCTGATTTCCATTCCTTGTATGAATATTAAAATATAATCTGCAATATTTTAAATAAAAATTCATGGAAAGGGAAAAACATAGTCAATAAATCTTATTTCTTAATAAACATAGCTGTTTGATTGTTCCCAAACTCATTTCCCGATGTTACGTAATATATTCCTGATACAAGATTGGATGTATTGATAAAGGTCGTTATGCTATTGGTTTGAAGTGTTACAATCTCGTTGCCTGAACTGTTAATAATTTTTATTGTTGTAGGTTTAGCTTCCGGAATAGAGACGATACAATAGTTCGATACCAACGTTGGATAAACAGTAAACGATCGGTTTAGAAATTCCGATTCTGTAATGCTATTCATCGTAATATCGGCAGCTCCGATATTAGCATCGGCAACAAGAGGATAGGCATTGGCAAGATCAGACGAGTTTCCAAAATAGGTTGGCATATACTTTGACATATCGTTTAAAGTAGCCATCAAATAAACTTTTGAATTTTCGGCGATATCAAAAGAGTAATTGCCATTTGTTCCGGTGTTTATTTGGCTTATTACGTTAGGCATTTTATAAAAGTCGTACACCGTTATTTGACCTTGCCGGGAAGGAATCAATGTGCCGCTAATGGTATATTTTTTTATACAGGGTATAACAGAAAATGAAATGGTATCGGCCTTACTTTCGCATACAGAATCGGATTGTGTAACAAGAAAAGAATAGTTTGCATTTTTTGAAGAATCAATTTGTAGATTATTTGTCAATGCATAAATAGAATTCGAATCTTTTTCGTACCAACGTATATTACTGCCAATAGCAGATATTTGAATAGGTAAAAAAGAACAATATGTTTTATTTACGGTGATTTGAGGTTGCAATAGAGAACATGTGTTACAATTACGTGTTGCAATTACCGGCAAAGGCTGACATTCGGATGTAAACATCCATATTGTTTTCGACGAATCGGGTAATGAAGTCGTAAGCCGATTTGATGCAACAGTTATAATCGGACCGCTTCCTAAATAATTACCTTGTCTTAATTGCGAAAACCAATAGCAATTAGGATTGTTGAATGTCTTAAATGTAACGGTTGACCCACAATAGTTTGATTGTAATATGGTGAAATTGGGGATTCTTTGTTTAATCGTTAATTCGTCGGCTATGGCAGGACATCCTTTTAATGTATCGGTAATCTCTACAGAATAGATGCCTGGCGTTGAAATTGCCAATATATCCGTTTTTTCGTTTGCAATAAGGACGCTGTTTTTGAACCATCGGAATTTAAAGTTTGAGTTTTGATATGATGTTGTTAACGTATCATTTATAGGTGAGCATAGATTCTTGTTATCGCCTAAAAATGCATTAGGGCATTCAGTGTTACATTGGGGAATAGTAATTTTGACCATAACATATTTATCGGCATGATCGCGTGTTCCTAATTGCCCTGAGTTATTTATTCCACTGCCCAATATTGTGTTTGAACCAGTTTGTGAATTGTGAGTGCCTACAAACGAGTTACTGTTTGTTGCTGCAATCCATGTAACACTATCAATTGGTTGTAATATTGATGATAGAACCGTTTGTTGTGTAATACTATTGGTCATAGAATCTTTTCCATTTCCTAACTGTCCTCCATTGGTGAGGTTTGAAAGGGGGAACGATTTATTGTCGCCCCATGTAACGGCATGTAATCCGTTTGACGATTGTATTAATGCAATATTGTGTGTAAATCCGGCTGAAATACTTACAGCATTTGTTATTGAAGGAAAAAGTTTTGCATAACTAGTAAGATTATAGAATGTTGTTCCGTTGATCCATGTTTCACCCATATATGCACCGGTTCCATATATTGTTCCATCTGCCGATAGAAACAAACCATGTTTATAACCTGCCGAAATAGCTGTGATGTTTTGTAATTGTTTGCCATTTGCATCAAGCACTGCAGTTGCATATAAATGAGCTTGATTGTCACCGCATCCCAATTCAAATTCGGAGTTCTTACCCCATGCCCAGACCTTTCCATCGTTTGTTAAAGCAAACGCAAATAATGCTCCGGCATAAATTACTTTTATGTTTGTAAGATGAGTGCCATCTTGTTTTTTTACATAAACAGGATATTTTTGAGAAGTTTGCGTTCCATTGCCCATTTGCCCATAACCATTATCACCCCATGCCACAACTTCGCCGGTATTGAGTACGGCATAGCTTTGGGTTAATCCGCCGCTACAGTCAATCACGTTTTGTAAAAAGAACGTGCCTGTTTCGCCTCCTTTAACTTGAACAGGGGATACCGAATAGTCGCAGTTTGATGTTAAAGAACACGATGTATCGGTTCCTAGTTGTAATTGACTGTTTTGTCCCCACGACCAAAGCGTGTTGTCTTTTCTTAGTGCTAACGTGAAATTACCTTTGCTGGCTGAAATAGTAATGATATTTGTAAGATTTGGAATTATTCCGGCATTTAAATCTTCCAGTAATTCGGGATTCCTTCCTAATTGGCCTGAACTATTGTCACCCCATGAAAATACATTGCCATCGTCGCATAGATATATTGTATGCGATATTCCTCCTGATATTGTAGCTTTATTTGATTGCCCCGATACTTGCAAAGCAGACAAAATAAGCATCACCATATATGATATTTGGCGGATCATTTTGCATTGAATAATATTGTTCTAAGTCCAAAAGCTATATTGCATTGAAATAATCGTTCATTTATAATCCGTTTATCGCGGTACATAGGATTTATAAATTGATTAATTGTAGGCTCAATAAAGATATGGGTTTCTTTATTTATCAAATGTTCGTATTGAAATGAAAGTGCTGTTGAAAAATAAAACTGTGAAACAATTTGTTTTGTCAACGGTTCAACATTGTTCGTTGTCGTGTTAAACGTATAGCCGTTTTCTATTGATACAAAATAAAACCGTGTTGATAAATATGGTGTAAATGTGTTATTCCTGTTTAACGTAATAGGATAACCTATTGATAATGGTATTTGAATCAGTTTAATGGTGTTTGTTCCAATCGAAGCTGTATGTACTATATATCGTTTGGTATGTTCAAAGCTTTTATATGTTTGTGATGAATCGATTATTGGGATTTTAACCGTATCGCCATCTTTAAATTTGAAATACGTTAAAACGGTATGATATTGCCATGTTAATGAAGAATCCTTATATACATTTCCATTATCACTATATTCTTTGTCGAACGAATATGCTATTTTTTTAGTTAACGACGAACTGAAAATTCCTATCCGGTAACGTATCTTTTTATATTCAAAGTCGAGTTGAAGTCCTGCATCGTTACCACGATAAGCCGATTCGGCATTTTTAATGAAGTTCTTAGTATCGCTATATTGCGATTGAAAAACATACATCGTTTTAGAGCTGACAATAGCTGAGTATACTGTTGAAAGGTTAAATGTAAATCGCGGTAATTCTTCAACTTTTGTTTGCGTTACGATAATGGTATCGCTAACGGTAACCGTATCGATCTTTTTAACAACCAAGGTGTCGATAAGTGTTTGTTTGATTGTGTCGTTTACATATACATGGATTGTATCGATAATTTGTTTTACAGACGGTTTCTTTTTGGGATTAGAATTCTGTTTTATAAGAGCGGCATTTGCGGGCTTTAGTGAAATAAGAATTTGATTATTATAGGCATTAAAGCTATATTTTGAACCGAGAATCTGTACTAAAATGTCTTGAACACTTTGGTTTACAACATCAATCGAAATGATTTTTTTGCCATCAATAATTGATGTATTATATGAAAATGTAAATCCGGCTTTCTTTTCAACTTGTTCAAGAACCGAAGTAATGCTTCGATTTTGAACAGAAAGAGTAATTTGCTTTGAAAGGATGTTCGATTGCGAAAAGCAAACAACCGATGTTAGAGCATTAAGTACAAAAACTAAAAAAAGTACTTTCTTCAACATCGGTTGTCAGTAAGTTAGATTATTTTACTTTCTAACTACAAATATAGAATTTTGTTTGTCAATTTTAACATTAAACATTAATTCAATTACTTTTAATGTTGAGTTAACATTTTCATGATCAAATGTAGCTGTTAATGCTAGTTTGCCATCAAGGTCTGACGGACAATTAATCGTTATGCCATAATGTCGTTCAACATCTTTAAATACTTGTTTGTAATCAGCGTTTTTAAATACCAATACTCCAGTTTTCCACGATAAAAAATTAATATCATCGTTAATTGTTTCTGTAACGTGATTTGTTTTTATATCGATATAGCCCTTTTCTGTTTTTGTTAATGTAACTGAATTATTGTTTTGTGCTGCAAGAACAACCGTTCCGCTATTTACAATAACATTACAATTCCCTTTGACACTATCGTACGCAACATTAAATGTTGTTCCTTTTACGGTAACCGAAGCTGTTCCTATTGATATAATAAATGGTTTAACTTTGTTTTTTGCTATTTCAAAATATATTTCGCCATTCATCGAAACCGGTCGTGTTGATCCTATAAATTCAGAAGGTACGGTTAACGATGCCGATTTATGTAAATAAGCAACAGAACCATCGGGAAGTTTTACCGTTTGTACCGAATTGCTCGTATTTGCAAAGGTATTTTGTTTTGTTGTAGGGCGAAATATATAAAACAAACCGAAAGAAATAACCATAGCAGCTGCAACAGGAATTGCTATTCTACTCCATAATTGTCTTGTTTTTGATGGTTGCAATGCAATTGTTGTTGCATCGTCTACCGAAGCTGTTTCTTGTGTCTTACGTAAAAAAGAATTATAAGCCTTGGTATGATCGAACGATGTGTTTATTCTTTTACCGGCATTCCATATATTGCATATTTCAAGAAATTCTTGCTTATTTTCGTGATTCAAGGTAATCCATGCCAATAAGCTCTCATTTTCTTGAGGACTACTTTCTTCAGTTAAGTATTTCCCTATTAAATCTAGGTGTTCCATTTGTTTGTTCTTTATTATAGCCATTAGACATACTTTATTGCCGATACCCTACATGAGGTGACGTAAAAAGACTGCCATAATAACGATTAATTCAATTTTTAAGTATTTATCGAGGCTTTCACGTAGAGACGATAGTGCCCGTGTGATATTGGCTTCAACTGCTTTTACCGAAATGCCGAGATGTTCGGATATTTCTTTATTCTTTTTACCTTCGAAACGGCTCATTTGAAAAACTTCTTTACAGCGATCGGGCAATTCGCTTATCGCAAAATGCACCTTTTCTTCCAATTCTTTGTTCTGATAATCTTCTGTCGATTCCAACTCAAGCTTTTTCATCTCTAGGTAGGCCTTATCGGAATATTTGTTCTTGTGTAGTTGGTGTTTAATGTAGTTTAGACAACGGTTATGAACAGAGCGGTATAAATAAGATCGTAATGAATTGACCGATTCCAATTGTTCGCGTTGTTCCCAAAGCTTGAATATTATTTCTTGAACAATTTCTTCAGCTTCGTCTTCATCTTTTAAAAAACGGATTGCATAAATGCACAATTCGTGATAGTGCTTTTTATAGATATCGGCAAATATTTGTTCTGCTTCAGAATTATTTAGAGACTGCGACATTGCTTTTCAATTAAAAGTCTATCCTAAATTGGAATAACAAAGATATAAAAAATAAAAAGCTTTAACTCCGAAGCTGCGTTCTTTTTGTATTATTGATTACATTTTAGCTGTATATCTTTACATAATCGCAGATTACGCATCAGGTTATGTATTAAATCTGTTTTGAAAAATAAAGGAATAAGGTTATGTCTCTCATGTAATTATATACTACTAAGTCCTTGCAATCTTCAAAAATTGCGAGGACTTAGTAGCTCATGTAATTAATACAACACCAAACCTTATTACCATATTCTTATAATAATAGATTTAGTTGTCGATATTTATTGAAATTGTAATGTGTAATTTAGGTTTAAAAATGATCTATTTCTCTATCTTCTATACTCAATAATTCCTTTTTCAAGAAAGGAAATATAATGTTCTACACTTAAATCGTATGCACCGGGTTGGCTCAGCATTTTTCCTTCATTGTCGAGCAATACATAATAAGGTTGCGAATTAGTTCCATAGTTCGATGCTTGAAAATAGCTCCATTTGTTCCCAAGGGTTTTAATGGTCAATGATTTGTTTCCCAAGGTTACTTCTTTCTGTTCGGTCATTGGTAATTCAGTTCGATCGTCAACATAGAGCGAGATCAAAACATATTCGTTCGATAAAAGATTTAAAACACGTTTGTCTGACCAAACGGAAACTTCCATCTTGCGGCAATTAACACATCCATGACCGGTAAAGTCGAGAATGACCGGTTTCTTAAACTTCCGGGCATATGCCATTCCTTCATCATAATCGAAAAAGCTGTTTAGATTATAAGGGCTATGAAACAAATCGCCATATCGTTTAGCTGTTTTAATGTTGTTGGTATTCAAAGAAATGCTGTTGGTATATAAATCAAAATCTTGTGTTTGTTGTGGTGGCGAGAATGCACTGATAGCTTTCAAAGGAGCTCCCCATAAGCCCGGAACCATATACAATGCAAACGAAAGCGAAATAAGAGCCATGAAAAATCGTGTTACCGTTACGTGTTGCAAATCGCTGTCGTGTGCAAAACGTATTGTTCCCAATAGGTAGAACCCGAGAAGAGTAAAAAGGACGATCCAAATACAGAGAAATGTTTCGCGTGGCAAAATGCCCCAATGGGCGGCTAGGTCGGCAGTTGAAAGGAATTTTAGAGCAAAAGCGATTTCTAGAAATCCAAGTACCACCTTTACCGAGTTCAACCATCCACCCGAACGTGGAAGCTTGCCAAGTAACGAAGGAAAGAGGGCAAAGAAGGTAAAAGGCATTGCCAGTGCAAGCGAAAAGCCGAACATACCGACTAATGGTCCTATTTTACTCCCTGAACTTGCAGCTTCAACAAGTAAGGTACCGATAATTGGCCCGGTGCACGAAAACGAAACCAATCCCAAGGTAAATGCCATAAAGAATATGCTAACCAAACCCGATGTTGTATCGGCTTTTCTGTCGAAGAAGTTCGACCATCCAGTTGGCAATTGTAGTTCGAAAGCTCCAAGAAACGATGCTCCAAATACAACCAATAGAGCGAATAATATAACATTAAACAATGGATTTGTTGAAAGTGCATTCATGGCATCGGGTCCGAAAATAACTGTGGTGATAAATCCTAATCCGACATAAATAACAATAATTGATAGACCATAAAGAAAAGCATTCGTAAGATGTTTTTTCTTGCGTTTAATAAAGAAACTCACCGTTAATGGAATCATTGGAAATACACAAGGAGTTAGTAATGCTAATAATCCTCCTAAAAAACCACCTATAAATATCATCCATAAGCCTGATGATGATTTTGATTGTTTCGGAAAGCTTGTTAATGGCTCTATTATCTCGCTTTTATTAATCGAATTAAGTTTTACTATTTCCTGTTCGGTTTTAGGTATACTATCTTTCGAAACATTAGGCGTAATTTCTTTTTTCGGTAATACAATTGTTGCCGATTTGTTCTCTTTAGTATTATCGGGCACATCAAAATTAAATTGTTCTTGTTCTGGTTGTAAACACTTTTCATCGTTGCATGTCATAAATTCAATATAACCTACTATTTTAGCAACGTTTGCAGCTGTTTTAATCTTTTGTGTGAATGTAACGTTTTGATCAAAATATCTGATTTTCATATCAAACATAGGATCCATCTTTTCGGTGGGTTTTTTATTTGTCGTTGGGCTTCCAATTACGGTAATGCCTTCGTTAGGCTTAAAGGTTATTGTAGTAGGCACCGGACCGCCTGATCCGATATCAAAAGAATAAAGATGCCAATGTGTTTCGATTGTTGCAGAATAGGTGACTTCGAACTCGTTTTTGTCAATTTTATATAAGGCTATTTTCCAAGAAACAGGATGCTCAATTTGAGCAAAGGTTTGAATACTTATTATACAAAATATGCAAATAAATAAGTATCTATGTACTATTTTAAACATTGTATTAAATGTAAAATGAAATTAACAATTGAAAATGTAAAAATAACAGAAAAATATCTTTAATATTGTTATTGAAATGCAAATTCTAATTGAAAGTCAAAATTAACGTTTTGAAATCAACTATTAGTATGCTTTCATTTATAAAAATAAATATCTTCGAAATTGTTAAAGGGCTTATAGAAACAATTAACTAAATAGAAATCTAAATGAAAAAGATTGTACCATTTTTTATCCTATTACTTGTCTGTGTAACAATAATAAATGCACAAGATAAAAACCTAATTTTTGATCATATTAGCGTGGTAAACGGTCTTTCGCACCCTGCAGTAAATGAAATTGTTCAAGATTCAGCAGGCTTTTTGTGGATTGGTACACAAAATGGTTTGAATAGATTTGACGGTTCGACCTTTAAAGTATATAAATCGTACGAACAACAACGAAATGGACTTACAAATAATTGTATTAAAACATTATATGTCGATAAAAATGGCATTTTATGGGTCGGTACTGTTGCAGGAGGCTTGTTGAAGTATAATAGGAATAACGATATGTTTGAAAGTTTTGTAAACGATCCTAATAATTCGAAAAGTTTGAGCAGTAATAGCGTATATTCAATTTGTGAAGGCGAACATGGTTCATTATGGATCGGTACGTATGGAGGCGGTTTGAATAAGTTTAATCCTTACACCAAAGAATGTATACGATATCAACACCTTTCAAAAGACAGTACTTCGTTGAGCAATAATAATATTCGTTCGCTTTATCTGGATGCAAAAGGCGACTTGTGGATTGGAACCGATGGTTCCGGTATGGATTTACTCCCCAAGAATGCACATTCATTTAAACACTTTTCGTACAATCCTAAAAAAGCAAATTCCATATCCGATGGAGCGATTATGTGCATTAAAGAAGATAAACATAATCAATTATGGATTGGAACCTATGGTGGCGGATTGAATGTTTATAATAAGAAGACCGGATTGTTTGAATATTATTTGAACAATACATCGTTAACGAACAAAATAAGCAATTCAATTGTGTGGAATATATTTATGGAAAATGATTCTACAATCTGGCTTGCAACACGTGGAGGAGGAATTGATATCATAAATACAAAAACAAAAAAGATATCGAATATCTCGTATGATGTGGACGACCAAAATTCTATCAGTTCAAATCTTATTCTGAGCGTCATGCACGACAGATCGGGTATTGTTTGGATTGGTACCGAAGATAAAGGTATAAACAAACTAAATATGCAAAAACAGAACTTTAAACAGATATCTGAAAATCAAGTAATAAAAAAAGAAATTAATAACTGCAAGATTGCATCAATATACGAAGATCCGAATGTTGGAATTTGGATTGGAACCTATGGCAAAGGTTTGTATTTTCTCAATGAAAAAAATACTATATTAAAACATTATTCCACACAGTCCGCTCCTGCATTAAGCAACAATACTATATTGGCCATATCAAAAGATAATGAAGGTAATTTGTGGCTGGGTACCGATGGTAAAGGAATCGATATTTTTAATGTAGCTAAAAATAGTGTTGAAAATCTTAAAAATAATTCATCACGGTTTTCTTTATCTAACGATGCCGTGCATAGTTTGTTGAAAGATCACGAGGGTGTTATGTGGGCTGGAACATGGGGTGGAGGATTGAACCGCTACAATCGACAATCAAAAACCTTTACTCGATATCAAATTAATCCGATACCGCAAAAAGATGTTGTGATGTGCATTTTGGAAGATATTCATGCAAATATATGGGTAGGTACCTATGGTTGTGGATTGGGTTTACTCGATAAGAAAACCGAAAAATTCTCATTCATGCTCGATAATAATATTATTTTCTCCATTGTTCAAAGTAAAGACAATCAATATTTGTGGATTGGTACACAGGGAAATGGAATCGTTAAAATGCAACTTTCGACAAAGCTTACCGAAGGAATAACAGAAAATAAAGGGCTTTCAAACGATGCAGTAAATGCAATGACCCTCGATGAATTTAATGATTTGTGGGTAAGTACCAATAATGGTTTATCGAGAATATCAACAACAGATAATTCAATAAAACGATATGATGTAAACGACGGATTATTAAATAATAGCCTCACACCTAAAAGCTGCATAGCATTATCTGACGGAAGGATAATGGTTGGGGGAATGAATGGTATAAATTATTTTTATCCGAAATCGTTAATCGTAAATTCCGTTGTGCCTTTTATACAAATAACAAAATTTTATGCATTTAATAATGAAGTTCAAGTAGGTTCGATTGTTAAAGGAAGCCCAATATTGGAGAAAGATATTTCATTGACCAACCAAATAATAATACCGTATTCACTCAGTGTAATATCGTTCGATTTTGTTGCCATAGAATTAGGTAATCCTGATAAACTTGAATTTGCCTATATGCTTGAAGGATTGGATAAAGATTGGACGTATACTAATAAAATGAATAAAAGAATCACTTATGCACAATTACCTGCAGGAACATATACCCTTAAAATAAAATCAACAAATAGCGAAGGAAAATGGTGCGAAAATGTTAAAGAACTTAAGATAATTGTTAATCCTCCTTTTTGGCAAACCATTTGGTTTTATATTCTTGTAACGTTATTTTTCTTTGTCAGCATCTTTTCGTATTTACGATATAAAACGATTCAAATTGCAAAATCACGAGCCCAATTGGAACTTAAAATAAAAGAACGAACCTTGGAATTGGAATTGCGTAACGAAGAGATTGTTCGTCAAGCAGGTAAGATCATGATTCAAAATGAACAAATCACCGATCAAAACGATATTCTCGAAAAACAACAAAAGGAACTTGAGTTAAGCAAAAACAACCTCGAACTCATGGTTAATCAAAGAACCAAAGAGTTGAAACAAGCATTAAGAAAGGCCGATGAGTCTGACAACTTAAAAACAGCATTTCTTACTAATATGAGTAATGAAATAAAAGTTCCGATGAACACCATCATCGATTTTGCCGATAGACTGAATGCAAAAGATTTGACCGATACAATAAGAAAGCACAGTATAACCCAAATAAAATCGAATAGCAACTTGCTTGTTAAGATGATTAGCAATATAATTGAGTTGTCGAAAGTTCAAACCGGACAAATTTCAATAAATAAAAGTGAATGTAATGTAATAGAATTGTTAGTTACGTTAAAACCTACATTCGAACAAGAGATAATACTTGAAGGGAAAAATATAAAAATAGAACACAATATAGTATCGAAACTTTCACAAATTATTGCTTATACTGATGTTTTAAGACTTGAACAAATACTAACCAATCTAGTAGATAATGCTATTAAACATTCCGATAGCGGTAAAATAACGATTGGTTGTTCAATAGCCGATTCAAGACCAAAACACCCTGAAATAGAGTTTTTTATAAGTTACGATGGCTATGGTTTTGAGAAAGATCAATATGAAGCAATATTTAATTCTTTCACCAAAATTGAATCAAAAGAGAAGTTTTTTCAAGGAACCGGATTAGGATTATCGCTAGCTAAAGGTTTGGTAAGTATATTAGGTGGAAGAATGTGGGTTGAATCGAAAGAATCGAAAGGTTCATCTATTTATTTTACCATCCCCTATGAACAGATTGATAAGCGTGATGTGTTAAATACATCGACCTGGAGAACAAAGAAGATATTGGTAGTTGATGATCAAGAAATAAATCACGTTATTTTTAATGAGATACTAAAACCATTTGGCTTGAATCTGTTGTTTGCACGAAATGGAATTCAATCGGTAGATCTCTGTCGGCAATATCAGCCTCATTTGATATTAATGGACCTCAGAATGCCCGATATATCGGGTTATGAGGCTGTAGAGCGGATTAGAGCCTTTAATGCCACAGTGCCTATAATAGCACAATCGGCATTTGCGGTAGTAAACGAGCGCGAAAAGATTTTACAGTCGGGTTTCAATGATATACTATCAAAACCAATCGATTCGCAATTACTTCTAAAATTAATAGATAATTTCCTGGCAGAAAAGGCAGTAGGTCATAAATAGTTTTTTTTAAAAAAAAGCTATATTTAATTGTTTAATTGTTTAATATGCGTAAATTTGCGACCCAATTTTAAGATTAATTTAATAAAAGTATCATGATTATAGTACCCGTAAAAGAAGGCGAAAACATCGACAGAGCCTTAAAGAAATTCAAACGTAAATTCGAAAAAACAGGAGTTGTAAAAGAATTACGTGCAAGACAAGCTTTCAAGAAACCATCTATCGCGAGAAGAGAAGTAGTAATAAAAGCTGTTTATAAACAATTTTTACAAGAACAAGAAGAAGTACTTTAATCAATCCCACTAAAATGGGAAAGGCAGAATTTCTTAAGTATCTTCAGTATGAAAAGAGGTATTCACAGAATACCTTAAAGTCGTACGATAGCGATATGCAACAATTTATTGCATTTTGCGAAGCAACCTTAGGAAAGTTCGAACCACAACTAATAAACGAGAGACAGGTAAGAGCTTGGGTTGTCGATCTATCGAAGAATGAAATTTCTCCTCGATCGATAAACCGAAAAATTACAACTCTCAGAGTGTTCTTTAAATTTCTAAAAAGAGTTGGTTTTGTGACGCAAAATCCGGTGGAGAAGTTTAGTCGGCTTAAACAGAAAAAAGAATTACCATGGTTTGTAGAAGAATCGGCTATGGAAAAGCTTTTTGAAGAAACTGTTGAAGACGGCGATTTCGAGGGATTACGTAACCGAATAATTGTAGAATTATTTTATGCTACAGGAATAAGGTTAAGCGAACTTATCAATAGTAAAATTCAAGATATTGACTTTCGTAATGCAACGTTAAAGGTTTTATGGAAGAGGAATAAAGAACGAATAGTGCCTTTATA